>Ga0116227_10005550_pt1 | contig 26455 bp, 18 predicted proteins | sample S1TSphgellanicum_FD_89693 | JGI IMG/M metagenome (GOLD analysis project Ga0116227, IMG submission 89693) | Host-associated microbial communities from peat moss isolated from Minnesota, USA - S1T2_Fb - Sphagnum magellanicum MG | ecosystem: Host-associated > Plants > Peat moss > Unclassified...
ACGGTTGGATTTCTTTTGTGCCTCAGTCGGCCCTGTGCCCCCTCCCCCCCACCCCCATTTTTTTTTTCCACCTTGGCATTTTCTACACATGTTTTGGGTAGAGGGTATAATATATATCCTATGTAGTATACCCTTGAGTATATATAGGATATATACCCAAGTTGTTACCATTGAGTTCCCAAGGGTTTCTCATCAAGTTCCCAAGGGTTGCTCATCAAGTTCCCAAAGGTTTCTCATCAAGTTCCCAATTTATTCCCCAAGATGTTCCATATGCTTTAACCAAAGCTTAATTTTGTGTGTGTGTGTGTGTACATATATACGCTATAAAGGTGGACCTATGTGGTTTTATTATGGGGAGTGCCCAATATTTTTATTTTTTTTAAATTGTGATGGGCCAATTAAAGTGCGTTTTTCAATAAATAAATAATTGGGTGTATCCCCTAACTAATTAATAGAAGCAACAAATAGACATCCTTTGGTTTTAATAACCAAGAAATATCTCATAGTGGCAAAAGTGTGAAAGGGTAGTCCTCTTGAATTTTTTTCTACCCTAATGGATGATCAAACCCATCATTCATGTGAAGGAAGGGCGATTCCCTTAACAATTCTCACCTTTGCAAGGAGGGCTAATTGTGTGATGGTAGCTAAAACCATGTATCAAATGTGGTACCTACTTACCTACCTACATTGTAACCACTTACATTCACTACCTACATGCTTATGATACTTACCCACTTACATAGGTAGTTACCTAGGTAAGGGAAGGGGAAAGTAGAAGGGTTTACATTATAAATTGCCAAGATTATAACTCTACTATGGTTCATTCACAACTAATCCATAACATGTTTTCAATGGATGGTGTATTAGTGGGTGGTAGGTCACAAAATGTAGGAAGTTGGAAGTTGGTGAAAGCTTGATAAGTGGTTTTTGAAATCCTCCAATGAAAAATGAAACAATAAGAACATCTCCAATGCAAACCTATCAACCCAAAGGTGTAAAACGAGTTTACAAGTTGAAGGTGAGATGAAGGTATTGTAAGATTGATGTGTTTCATTGTGATGTTTACTAAATAGCTTTCATTCACACATTTGTCATCTTAAAACGTAACATTTTCAAATATAAACAAGAACATGTGTGTTGTTTACAAACCAAAAGTGCACCCAAGAGCTTTGAATTGTATGAGTGCATCTCTAATTCAACTTTTCCAAAATTTGGAGCTATCCTAGCTACAACTTTAGAAGATGCTAGTATTGCTTACACCCAAGCACACACTAAAAACAACACAAGCCCTTTGTGCTTGGATGCATCTTTCGAAAGTGCCATAGCTATTTGCACCAAAATGTAGTAAAAAACAAAAGAAAACATTTTTTTCTAAATAAAAAAGGAAAGTGAACAAAAGAATAAACAAAAAAACACAAGAAAATGAGACAAAAAAAAGGGAAAAAAATAAACTTCAAGGAAGATGATGCAAAAGAAGATTAAAATAATAATAACAAGTTGATGAATAATAAAAAACTAAACAACAAAAGAAGGGGAGGGAGGGAAAAAATAGAAGGGAACAAAGTGATGAAGAATAAAAAAATTAAAAAAAGTCTAATGGGAATAGACCTTTCCACAGTCGTACACCCATTAAACTACATACCTCTTTTCAACAAAGTTTTATAACATGTTCAATTTTATTATTTAAAAAGTCAAAAGATTGGAAGGAATCATGTACCAATAAAATGGAACAAATGTGAGGATGCAATAGATGGATTTTGCTAGTTTTTTTTTTTTTAAATTGATGTTACCTTTGTGGCAATTGACCATAAGATGATTTAGCCGAATTTGATTATAAACAAAAATGTGGAAACTAAAACAAATTTAAGCATATTTTTATGTTATTGGCTAGCTATTGGAACTTGGTGTAAAACTTGGTGATATTGCTTTTCCAAATTTGGGAATCAAAAGTTCCATAAAAAAACTTTTTTGTATTTTTTGAAAAGCAAATATGATACCAAAATTGTACCCCAAAAAACAATATCAAATTTCACATCCTTCTATGGCCAAAACCTTAAGAGAAGTTGGTGTGAACTAATCAATTTCATTGTGTTTTTCCAAGGAGTTTGATTAATTTAGATTTTTGAACTTATTAATAGCACACATAACATGACAAATTTCTAGTTAAGTTCATGGTTTAAAATATTCAAATATTAAACAATGATGATAAATCAATTATCGTTGCACATTGAAAATGTGGAGGCGATGTTTTTGGGGTGTGAAATCTCTTATTATGAAGCTACATCTTGAATGAAAAAAATTGATATTTCACTAGTTTTGCAATTCATATTGCATTTGGCAATTCCTTCATAGAGTTATAAGCACCAAAACTATGGCAATTAACACACAAAAGACCTAAAGCCAAAAAAAGAACAATCAAAAGGTAAAAGCTACAAAATTAAAACAAGATGTGATGGGATCTAATCACAAAAATGTTTATAAAATTATGGCATTACGTTTTTTCAAATATCCATTATGATTGATAATTGAATGGCAATCAATGAATTTGCTTATATCAACAAAAGTGAATACAAAATGAAAATGTTGATTTATTTTGGAAGAAGATTTAAAGATTTATGGATTGACTTCGTGAATCACAAGTCTTGCAAGTTCATTTCAAACATCACTATAGTTAAAGTGCATGTCATTCTTTATCACCTTGTGTTATTGTGTCAAATCCTTGCATTGATAAATCATGGCAATTCATTGAAGTCAAATGGAGTTGTGAGTTTGTTGCATTGTTGTGTTTTCAAGGAAAGGAAACACAATGGTGGGTCTAAAAGTAAATTGAACTTTTGAAATTTTATACATGGGCTCATAATTTAAATTTGAGGGTGAACACAAATTCAAACAAGAAGGAGAGACTAGAAGTTTGACAAATAACAAAGGGAATATTAAAAAAATCGAACACAACCTAGATCAATTTTCAAAATGTGGGTACCCAAAAGAAAAGTTAATTCCCAAGATTTCACCATAATGATAATTACGATACTTTTGAATAGTCAGCCAACTCTCAATGAATTGTTGGTGACAATAAAATATTGAATTTAAAAGGGGTAATGGCATTAAATTGTTAAGTGTAAATGAAAAGTTATTGAAACGAGCTCTATAAAACGAAACTACATGATCAAATCAAATAAGTATCAGTGGAAATATTACTAGTTTGTTTATCAAAAGATGATTCTAAATGGGACTCACTTGAAAAGAAGTTTCACTATGAGTTTGTCCATCTTGATGTAAGGTTTTAAGTATTTTCAAAGATAAAAATGTACAAGTTTTGAGAACTTTTCATTCATGGTCCCAAAATAATATGTTATAATAAATTAAAATGTTTATTGGAAACATGTTGGAAATTAAATGGATGAACAAATTCATGTTGCATGTGCCTACAGCCTAAGAAAGGTTCAAACCTACGAAGGTGAATTCTAAATTAAATCCTTATTAAAATGTAGGTAATTTACTCAAAGTATAGTGCCACACACAACACACATACCACAAAGTATAAAAACTTACATCCTTGTGGATTAGGATCACCCATGCTCTTAAAGTTTGATCTTTATGTGAGTCACAAAGGGGAGCTCATCAAATATGCTTAAAGAATTCACCAAACTATACATAAGTTTCCTTGTGTGGATGTTTTGAATGCTTACACATTGATGATAATTGTGATAAATCATCAAGTAGTAAAACTAAAATAAAGTTGAACAGATTAATAATATGTGAAAAGATTGTTTTAAGCATTGTTCAATTACACACTAAACAATGTTTGTCATCATAAACATTTCATCAATCACAATTAAATTTTCATGTTTTAATGTCTCTAATGTTGAGCTTGGTTTTATGATTGTAATTATAAAAAAAATTACAAGTAGTTAAAACATTGAATGTGCATTGTAAATGCATGTAGTGATAATTGTAAAGTAACAACTCTTGTTGTGGCTATGAAAAATACCTTCACAAAAAAATGTATTTCCACTTCAAGGGTGAACCTTGAAGTATGTGGAGTCATTTGTTCTTCATTAATTGTTGATGTTTCAAATATATCATTGAAAGTATGATATGGAAAATCAACAAGAAAATGTTGATTTCCAAAATTGAGCATGATAAACTTTAATGGATATGAAACTTGGTTACATTTTGGATCTAAACATGGATGCAATTCTAACATCTTATTGAATTTATTTTTTTTCCATTTTCAAATAAAGCTTGTGTTGCATATTGATGAAGAAATATGCGTAAAGATTCTAGATTTGGCCTTAAACCCTAAACCCTAAACCTCAAATTTAACATTCATATACATAAAATTAATGTATGTTATGTTTTAAAGTAAATTCCTTTCATTGCAAAAATGTAACATATTGCAGAAAAAACCTCCATTATTGTGAACTAAATGAAAATCATTATATATGACTTCCTTGTAAATTACTCAATATATATGATAAATTAAAATGACTTTATGGTAACATTAAATGTAGTTTCAATATGATGTAACACGTTCAATATCCAAAGGACTTGAAAAAATTAACATTATAATAATTTCTTTTACAAATCATCCCTTCTTCATTATTTCATGTCAATAGTGTTCAAACAATGGAGCCCAAACATTAAGTAATTAATGAATAATGTATCATTTTGCAAAGTGGAGGACCATTAACATTTTTGGTTCAAATTGGCATTTTATGAAAAGGTTCATTTGAAAGCATAAAAACAATGTGATTGAATTAAAGATATAAGCATTACAAACTATTGAATTGAACTTATAATACATTTAATAGTTTTCATGATTGTGAAATTGCAACACATACCATGGAAGCTCCAATAAAATATTTGCAAATTATAGAAATTCATCATTAAGACAAAAAAATTTGGAAACCAAGAGTAACATTTCCTATTAATATTGAGTCAAGGTATTGATTTCAAGATTAATTGTTCTTGTTTATTCCTTAATGAGCTTGTGTAAGTTTTCCTTAATGCAACAAAATTAAGTTTGTTGATTCAGATTGATGTAAATTTAAGGTGAGAATTTGGGGAAATTAACAAATAACATGAAATGTTGATCAATGTAATTGTCCTACTTATAGAAAAGCCAAAATGTGCATTCACATTAGCACTTCTAAACAAAAGTGAAATTTTGTTATATATGTATGCATAGAAAGTGAAGTTATGCACATGAACCACAACCTTTCATATGAAGCAAATAATGAATGTTGTGAATTGGAAGTAATTTTCCAAACAAAAATTTGTTGAAGACATGTTATTGATTTGAACCATCCATTAACAATGGTTTCAACGGAAAGTAGTTACATGTAAAAATTATCCTATGTACCAAATCTATTCAAAAGTGATGAACATTGCCTTAATCAGTTATATAGTTAATTAAAATCAGTCATAATTATTAATTTTTTTAACTAAACAATTGGAACTTAGCACACACCAATGATTGATAGGTATTTAATTAGTTATATACTTACTTTGGAAACACCTTGGACACACATGAAACCTTTTGATCTTCTTCGTGGTATCAAGACATGCTAAGTAGTGGGATGTTTGATAGTACCTTCCTATGCAACTATAGAGAGCCAACATGGTGTCCCACCATACAAAAGGATTGTAAGTATCAAAGAGTTCCAAGTTGGAAGGACTTTCAAACTATAACACCTGGAAGTTTTGTGTTACTAGCTTGTTGCAAAGGGATGAATTGATTGATTTAGTTGAACTAGATGTTAATGGCAATTTCAAGGTGAAGGAGGGAGAGTTTCTCATGAATTTTGAACATCAAAAGAAGAGAGCATTGGCAATCATTAATCTATCCGTGAAATATTAGATTGTGCCACACATTGCTAGGATCTTGGATCTAGTAACAATGTGGCAAACCTTGAAGAATCTATTTGAACAACGAAATGGAACTAAGCGTCTGCATTTCAAGGCTAAGCTTACTAATATTCGATTAGAGGAAGGGAAATTTGTGACTAATTTTCTGAAGTAATTGAAAGACATCATCAATTAGTTGGCTAACATTAGAGAGGTGGTTCCTAAAAAAGATCTGGTGGAACATATACTGAATTTTCTTCCAAAGAGTATGGAGTCTTTGTCAAACATCTTGTTGTACTGGTCTAAACTTCCTACCCTCAATGACCTTACTGGAATACTCTTGCATGATGAGGCCAGAAGGAACTTAAAGGGAAGAAGACCAAGAATGAAGCACTCCTTTTCAATACCAAATTTGGTAAAGTCAAAAACCAACATGAGAAGAACAATCATAAAGGACCAATCACCAAACATGAAGGCATTGCAATTTTTACAAAAATCCAAACCATTAAATACACAACTATGTTGAGTTGTCGAATGAAATTAAACATTGTAGTAGTGAACATGAATGTCTCAAAACTATAGTCAACATGATTGAAGAAGGGAGTGATGAAAAGGTGGACAATTTTAAAATGACATCAATGCATTAGCAATTAATGTGTTGGAACTAAATCTTTGCCAATATTCCAACACCTTTGATTGGTTCATCGATAGTGGTGCATCCAAGCATGTTGCGGGAAACAACAAACTCTTTGCCAACATCAAGGATGGCAAGGTACTCCTAAGATCAAAATAGCCAGTGGGACTACTCACTTAGTAGTTGGGAAGGGAAACCTTGTGATTCATGTTGGAAAGAATGCTTAAATAAAGGAAGAAGTTTTATATGTGATTGGTGTTAATTCAAATTTGTTGTCTATTGGGGTAGTTACTAACAAAAGGTTTGGAGTGTTTTTTAACTCTAAAAATGTTTTCTTGATGGACTCAAAACATAATGTGGTAGAAATAGGTAATAGAGATACTATGAATGGTCTTTACAAGTTATGTATACCTCATGAAGTATTTTGCAGCTTTGCTGTTAGCATGTTATTTTGAAAACTTCAAGTTGAAGGATGCATTTTTGGTGGGCTCCTATTGATTATATTCTAATATAGATATGCAATTGTAAATTAATGTGGCCATTCACTTTCATGACTCTTAACAATTGGGATTTTTGATGAAAATTTGGGAAATATGAGGCTTCAAATGCATGGAAGGTTGTCTACAATAGTTAATGTCATGGATTTTTTTAATAAAATTATTGATTTTACTTCCAATTTATTTTTTTTGTCTTGGTGTACCATGGAGGATAGTCATTTTATGGGTTTTCTTTAATTGGGAATAATATACTAGGTTGTCACCAACTTTATTAACTTCATCCCTTGTTATTATTTTGACAGGGCAAAGTTGGCACATGGCTTGTTGTTTAATTAAGAAATATTTTGTTGCATCCCAAAAGGTAATGGATTGGTACATTCACTAATAGTATAATGTTTGAATAGTTGTGTTTTGATAATTTGGTAGCATGTTAAAGAAAGTTACTAGTTCAAAGGTTTTTGCTCAAACTAGATTTTGATGTTATTATGGTTCATACTTGTTTCCCTAGATAGTGGAAAGTAAAGGAACAAAAGAAAGAATATATATTTTATGTTTTTCATTACATGTTAAAGGCTATGTAGTTTTCTTTTTCACATCAATTATTCACCACATTTGATTAGGGAATTTCATGTCGCAAGTATTTGCGACCAAATGGAATGAACATGTATAAAATGAAAAGGTGCATAAGTTTCTCACATGGGCACAATTTTCAACTTGTTCATTGAAAGGATAAGATGATGTTCGCAAATGTTCAAAAATTTGATTAACACTCATCATCCACAATTTGCAAGCTCCATACAACACATGTAAATTCTTTGTTTATGCTTTTCAAAATGTATCTACCAATGTCAACTAAAGCTAGCCTAGTTGGTTTGAAGGATATTAATACCCAGCCAATTCCAATTGGGGGACAAAGCAGTTAGCCTTATGTCGAATTAGTTCTTGGCCATACCCCCCAAAGCTGATTAGGTTATATTGTGTAAACGTTATGTATGTAGGTCCAACAACTATCACTACAAGAAAACAAGGTCTTTTTTTACTTGGAAATTGGGTACCTCAAATGGCCCCTATTTGAATTGACAAAGGTGCCATCTTGGACGAGTCATTTTCAACACAACCACTTTGACTAGGTTATTTTGGTGGTCTTTTTGGTTGGTTTCTTTGATTGGATTTTTTAATTTTCTTTTTTGACTAGTCAACAATATTTTGACATCAACTATATATGATTTAATTTTTAAATAATTATTATATTATATATACTTATAATCATATAATATATTTATTAAATTTATTAATGATTAAATTTAGCCATTTACATTACCTAATAATTAATGTAAAAAATAAAATAAAATAACTTACCTACTTACCCTATTTAGCCTAGGCTAAGTGGTCAACCTTAGACCTACTTGTTTAGGCGGCCTAGGCTAGCTATTTAAATAACATAAAAGTGAGGTAGCCTAGGAAGTCAATGTTGTATGTGTGAGGATTTGAACTTTTCATCTCCACTTTGAAGAGTCAAGTTTTTACCACTGGACTATCAAAAAGTCAAAAACTTTTGTCATCATGTTGTAATAAACTTGATTGAATTTTTTGTTTTGATGTACATATTGTAACATGCATTAATGAACTTCAATATTTTTGTATTTTTTATCTAAGTAGGAGGTTATAACATGCACCAAGTATCTACCTAAATAACATGTAGGCACTTATGCTTAATAAGTTACTACATGCTATTAATTCAATTAATAATTAATTAATAAAGATAAATAACACTAATTTATTAATTACTATCAACTAGAAACAAATAATATCAATGATTAATAATTTATTATTTCCTACAAACTACTAAATATTAAGTATTAAATAATGAATTTTAATATTAATAAATAATTATTCAATATAAATGGTTGATTATTGAATGATTCCTACGAAGTATTAAATATCAAAAATTAAATAATAATAATATAATATTAATGACTAATATTAAAAATTTTAATTACTAGTTATTGATTATCTACTATTATTACTAATTATTTATTATTAATTACTGATCACTAATTATTTAATATTAATTACTAATTATTGATGATTTACTATGAATTAATAATTATTAATTAATGATAACGAATTACTATGAATTAAATTTTAGTTTAAAATAATCAATTATCAATAATTGTTAACAAGTATATATTGACTACTATTAATTATTACAATTATTATCAAATATTAGCAAAAAATTTAAATAAATTTGATAATAATAATCAATTAATTAACATTTATTTGGGGACTAATTAATTATATAGGATATAAATTATTGAATATTAACTATTAATTATCAACTAATTAATGTATTAAATTTAAGTACTTACATGTGCCTAAAAGATAACATGTAAGCAACTTATTAAACTTAATTAATACCTATTATGTGTAATATGTTTAACCTATTGTTTACTAACTATGAATTTAGGTTTGGTATGTACTCTAAGAAAAATAAAGTTATAAGTTAAGTAGCTAAATTAGTATGGTTGATTTGACTAAGTGTAAATTAGAATGACCAATTTGACTAATTGTAAATCACAATGGTCATTGAGTCAATTTGACTAAACCTTGGTCATTTTGATGGACCTTTGGCCTTTTAAACCAAATGTTCCATTTGTTGCATGATCAAAAAGGTCACTTTAGTCAAATGTTTCAGTAAAAACTAATTCATGTCTTTCATGCCTTAGGCCTTTAATCAAAACGATCGTGATTAAAGGCCTAAGGTTACAAATCTTGGGTCCTTTAGGTTTATGAGAACACACTACCCACCCACACTAGTAACAATTATAAGCATGTGTGAGTGGCACAAACAACATCTATGGCTTACAAATGTCATTATTTTAATTAATTGGGTTTAGTCCTCTAAAAGGAGGCAATAGGCCTTGATTTGTATCAAATAAACACAACTTACAATAACAAATGGGTTTGATTTGAAATGTATCACTAGTGGATTGAATAGAAATGGTTGCCAAGGATTACATTATATTTCAATTATGGGTCTATGGAAAAATAAAAATAATTTCACTAGTTTTTTCTATAATCCACAATGACGGTCAATACGTAGTGTTTCAACATTCAAAAACCTTGATTCTTGAATTCTCAATAGAATAAAGTAATGTGGATGAACCATGGGTGTGACACATTTACCAAATTTTATATTTCATCTACTGGCCACACATATTAACATGTGAATACTTCACCATTCTAGCAATATAAGTTGCATATTTAATTATTTGTAATATGCGAAAAGGTCTAGAGACTACTTGGAGACAAACCTCCAATATTAGCTAAAGAGAGGACAATGATGTCTATGAACATGTCACATGTGGGGAATACTTTTGTCCACTCTCATGGCTTCATATCATGATTGTTTGAGGACCGCTTTTGTTTCATAAAAAAAACATCAATTAAAGGAAGAAAAAAAAAAACACATCCTATTTCACACGCTTAATCCAATTTTCAATATATTTCTATGTATTGGTTTGTTTTGTTGTTTACCAAGGTGAAATTTTTTACTATCCATAAAGTGCAAGTGCCTCAAAGGAAAATGAAGATATAAATTCATTGAAGAAGAATTTTCTTACTTCATTTCTTATTCATATTATATGTCTTATCACATGTTTAAGTTAAATATTCTTCATTCAACAATTTGATTTAATTAATCACATTTGTGACTAATGTACAAAGTTGAAAATGATATATATTTTTAATGTTTTCATAAAAGGACATGCCTTGCATTTCATAATATTGATTGAAATGTTTTTGCTTCCATTGTTAAAAATGTTGGGTTTCATGTTTTATTTGAAAAAACACATGTTCTTCAATTGATTTTTTTTTAAAAATTGTGTTGATAAATTGATATAATTTATTCATATATGAGTTTCACATTTTGGTTAATGTTATCATTGTCGATCCCATTTTAACAAATATAATTTTATAAAATACTACTTTTTGAAAAATGACCATGAAAAATGTGATCAAGGGAAAAGAACGATGTAACACAATTAATACTTTGAGGATGTGTTTTTTACTATAAAAATATCAAGATGTTGACATCAATAACATATAAATATTTTTTGTCATCGATTCATTAACATCATGTGATTAATTAAAAACAATGAAAACAGTTGTTTATTAAACCATTTATTCATATTTTATAACTAAAAGATGTTAATGGGTTTACAAAAAATTCAAAGTTTCTTTATTTTGAAATGAATCATTGTTGATAGGAAGGTTTTTTTTTTTTTTCTAAATTTTTTTTTCTTTATGATCATGCATCCTTTTCATTGTTTGATTTACTTGATGTGATTCATATGTTGTTTAAGGGACATAAGTTTTTTTAAAGTTCATTTTGATGAATCCTTGTGTTTTTTTTTGTATTCATTATTTGTATGCTTGTGCTTGTGGATGTTAGTTTTTATAAAAAAAAATTGGTCCTTTTTTCATTCTTCATTTTCCCTTTTTTAATTAATATTAAATTTTGGTAAAGAGACATTTTTTTTTTGCATTTAATTTCTTTGCTCTTATTCAGTTTATCACACAATCAACTATGACCATATTTTCCACATGCATAATAATCTTAGAAAAATATCACAATTTCAATTTATCATACCTTTTTAATCATAATTTTTCATTGCAACTTGTAACGAAAAATTTAATGTAAATTCCTTGGAATGAAAATAATTTTTGATAAGCTAATTTGGAAAGTTCAAATTTTCAAGTGTTATGTAGATCTATTGTGGACCTCAAATTTCACCCTTTGTTCATGAAATGAAAGGCATTGACAACACAAAAGAAAGAATTGACAATTGTATTATTATTTTATGTTGCATATTCATATTTTCAATTCAAAACCCAAGTGAAATACATTTTTTTTCCCACAATGAAGTAAAAAAATGCACCTTGAAATAAATTCAAACATATGACAATTAGTTTTTAAATGAAAATTTAAATGCAAGATTAATTGAATAAATCAAATTTTCACATGACATACACAATTCACAATACACATACAACCAAAGATGAAACATACTTGTTTTTTTAAGTTAGGATCATTCACATAATTAAAGTCTAATTTTTATGTGAAAGTTCATCACATGCACTCAATTTTTTGTTTTATGTGATAAACCTTTAAGTTTGTCAAATGATATTTGTGGCAAATAACCCTTTAATATTCAAATTTGTAACAAAATACAAATTCAAGGTAATTTTTTAGTTTCAAAATGAAAGTGTGAAAATCTTTCAATTGAAAACCAAAATAAAATTTTAAATTAGTGTCATGATTATATCAAATTGCACAAATCAAGAAAAATATGAAATTAATGAAACCTTGAATCAAAATGATGAACAAATGAACCACAACCAAACACAAATTCAAATGATTCACAATGACCCAAACATGAAAGTAATCATCATTCTCCACTTTATAATATACTTCCCAACTTTTACCATGTAAATGTATGCACAAATCATAATAAAATATAAACTTGTTTTAGCATAAGTTGATTATACACAAAATCTTATCACAAACTTAACAATAAAAAACTATCAACATGAAAATGAAAAATGAACTTGAAGTTCCAATCACAACCCTTTAAATATGAGAAAAGAAAATGAGTGATTTGTCCTTTCCTTTCATCTAGGTTTAATAGATATTATCATTCATTAATCCTAGACTGATAATATTTCGGTGACTTATTATTCTAAAACATTGATCATTTTCCATGCATGAACGTTTATGCTATTATGTATCTCTTTCCTTATAATCTAATGTTTTGTCACAAATGAGGTCAAATTAATTGACTTTCATTTACGGGTTATGAATTCCACCTCTAATGCCCAATTCTGGTGTTACATGCCCAATAGAAATGACACTAGAAACCTTTTAACTTTGAATGTTTGAAGGTATCTTGTTCAGATGCCCAAGCTTTCATCAGTTGCATTGAAGGCATTGCTCAGATTGCACGATTTCAAAGTTTCTGCCAGAACACATTATTCCCACTTTACATGAGTTCTTGTGGTGCAGAATTTAGAACCAGAACAAGTCCAGGCATGTCTAAATTTTGCATCACTAAACTGCTTCTGTACATATCAAAGAAGACTGGACATCTTCACCCTCTGTAACTTCCAGAGCCAAAGTCAAATCCTGAAACTCCTGAAGCATATTCCTTGCCAACTGCCCACTTTATTCACTCTACAAACACAAATAGGAACAAATAGATGACAAACATCAAATTGAACATCTCCTGCAGGTCTGACAAAAACATGTGATGAACATTCCAATAAAGCTCTTGCAAAGTTTGAGATTGAGAATTCAATTCAGTAAGACAAAATACATGACAGTAACACATTAAAATAATCTAAACTGAAGAGATGATGTTGATGGCCCTGAATGGTGGAGGGTACCTTGCAGCCAACAAGAGATAACCCAGAAGTTTGCCAAAGGATAGGAAATGTGGTGTAGTCAAAAGGATTCAAAATTTGTGAAGGTGAAACAACCAATTTATTCATCTCTCAACCTTGAAAGCCCACATGGAAGCATAACAAGGCAACTGTACACGTTTTCAATGGTACAACTACTTCTAGTGTGTTAACCCTGAGAAAGGCTTTGTCTACCTCATGGTGTGCCAAGAATGGTACATCTACAGCTAGTTGAGGCTGCAGGCACATTGACACCAAACTACACAATGTACAAGTCTCTGTTCTGTGGTCTTTGTCATACATCACTCATGCACAAAGAGCAAGAAGAAAAACAATAAGATGAAGCCCAATTGCTTCTGTCCATTGAAACTGTCTACAGTAGCCCCCAGAAGAGATTAAAAGGTGGCTAGAAAGAGAGAAAAAACAAGCACTGAGAAAACTTACAAGACAGATTGACAAAAAAGGTAACTGTGGGAAAGACAGGAAGGTGCAAGAGCTAAGGAGTGATTAATGGTTGCTGCCAAGCCTCATCCTCACACCCACCAGATCGCAGGCTAAGGTGCAAGGGTGCTTGATCCAAATGTGAAGCAGCACCAGGGTGATGGGCCTCAGTAGTCTGCTGCAGACGTTGAAGCCGCTGGGTGAGATCCACGACATGTGATTGGAGGACTCGATTCTCATTTGACAACTGGGCATATTGCTGGGAGGCAAGGCTAAAGCGATTGAGCATGTGAGTGTTTTCTGCCCGGAGGTGTGCAACATGTGCTCGCAACTCATCCAGATGCTGCTGTTTCCGAAGCCGAGATCGGCGAGCTGATTCTCTGTTCGACAGCATTCGCTTCTGCTTCCTCTCATCTACCACCAACTGCTCATCATCAGACTCAGAATTGAAATGACCACCAGTATCTGAATTGCCTTTACCTGAGCTTGAGTTTGTGCCAACTCCCATTCCACTTCCCATCGCATGACTGTCATGCCGTTTTGGTGACTCAGGAACAACACCTGATAAAGAATTTGGAGGACTGATGTCAGCAGAAATTGACCCACTGTCTACTTTAGAGACATGTGCTACTGCTGCTGCAGAGCTCCTAGTATCAGCAGCAGCTGCTAGAGTTCTTCCTACTGCTTCTGTGGATCTTTCCGTGCTGATAGCGTTTTTACTCTTTTCTGCTGCCACACTCCACCGTGAAGGAAACAACACACCCTCCCTAGAGCTGGGAGCAGTCCGAATTTCAGGCTCTCTACCACCAGTTCTCAGGATGGCCGTACTTCCGGATACAGCCAAGTCTGCAAAAGTTTATAATAGCAGCCAGTCAACTCCAGACGATTAGGTTGGAAAAAATCTGCAATACCAGCAGCTATCTGCACAAAAAACACTACACGACCAAAGGACCAAACCTGCGGGGAGAGAGAGAGAGAGAGAGGGAACAAAAGCAAGATGTTTACCTCCGGAAGCTGCACTTGCCGCTACAGCAGAGTGACGCGTCCCGATGGCCCCACCCTGGTCACTCCCTTCCTTCAATGCTGCAACTCCAAACCCGGGCACGCTGCTCTTGCTCACCGCTACAGAACCAGAGCTGCTCCCGCTTCCGTCACCACCACCGCCGCCAAGAACAGCACCCGCCCCTCCTCCTCCTCCTCCTCTGGGAGCCGTTGTTACTCCTTCTCTGGCGTTGTTGTTCAACCGGTTCTCAGACGACTGGACATCGAGTCTGAACATTGGCGCAAACAGATCGTCCACAGATGGAGCACGATGCATACCAGATCTGCTCTCTGAAGATACTCCTCCATCGTGGACTGCCGACGGCTCCGTTGCTTGCATATTTCCGGACCCTCTCTTATTCCCTGTCTCCTTCCCCACGCCGCCGCCGTCTTCTTCTTCTTCTTCTTCACCGCTTCCTCGTTTTCTTGCACCACTTGAAACTTTCTTCCACTGCAAGATATTTCCAGCTATTTTTCCTGATATTACTCACCTTTTTTTCTCGTTTTCTTGCAAAATCTTCAACCTCACGAGCATTTCCCTCATGTCTCCCACGCGATTGCTCGATTTCTTCGATTTCTTGTTCGATCTTCAACCCGTCACATTCTCTGCGTGTCGCATTCGCCTCGCGCGTTTGTATCTTCTCGTCGCCGTCTCCCCTGCCCGGGTCCGGAGCTTCAGGTATGATCTCTTGCGGCCTTCGTCTTTAACACAACTTTGATCTCTTTCCACGTTGACGGCCGCTTGTTTTGTCCTCATTCTCATCGGACGGTCTAAAGAGCAGAACATGGTGTGGTGGGTCTTTTGTCTTTTAACACTCAACCCCAGGGGCCCCCCAAAACCAAACCCCAGGCTTTTTCTTAGTTTCGAAATCGACGGCAGTAATCAATGTCAATCTGTTTTCTACGGCACGATACTGGCCACGTCGACACCAGAATGAGCAGCTGATGAGTCACCCTAGGAAAATGACAGATTTGTCAATACATAACTCAGATTATAAACAGAAAACAGTGTCTTCTTGGATGATAATTTCTCAAAGGATGTACTTATGCGACCCCAGCATCCACCAAGTACTTACACCATCCCTTGGAAACCCATTTATGGATGTGGACTCAGTTTTGGATGAACTAGAAAGGAGTTGCTAACATTCCATTGTGGTAACCCCTCCTAGTACCAGCCCCCCCTTTTTTTTCACTGGGCTATATATATTAGCCAAAAAGCGAAATTTAAAAAGTAGAAAGTGTAAAGTCAAGTGCTTTTTTTGAGATTTTCAATAGCCATAATCCACCAAATTTTAAGAAAAAACCTCATATTTCTCTACAGGGTAGCCAAAAATATAAAAGGATGCTTAATAATTTTATATTCATATTTAGTTTGTAGGCAACTTTGGCTAAATCTTCATATGGATAATTGCCACTTTGAAAAAATCACAAAATTGGAAAAAAAAAAAAAATTTAAATTTTTTTAAATTTCGCCTACTTCCACATTACAACACCTAGGTACCTATTTAACATCCATCCTATAGCTATTATGGTGGGCCACTCTGGCCCAATAAGTGAACCATGCCCCAATGGATGAAACCCCATTGTGATGGATGAGCACCAACTGAGTTGACAATGGGTTCCAACTTGGTGAGGTACTATGAATCGGGCCATGGGCAGACAGTGAAAAAAGAAATGCAGCAGTACCTGTGTCCAATGTGTGAAACTAGGTAGAAACTAGAATCAGGGTTAAATGAGGTTAAAGGAACCACCTCAAACCACCCCTTAGGGTGTTTTTAGAATTTTTAAGTTTTTATTTTATTTTTCATTTAAATTATGAAAATTTGAAACTGGGCTTGGTTTTGAAGTGGTCCAAAAAATTGGAAATAGACCAATTTTTTTGAAAAAATATGGTTCCAATTCCAATTTAGATTTAGGGTTTAAAGGTGGCCAAATGTTGTTGAAGTTTGAAGCTTTTATCTATGGTTGTGTTCTTTTCATTGTTCTTTGTCTTTGTGATTGTCTTGTTGCATTAATGTTCATGGGGGTATTCTTTTCATTGTTGTAGCCCATGTTAGTGGTTGATGGTTGTGATGTTCTTATTATTCTTGTAACTTGCAATTTTTGAGGTATGTCATCACCTTCCTCCTCTTCATCTTCTTATGGTTTTGGTCATTGTTGTTGAAGGCCTATTGTTGTTCTGGCCAACAATCGCCCATCATTGCCTTCTTAATATTGATCTTGCGGTCTTGGTCGTCATCATGGTTTTTTCATTGTTATAGCTAGTAATTAGCCATCATCGCCTTTGTGATTTTCATTATATTGTGGTCTTATTGGTTGTCATGGTTTTTTTGTTGCTACAATCAACAATTGCCCACCATCACGTTGTTGATCTTGATGGTCTTGTGGTCCTACTCATTGTTATGGTTTTCTCATTGTTATAACTAACAATTGCCCATCATTGTCCTCTTGATCTTGATGATTTTGTGGTGTTGCTACCATTGTGATCTTTTCAGTAATTGGACACCATTGCCCTGCTAGTTAGGGGGGTTTTGAGGGTTGAATTCAAAGGTGGAAAGATGCACATTTTAAGGTTGACATATAAATGCATGAAACATGAAACTAATTAGCATAAAAGATGATATTGATCAATTATAGACTATTAATGTAATATTTAAAGCTTAAAAATATATTAGTTTCACTTAATTTGGCTTTTTTTAAGCTTTGTAACAATCTGAATTTTTTTTAAATAATTTTATTTTAAAATTTGTGTTGTTTCTAATGGTGTTTGGTGTCATGGAACCCAACTAGGAGATTACTTAGAACCTACCATAACTTACCCTATAAGGGTCAAAGCAAAATAAAGTATACGAAAAAAAGTAAACGTCTCCACTTTAACCATGCGTTACTCATATAACTACCATGAAGTAACATCAAATTAGGTGAAAATATGTGTCAAGTAGTATTAGTTTGCTCTATTAAGTTTGTAAAATTTTAATCTAAAAGAATTAAAAACAAATGAATTTCAAAAGTAAATAAAAAATACATTTGAAACCGACTGAAAAATACATGTTCAAACCTACTTTTTGGTTAGAAAAATTAATGAAATTGATATGTCGTAAGTTAAAAAATGAAAATCAACATATGTTTTAACAAGTTGTAAAAAAAAAAATCTATTTCTTTTCATAAGAACCTACTTTCACCCACTTGAGACCAAAAGCCCATAGTGAAAAGTAGACATCAAAAGCTATTTGTATTTTGAAAAACCTACTTAAAACCTAGTTTTACAATTTGAACTATGAAAATCAATGCACATTAGTGGAACCATATATTATATTTAATCTAACCTAAAATTAATAAATTACAATGAAAAACAAATGTTTTTTTGAAATTTTGAGTTATACATATAAAAGGCATGAATGTAACTAGATTTAAACTCATGTTTAGGTACTTTTTAAAAAATTTAGTACACCAAATTAGTAAGCCAATATATTCCACCTTACTATTTGCCTACGGGTGTTTGCACACTACGATGACCTTATATGGACGTCACAATGGTAGTGTTTCATGTATTCCTTAGATACAAGAAAATAAATAAAATAAAATTCATTGAAACAATAGAAAAAATGACTCATTTATTTAAAGCTATCATAATCAACCTTTCAATAATGAAAAATTCAAATCAAAATCATAGATAGCCAATAAGTAATGGACTTTTGAATTTTTGCCCACACTTTTTGTCACACCTACAAAATTCATGGATATGGACTTTTATCTTAGAATGTGTTAGTCTTATGTGTTTGAAACTTTGGGATATTGGATGAATCATGTTTAAAAAACTAAATGAATGGAATGTGATTTAATTTATTATGTTACGGCCTTTTTAAAATCCCAAAAAATGTAATTATTTTAAAAGCTCTTTTAAGCATTTAAAAATAATTATTAAAAAAAATCTTCTGTGATATTTTATATATGTCTTATAACATCATGATTTGATATTAGAAATGGAAACAAAAATTTACTTTCAATATCATCTAAATATTCATATTTTAAGCTAATTTTCAACTACACTAGAAAAGGACTTTGAAAAGGGACTCTAATCCGCTGAAATTGTGAGACCCTAGTGTGCTTTCACCCCTATAATGATGTTGCTACCTTTCATCGAATTGCCTATAAATTGCCCTACCATCTTCATCAACTATCTTCCAACAATCCTCCATATTCTAGAGAATTAATAAAAGTGTAACCAAAGTAAAAAGGATAAACTAATATCAAAATTATAATAGTTTACATCAAACTATAATAAATTATTTTTTTATTAAAGAGAAAACAAGGCAAGAAAAAATAAATCAAAAAACAAAATGCCACCACATTATACACATATTCTACAATCTTTACACACATTTGCATTTCACACAATATTATCTTTTGTATTCCCCCAAAGTTCCATGTACATAATTGATAAAGGGTCCATTTTCAAATCCCCATAAATGACAAGAACACATAAAGTCCAAACTTCTTCCACAAAAATAGGTTCCCTTATCCTAATCTGTACACAAATCCTTCCTAATGATTGGTGAGCAAATATCAATCACCCATCTCAATGGACCAACTAATTTTAAAGGTTTCATCCACAAGATGAACAAGAGGACAATAAATAATCTAAGTATCATTAATAATCTAATTACTAGGGTGCACATAAAACTAACTAGTTTAGGTGGAAATTATACCTTTAACATTCATTTAATGGTGTATGAAAAAAAAACACATCATAATACATAGAAGAAAACCATCATAATTTTGTAGAACCCTTGAGACCACCAAATTTGGGAGCTATATAATCACTGGCAATTGGTTGTGAACAATCAAATCAAGAAACAAGCAAATGCCAAATGTGTCATCAAATGATGATGTGATTGAAACTCACGAGAGGAATGACATCATGTTTGAAGATTGTAAAGGGAGAAATAAGAAACCAAAAGCATTTGTTGATGCTTCGATAACACTTGGAAAACAAAATGGTGTGGTCAATGAGAAAAACGTGGAATATAAACTTGATTGGCAAGAAACAAATTTCAATTACAAAGTTAAAAAATTAGATTTCCAAAAGGAAGAAAGTGCAATGAGATTGGAGATTCAACAATTGCATTGAGCACAAAAAAGATGAAAATTAGAACCTACAACTACAATTAAAGATTACTTGCTTGAAAGAGCATTCAAGGAACAACCAATCTTGAAAATTTGTGGTATGGTTTTGTACTTATCAAATTAATTCTAATAGTTTATGTACAATGCATTTAAAAATTAATAGGTTGCAATCATTAACAAATTTTGATTCTATGCATCTTTTTCATGTTTTTCTTTTAAAAATTCCAAAAGAAAACCACTACATTTTTCCATTGTATTCACCCGTGCAATGAAAAGTTGGCTAATTTCCATTTGGATTCTTTTCACAAGTTGAAGGTACAAAGGTACTCTAAACCTTCTACACTATACATCATCGTGAAATTGGAGGAACAATAATTCTTTGATGTTTTTTCTTTTTTATTTAGAAGTTGAATCTCCTGTCATTGTACCAAGTCGACAACTCTATCTTCTTCACTTTGCCTTACATTGTTTCCTATGTCCCATGATGGATCATAATAGTAATTTAAAATAGTCGATTATGGAAAATGGCACACAACCAAATCCATAAAACATTTATATGATGATCATTTTTTGTTTTGATTTGGACAAATAATCCTCTCAAACTCTAGAACCTTCCTTTCAATATCCTAATCCAATGATTTACTTTCACTTTAATAGAAACAAGATGGGTATTGAATTTAAAATTACCAAGTGAAGAAGTAGTTGGTTGCTTATATGTTGGGATGCATATTGTTTAGAGCAAATATGCAAAATATTTTAAGAAGCACTCATCATCAAAAACATAAACCTCATGTGTCAACCGCATTTTTGGATTTGTGAAGACATGTTTGTCATAACAAGATGATCCAGGTAACCTAATCATCAAATGTAGAATCTTTCTTTTATGATCATAAATGATCATATCTAAAAATGCATAATTCAATTTTTTGGTGTAGTAGTTTTCACCTTGTCTTTTGGGCGTAAAGATTAATGGAATTAGGGTTCCATCAATTAATGCCATTACCAAAAGGAAGCTAAAAATCTTATGAAATTTTGATTTGAACAATTGATGTTTTAACGTTGAAGGCCATTTGACAACACCAACATAAAGGGAGGGAATTGCAACAATTGATGAATTAGTGAACAATTGCACAAAGCTTTTAGAAATATCAAACACATCACAAACATCCCTAATGGATGTTGCATTTCCACATTTCCCAAATCTAAACATTACAACTTTAGGTTGGAATCATATTGGTGTTTGTTGAACAATAAATAAATATGTGAAATTGGATGAAATTCAACCAAAGCTAGAATGCAATAAAATGTAACACATGACATCTTCATTTTTTTGTTGAAAATGGAATTTATTCAAGTATATATTGAATGCACATGTTCAAATAATCATAACTCTTGGGCATTTTTTTACAAGGTTGCAAATAACGTGTAACATTTATGCATATGCAAATTGAAGACATGTCCATCATTCCATCTTTAGAATTGTGAGACATGTATGATTTTCCATTGCTAGAATTATCCCTTTGAATTTCAATATTTAGATTAAGATCTTTGCTTACATTATCACAATAAATTTGGATAATATTACACACAATTTGAGCAACTAAATATTGACCTTTAATTCTTTGAACATTTCTACTTTCACATTTTATGACATGTTGTATTTGACGAGACAAATAAAAAATGATGTATGAAAGAAAAATGTTAAAATAATGAAAAAATAAGGAGTTGAAATACAAAGAACCAAACCTAAAAGGTCTTAAAAGATGAAATGATTAGTTGTTCAAATATTAACATTGATTCATTTTAGTGTTTAAGTTCAAAGATACACAAAGGTTCAAATAACCCCCTATTGAAAGGTAGATCTTAATCATCAATCAATCAAGATTTACAAACAATTACAAGAGGAGTTGATGTCAATGTTCCACACATATTCATTGAACTTGGTGACGATGAACAAATTGGTAGAGTTGAAGGGCAATGACAAGCTAAAGATGCAAAATGACAAGAATTATGCAAACTTTTGGAAGGCAAATAAATTTGTGAAATGTCAATTCATGAAAGTTTTATTTATGACCTTTTTATCAAAATTTGGTAGCAAACATCATTTTGGCTTGCAAATTTCTATCAACATTGGTATTTTACATAATTCAATTTCCATAAAGTGAATCATGTTCATCATTAACTAGACATCAACAATATGTTACATGTTGAATTAATGTAGTTCACCTTCTATTTTTAATGTTGTTCATCATTGACTACATTATCTTTTTTACTTTCTTTATTATATTGAATTACTACCAATTGTTATTGAATTGTTGCACCTAATGGAATGACATGGAACTACAAGTTAGTTACATGTATGATAGTTCTATCCTACATTAAAACCATGTTCATAACTTGTGTCAACCCTATGCTTGTTTTAACCATATTCATATGGGTCTCATTGACAATTCTATCTCTTTCCTTGAAATAATCTAATTCTTTATGAAAAATATAACCTCTTGAGCCTTTGAACACTTTCCCTCAATGTGATTTATTGAATCCACTAGCATTTTATTACCTTTTCCACTACCTTCACCATAATTTTGTGTATAAATCTATAGGTTTCTAACATGTTTACAATGACAATAATGGTGATGGAACAACCTTTCAACAAGGATAACATAACCCTAGTTGCGGAGTAACCTTCAAAGAAAAAAAATTTAACCTTCATGCAAGTAGCCAAGTTTAACACTTGCTAAATTGTGAACAACTATTTATTGTTTCTTCCCACTTTTCTGCCTTATTGAAAAATGTGATGGATAAGTATAATAAGAATTTACCTACTAGTACTCATGTGCAGCCATTGGTTTTCAAACATGATTAATGGTAACATTATTTTATATCCAACTTTAATCTTAATTATATAACAACAATTCATTTCCATAATATGCAAGATCCTTTTAAAGAATGATATGAATTTTTCAAATCAAACTTTTATAGAATTATATGAATAATTTTATTTGCTTGTAATTCAATTTGATGCAAAAAATTTATGGGTTTATTTGTCTAACCAAGACAATAAATTGATTTTCCATGTTTTTCATGAAATTTGATGTAATCTATTGTTTGCAAGATGTAATTTTTAAATATTCCAAGGGTGACACTAAGTGTTAAAATTTTACATTACATGTGTCAAACAAGGTATTTCTTGGGGGGCATTATGTGAAGGAATTTTTTCCCCTACCTAATTATTATTTAATTTTGAAATATTCACACATTTAAACAACCTTAAATTTAATTATATTTTTTTCATTCTAAAATAGGTTGCCACTTTTTGGGGCAAGGGATTTTGTTAAATGTTCCTTCATATTTCAGAGGAATTATCATTATAAATAATTTATCTTGAATTGACACTAAGGGTTTTTGGTCAAGTCTTTAAAAATTCTAATTGTTGAAATAAAAGGACTTTACCCCCCAATATTAATTGATCCACAAATTGTGTCATATTTCACCCTCTTTGATAAGATCACATATGTGCAATTCTAAATCAAAGCTCATTTATGGGAAGGTAAATAAAATTGTGGTACTAAAATATTATTTATGCATGATCATTGAATGACAAGCAAAAAATAGTAAATTTACATTTTTTCACAATTTTATAAGTTATAACATAGTTGGCGTGTGTACATCTAGACATGTTTAATGTCAATGTAGTCCATAATTTTTATATGTTGTTGCAATTGGATCAATACACCCATCCAATTGTAAATTGCATTAAAATACATAATAAAGTTCAAAAGTTGAACATAAACAAAGGTTAAACATAATGTAATTAATGGTTGCCAATTGTCACAAACATTATCATTAGATATAATGTATGTCATAAAGTTGAAAATATTGTGGATTAGTGGACATCATTAATTATCTAACACCATTTATGGTTTTTGACAATACATAACATTGAAGGACCAACTCAAAACCAACATTGCTAAAGGCATACAAAGCATAACATATCGATTCATTTTATAACGAATTTTATAAAATTTAAAGTAGAACCACCTAAAAATGTCAAAGCACCTTGAACCATGTCCTATTATTGACACTTATAAATGTTCATCACTAAAGACAATGTCTCATTAGAGTAGCAAGTGATTTAAAGTTAGCTTAAAAGTTGTTTAAGATTTTTTTTCCATTCCTTTTCAAATCCAACTCATTCCATGTTCTATTTTGAGCATATGTGGCGTTGGTTTAGGATCCTAGTTTGAGCATATTTAAAACCCTCTTTTGACTAATGTGAAATGTTACACCCTCCATTCACATAGAAGCCTATTAACAACACAAGGTACTTCTACTATAATTTTTTATAAATGCATAATTAATTTCAATTTATACATAACTAAAGCTGAAACTTTTAAATTAACTTCAAGAAGTTCACATTAAAAAAAAAATTCTTCAAGAAAAAATGGATGTAAAAAAAATGGAAGTCTAATATTATGAACATTGGTTATTTTTATGCTTTGAGGTGTTTATACTTTAATTGTCATAATGGCATTGGCCATGAAATTCCATTCATTATTAACACCCCCATTTTAATTTTTTATTAGGATGCATGTATAATGTTGAGAAAATTGAAGAATTTTTTTTAAATTTTTTTATTGACAAGATGTTGAAGGTAGTATAGGGGATTTTTGGGACAATTTATCATATGGTCTTGAGTTTGACAATTCCATGTCAAGACTTGAAATCTTTTCATATCATGACCTTTCCATTATCATGTGTGGAAATTGAATGATTTTTTTCCTTGTTGGTTTCATGAAATTTTTGGTGTAATTGAAATACAAATGTTTTTAATGTTTTCAACAAGTGAAGTTTGAGTTCATATTCTAAATTGAAAGAAAGTCATTGAATCATTTCATAGAAAATTTGCATTATCATGGAACTTTATTCTTATATTGTGGGATTCAAGCAACAAATGAATATATATTTATATTCTAACCTTATGTTAGTTGATCATCACTAGTAGTGCAAAGCAATGTGGAGCCCAAATAGATAAACATTGCGTTTTGATGTCCTAACACCAACACAACTTCAATACAATATTATTTCCCAATGTTTTGATTCGATTCCCCAAAACTTCCAATGTTACCTTAGCCTAAATTGCATTGAATTCAAACCATCCTTCATTGGATTAGATTAGAACCATGAAAAAATTGGTTTTCACACCAAAACATTGAATGTTGATTTGGATTTACTTTCCCAAACTTGAACTAAACAACTCACATTTTGTGGAACATTAACAACCTTGCCAACAACAACATTTTCTCAACAAGTCTTTAATCAATAATTAGAAGATTTATGTAACATAGCTTCAAATATATGGCAATTCAATACTAATTATATTATTTTCAAAAATGTTGAAATGTTGATTTTTGTTCCCAAATAAAAGGTGTTTATGAAAGAAAATATTGAAATTTCAAAAATATTTTATTTGTTGAAATGAAAAATGAATTAATTATTTGATAGACATGTGTCAAAATTGCCAAGGTACTGTGACACACATGATTTGGTCCAACATGACATTAAGTTTTGCGGGCAAGAAATTGTTGGAAACAAATTTATAATATATCATTTTATTAATTTTCACAATAGAATAATGAGTTCAAATTGTTGGGCATGGACCACCCATAGCCCAATTATTGAAACCCCAAAGGATAAAAAAGGGATTAAATGCATCCCAATTTCATCCTCGAGCCATTATAACCTAATTTACAAGGGTTTGGGGGAAACCCTAAATTGATCATTATCCTCCTTATTTTTGTTCACACATTGTTTGGTCTACAAAATAAAACCAAAAATATTTGGCTCAATGGTCATTACTATAACTTGAAAAATAGATCTAATTTATATGGATTAATTTCCCAATTAAATAAATAGAATTCCCTTCAATTAATTTTAAAAAAAATTTGCCCAATTACCTATTTTAATTTTACCTATACCTATTAAAATTTAAGAGTAATTATAATATTAATAATTCCAAATTAATATATTAGAATATTAACCCATCTGTACTAGTACCAAAGAGAATGGTGTACCAACCACATGTGAACAAAGCAAAGCCCAGTTCAGCCTTACCTCTGGTGGACCCGGGAATCCCTCGGGTACCCCGGATGATGCCCAACCCGGGAAGCCCCGATCCAGGTCCCAAAATCCGGACGACTTAGTCTTAATACCCGTATTCTCATCCAAATGGACAGAAAATGGTTCGTTCCCCGGAGTCAGGAAAAAAAATGGATGTATATTGTATGGATGATCGGGGATCTGAGAGTTCAATTGGACAGGTATAGGTGATGACACGATCCGAAATGGATGAGGAATTCGTGGATGGATGATAAAAGGTACACCCGATTATGCCCAACCGGGGAAT
>Ga0116227_10005551_pt1 | contig 26455 bp, 22 predicted proteins | sample S1TSphgellanicum_FD_89693 | JGI IMG/M metagenome (GOLD analysis project Ga0116227, IMG submission 89693) | Host-associated microbial communities from peat moss isolated from Minnesota, USA - S1T2_Fb - Sphagnum magellanicum MG | ecosystem: Host-associated > Plants > Peat moss > Unclassified...
TAAGAGCCAATGGGATGATTGAAACATGCAATTGAAAGGGCAAGTATTTTTTTCTTTTGGGTGAGGTGTGAGGATTTTTCTTAATTGCTTTGTTTGCAAAAGGGTGAAGCAAGCACCCACCTCCTTTTAAAGTTGTAAACTCATTTCAAAAAACAAAAACATAAAATTTTTAATTTAATAAGATTTTAATGATTTTTTTTTAAATAATTAAAGCACATGATTTTCTATTTTTTCTAATGTTTCACATAAGAATAAAAATGATTTCTCCCATATATTAATTTTATGTATGATTGAAATTTTATTTAATTTTTTATATATAATAAATAATTTCTTGGCTAAAATAATTATATAGTGAGTTAATAATATTTTATATTTTATACATATATAACACAAATCCTTATGTAAGCTTTATTTTTTATGATGAATAATATTGGTCCAAATATTGGTCCAAATATACAATTATTTATAACATATCAAATAACACATTATATATAATTAATAATATTATGGAATTATATTGTTGATTCATTTCAATACATATAATATATTCGTATTTATTTAAAATAAGATAAAATTTGATTAAAACTCATGGTTATGTAGACTACAATTATTTTTAATGAACTTTACTTTTAATTAAAATTAAAAAAATTCAAAAGATAAGTAGTTAGGTATGAAAATGTTTATAAATTTCTTAAGAGCTATGCCAAAGTTTGTGTGGATTCAAAAGCTTTGTGAGGGCTAAGTTGTTATGCAATCATTTCAACACCTTGAAAAGTTGAACATGACTCGAACATCCAAGAAACACAACAGTAATTAAAAAAAAAACAACCAAGAATTCGCAGCTTGGACAAATTACTAACTGCAATAGAAGTTCATCACCAAGGTTATCAAGTTGACTAAAGTGTTGACATTGACCAAGGTAAATAACCTAACCTAGCATAAATAATAGGTTAATAGGTGTGAGCCATACCGACATAACCATGTGTGATAATCTCAAATTTTAAAAGTTGTATCAAGGTTATTTGAATGTGATAAAGTTATTAGGGGCTTTTAACAACTTCATAAGGAATGATGAATGTGTTTGGTGCGTGGAAGGGTTGTTTCTTTTTTGAAATGTGATATTGACGAATAAGGTGTTGGGTTAATTCTTTTCTTCAATAAAAAGCTGGTAACCATAGTTTTAAAATTTTTGTTGCATAATTAAGGGTGAAAAATCTCTAGAGGGTTCGAAGTAGAAGTTAACACCAGAATTTGCGGTGTTTAGCACAACATTAGTCTTGTTCTAATATTTAGTGAATATCAAGGATGTTTGAAATTTGTGAATCGGTTGAAGGGGTGTTAATGAAAGGTCCAATAGAGATAGAACAATCTTCAAGCCGTATGAATATAAGATTAATTTGAGATAGCTTAACGATTAAATAGATAGTGTGATAGTGTGCCAATGGCAACAAGAGTTTCATAATGATTGGAACATTTATTTAGATTATGATTAAGTTCAACAAGGAACTGCAAGTACATGTTAAATCCTAGGCTATGCCATAATGATAGTTCATAACTGCAGGAAATCTAAGATGCGTCAAATGGTGCGAATTAAATAGTTCGTCTTACTATTAAGAGGTAGTTGACAAATTGGACCACGCAACCAACGATAGTGTCCAACGCCTTTCCCTAGACATAATTTTCAATTCAATATTGAATACTTGTTCCCATAAGCTTCTTGAAGAGGAAAAGAATGATTAGTTTTGGTAAATGGGAAAAGGAAGGAAAGTATAATGAAAATCTTGTAATAGTTTTGAAAGAATGGAAGTGAATAGTGATAGTGTTGGGAGGTTGGAACTTTAGAGAAATTTCACAAACGCTCTCAAGTTTGGTAACGTAACTTATTACTAGTTTAGCTGCAGAGCTTAGGATTTGGTAGCAAGTTACGTTTTGTAATTAGCTTTCTAATGAACTAAGGCAAGTTAGATTTGAATAATGTATGTGTTAGAAATGATATTTCAAATGAATGATGGTATGCAGTTAAGTTGAACCAACTACCTTTGTAAAACCCTCTCGGGTTTGATAGTATAACTCCTTACTGGTTTAGTTGCAAATCTTAAGATTTGGTAAGACAGTGCGCTTTGTAATTAGCCTCCTAGTGAGCTAAGGCAAACTGGATTTGAATAACCTATGTGTTAGAAACAATATTTCAAGTGACCAGTGATGTACAACTAAGTTGAATTTATCACCTTTGTAAAAGCCTTTCGGGTTTTGTAACATAACTTTTTACTAATTTAACTGTAGAACTTAGGATTTGGTAGCAAGGTGCACTTGTAGTTTCATTTGTGAACTTAAAACACCCAATTTGATGTTTTGTCATTGATTTTTTTATATCAAGAGATCTAATCCTTAGTGTGGGGGGTTTTACATATATGTCTAATATCATTCATGTTTTGTTGAAAATTGGTATGAATTGCAAGTGAAGGCACATAACAAGGAGGTCAAGGTTTCTAAGTTTCTAAATATTAATAGTTGTGTATTGTTTAGTAAAATTTGATTCCTAACATGGTATTATAAGATCTTTCCAAATTAGGGTTCTAATCCCCATTGTGGGGGACTTTACATTTATCTTTAATATTACTCATATTTTGTTATAAATGGGTATGAATTGCATGTGAAGGCACATAGTGAAAGGGTTATGGCTTGTGGGTTTCCAAATACTAATGGTTGTATACCCTATGGTAAAACTTGTTTCTCAACATGTTATTATAAGAAGATATACAATAATGGGTTTTAAATCATGGCCTTATAAGTTATGAAACATGTTGTTGATCTCAATATTATTTGTGATTATTTCTTTAACTTGAAATGAATATTTTTTATAATTGATTTGGAAATCAAAATGTAAAACAATTGAAAATTGAACATATTTTTCACATAATGTTGATGTCCAATAGTTGCTACTATTGGTCTCTTCACTACTTGTATTCATAGCATCATCTAGAAATTAGAAGTTCAAGTTATACCCATATCATATAAATATATAAGATGACAATTTGTCTAATACCTATATTATTATGGTGCTAATATATTTTGAAGATTCTGACACCATTATCATATTCATATATGATAAACCATATATTTGCCCAACCCTTGTTCAAGCAATGAAACACGGTTGAGTAATTTGATTGTTAAAAAAATTGTTAAAAAACTCAGCACATTCAAGTGTTTGACTGTTAAACAAACATTGATTCCAAGTTCAAGCTGAAATTTATCCCAAATTCTTTCACTAATGCGAAATATCTTCGCTATTGGGGAAGAGCCAATAATTAATTATATGCTATTTGATTATTTCAAAAGAATGAATATAATCTATGGAGCAAAACCATGTAAAGGCATAAATTCCATTATGGAATTGCCTTTTTTTTGGGGTTCATATTGTAACAAAGCTACAAATAGCTCATTTCTTCCCACATATATTTAAATCATGATTGAGCCATTTTGCTAGGTGTCCCTTTGTGAGCCATTGAATGGGGCAATAGGGCGAAGACGGTAGCCCAATCAGAGACATGGGGTGGCCTTCTCATGGGTGCATGAGAGACATAGATTGGAATGTAGAATATTAAACACCCACAATTGAATTTTGTTAGCAGTGTTAGAATAAGGATTGTGATGCCCTACACAATTATGTCTCATGGTTTGATTAGTAACTTAAAAAGTGAAAATTTAAAACAGAGTCCAAAATTGTTTCAAAATAATATAAAATAAACTAACAACAATAATTCGATCCTACTTCAATACGGTGATGGGTTCAAAACTCAAGAAAAATTGCAAAAAAATTTACATAGAACATCAAAACATGAACTATGCAGGTATACACAAAACCATGCAAGGCACAAAATGACAAACCTTGTGAAGTTTGAGGGGAAAGAGGATATCATCTTATGGTTAGAATGGCTACATATTACCTAGTGCTATCACCTACCTTTTGGAGAGAGGACCATAATGGTGTAACCCTTAAAAAATGCCTAACCATTTTTAGAGCAGCACAATTGGTCAAATTTCTTAAAGCTATCATGTGTCTCAAGGAGCAGTAAATGATCCAATCATAAGTGGAGTACCCATATTTCCCAAACATTACCACAACACTCAAGTCATAATGTCCTGCAATCATCCATTGGCTCCTTGCTGCTACCCCCCTTGTCCTCCCTTTAGAAAGAAAGGTCATTTGCATGCCTTATTTTCATTGAACCAAGAAAAAGTTCTTTATCTGAATGGTGCAAAGTTTTTGCAGGTAAAATGGGCAGAAGATTCCTTCAATTGAAGGAAAGCATCTTGTGGGGGTGGCCATGAGACGTCCTTTTGAATACAAACCAAAAACAAAAAACAAAAAAAAAGCCGCTGGCGGCTGGAGTGCTTTAGGGGAGTGGGTGAACTTTTTTTTTTTGGGGTTATTTCTTTAGATAACTTTGTTTTTCCAAAATTTGGTATATAAGTTATAACACATTTTCCAATTTTGGAAGTAGCTTTAGTTGCGTCAGCTTTGACATGACTTGGCCATGTACACACAAGGTTTTCTCTTTTTTGTTGGGTGCACAAAGTTTTTGGGCCCACCTACAACAAAATGAAGATCACCCAACTTATGAAAGAAGACACCAAATCCCCACCCCCCTATCGAGCATTGTCCAACTTACCACCTTGTCCCTTTTGTTAAAATTCTTGGTGTAACAATGAGTGTGTCACATTGTGGCCTTGCCATTTACATTAAAAAGTATCGTAAGAAAAAAGAGGAATCATCGAAACTCAAATAATCCACCATGCCAAAATATAATCTTCAAAAAATCCTCTAAAAGAAACTAAAATCCTGCAAGATATTATAACTGTATAACTAATCTCTCAGGTTTCAACACAAGCCAAAATATCATCTTTCAAAAATCCTCATATAAAACTAAACCTATTACCTACAGGCCAAAATCCCTTAAGCTACTATACTCTATAATGAATCTAAACACAATATCCTTGCCTTGGTAGGCAAGGCCAACAAATGTCGTACATTCTTCGGAACTTCTGTCTTGCAGCTGCTCAAATGAAATATCTTGTACCTTGCTTTCCAAGAGTACCGAAGAATGAATTCATGTAGCTTCTCACATGAAATATCTTGTACCTCGCTTTCCAAGAGTACTGAAGAATGAATTCGTGTAGCTTCTCACATGTTATTCTTGTACACCCTTTTCAGGTTTGGTGATAATTGTATATATATTTTTTTAAATGTCACATTTTAAAGAAAATTATTTGCTTGAGATGTCCAAAGTTAAGCAAAATCAATTGCCCACCATGTCTAAAATTTGGGAACTTGAGACAATTTTGTACCTTGTTTTCCAGGTTTCTCATTTTCTTTATTTTCATTACTCATTACTTAAAGGACAAAAATCAAATAAAAGATTGGTGGCCATCACAAGGGAGACAAAAAGGAAGCCCAAAGAAAGGTCAAAAGATCGGTGGCCATCACAAGGGAGACAAAAAGGAAGCCCAAAGAAAGGTCAAAAGATTAATAACTCATAGGAACCAAAAAAGTAGGTCATTTATTAATCATTTGCGTATCTATGCTTTGGGTAGTTCTCTAATATTCAGAATAACTTGAGTAAGTTGTCTCATAGTGAAGTCCCTCTTGCTTGCAATCAAAAACTATGATGAGGAAAGAAAATCATCTCACACTTCTCTTTTAATGAGATTTTTTCATGAACATTAAGTGCAATAATCAATTGTCACTTGTGTAACTTGTGCTGTTGGCTCAAGTGTGAACTCACCACCCAACTAATTTTTCTTTCCAAAATTATTATTTTTAGTTTAATTAGATTTTCAATGATAAAAAATACTCAAAATTTAATCTCTCCCACTCCTTAGGTCTAAAAAATTTCCAAATCACCTTCATTAAATCCTACTCATTGAGGCCTTTCTCAGGATACCAAGATGGCACCCAAATTACTTATAATTTAATAGTTTTCATTTAAATAAGATTTCAATGAAAGAATTGTTCCGAATTCAATGACTTCTTCACCATAGGTTGAAACATTATGAAACCAACTTGATGCATCTTTGTTCTTCAAGGGGGCATTTGAATGGTACCAAGAGCATGACAAAAGGTGTTGGGGTTTGGGAGATTTCTCAATGACAAACAAAAACAAGTGGCTAATCACAAGGTGGTTTAATGTTAGTTAATGATATCATAATAAAAAAAATTTAATCAAGAAGAAAATCATTGTTCAAATGAAGAAGCATTTAATCTGAATTTTAAAAAGTTAGTACATGTGGAGTACATGTGGAGACTGAATTCGATCCACGACATGACAATATAGTGTACAGAATATAGTGTAGAGCGAGACTTAAAGTTTGTCGTAGAGGAACAAAGGTGATATCACACCTATGTCTCTTCCCTAGGGGGAGAACCAACAAACAAACAAACTACCTTTCTTCATAAATAGATTGCCAATAATTTAAAAAAATTTCTACTTAATTTGATAATAAGTCAAAAAATTCATAAGTTATCATTTGTATTGTGAAATTTGATCTTTAAAAAATAAATTATTATTGGACACCTGAGTGCCAAACCAGATAAGGTATACTAGAGCATGAAACATGTTGGATGATTAGAACTAGGAATAAAGCCATACTTCTCAAACCATTAAACTTTGTACATTATTGGATGGGTGGTTGGGAAGTGTGTACAAGCTCAACAAGATTTTTTAAAAACTGGTATCGAAAAAGACAAAAGACGAGGTGCTTCTCGAAGTCCCAAACTTTTCCAAATTGGATGGTTGGGAGTTTGAGACATGTGAATGCCAAAAAAGGGTCTAAACTTTTTACTTGAATATCATATTCTAATCTTGACAAGGCAATGGAGCGAGATTGCTTCATAGTATTTGGTCCATGCAAAGAATTCATCACTTGCTTAGAAGAAGACAAGGCTGTGATAGTTTTAGCCCTTGGCCTTGAATAGATCTTTCGCCAAGGTTTTGGAAATTTTTGACCTAGCCATGATTCAAGGAGGAAAGTGGCCACAAATACCACTCTCCCAATGCTAGAACATCACCTACACAAGTAGCAATATAATGGCTCGTAAATGTGTTATTTTGATGAACTTCAAGCTACCTTTAACTACTATGAAACTGAGTTTGGGACCAATGTTGGCAGGGTCACCGTACTAGGCCAGTTTTGGGCAAAGATTCTAGAGTATTTGGACTAGAGTTTGCTGGAATCGGATTTGAATTCAAACCAAGCAAAACAGCCACTATGCTGAAATTGAACCCGAAACCTGGACCAGTTTGCTCTCCTTATTCAAATAGGTCTAGGTTCTTCGATCATGCAAGTTTTTGTAAAAAGGCCTTTTTTTGGGCTCTATCGATGTTTAGTAAATTCAACGCTTAGTGTTAATTATTCCTTGGTCATCAATCATAGACATGAAAGAGTGAACAATACAAAGTGAGAGAATATTTAAATGTCACCACCTCAACCAATGGTTCTGGTTGGCCAATCTTAAATAATCTTTTCCATTTACTATCCCTCTTGGAGGACCTTAACATCTTGGGCTTATGTACAACCCTAAATTTAGTTTCACACTATTTAACTTCTATACTTCATTTAAACTATAATACTCAACTCATTTTATTGCTTCAGGTTGGTGTGCTCTAAGTATGCATAAGATACATGGTGCTTCTAGAGGATGACTATAAATATATGATTCATTTTGATTGTCACACTGGTTGGTTTATGTGGTGATGTTTCACTTGTCATCACTCTACACTTTTCAATATTTCACCTAGGGTAAACTGGCAGTGATCGAACACTTAAGCGTTCCAGGCAGGTCAGATCCAAGGGGAGGGCTCTGTTGTTTCTGGTGTTGAAACAAAACTTGAACCCTGCCTCTTGGGGCATCTGACATAACAATTGTCGAAAATGGATTAGAAATAAGAAAGCTACGCCGCCCAAAGTACAGGGAGTCAAGAACTAAAAAAAACAAACCACCAAACATTACAAAGGCTGATTCTCAAACACTAAAAAAATTCCTTGTATGTTGCTCTGTTACTATTAGAGTTGAAAAATGATTTGTAGAACTTCATGTGCACTCCTATAGCACTTTAAATCATTTTAAATGAATTAGAAATAAAGAAAGTTATGGCATTTAAAAGTACGAGGGGTCAAAATGAAAAAAAATGAAAAAAAAAGCGTTTTGGGATTCAAAAAAACGAATTTTCTTTGCTGCTCTTTTTTGGCTGGTCCCTTGGCTTTGCATTTCAAATATGATTTGTGGAACCTGAGAAGGTGCTCCTGTAACATTTTAGATCGCTCAAAGTGGAGAAGAATTGAGAAATATCTGCCAATGTGTTCAGTCATAAGCAAGTGATTGGTGATGAGCCAGTTTACCCTATCTGGGTTGGGATGGGAAATAACTTGCCATTTGGAATGTGGAAGACATTGGTAGAGGTCCACATATGGTCGATGGATAGAGTTGTGTAAAAAGCTAACTAGTACCACTAAGAGCATCTGCAGCAGTGCTCCGTACGTGAACATGCATAGTAAAATTGGATGAAGAAAAGTCAAAACATACCGGTTTGGCTCAGGAAAGTAGTTTTGGCTCATCATGTCGTACAGATTCCGGTGGCTGGTAAAAGGCGCAGCAATGCTGTGCACCTGTACAAAAATACTGTAATAAATATGATCCGAGTACTAGCCAGTGTTTCTGATTGGCCCATCATAATGATTGGTCCACGTAATTTGCTATCAGTAGTCCCTCATTCATTTGCTGTCCCAGTTTCAGTTTTATGGGTGGGGTGCAAAAAAGTATATAACTAAACTTGGATTTGAAAATATTTTTACAGGGTCACATACTGAGCACCTCTGGAGATGCCAAGTAACAAAAATTAAACAAGAAGGAAAGTTATCAAAGGAGAGACCTTGGAACTGATGTTCCAACAGCCCATGACCACAAAGGGACTTTTGTCAGGATTCTACTGCACCACATGCAGAGATGACAAGCATAGCTCTGGAAATGTTATTGTTGTCCCACTGTTACGACCTGTTGGGTGCTTATGGGAGAGGCCTGGAGTGAACCAGCAGCCATCAATGCACCAGTTCAGGATGAGGCTGTTCAAGCTGTTTTGGGGATGAACCCAAACACATCCAGCCCACCCAACCTGGGCATTTTAATTTTTCTCTTCCCCTGCCCAGGGTTTTTTCAGCCCTCTTATCTACCCCAAAGCTTTCCCCTCCTACCTACCTCCCCTACCCTAAACCCTAAACCCTCCCCTATCTTAAACCTAAATTCATTTTCTCCACTCCACTTCAAATGTCCCTAGAGCGTTCAAGTTGTGGAGTGCTGAGCTGTGGAACGCTCAAGCTAGGGAGTGCTAAGTTGTGGAGCTTGAGAGCAACATTCAGAGGTAAGAACAACACTCATGTCTTGTTTTTTCATGGTTTTCATGGTTTTTTTAAATATGAATTGCTGAAGCTCCTATAGGTGGGTCCCTTGTTTTATTTTGTGTCCTTTTTTTCTCCTCGTTGTCGCTCCTTTGAAAACCAAAAGACAATAACGATCACAAAGATCATTGTCATCTTCACCTCTTGTTCTAGCTCCTTTTAGACACAAAGATGACAATGCACAACTGTCGTCTTCATGTCTTTTTTTCTCACTAGTCACTCTTGTGAAAAATAGGAGTGACGAAAGCCAAAAGCATAGGAATGACAATGACATTTGTTTTCTCATTGGTTGCTCTTGTGAAATGCAAATTTGTTTTCTCATTGATTGCTCTTGTGAAACGCAAATTTGTTTTCTCATTGGTTGCTCTTGTGAAATGCAAATTTGTTGTTACAGTAGTGTGAAATATTCTACATTAATTAAATTTGACTTCTACCATTTGGCGACCATCTTGTGTGGAGTTTTTTTTCAACTATTTCTTTCAGTAATGGGAAGCTTTTGCACAAATTTTGTTGTATACTAAAATGAAAATGTTTATATGGGTAATGTTGTTTTCTTTCAATTCAAAAATTAAAGGGGTATGTTAGAAAATATCAAAGGTTAAGCAATTGACGGTGTAACGATTGCAAAGTGATCTACAAATTCTGAAGATGAAAAATTGTGAAACAAGATGAATCGAATGGTGACCTGGAGTTTACAACGACAATTGGATTTGGAAGCAAATTGATAAGTTATTAAAAGACAAACATATGATAATTTTGAAAATCAAGAGGAGTATGCAGGGTTTACAAAAACCCCATATCAGAATCTAATGTCAGACAAATGAATTCTAAGAACGGAAGAAAGACCTGCAAAGCACATGTCGTCTCGTGTTCAATTTTGTAGTAAAAAGAAATGTAAAGACTTCTAAAAAATGTATCATCAATGCATTTATATCATATATGCTACGAGATATAGCATCAAGTTAGTGTCATAATTACATGTCAGAATTCCTTGACCATATTTTTTCGGAGCTTACACATGCATTCTGCAAATGTCATTGGAAGACTCAAAATGACAAGCAAATATACATGGAACTACAGAATATGGAGATTGAGAGGGTGGAGGTTTACTATGAGCGAATTCAAAAGTTAGCTCATGGTTTACAAGTACCAACCATAGACAATTTTCTAACTATTGTGTTTAAAGCAAGTTTGTAATTGTACCTTAGAATTACGACTACAAGGATGAAGAGGTCAACACTACAACAACATAAGGAGGTGACAATGTTGTGTGAAGAAGGCATTACTACTGTAGAAGCAAGGAATGCTCTTTTAGTACCATAGAATACCAAACAAGTGACATCAATGAAAACACAAAATAATATAGGGAAGATTAATAAACATTGCACAAATTATGGGATGATGAATCAGAATGTGGAGACACATAAAAAGAAGAAATAGTAGACCACAGTGGCAACCACAAAAGCCACACAACCAAGTCAAAAACCACAAAAAACATCTTCATATGCATGCCACATCTATGGTTTGCATGGATATAAAATGATAGACTATCCAATGTTTATTGAAATGCAAAAAATGTTTCATGGAAAATCTATGACAACAGTAGAGGTTCAACCTATTACTGAGGCATAAATAATCATTGTAGATGTGAATGTGGTGGATGTTAATGTTGCAACAAGAAGTAAGGCAATTAAAAAACATGTGTTTAAAAATAGAAAACTAAGGATGCAAAAAGTGTTGCTAACTAGGAGAAAGAAGAATGATTGAAAAAATCAATGGTGGAAATAATTCAACAAATTCAAATGACACAAACCCAACAAGAAGGGCCATCCACATCCATAGAGGGATGGAACACAACTTGGCCGAGATGCCAAATATTATTCCTACGGATGCATAGAAATCTTAGGAGGTAGTGAATTCACAAGAGAAACTGATTATAGTAGAAGAGATTTTTCTAGACATTGGTAAACATATGTTAGAAACAAGTTATATTTTGAACTTGGGACAATTGCCTAAAATAGTTCCTAAGTTAAAGAGATATATGTGGTAGAAGCTAAAACCGAAGAAAACTTAGAATGTAAGTAGAATAACCACAATTAAACAAGTTGGTTCTTCAGCCCCAAAGGTAGGGATAGTTGCCATAGCAATAGATAATCATATGGCAATTATCTAAATATAGATTGGGAAGAATACAATAGAGGATGTGTTGCTCGATGGAAGTTTTGGAATTAATATTATCACAAAACAGTTGAGATTGAGGTTGGGGCTTCCAAAGCCTAAACCTGCACCATATAGTCTGAGGATGGCAAATCAAACAACCACAAAACTAGTGGGGTTGATCAAAGATTTGAAAATATATGTTCATGGCATTGCTTACATAATTACATTTACTATATTTCAAAATAATGTGGTAAATTTTAGTTATTCCATGTTGTTGGGGAGACCATGGTTGAAGGATGTTAAAGTGGCACATGATTGGGGAAGTAACATTGTTACCATACAAGGGAATGGGATAGTAAGAACAATTGCAATCACCAAACATTTAGGAAGTGAAGTAAGAAGACCAAAAGTGTTACTGTGATATGATTATCATAATGGCATCACAAACGAAGAAGAAGATATCATCTTTGCCACAAAGCCAAAACTCAATAAGAACAATTAGTTTACTCGAGACAATTCAATATGTGAAAACCATAGATGTGGAGATCATGGATACAAGTGTGAAGGCTAATATTTTAGAATAGGGATTTGAAGTACAAAGCACAAAGACAAAGATAGCTGGCAATAAATATGAACCAAAAGTAGCTCTAGAAGATAAGGTGTATCCGAAGACATACTATAGTCATCAACCAAGGAGTGTTGTCATGGATGAAGCTCGAGCAAAAATCAAAGCCCAGGAATTGTAAATAGTTGGATGGACATTAACTAAAGATCAACAATTAATGAAATTCAATATGGGAATTGATGCATAACCATAGATGGTGAAAATTAATGCATAATTGGAAACGAGTAGGGTGTTGGAATTGGAAGAGTTGTTGAAGGAATTCAAATATGTTTTTGCATGGACATACAATGATTTGAAAAGGATTCCACCAAAGCTAGCACAACACAAAACTGAGTTGGACACTATTGTACCACTTACACATCAGGTCATGTACAGATTAAATCCAAACTATGTTATAGTAATTAAACATGATATAGACAAATTGTTAATAGTTGGATTTATTCAATCCATAGAGGAGGCTACATGGTTGTCACATGTAGTAGTAGTACCCTAGAAAAATGGCAATTTGAAAATCTATATAGATTTTAGAAAACTAAATGCAGCCACAAAAAATGATCCATACCCATTACCTTTCACATATGAAGTGTTGAACATAATAGTAGGCTATGGAACATATTCTTTCTTAGAAGGATATTCAAAATATCATCAAATTTTTATAGTTTTAGAGGATAAATACAAGATTTCATTTGTTATAGACTATGGGGCTTTTATATGGAAGGTGATGTCATTTGGAGTGAAAAATGAACCTCTAACATATCATAGAGTTGTTACCAAAGCATTCAAAAAATATTTGGACAATTTATGAAGATATTTCTAGATGATTTTACAGTGTATAAGGACATGGAGAGTCATATGTAGAAATTCAAATTATGTTTTCAAAAGTGTAGAAAATATGGCATTAATCTAAATCTAGATAAATGTGCATTTATGGTATTTTCAAAAATGATATTGGGTTTTATTATTTCCAAAGAAGGGAAACTACCATATGCAAAGAAGATATAAGCAATAATAAACATGCCACCACCCAAAAATCCATAACAAATTATAGTATTTAATGGGATGGCATAGTTTTACAAATGTTTTATCAAAAAATTTGTTGCTATTATGGCACCTATTATTAAAGTGACTAGAAAGACAAAGACTTTCTTTGGACAAAAAAATGTTAGAAAGCTTGGGAATTGATCAAACAAAAGTATATTGAAACACCGATATTGATATCACCAAACTGGGAGGTGGAATTTCATGTTCATACAAATGCATCCTTGTTAGTTATGGGGGCCATGTTGTCTTAGAATGTAACAAGGAAGAGTGATCAACTAGTAGTGTATGCTTTTAGGTTTTTGAATAGAATAGAACAAAATTATAACACAAAAGAAAGAGAGGTTTTAGCAATGGTTTTTGTTTTACACAAGTTTAGACATTATTTATTACGAAATAAGTTTGTATTTTATGTATATCATATGGCATTGGTCTATTTGGTCAACAAACCACAGATTTTAGGGAGAATAGTTAAATGGTTGTTATTGTTCCTAGAATATGATTTCATAATAATGTATAAGCCAAGCGGAACTCATGTAGTTACATATGCATTGTCAAGATGACCAAATATTACAAAACCCAAAAGTGTGTTTGATCAAACCACATATGCAAGTTTGTTTTATGCAAAGCCTGAATGGCCAAAGGATGTGAATTTTTTTTTGAGAATAGGACAAATTGAGGAGACATTATCAATACGACAAAAACAAAGATTGGTCAAGAAAGTAGAACCTTTCACACTGAAAAATTGTGAATTGTACGGAATGGGCCAAGACAACAAATTGTGATGATGTTTGACAACTACAAAAGCATAGACGGTGATGAAAGAACTACATGAAGGACTGGCAGGAGGGCATTTTACAACTAAAATAACATAAAGAAAGATATTGGATGTTAGATATTGGTGGCCAACTATGTATAGAGATGTGCATGACTACTACAAGTCTTGTGATGCATGCTAAATAACAAGAGGATTGGCAATTCAAAGTCTTACAAAGCTAGTGACAAGTCTTTTAGAGGAACCATTTATGAAATGGGGACTTGATTTTATGGGGCCAATTAAACCAACAAGAAAATATACAAGAAAAAAATAATTTATACCCACAAATTATGCTACCAATTGGTGGAAGCAAGAGCATTGAGAACTAATACTGCAACAGTCATAACAAAATATTTGTATGAATGCATATTAACTAGGATTGGATGTCCTTTGACAATAGTCACAAATAAGGGAGTTTGTTTCATTAATGATGCCATCAAGTATTTGACAATTCATTTTCTATTGAAACATGTGAGTTTTACAACCTATTATCCTCAGGGGAATGGGAAGGCTGAGTTTACCAACAAGGTACTTGGGACATTGTTGACCAAGTTAGTTAATGAAAATAAAACAGATTGGGATGAACATTTGTCTTTGGTATTATTTTCATACATAACTACATACAAAGTAGCAACAGGGTATATACCATATCAATTAATGTATGGATTACATCCATTGATGCCCACATAGTACATAATGTTAATGATGGTCGAAATGAAAGAAATAATATTTCAATGAGAATTTTAACTAGTAGAATTATAGAGTTGGACAAGTTGCAAAAAGCCATAATGTAGGCTGCAGAAACTATAAGAATTCAATAGTGGAATATAACATTATGGAGTCAACAAAAGAATCAAGAAAAGCAGTTCAATTTTGGTGATTATGTTATGTGGTTTCAAAAGGGCAATAACTCACATCTAGGGAAATTTACTAGGAAATGGTTTGGACCGTATAGAGTACAGTATGTGTTGCTAAATAATAATGTGTTATTGCTAACCATTGAAAAGTTTGAAGCTAACCTTGTGCTGGTCAATGTCAATAAGCTCAAACCTTGTACATAGATGGAATTTGAAGTTCAAAAACAAGAACAACATATGCGAATATATTGGGAACAAAATGTAAGTGGAGTTTAAGCACAAAATTTTGACGAAAGAAGACGATGAAAATTGTGAAATATAGAAACCATAGACCATGAATGCTACAGATGAAAAATAGATCAAAAATCCTATAGTGAACATTATATTGATTTTCAATCTACATATGAATAATAAATCTGTGAATAATAACTACAGAAGTGATGGATTTGGGATGCAGGATTTTGAAGATGAACTATCATGGGTATCAACTAAATCAACAACAATGTTCACCCAATCATCAAGTGTATTCACACAATCATCAAATTTGTTGGCATAACTAGTAGAAAAATCGGTACAGTCAACAAATGTATTATCACTGTCTATAAATAAATGGGTATAGTCAGTCGACAAATGGGTACAATCAATAGAAGGTGTACATGGCGAACGAGGTGGCATTAATACAGCTAATGTAGGGAGATTACAAATGTGGAGCAATCAAAAGATGAAATTTGCAACATTCATTCATAATGATGATGCTAAGTGTTTACACATGGATGTACAAAGGACACATAAATTTGTCGTGATGAGCCATATTAATTTTGTGGATCAAGCTTTAATTAAAAGATAGTGGGCATGGAAAAAATTGAATGTGATGGGTGGGATGTTCAAGGATGAAAAAAAAGGGTAACCGTAGAAAGCAATTTGCGTTTATTGCTAGATGTTGTACATGTTTTCGAAGTTCTAGAGTTCACAACAATATGAATGCAGAGAATGCCATTGAAAAACTATAAATAATAATAAAGGAAAAGGAAGCGCAAAGGAGTGAGCACAAACAAAAGTAGGAAGAGGAAGCAAAATTGTTGAGAAGAACAAAACTATGACTAACATGTTGAACGGATGGGGAACGGAAAGATATTGCTGAGGAAGAAAACTAGGCTTCTAAACTAAGGCTTGTTCCTTTGTTTCTAATGGAATGGGAAGCATCAATGCCTGATGTACTGTTGGAATTTATGAACACATTCTTGATCAAAAGCACATTTATTTACTTTGGGCATAAGGATAAGGTATATGTAATCAACAAATAACTAATTATAAATTCTTTTGGAGTGTGTGCAAAAGGGTATGTAAAAGAACTAAAAGGACAAGTCAGTAAATCACTAGTAGTTCAAGCATTACAAAGTTGTAAACTTGCACCTGCGAATTCTATTATAGATCAATGGAATGCAAAGAGTTTGGGTTTGCCATACTCTGTTGAATATCCTACCATTATATCTATCTTATGCACCCCCAAACTCTTTGGATGATTCAAATGTGAGTCCCAAAGTGAAAACAACGGAAGGGGTTAGGGTATGTTCCCTTGTTCGTAACACTTTAGGGGTAAAAAGGCGTGCTTAAGCTTTGGGATGGAGATTATGGCAAGTGGCAAGCAGGTCAATTATTCATATCGATATGCAAAAACCAAACAACAATTTGGTTAATGCATAATTGGAGTACTTTTGGTGCATAGACCACTCACGAACATACATAAATTCACAAAACTACCACGACCTAGACTTGGGGGAAGCCACCACCTTCCCCTTTATAATATTCTTTGTGATTGGCCACGGGGGCTGCACCTAAATGTCATTTTTCTCGGAACTCCTAAGTTGGGAGTTTCAAAATTCCCAAAATTGAGACTTTCACCACTTTGAAAGCCCATAACTTCTTATGTGGACCTCCAATTGAAGTGAGGTGTAATGCAAGGTTTTAGCCCTCATCAGGAGCTTTCCAATGATATGTGGCATGCCACCTGCATACATGTAATTCAAATGGATCATGCAAGGTCATTTCAAACATCTATGTTTTAAAATATTTTCAATGGTATAAATAAGTTTTCAATCCAATGAGGTTTGACCCTTCAAATCATTCTTTAAATATTTGGGACGCCATAGGGATTCCATTCCCAAAGTGGGAGATCCACTTGGGAGTGTGTGGGCTCATTCCCTCACACTTTCTCACACTTTCGGGAGTGTGAATGTGATTTTCGGGTTCCACTTTCGACCTGCACCTTTCCATGCCTTTGTTTTGGTTGCGAGCCCAAATTTAGGGTTGTGATACTCTCCCCCACTAAAAGAAAAGATGAATGTTTTCATTTACACTTAGAAATTATTTCCTTAATGTAATTACTTTCATTTGGATCCTTGGCCATCAATTGTTAGCTTTTACAACAGGACCTTGCCTTAAGCTAATTTAGGTGTCCCCAAGTTTCCAACATTTTTTTGGCAAATCCAAAAAGGGTTCAAGATAAACCTTTAACCCTTGCTTTGTCAAAATACCTAAACTCACATAATTAACAAAACCTTCATTTGGGAGGCAATTATTTGATCTTTCCCCTCATGAGGAATTCAAGCCAAGTCTAATCTTGACCTAAGTTAGTTGACATGACTTTTTTCCCAACCTTGCACCTTGATCATAACAATGAAGTTTAATTAAAGGTATGCCTATCAATGTACGAGAAGGAAAACTTAGGCTTTGCAAAAATCTAAGTCCCAAGTTACATGATTTTAGTACGCGAATGGGGTCATGATTTCCCATGTTGACTACCACTACCAACCAACCCTTTGGGATGCACTTTGAGCATGTGCGTGTCCCCGCAAGTTCATTTTGCTTGCCTCCTTTTTTGGGGCCAAAATTTCTCTTAACCCCAAGGTAGGAGTCTAATTTTAATTTGAACTTACGCAAGGAAGTTCCATTTGTCCCATGCCATTTGATATTCTTTTTAGTAATACTCATTTTGTTCATAATGTAATCTCTTGGAAGTACTTAACCTTTATTTCACTTGCAATTTGATGTGGTACATTTGTGTAATCTCCTCCCTCATAAAAAAAGTGATGTCCTCATCACACTCTATGTTTCTTTTGTTTATTTGTCGATCAATTGTGGAATTTTTTAATGGTTTCTTTGGCATGTTCCATGTCTGATTCATTCACCCAAGATGCCTCTATTGGATGGTATCCTTTCCACTTGAGCAAATACTCCCGTTCTCGCCCCCTTAGTTGCCTTGATTTGAACACAACCTCAACTTCAAATTCTGGTTCATTATCAATGAAATCGGGTGGAGGCCTTGAGTTATACTCTCGATTAGGCCTTGAGGCATCATGGGCAACTGGTTTCAAAAGTGAAACATGAAATATGGGATGAATTTTAAAATTTTCTGATAGTTCTAATTTGTAAGTGTTGAAAAAAAAATATTCCAACATTTTGAATGGATCCACATATGGACCTAAGAACTTGTGGCTCAAACCTTCTAACAACTAGAATTTTTTTATGTTCAACCACACTTCATCCTTTTCTTCAAAATTCACCTCCTGTAAGGACTTGTTCATAAAATCCTTGTATCGTTTATGTGCCTTTTCGAAATTGACCTTGGCCATTTCCCACAATCGCCATCTTTTTTCATGAAGTCGTGTGACCATTAGCACTTCTTCACTTGCATCACTTGGGGGTTGCCTATCACCATTTGAAAAAGGGTGGCCCATGTTGCCGAATGTTTTGAATTAATGTAGCAAAACTCAATCGACTACAAATGGTCCACCCAATTTTTTTGATTCGCCGCCACATAATTCCTTATGAATTATTGGATAACCAAATTCACTCTTTTGGTTTGTCCATATGTTTGGGGTCAGAATGAAGTGCTCATCTTGAGTTCTGACCCCATGCATTTCCACAAGGTTTGCCAAAACTTGCTTGTGAACTTTGGGTTTCTATCTAACACAATGTCCTTGGGGGAGCCCATGATGCTTGAACACATGCGTGAAAAAAACCTTCCTATGGGAATGAAATGTGCCATTTTGTTAAATCAATCCACCACCACCATGATCACATCAAATCCCCTTGATGGTGGCAAACTCACCATGAAATCCATGGACAAACTTTCCCATTGCCTTTGAGAAATTGGTAATAGTCACAACAATCCTACTTATTTTTTATTGTTTGTTTAATTTTGTTAGTAGGGCAAGCAAATCTTCACATACTCCTTTGCATCATCTTTCAAATTAGGCCAATAGTAGGTCTTCTTGAGGAATGTTATGGTGCACTTTGCACGACCATGGCCTTCAAAAGCCCATCATGACATTCCTTCAAAAGCACATCCCTAAACTTCCCTTTCGGAACTTAGAGCCGATTTTGCTTATACCACAATAATCCATCTTACAAGTGGAAGTGTGACTTGATTCCTTTTTTAATGTTTTGCTTTATTTCCTTGGCAAACTCATCACGGCGGTTCATTAGTCAAATTTCCTTTTGAAGTTTTTTTTCCCCCATATACACCACCTTAAGTTAATGTTTTCAATTTAACACATTGGGCACCATGTTATCCTTCTCAAGCTTGTGTTGAATGTCCACATTGAACAAGGCTAATGTGTCTTGCCATCTCACTTGTTCTGATGATAACTTTGGTTGAATGGCGAAATATTTCAAGATGATATTATCAGTCCACACCACCACATCCTTGGAGCCTATGCAATGGCCCCAAGTCTTGAGGCAATGTATCACAGCCCACATTTCCTTTTCATGTGTTGGCCACCTTCGCTCCGTTTCATTCAACTTTTTGCTTTCAAATGCAACTGGCCTTCCATCTTGCATTAGAACTCTTTCGATCACAAAGTTGGAAGCATCAGAATGGATTTCAAAATCCTTGTCAAAGTCAGGCAACTTCAACATTAGGGCTTTCACCAAAATGCCTTTCAAGGTTTCGAAAGCCACATTGCATTCTTCATCCCATTCATAAGTTTCGGATGATTTTTTCAAAAGGTTTGTCAAAGGCCTGGCTATCTTTGCAAAATTATTGACGAACTTGCGATAATAAGAGGCCTATCTTAAGAATGACCTTAAAACGAGAATCGACCTAAGTGGCTCTTAATCCAAAATTGTCTTCACCTTTTGGTCATCCATCTTCAAACCTTCTTGGGTGATCCTATGTCCAAGGAAATCCACTTTCATCACCTCGAATTCGCATTTCTCGAACTTAGCATACAACTTGTTCTTTTTGAACCTTTGGAACACCTTTCAAAGATGCTTCACATGTTCCTCCATAGAGTTGTTATAGACCAAAATGTCGTCTATGTATATGATCACAAAAGCATCGAACCATTCCCGAAAAATGTTGTTCATAAGTGCAAAATGTGGTGGGTGCATTGGTGAGTCCAAAAGACATCACTAATAATTTGTACAAGCCATATTTTGTGTAATAAGCAGTTTTTCCTTTTGTCCCTTTTCGCAATTTGAATTTGGTAATATCCTGAATGTAGGTCAATCCTACTAAACATTTTAACTCCCGAGAGTTGATAAAACAAGTTGTCAATTCGAGGTAATGGGCATCAATTTTTCACCGTCATTTTGTTGAAGCCTCTATAATCCACACACATCGTTAACATCATGTCCTTCTTGTGAACAAAAAAGACGGGTGCCCCATATGGTGTTTTGCTAAATTTGATGTAACCCTTTGCAAATAGTTCCTTAAGTTGAATCTTAAGTTTTTCTAACTCTTCATGACTCATCCAAAATGGGGCCTTGGTGGGAGGTGCCACTCCCGGCATCACCTCGATTGCATGGTCAAATTGTTTTTTCAAGGATAATTCATTGAATAACTCTTTGGGCATCACATCCAATTATTCATTTAACATACTTAGGAAGACTTATCAAATTGGTAATCTCCTTTAGTTCGAATTCATCAAACACACGCATCACACACAACATGCCACAACTTCCCATGCATTCATTTTCCAAAAATTTGCTTAACATCAAGTGGATGGTCAATCCACCCACACTAAGCACTTTATGTGCCTTCACCTGAATGATTTCATTTTTTGATGGGATTCTAATTAGCCTATTGTGCCCTTCTATGAAGACATTGTTATGGGCAAGGAATTCCATTCCCAAAATGCATTCCATTCCCCCTAAGGTAGAAATCGACAAATCCACCTTTCCTTTCTAATTCCTTAGTTGAAAAGGCACATTTTTTGCTTACAACACAATTGGATGGGGAACCCCATCCGCAAAGTGCACCTCAATGGGTGCCTTGAGCTCCTCCAACTAAAACTCCATTCTTTCAACATTATCTCGGGTTATGAAGTTGTGAAAGGCCCATGTGTCCAAAAGACATAACACCTCTCGCTTAGAACCTTTCCTTTTAAGAACATAAAGCAATTACATTCACCTTGGACTAAGTTAATGGTAAAGGCAATTGCCTTGGAACCCCATTGCTTAGTTTGGGTTTGGGGCAATCCTTGGAATAATGTCCCATTTCATTATAATTGAAACACGCTCCTTTGGGCTTTTTGTTATCGTCCCCTTTGGGTTGGTTCCTGTTTAAAGGAGTTCTTTTTTTGACAAAATTTCCTTTGGGTTTGAAATCTAAGCCTTGTAATTGTTTGGGCCACTTATTGGTTATTTTGAAATGATTTTACATGTGGGCATTGCATTTATGGTTGGATCTTCACCTAAGGTTGCTTAAATCACCTATGGATTATTTAAGAATGAACTTGCATGCAAATATTGCATCTAGGCCTTGGTCTTCATCAAAGGCACCCAAACTACATATTGGGTATTTCAAAATGACCTTACATGTGGGTATTGGTCGGATCTTCACTTAAGGTTATTTAAATCACCTATGGGTTATTTCAAAACGAATTTGAATATGGCTATTGCATTTAGGGTTAGGTATTCATATAATTTTATAATATTTACACATGTACTTATTTTCACAATTAGAGATTTGGCTTTATTTTTTTTAATAATTAAATAAAATTTGTAACAAAACACAAAAAAAAGTATGTCTCTTACCACTTGCTAATATTTCTAAACTATTTTTTTTTCACTTTAAAAAAATAAATAAAAACAATGACATCACATTGTTTTGCATATGTTTAAGCCCTAAAAATTCCCCCCAAAATGCAACTTAGATTTATAGTTATTATAGACTTGTAAAAAAAATGTTAATTAATTATATGTCCCAAACTTTAAACCTAAATCATAATTCAATAATATATACTTGTAACAATTATATGAAAAATGTATTTTTTAATAATTTTTTTAATTCAAATTTAATATGTTATAATATAAAAAGGAATAGACATTAAACTATCAAAAATGTTTACTAGGCTTACATGGCCTATGCTACTACCCTAAATGATGTAGGTTAACAAACTACCTACATAGCTAGTAGGTTTACGTAATAAGTTAAACCACCTTGAATACCTATCTGGACCATCTAAGAAGATACCAACCTAGAAGGCCTACATTAGTGAGTAAATTACATAATAGGTTATATTACATAGGTAGCCTAGTAGGTACACTCAAATTAGGCTACTAGGTAATTAATTAAGTTACTTAACAAGTGGCTTACTAACCTATTACTTATGCTAGGCTAGGTTATTTACCTTGGTCGATGTCAACACTTTAGTTAATTTGATAACCTTAACAATGAGCTTTTGTTGTAGTTAGTAATTTGTCCAAGCTTTGGATTCTTGGTTTTTTAAATTTATTATTGTTGTGATTATTGGACGATCGAGTCATGTTCAACTACTCAAGGAATCAAAAACATTGCATAACAACTTGGCCCTCACAAAGCTTCTGAATCCACACAAACTTTAACATGGTTTCTAATCATTTATAAACATTTTCATACCTAGCTACTTATTTTTTGGAAATTTTAAATTCTCATTAAACGTAAAGTTCATAAAAAATAATTCCACTATACATAACCATGGGTTTATTTTTTATTTTTTAAATATATATTTTAATCAAATTTTATCTTATTTTAAATAAATATGATTATATTATATGTATTCAAATGAATCAAAATATCGTTCCATAATATCATTAATTATATATAATATTTTATTCGATATGTTATAAATAATTATATATTTGGACCAATATTGTACATCATAAAAATAAAGTTTACATAAGGACTTGTGTTATATATGTATAAAATATAAAATATTATTGACCCACTATATAATTAATTTAGCCAAAAAAATATTTATTATATATCAAAAAAGTTTAAAATAAATTTTCAATCATATATAGAACTGATCATTTTGATTATTATGTGAAACATTACAAAAAGTAGAAAATCATGTGCTTTAATTTTTTTATAAAAAATGCATTAAAATCTTATTAAATTAAAAACTTTATGTTTTTGTTTTTTGAAATAAGTTTACAACTTTAAAAGGGAAAAAACATAAATATGTACATATTTGAAGAAATGTTAAGTGTGAATTTTTAATTTTTTGATTTTGACAAACTCTAAATTTTAACATTAAGTAGTAAATTTTACATAGAACTTTAAACCCTTGTACCATCAATGTGACCAATTTTGCATTACTTTCATTTTTATATATGTTAAATCATATTATAAGGTGAATAAATAATTTTGAAAACATGAATTTCATGATGTATTGATGGGGAATCAAATACTTTTAAAATATTTTAATGTTTTATGGTTAATGAATTTTTACCATATGGTACGGGTATTACATTTAAACAAAAGTGGTTTAGGAAATATTGAACTTTAACAATTATAAAACATATGGAAACAAAGGAGATTCATATAAATGTTATAGATCTAAATAATTGATCAAATAAAAAACCAATATAATGAGCAAAGTTTAAAATATAAACCTTAAGCCCTAAAATATATGAACCAAATTCCTAATCCATGAAGCATAAGGCCTAACCCCAAAAATCCAAATGATATTTGCCATAAGCCTTATGAAAACCCTAACTATACAAACCCTATAAAAAAAATCCTAGTGATATATGCCTTAAACCCAAAAAATTATACAAATTATATAATGCAAAACAAAAAAAAGTTAAATATAGGAAAAAATTTAGAAACCAAATTTTAAAGTTTTTAAACTACAAATATTTACTAACAAAAAACAAAACCTTAATCTTCTAAAAAATCAAATATAATTTGTAAAAACCCAAAAGAAAAGATATGTTTGTTATTTTTGGGTGATCTCTCCAAGCTAATTTTTCCAATCTCTTTGAAGAAGATATAAAATGAAATTGTATGGTTTCACATATGTCTAAACCTTAAAACTTTCACCCCAATTTAATGAATGATTAGAAAATTATTATACTTAATGAACTATCAACAAATTATATCATATAATTAAAGAATTAATAGACAATTATTTCAGATAATAGAACTGATTAATTATCAAGAATTATTTAATTATTTAATTATTTAAAATAATTAATTAAACATTTGGTTTAACTTTATTTATTTGGAAAATAAAAAGTTGGATCTAAAAATCAGATTGATTAACTTAATTATATTTGTGTCTTAATAAATTATTGAAATCGTTATTTAAAATAATATTCCCATGTTATAAGTTGCAAGTTCAACTTTACCATGAAAATTTCATGCACCAAGATACGCCTAATCACAATTGTCACTGTACTATTTATTCCACAAACAATATAACATATTTTCAATTTCAATGTCACAAAGTAAAAATCATGGAACTCTTAATCAACGACCCCAACCTCTATACACACCTTTGTTAGCATATTATTATGAAATTAATTAATTATTTTGGAATGACTTGGCATGCGAGTATTGCATTTATGATAGGATCTTCATTCAAAGAGACCTAAACCCCACATGGGTTAGTTTAGAATGATTTTGAATGTGAGTATTGCATATAAGGTTGGGTTTTCATTTAAAGGGTACCTAAACCACCTATGGGTTATTTTAAAGTGACGTTACATGTGGGTATTACGTTTAAGGTTAGGTCTTCACTTAAGGGTATCCAAACCATCTAGATGGGTTATGTGGGTATTGCATTTAGGGTCGATTTTTCATTTAAATTTACATTACCCACATTTGTACTTACCTTTACCACTTGGAATTTTGGGGTTTAGTTGTAATACTCGCATCCATACTTACCTTTACCAACTAGAATTTTGGGGCTTAATTGCAATACTCGCACTTGTACTTACCTCTACCAATTAGGATTTTGGGGCCTAGTTGCAATACCTACATTTAACACAAATATTATCACTATCCTTGTGTTTTTGCATTTCAAATTTTTAGGGCTTATTACTTGGAAACAATAATAACTTTTGTGGCATATTAAATTTCATGTGTGTGTCAAATGCATGATGTTCAATGAATTTGGGCTATGGTTTCCTCTATACAAAATCGATTTGAAAATAAATTTCTTAGTGCCAATGGTAATAATCTTGATTAATATTTGAGACATTTATTCATGACATCATTTAGTACATGCATTTATGTGATTGAACATTATTTCATGCAAATTTTTGAACCATTTGACATTATTTCCCAATCCGTCTTTTACGTAGTGTAACATCAATCCTGGGTGTAAAACTGTACTTGTTTTTGTGAGGCGTATGTTACGAATATTGCATCCTAATACTCTCATGTGTGAAGTGGCATGTTCATAAAGTGTCACATCGCCTTCTTTACATTCATTTGTGATCTTTTGCATTATAGTGGCCAATTGTGTAAGAACCCTTTCCATTGGGGTTGATGAGTTTATTGTATCACTAGACCCTATAATGGCACCAATAGGGAGATCACTTTGCTCCATGGTCGTGAGCCCATCAAATTCCAATTTCCCATCATCACTTTCAAAATGTTCATCTTCATCATCATCATTGGACTCCATATCATCTAGAATATGTCGTGGGTCCACAAACATGTGACCTAACCCTCCATGATGTGATCCTTAACATGTTCCACAATAATGAATGATATCCTTTTAAGAAATGTTTCTGCATGTGAGAATGACCACAATTTGGTGTTTATGCATGTTCTTTCACAATGCCCATTCACATGTGCAAGAAGATATTTCAGTGAATGGGAATTTCACCACATAAATGATGTTGGGAAGGCTTTGGTTTTGTACACCCCAAGCTCCATCACTTTTAAGGGTTGGTTGGTACACATGGGTGAGTGGAATAAGGGCTGCCTTTTCCACATTTTGTGTAACAATGGCTTCCATAACCTTGTTTTTTATGAAACCTCTTTTCTTCATTTCCAATGTGTGCATGTAGTGGCATGTAATGGTTGTTGTTAATTGCCACACCAACCGATCAATCCTATGCCCTCATCACAAACTTCCCCCCACCATGCCTTTACAACATTTTAACAATGTGTTTAAGGTTAAGTGTTAGTTAAGTGTTAATAAATTATTGAAATAATGTTATTATGGCATTGTAACACAATGTTTGATCATCACAATGTGTTACAATGCAATCACAACATCA
>Ga0116227_10005553_pt1 | contig 26445 bp, 14 predicted proteins | sample S1TSphgellanicum_FD_89693 | JGI IMG/M metagenome (GOLD analysis project Ga0116227, IMG submission 89693) | Host-associated microbial communities from peat moss isolated from Minnesota, USA - S1T2_Fb - Sphagnum magellanicum MG | ecosystem: Host-associated > Plants > Peat moss > Unclassified...
ATTTTGGCCCTGAGAAGTAAGAAGATCACAAGGAACATGAAAACCTCTAATCCTGAAATTGTCTGTTGCTGCCCCTGCAAGAAGAGGTATAGTTTGCAGGCCTGTGGATGGATCTTGTCAATAAATTTTGGAGTTATTGCTGCTGCTGCTGTTATGGGTCTTTCTTGCTTATCTTGGCAGAGCCCAGAAGGAAGAGAAAATTGTAGAATTCTTTGTAAAACATGTGCCATTGACCTTGTCTGAGCCATGTCTTTGCTGTCAATGCCTGACAGATTTTCCACAACTCCTCTGAAGACTTGGAATGTTGTTGGAGCACAGAGCAAGGGTGCCTATTGTCATTCATATGCTGGATGGCACAGATGCGCAGATTCAACCGGTCCTTGATAGCAGACATGCATTCAAGACAATATGTTGCATGGGGGAGAGAGTGCATTTGTGACCATGACATTCAGTCATTGCACTGTTTGATCTGAATTCTCCTCTTATTCCAAATCCTTGAGTTTGGCTGCATAGGGTTTAGGGTTTAGGGTTGACCCCAAAGCTCTGGAGGTCAGAACATTCTTGGTGCTGGAATTTCGTTGATATCTTCCAAGTAATCTCTGATTATTATGTTTGTCTTCTGGAGGTACAAGCCCATGGAGTTGGAAAGAGAGAGTCCGGGGCGAGAGTGTCTCCAGACCTGATGTGAGTGTCAACATCGTGTAGCAGGCTCCGGGATCCGAATCTGCTGCTGGAATAGGGGGCCCGACTGGCTTCAATTGCTGCAATTTTCAGCCTTACCATTTCTACTAGCCCCATTTCTTTTGTGCTTGCATGGTACAACACGAGGAACGCCACACCAGAAACCTAAGCATCCACAGAAACGCGAACACGAATGATGAACCCCGAAAGAGCGGATCGCAGAAACGAGGAGAAAAGAAGAATCCAGACACCAACTACAAAACTTCCAAACTTCTATCAAAAAAAGAGATGGAAGAAAGAAAGATTGCAATACTAACTGATGCAGATTCAACTCAATGCACAGAGAGAGAGAGAGAGAGAGAGAGAGAGAGAGAGAGAGAGAGAGAGAGAGAGAGCTTCGCACTTCCCCGATCCTTCTTCTTCTCCTATCTCTTCCCCCATCCTTCAGAAACCAACCGCGAAGGACTCTGAGGCGGGGGAGAGATGCAGAGAGCGAGGTATTCCCATCCACAAAACACTCAAAACAGGGTCAAATTGCACGAAATAAAAACCGATCCGGGAAGATTTTGAGCATGAAGAGCCAGTGCGGTGGCGCATTGTGCCTCCAAATCGACCAGAAATCGCAATCGAGGCGCGAGAAACGGAAGCAAATCGAGCGCGGACCGTCTTCCGCTCTCTCTGTCTCTCTCGCCAAGCACATGCAAACCCTAAACCTAGAGTATCTAGTTTTTTTTACCAGTGTAAAAGGGGTTAAAAACCGCAAGAGAAACAATAATGAAATTATTTATTAAAAAAATAATTAAAATAATTTGGTTTTACCAGAGCATCTGTTTTTACCAGTGAAAAAGAGTCAATTACTATTCATGTAAAACAACCAAAGGGGTAAAAAAACTCAAGAGAAACAAATGATGAAATTTTATTACAACAATTCATGTGTAGTGTTTATTTATACACAAGGTTCTTGCACATTACTTGTGCACTTTGTTTGATTCGAGGCTAATTTTCAATATAATTTGTTAGTTAATATTTTTTTGGGTTTTTTTTATAAATTTGTTTATCAAGGAAGGTTGTTTGTTTTTGTTTGTTTGTCGTGTTGAGATCTCCCAAACCATAGCACCCCTCGTCATGCTTTTGGTTTTGAGGTGCTTTGCTAGTGTTTAGACTTATGGTGCAAGAATTAATTGAACAATTTTGTCAAAGAAACATTTATTAAAAATAAAAAATAAATATTTTAATGAAATTTAGGTGAAGTGTTGGTATCGTTTGAAAGCCTTTGATGAGTGAGATTTCTTAAGGCAATTTCAAAAATTTAGACCTAAGTTGTGAAAGACATTAAATTTTGAGTAATTTTTGTCACTTCAAATTCATTTTAAATAATTTTTTTCACAAGAGTTCTACAATCAAGATCATGTTCACACTTGAATCAATAGCACATGCCACACTAGTCTATCTATTAAAGAAGGTAGTTCGTTTTGTTTGTCACATTGAAATCTTTCAAACCTTAGGCTCCCCAATTATGCATTTGGTATCATTGGAAAGCTTTCACCAATGAGTGTGGGTGCAACCAAGGTGATTTTGAATCCGTCCATATTAAATAATTGTCAAAAATAATTAAGTACAAGTCCTTTTAGGTTACCCCCCCAGGATGTTACAACTATTTAAAAAATGTTTTAAAATAAAATTTCAGGAAGTTTGGGCAAGTTCTTGGTGATGTTGAGAAGCCCTTGATGAATAAGATTTGTTGGAGATGATTTTGTAAATTCTTGAAAGTTACTTAGCTACTTTTGTTTAACATGTTGAAATCTCTCCCAAACCAAGGTGTCTCCTACCACTCTCTTGATACCGTCGGAAAGCCCTCAAGGAGTAGGAATGCACTAAGGTGGTCTTATAATGTTCAGACCTAAAATGTAATAAGTATTGAATATTGAACAATTTTTTCATTGAAAACAAAATAAAACACAAATTAACATTTTAGAAAGAAATTTGTGTGTTTTTTAGTATTATGGGAAAGTGTTGAATGAGTAGGATTTTATGGAGGTGATTTTGTGATTTTTAGGTGTATGGTGAAAGAGGCATTAGTTGTGAATATCTTTGTAAATTAAAAATTCACTAAAATTTCAAAGTTCAAATTCAATCTGATGGGTAACAACTTCACAGTTAAGGAAGATTATTTTATTTTATTTTATTTTATTTTAATTTTTTTTCACATTGAAATTTCCCAATTCATGGTGCCACTCCACTATGCTTTTATTACCATCCACTATGTTTTTATTACTGTAGAAAAGCCTTTGATGAGTAGGGGTGCACTTATGTGATTTTGTAATGTGGAGACTTGCGGTGCAAGAATTTTTAAATATAGATTTTTTTCAAAAAATTAAACAAAATCAAAACTCAAATATTTAGGGAAGTTGGGGCAGGCTCTTGGTACTATTAGAAAACACTTTATGAGTGGGATTTCTTAGAGGCAATTTTGTAATTCTTAGATTTAAGATGTTGAATTTTAAAGATTGTCCACTAGAAATTCAAATAAAATATTTTAAAATGATTCTCAAAGGGAAAATTAGTTGGGCAACAAGTTCACATTTAGGCTAATGGCTCAAGTAAACTAATTTTATTAAATATAACCAAATAAAGTTATTTTCTATATTTTTACCATTGCAAAAATGTAATTTTCAGTTCATAAAAAACGACCCAAGGGAAAAGATCAACATAAACAATAATCAAATAAAATTAATTTGGTTTTAAAAATAAACTTTCACCCCTTTTTATTTAGGGCCAACTTGCTCTTTCTCTTTCCTAAAGGAAACACATTTAAATTAAAATTAGAAAACTATGCAAGTATAAACATGTGGTCCCATATAATGGTTATTGGGTACAAATTTTAATTTAATTAATTCTATAATAGGATACTATTTATTCTCAAAACTGAAATATAATTAATGTATGGTAAATTTCATCTTAAGAATTAGGATGTTTTTAACAAAATGACATGTTGTGTGGGAACGGGGAGATTCATAGCCTTGGGAGCCATGAGACCCAAGATAAAAGGGTCAAGCACTTTAATAAGAACCAACAATGCCGCCATTAGGTGATTGTTTTTAATTGAAAATGTTTTGGATTTTTTAATATAAAGAAATTGAAAAAACTTATTTGAAGGTTTACATTAAAAATTGTCAAAAATATGTAGGTATTAAAATTTCCAAAAATAGTTTAAAATGAATCTTTTTACATATTACAATTATTTTAAAATTGCTTTTGAATTTTAGTTTATTAGGTTGATTTCAAAAAAAAAAAATGTTCCCATGATGTATGTTGAATGTTATTAAATAAATAAATCTCAAAATTTGAACACTAATTTAAATTACCATTTCAAAACATGAAATATAAGTAAAAGTTACAATTGCTTTTAGTTCCTATTAACATGATTGCATTGAAAAGTCCTTTTCCAAGGAATGCATGTGACATGTGGCATTCATGTGTTGGTCTATTAATTCAAAATTTGTATTTATCACACCCAATTTACAACTATGTTATAATTTTTTTTAAAATATATTACACCTTGATCATGCATCATGTATATTATGCATCCATGTTCTTTATCACATCAAAATGAATAACTTTTGTTAAAGATGCATTTTCAACATTCATGATTTTCAAGGCCAAAAACAAATTTGAACCAAAAGTGTTCAAGTGTGTTGTAAAAATGGATTTTACCAATCTCAAGTTTTCTGTCTCTTTTAATCATCAATATAAGTATCCATTTCAATTTAGAGAAGGAATGGTGGACATTTGAAAAAAAAAAATAACAGAAACAATCCACTCCAAAGTTTTGAGTGTTTATAATCACTTTTGAAACATTATCAATTTGCATCAAATTTTGAGCATTGAATCTTTGCAAATAATGGAACTTATTTCCGAAAAAAAATTTGATGATCCAAATTATTGTGTTCCCCTTTGAATTTTCAAAAATAAAAAAATTTACAATTTTAAACAATGTCCACCCACTTATTAGTTAGCTCTTAAGATTATGAATAGACTTGAACAAATGTATTGATAAACATGTTATTTTTATATATTCTATTGTTGTGGTGAACAACATGCAAATCCCTCACAACTTCAACTAAAATTAAAAATTCAAATAAATATATAGTACCAAAATTCAATGCAAACATAAAATTTAAATTAAGTTTAGGGTGACCTTAATATGTGCATATGAGAAAATTAGATAATAATGAAGTGAGAAAATTTATTTTTTCCTCACATAATACCACTGAAAGAATCCTATTTTGTGTATGTAATGTCAAGATTTAAAATAAAATGTTTTCATGGGGTTTCATGCAAATTTTTATCAAAGATATTAAAATCAAATTAACTTTCATTTTATTTACACTTTTTGCATGTTCTATATAGTACTAAATATACTTGTATCATTTAAATTTAAATCAATCATCATTATTTTTTTTTCCTTCAACTATTTTCAATCTAAAATGTTAACATTTTGTTTTATACAATCACAGCCCCCCCCCCCTTTGAACATCTATTTTTATCACTAAAAAAACACCATTCATGTAAATCTAACCAATAATGAAACAATAACCAATTAAGATTAATTTTTTTTTAAAATCCAAAATTTTATGTCAGTTATGTTTAAGGCTAATTTGTTCCTTTTCCAAAAGATCTTTATTTTTCAAATACATTCAAATACAATTAATTTTCCTTTTATTTACACTTTTTGCACATTGACACCAATGTTTTATTTTTTTTCAATTTTCTATTGGAACATCATTAGTAAGCATTCCAAGAGGGAATTAACAATAAATGGTAACATGTCCAATTTTAATTTTTTGTATAGTATGGTTACCTAAAACAACCAAGAATAGACATCTAATGAAATTGACGCAAAATATCTTTTGTTTTACAAATTTTAAGAAGGAATATTATAATAAAATATTCCTTAAAATAAAAAAACATGTCAAATTTCCCACAAGTTAAAAAACACAAGTTAATACTAAGTGTTACATGTTTTATTCAAATTTTAATCAAACAAAATGAAAATTTTCTTTTCACATTTCATGTTAATTAACTTCTCCCCCTCCAAAGGTGAAAATTTAATTAAATATATACCAAATATCATGAATTTTATCTTTTGATTTAAAAACATTTTTTTAGTTTTATCAAATGTTAGCACTAGAAGGCAAAGGTGAAGTTTGAAAGCCTTTTTAACTTGCTAGAAATACATCTAAAACTTGGGAGAATCAAAAGAAATAAGAATGAAATAGTCTATGGAATGTTTCTTTGGTTTTAGATTCACTTACTACAATTTTTTGAACATGTAACACTATATCAATAAATGATGTTTGGTAAAAGCAAATGCACCTAAAACATCAAAATATTCAAAATGTGTTGTTAGGAATTTCCTTTTCAATGTTGATGTCTTTATTAAAATATATTTCATAATAATAATTTCAAAAGATCCAAAGATTTTAAGATGCAAGGATTTAAAAAGATAATGTTCTAAATCATAGTAGAAGTTTTCAAATTAGTTCACACTTTAATTTTTATTTATTTATGGATAGTTAATTAGGCTTTATGTTTTAGGGTTGTAATGTTCATCCATTTGTTATTATGGTTATGAGCCTCCTTGCGAAGGTCCTTTTAATGTTGTAGATTTTGTAATTTGTTTTGTTGTATCATTGATTTTTTTCACAACATCTTTAAAAGTTGTACGTTTTTGTCTTCTAGGGTTGTATATTCAATCTTTTTTCATAAACTTGTTGTTGTTAACTTGTCACAAACAATCCATTTCTAAGTTAACATAAGTTAATTCAAAATTATCATTTGATATTTTCTCAATAATGATGCCAAAACATATGAATGATAGTGAAATTTCATCCTCTAAAACCTTATTGATCTAAGGTAAATAAAATGAAAGGAATTTGAAAATGTTTTTTTTTTATCACACCTAGTGGCTTTCTTAGTAGTGAACACTTTGATCATTAGTGATAACTTAATGTTATAGCAAAGGACAATGATTGAAGTTAATGGGGGGAAATGTTTTGCTCTTTTATTTTTTGATATATGATATCTTTTCTTTAAGGTTTGGGGTGCTTAATAGGCACTTGCCTAATAATATTAATAATAACACCTACGAAAATAACTTAAATAACTTAAATGGTCGCTTTCAAACTTCAAAAAGGGATTTTAATGTGTTTTCACCTAATTAAGTTGCAACTAGTGTTGGTTAATTTTGCACGTTCCTTAAAAACTAGACCTAATGGGTTTACATGGACCCATAATTTGTCAAGAATTAAACCCAACAATTCTACATGGATCAACATTGATCTTAGAATTGGACCTAAAGCTAGCCAAGAATTGGACCTAGTAGGTCTTGAAAGTCTTTTACAAGGTCTATTCCTGGCCTTAAACTTTCATATATAAGGGAATCCCCAATGATATCACTAAAATGGCTTTTATAAAATATGTCGTTATGCTCCACACTTTCACTATGTTGGATGGAGTCCCAAATACCTCCATGTGGATGGAGACCATTTTTGGCTAATTGTTTTCTATTGTTATTTTTGGGAACATGACGAGGAACACTTTGGGAACTTGTTGGGAAATTAAAACAATTTCACAAGAACATCAAATTTTTTTGGGGAAATTGGTGGGAACACCAAAATCCAAAAAAATGAAAATTGTTTAAAAATCAACTTTGGAATTGTCCCCAAGGAGAAGCCAAAACTACCCTTGCCATATGTCGATGATAGTTCAGGCCAGGCCTACATTGAAAGACCTCTTCCCAGTATATGCATCTCCATTTGTGACGCTTCTGGCCCTGTTCCTTAGGCACCTTGCATTTCTCCCATTCCCCGTTACAACTCCACTTAATTAAGTTACAATTTGTGCACCATTTGTATCTAAAGTAACAGCCAAAGTGCCATTTACATGTACATTAGAAAAGCAAGGCATAACTAAGCTTGCTCAACATAATAAACATATAGTCAAAGGAGTGATATCCAATAACAAATGAGATTGAAAAACACAAACAATGGAATCAAAAGGGAAGTTAAAAAATTGGAGTGAAAGCTTGACCTTACTGCAATACATGAAAACAAACCCAAAAAAAGAGCGCATAAAACAACAATTCAATGGAAGTATGGAAAAAAAAAAGAAAAGTTCCACTTACCCATCTTTGTACAAATTTGATTTTGAATATTTACATTCAAGCAAATCAAAAGAAATATGGTTAAAATGATGAAAAACATATATTTGCAAAAAAATGATAATAAATGCCATAATTTGACATCCCTCAATAGTTTAAAACATTAATCACAACATACACAAATGTACAACATATTGATGTCAAGATAAGAATTCATTTCCAATCAAAGGAAAAAAAAATTTCAAATGAATTTTTTTTTATTAAACATTTACTCGAACATCACCACAAAAAAATCTAATCACATCTTGACAACATTTAAAACTTAAAACAATGTTCAATAATAGTAGTGAGAGTGAACGACTTTGTAAAACAATAAATTGATTTAAAAAAAAAATTGATCATCAAAATTGGTAAATTATTTAAAAATTCAACTGTAGTACTACTACATGTCACAAAATTTTAGCCATTTAAATATAAAACAAAAAATATCAAACAGTTCACAATAAGTTTTATGGATGATATTTATATACCTAAATTTGTTTTTATACATGTTCCAAATTTTCATTTATATTTATATTTAATTTTTTTCAAATTTTCAAAATTTTTATTTTATTTTATTTTTGTGTTGGAGTAGGGTTAGACATGTTCTTAAGTTTGAGAAAAAATTTCAGTTATTCTTTTTTTTTTGAATAATAGAGTTCGGGGTGTGGTTGATATAGGTATGTGGTCATTTTTTAATTGGTTCACAATGCCTTGTAATTAGAAATTTTCAGTTTCGAGTTATGTGTAAGAATCGGACAACATTGCTCCAAACATTCTTGTAAGGGGGGGGTTTGGGGGTGGGTTCAGTGTTAGGCGATGGGTGAAAAAAAAAAACAAATTAGGATTTTGAGCTTAAAATCTTTGATCATCGCATCATTTGCCTTTCGTGACGTGCGTACCCATCGGGTTTTATAAATCACTCAAAACTGACTAAAAGTGTTCGGTGGGTCATCAGTACCCTCCCTCTCCTATGCCTTGTCATCTACAAACGTTTGGGTACAAGATAATGTTCGCCTTTCGGCTTTGGATATTCAAGAACATGCCAAGCTTGATAAAGGTGAGCTCCCGTTTCCGTTAGGTGGTAATGATTTTTTGCCAAGGCTTATTCCGTAGCATAATAATAATAATTTTGTAGTCGATGATTCAATTTCAATTGTTGATTCATTAAAATTAACACCATTACATTTTTTAAAAAATAAAAAATGGAACCCACATATATTTGGCCTATACCCAGTTAGGAAAATTGTTTTCATAATGCCTAAATAAGACACCAAAAAAATTTGGTTACAATGGGTAAAAGCCCCACGAGCGAGCGAGTGACGGAGGGACATTCCCAAAATTGTGGACCAGACTTAGTGTAATCTCGTTTTGTAATACATTTAGGGGATCTTGAAAATCCGGCCATATCTTTATGCTTGAAGAAGCAAACAAAGCAAAGCAAAGCAAAATCCGCACGTTTGTGGAGAATTGTGCTTCACTCACTCACTCACAAATCCTTTTGGCGTAGGGTAACGACCACCAAAGAACGAGGCATTCCTCAACGTAAAGTACCGGCTGATCATAATAATAATAATAAATTTTTTTCTCTTGATCATACCCAAAGTGTATAATGGAATTAATTAAAAAAATCCAAACACTCTTCCGTTCGCCAAGGAGAAATTCCACTCTAATAACTGCCCTCAATATACACTAGAAATTTTCAGCCAACGCTTTACGAACTAATAATGTGCCAATGCTCGTATTAGGCTAGCACCTGTGGGGGGGAAAAAGAAACGCATATTCCGTAAATTTTATGTAAATGATTACAACACTCGTAATCATTCAATTTTCCACTTCCCTGACAAATTCATAACCAGAATGGTCTGAATGGGCAGATTACAACCCCCTTTGTCGGTACAATTGTGTCGATGCAATTACTCAAGGTCGGGATTGTTGAACAAATGTGCCAAAACTGATCCATGATTGCTAGTTAGTTAAGACCTCGCCCGCCCACTCCATTGGGTACACACGTACCGGGTAAAAGACTCTTGTGTACCCTTGTCGTACCCACCAAAGTGGGCCGGACCTAAACCATTCTAAAGATAAGAAGCGCAGTTGTGTGTGAGAAAGTCGAAGATTGGACACAAGTTAGTTCCGTCGTCATGGCTTGAAAGCAATGAAAATGAATAGTTTGCACCGCAAATTGATCACCTCCCCCTCTCTGGAGTCTTCTTTTTGTGTAACGGAATGCCCTATGGAGGGGCCATTCTCAAAATAAGGGACCTATGGTGGGGTCATTGTCATAATAAGGGACCAATGTTGAGGTAGTAGCTGAGTGAACCCGGAGGGAGCAGTCTCAAAATAAGGGACCTATGGTGGGGCCATTGTCATATTAAGGGACCTACAATGAGGTATTAGCTGAGTTAACCCACATTTAGGGAACGCTCTACCCTAGTGGGCTTTTACCTATTGTAAAGCATGAGACAAAAGGTTATCTTGAACCTAAAAATACATAAATCTTTTATGCCTACTTATAGGTTTAAGATCCTTCCCACTCTAAAAATATGTAAATATTTTATGCTTACTTATAGGTGTAAGATTGTTCCCACTCTAAATATATGTAAATATTTTATGCATACTTATAGGTGTAAGATCCCTCCCACTTCAAAAATACGAAAATGTTTTATGCTTACTTATACCTCCCACTCCTAAAGAGTAGGTGTAAAAACCCTTCTCTTTTTAGGAGGGACAGTTGTGGATGTAATGTAAATCTTTTATGCCTACTTTGTAGGTGTAAGATCCCTACCACTCCTAAGGAGTAGGTGGAAAATCCCTTCTCTTTTCTACAAGGGAAATTTGAGGATATAAGGTGCCCTCTAAAGACACGAGGAAATTTCACGGAGTGATGTAAGATTGCCAAACACACGTACATATATATGCCTAGTCAGATCAGACTCGCCATGTTTATTTTAAATTAAAAAAAGAAAATTACCACACCCAGTCACACACATGTCTAAAGTCCAACAACAAGAAAAAAGAATGCAATTAATAATATAAATTAAATTTTTTTTTATTGTAAATTAGGGAGAAATTGGGGATAAAGCTCTGAAGAAGGCGTGTGTGTAAAAAACAATTTCAGTGAATTTTTAAGACACAGGGCAAAATTACAAAGTTAAAATGAAACCCTATTGACCACATATTATTATTATTATTATTATTATTATTATTATACTCATTATAATAGCTATTATTATCAATATCAGATTTATTAAGATTATTATATTAGTATTAGAATTATTATTATTATTGTTAAATTTCAAGATGAAGTAGAATTGTTCTTTGGGTCTTCCAAGTTCCAAGTCCTCTAGAGAGAAAGGAAAATAAATAAATAAATAAATAAAGAGTGGATTTTGTTGTGTCCATGGTCAAAATGGAAAAAAGGGCACAATTTAATAAAATAATAATTATGGATCTCATTAGAAGAATGTGGTCAACAAGAGAATAAGGGAACGAATGAAGGATCGAATGAGAGAACGGGCAAGGGAACGAACGAATGAGAGACCGCGTGAGTTGAATGAATGAGGATGACACTCGGATGATGAAAAGATTAATGGATTGACATATTGAATGAATAGATGGTGAATGAACGAGAGAACTAACTGGAGTAACAACAGATGGATGAATGTGTAGATGATGAACATATGGGGGAGGAATGAATGAATCGACGAATGGACAAAAAGATGGACGGACAAACGAGTGGATGGACTAACTAACAAAATAGATGCCATGGCCAAGCAAACTGATAGAATGAGAAACGATGAATGGATGAAAGAGCAAATCGATAAATTGACAAAACAATGGATGGATGAGCAAGCAAATGGACAAATTGACGGAAGTGATAGACACATGAACTTGCAAACGGACAGATTGATGAAATTGATGGATGGAGGAACGAGAAAATAGACAGATGGACATAATGGATGGATGGATGAACGAGCAAACAGACATTAACTGTTGAAATCGATGGATGGATGAACTTATGAAATTGATGGATGAATGAACAAGCAAACGGACGAATTGAGAAAATTGGTGGACGAATGAATTAGTGAACATATGAACTAACGAAATTGATGGACGGATGAATGAGCAAACAAATGAAATGAGATTGATGGATGGATGAGCGAGCAAAGGGACGGACTCACGAAAGTCTTGGATGGATGAACGAGCGAACAGACGGATTGACGAAATTGATGGACGGATGAACCGAGCAAACGGACGGACTGACGAAATCGATGGACGGATAGAACGAAAAAGCCGACGGACTGACGAAATATATGGACGGATGAACGAGCAAACCGACGGACTGACGAAAGTGGTGGACGGAGGAACGAGCGACCCGACGGACTGAGGAAATTGACGACGGATGAAACGAACAAACGGAAAGACCGACGAAAGTGATGGACGGGAGAATGAGCGAACCGACGGACTGACGAAATTGATGGAATAGAGAACGAACGAAACCGACGAAATGACGAAATTATGGACGGGAGAAGGAGCGAATCGACGGACTGACGAAATTGATGGACTGGAGAACGAGCGAAACCAACGGAATGACGAAATTATGGACGGGAGAAGGAGCGAATCGACGGACTGCCGAAATTGATGGACTGGAGAACGAGCGAAACCGACGGAATGAAGGAATTCTGGACGGGAGAACGAGCGAATCGACGGATTGACGAAATGATAGACGAATGAACGAGCGAACCGACGGACGGAAGCACCAGACACTGACACACGAGAGAGAGAAGAGAAGAGAAGAGGGGGGGGGAGGGAAGGGGAGAGAGACAGAGAGAGAGAGAGAGAGAGGAGGGTGCGGATTGAGTGCGAACAGGCAGCCAGCAGCGACTGCACGATTGCTCCGCCTCGCGGCGCTCCAGCAGTTGTGATCCGCAAGCTCGGGATCCATCCATGCTCGGAACATGTTAGTAGCACACACAGGAGGCAGGTACACACAACAAGATTGGTACGCGGAGGCAAGGAAGGAAGAAAGCAAAGAGCAGGAGATGCGTAGGAGAGGAGAGAGAACAACAATAATAAGCGGAGGGAGAGAGAGAAAGAGAGACCGGTTTGTGTCTTGAAGCAGACGATACACAAGGTTGAAGCAAAAAATAAAATAAAATAACGTTCTTAAGAGAGAGAAGAAAAGGGGTTGAGGTGGTCTCGTGTGTTTTCTTCTTGTTGAAATTTTGTAGAAGGGAGGGGGAAGGAGTGTGGTCTGTTGTTGTTGTTGTGTGGGAGAGAGCTTTGACGATGGCTGCTGCTTTGATGGGATGGTGATGATGATGAGGAGGAGGAGGAGATGATGAGCAACAGCAACACAGGTTCTGTTTGTTTCTGCTGAGAGAGCTTGAGAGCAGATCAGTGGGTTTGTTGTTCTAGTCTCTGACATTGCGTGGGTGTATCTGCAATAATTGGGTTTATGATGCGAGCGAGAGAGGGTGATGATGATGACGATGGCAAGAGGAGCCTTCTTATGGAGAAGAAGAACTTGTTGTTGTGGGTGGGTTCGATCCTCTCTCTCCTTTCCCCTTTTTCCTGTTTTTTGCAGGTTCTGTGTGTTTGATGCGATAGTAGTGTGGTAGTTTTTTTTGTTTCTTGGGTTGAGTAAAACAAGGGCTTCTGTTGTTTGTTTCTCTGTGTGAGTGAGAGAGAGAACCTGGTTTTTTCCATTCTTCTTCACAAGCTTTGGAGAGAAAGCTTTGGAAACGACCCATTTGAGGCTTTTGGAAGTTTTTTTTTGTTTTTGGGTCTTTTTCTCTCCTGTTGTTGTTGGGTTGGATTGTTGGTTGGTTTTGTGAAAGAGGAGAGTTGGGAGGAGGGGAAGAAGAAGAAGAAGAAGAAGCTCTCTGTTGTTGGGTGTGTGTGTGTGTGCGGGTTTTTTGTTTGAATTTTCGGGGGAGGGGAGAGTTGAGAGAGGAAGAAGAAGACGGATGAGAGCTGCTAGTGGGGAAGAAGAAAACAAAGAATGAAGAGGAGCAGAGAGGAGAATAAAGGGGGTCCGCAAGTGAAGAGGGCGGCAGCAGCAGCTGGAGGAGGAGGACCCTCTGGAGAGATGTCGTCGGAGGCGGCTGTGGCGCACCAGCGGCTGACAACAGAGGATGCGCTCAGTTACCTCAAGGCCGTGAAGGACAAATTCAATGAGGACAAGGGCAAGTACGAGGAGTTTCTTGCCACCATGAAGGATTTCAAGGCGCAGAGGATCGACACGGCGGGGGTGATCGAGCGCGTGAAGGAGCTTTTCAAGGGACACAGAGCACTCATCCTGGGATTCAATACGTTCCTTCCTGAGGGTTACGAAATCACGTTGCCGGAGGAGGAGACGACAGCAACAGCAACAGCCACCACCTCCGAGCAGCAGAAGAAGCAGCCGGTGGAGTTCGATCAAGCCATCAACTATGTGAACAAGATCAAGGCGCGGTTCCAGAGTGATGAGCATGTGTACAAGGCTTTCCTGGAGATTCTCAACATGTACCGGAAGGGAAACAAGAGCATCAGTGAAGTTTACCAGGAAGTGGCAACCCTGTTCTACAACCACCCTGACCTACTGGAGGAATTCACCTGTTTTCTTCCCGAATCCACTGGCGGCTCTGGTGCGGTGTCGAATGTCAACAGCCATCATCATCAGCAGCATCATCATCCTCTTGCCAGGTCTTCTACTCAGCAGCAGCAGCAGCATCATCCAAAGCGCGAGGACAAATCTTCTTCCGCTCCTGTGCGTACCACCCCTGTGGTCAGTAAAATCATACCCAAGAAGGAGAAGCCTGGCGACCATGGTGGTGGCAGCAATCGAGACAGACATGGTGGTGCTGTTGTGAAGATTGAAAGGGAGCGCAAGAAGGGGGAGAAAGAAAGAGATAAGAAGGATGAGCCGGAGCGCAAGGTGCGTGGTGGTGTTGATCATCATCATCGGAAGGAAGCAAATAGCCATGGTGGTGGAGAGAAGGATATGGATTTGGATGCCATGCAGAGGTTGCCAACAAAGAGGCAGTCTGCAAGGCGGGCAGATGAGCTTATCCGTATTCAATCAAAAGCCGGTGAAGCTGGGGAAGCTTATGCTTCGGGTGGGGCTGGACCATCACTGGAGGATCTCGGTAAGAATGCCTCAAGCTTGCCAGCTTTTGTTGAGAAGGTGAAGTCGAGGCTGCGAAACCGTGAAACTTACCAGGAATTCCTCAAGTGTCTTAACATCTTCAACCAAGAGATCATCAGCCGCAGTGAGCTGCAAAGAGTGGTGGGTGACATTCTTGGCAAGCATGCTGACCTCATGGAAGGCTTCAATGAATTTCTCACTCACTGCGAAAATGAGGGCAACCTGGCAGGTGTGTTCAGCAGCCGCAATTTGGGAGGAGAGTTTGCAGATGAGCAGAAGCCAAAGATTGAGAAAGATCGTGAAAGGGACAGTGAGAAAGACAAGGAGCGTGATAGAGACAAGGAGAAAGAAAGAGAAGGTGAGCGACACAGGGAAAAAGACAAGGAGAGGGATGTGAAACCTAGCAAGGAAGCGCTACATAAGGTTTCTGGTATCCCTAACAAGGACAAGTTCATGAACAAACCCATTTCAGAGCTTGATCTGTCGAATTGTGAGCAATGTACTCCGAGCTATCGGTTGCTGCCAAAGCATTATCCCAGACCTATATCCAGCCACCGCAACTCGCTGGCTGATTCGGTGTTAAATGACAGTTGGGTGTCTGTCACATCTGGTAGTGAGGACTACTCCTTCAAACACATGCGTAAGAACCAGTACGAGGAAAGCCTGTTCCGCTGTGAAGATGACCGGTATGAACTCGACATGCTGTTGGAGACGACCCTCAGCACTGCAAATCTTGTCGGTGAATCTGTCGAGAAGCCTCTGGATGGAGTGAAGCAAGAGTCTCCTCATCACCTTCCAGACCAACTCTCGGCAATCCATTTGAGGTCGATCGAACGTGTTTATGGGGATCATGGTGCTGACATCATTGAACTTCTGCGGAAGAACCCAATACCAACAGCACCTGTCGTTTACCATCGCCTCAGGCAGAAGCAGGAGGAGTGGAGCAATTGTCGAGTGGAGATGAACAAGGTTTGGTCTGAAGTTTACACCAAGAACTCGTACAAGGCTCTGGATCATCGCAGTTTCTACTTCCGACAACAAGACAAACGGAGTCTTAGCACCAAGGGATTGCTTGCAGAGATCAAGGAGCTCAACGAGAAGAAGAGAAGTGAAGACGATTACTTGCTTGCAACTGCTGCTGGGAGTCACCGCCCACTGCTTCCAGACCTGCGACTTGAGTATCCTGATCCTGCAATATATCAAGATCTGTACCAGATTATCAAGTATGCGTGTGAGGAAGCTTGCACAACAACAGAGCAGGCAGAGAAGATTTTACGAATCTGGACAACGTTTCTGGAGCCCATGCTTGGTATACCTCCACGGCTTCATGGAATGGATGATATGGAGCCGTATTTGAAAGCAGAAGAAGCTCTTGAGCCCAAAGGCAGTGGCTCTAGTTCGAGGGTTAGCAGTGCTGGGGCCAATGCAGAAGGGTGTGATACCGATGTTCTTGCTACAAATGCTGGGGTGATGGAAGAAGTTGCTACTGCTAGAAGTAATCTTGTGGCAGATGGTGAGAGTGCAGGAGCAGTTCAGACTGCTGATACAAACAGGGAGGGTTCCATCCTGACAGATGGAGCACATAGGAAAGAGAAACCTGAATCTGCAAGCCTTGAAATTGAGGGTTCTCTAGGAGTAGAGAAGTTGCAGATTTCAAGAGTTACAAATCCCTCTTTTGGCTTAAAGTTGCCAGTGGAAAATGTGATGTACAATGGCAAGGTGATGACAACCACAAGCAGGGTTCCTATTGAAATTGGAGCAGGTCTGCCAGCAATGGGCAGAATGCATAGTGGAGACCAAGAACCAGGTCGAATTGGTGCAGCAGAGGTTGGTGCACATGCTTCAAACCAAAGTAGTGTACAAGAAATTGGGGCTGAGGAACCCAATGTGTGGGGGAGAGGTGTTGCTGCTGCTGGTGAGGAGGAGGAGTTGAAGGCTTCAAGGTTGAAGCTGAAGGTTGGCCCTGCAGCAGCAGCAGCAGCAGAGGATGTACAGATGAGTGAGGGGTTTGCACTGGCAGAGAGGGAAGAGGGTGAACTATCCCCCTCACCTGAACTGGAGGACCGAAACAAGGCTACTACTCTTGTAGGTGAGCTGAGATCTTACCATGTGGGCCAGGCTTCTGAAGAGAATGGCATAGAAGGATTCGGGCATGATCACAAGGATGTGGATGGTGCTAGAGGGCTTGAAGCTGGGGAGCATGATGTAGACGAGGATGATGAAGGAGAAGAGCATAGTGGTCATAAATCAAGTGGGAATAGTGATGATGCATCAGAAGCTGGGGAAGAAGCCTTTGAGAGTGGTTCAGGAGAAGACTTATCAGAGCATGAGGATGATGATGATGATGAAGGCAAAGCAGAAAGTGAGGGGCATCATGCTGAAGACATGGCAGATGCTGATGATGGAGAAGGTGATGGCCATTCCTCCCTAGCCTCACCTGGCGATCGCTCATTCTCCAACTGCCGGCCACTGGCTGAACATGTGACAACAACAGCAGATGTGTTGTCCAGTGCTGCAACTGCCTGCAACAGACCTTCTCAGGAACGTGTTTTCTATGGCCATGACTTGTTCTATGTGCTCTTTAGGCTCCATCAAACCTTGTACGAACGGATCCTATCAGCTAAAACACATGCAACAACTTCAGAGCAGAAGTGGAGGTTGACAAAGGACACAGCTCCACCAAACTTCTACTTAAGATTTATGCTGATTCTCTTTAGTCTGCTGGATGGATCAGTAGACAATGCAAAGTTTGAGGATGAATGCCGAGCCATTATTGGCACTCAGTCATATGTCCTCTTTACCCTTGACAAGCTCATCTTCAAGCTTGTGAAACAGCTCCAAGTCGTGGCATCAGATGATGTGGCAGCTAAACTGCTATCTCTTTATGCATATGAGCGGGCAGCGGAGCATGCTGATGACATATACCATGCCAATGTTTGTGTCTTGCTGCATGATGAGAGCATATATAGGATTGTTTCCATGAGCAAACCTGCTGAGTTACTGATCCAGCTCATGGACAGAGGCACAGAGAAGCTGGAAGTCCCAGCCAACTCTTTGGAGTGGTCTTTCCAGAATTACCTGGACGACTTTCTGCTCTCAGTGCCACCTGCGAAAAGCAAACATGCTGTGTTTCTGATTCGAAACAAGAAGAAGTTTGCTCACCAGGAGGATAGTGATGAGGCAGCAGACTGGACTGTGATGGAGAATGCCAGTGTTGTGAATGGCTTGGAATACAAAATTTCTTGTAAGACGTACAAAGTTTCATACGTGCTGGATACTGAGGACCTTTTTGTTCGCTGTGTTAAACGACGGTCTGAATCTGACCTTGCTCTGTATGAGAGAAATCGGAATCAACGTCGTCGCATCTTCGGTCAATGGATTGACAAATCAGTTACTTCTGTTGATGACAGGTAACATCCCCCAAAAAAATGCCTAGAAATAATGTCATACTGATAATGTTTCCTTAGTATTTTCCTCAGCAGCTACAATCAGTGGGTCATCGTGTGTACCTGGATATAGGTTGTGGGGTATAGGGTATTTTGTTGTTTCAGATGAAACCTAATGAGACTAATACTCAAACAGTGGCATCTTGGGTTCTAGATTCTAGTACATGATGAAGAATTCCTGAAGATGATCAACCCATGACTGTCAAGGTCAACTGGGAGGCCTGATGGGTTTCAGAAGCTCCCCTTTAGCATGATCATTGGCTGGAGATGAACCCTGAAATCAATGCCAAATCAGCATGGGTGTGGTTCACACCTGCTTGTTGTAATGGTCAGGTTCAGCATCTAGTTATCAGCCAGGGGTACAATGAGTACATGTGTAGTAACACCAGATTTCTGGGTGGTTCTTACTCTTTGGTTGTTTCATGTGCCTTTTGCAGTGTCGCCATTGCAGATACCTGCCAGAATGCAATGGAGTAGATCAGACTTATTACACGGACCACACTCTGGTACGAAACACATCCTATCCGACTTTGGGGTCCATTGTGATTGAATTTGCAACATCACACATAGCTCTACCAGATAGCTTTTGCTTCCTAGTTTTCTGTCAAGAATATTAGTGTGTCAGCCATCACAGTTGGGCTCCTCACATGACTCATGATAGCAATGTAGATGCTCTAATATGCTCTGGGCACATTATTCTCGAGGTTTCTGCAGTTGAAAAGTTGCAGAAAACTTAAGTTGATGGCAGAAGCAAGAGAGACATGCCAGCCTGCATGCCCTTCACAAGCAGAGTCTTGCCCAGTTGTGCCACACTATTGACAATCTAGGAAGTTTATTTCAGAGTATTGCTGCAACATGTCGAAGAAGCCAGGTGGTAATGAACCTGTTTGTGATGTTGCTTGTGCTATACAGTTGTCCAAGCTAGTGACGGCCATCTCAAGCTGACATTGTTCCAAAGTGTTGTGGGCAATGTCACTGTGTGCCTGAACAAAACTTTTTAGCAAACTCGAGGTCCTGTGCTTTTGATGTTGGTGGCACCACTGGTTTTCCCAAAATCTTTGGTGGAAATATGTTTAGTGTACAAGCGGTCACAGAATGAGGATCTTTGGTCCCATTTCTCTCTGCGCAATTTTCTTGAGCAGGGGAAGAACATGAAGCAGTTAGTGGCTGCCTGAAAACTGAATGCTCTTTTGAAACTTGATCCAGATTCATAGCTAGGGAAAACACAACAGGGCTTTCTCAGGATGCCGATGCCTGGTGGCTACTAATATGGAGATCTTAGCCTCTCTACATTTGCTACAAACTTCACTGTCCAGATTGATCAATCACCATGATGAACCATGTAGAAGAAAATGGTGGGTTATGTTGGGAACATCTCCATTGATGGTCTGACAAAGTGCCATGACCATGACCTCACCATGATGTTGTGCATACTCCTGGAGGGAGAGACATTGGGCATCTATTTGCCTGGCTTTGCAACAGTTTTCCACATTGAAATTTTGTTATTAGTCCTTTGCTCACACGCTTGCAATTATTAAGGATTCTTTTCTGCTGTTCCTTTGCAAAAATATTGCCCAAAAATATGGCTGGCAAGCATTCATTTAAATATTTGCCTTCCTGTTTTCTACACTATACTTCTAATTCTGATAGTTTGATGTTGTCACAATAACTTAGTTTTTGTGAGTTCACAATTTCCCTTTGACACAAAATTCATGCATTCTGCTGCATTTTCCCTTCGCTACAAAATTCATGTATTGTGTTCTTTTATGTGTGTCAAAAGTATACAGGCTTGTGTTGGCTACTTAGCTGGAACAAGTCTGGTTGGTGTGAAGAGATTTTGACAGACGAGGTGCTGTACTTAAGCACTTGAAAGGTTAGTGTGCATATCATGCACACCTCTGATGATGCAAAATACAAAATCAGTCATGCATATGAAGACCATTTCATGCACAGCAACAAATAGGAAGTCTGATTTGGAGTTGCTGTGCCAAAATGTGACAGATGGCTTTCAAATTTTGAGGAAACAATTCTACAAAGATCTATATTCTGGGTTTCTGTCACTGTCTCTGGAAGCAATGGCAAGACTAACTCTCATGATGTGGGTGGCTAGCACTCAGTAATTTAGTGTAGATAGTATCACCTCATGAAGCACTGAAAATCAGACCACAAACCAGTCACATAGAATTATGCCAATATTTAGGACACATAAATGTGTGTAAATAGTGATAATCAGAACAAAACTGAGGGGAGAAAATATCAAACAAAGTCTTGGTCCCATTCCTCACTATCAATGGACACCACTAGTGCCACCAAGCAAAGCAGAACTCAGTTAACTTTGTTCATATTCTGTTGGTAGGAGCTACAATTTACTCCCCACCCTACAGAGACAACCCCAGGAGCCTATCATGACTTGCGGTGAGTGCAGCATACATAGTGCTGCTGTAAGGGAGCTATAATAAGAACAAATTCCAGTGAATCATGCAGGCATTTGCCCACCAAACAGCAATGCTTCAAATGCTCTTCAAAACTTCTTTAGCTGCAGCAATTGTGAAGGCAACATCTTCTTCTGTGTGGGCAAGGCCTGTGAAACCTGCTTCATATTGGGATGGTGCCAAGTATACTCCTCTCTCTAGCATACCCCTGCTCAGACAAACCACAGAAAACTTCAGATTCAGAGGGCAGGAATGCAAGCATACACCATAATTGTCACTGATTATGAGCCCATTAGTGTTGTCTTACTTGTCAAGGGCCACTGCTGGTAAAGCTCTACTTCATAAATCAACTTTCCACATCCACCTTGAGAAGATTGGAAGACTCTCAAACTTTGAACCTAATCTGAAATTGCAATAACTTGGAAGGGGCCTGCTTAGGAAGCATATCAGGAGAACAATCCAACCTGTGAAACTTTGCAAACTTTGCAGTATCACTCCTCTTGGCATCTTCAAAATTATTTACAGGGCCTGCTGTGAAGAAGAAACCAAACATGCCACGGATGTGTCCACCACATACATCATGTCCAGCTTCTCGTGCAGCCTGAAGAATACCTTGAGTAAGCTTCCCAGTTACTTCATCCAGGTACTCATAGGTTCCAGCCTTTTGCAACCGTTGGAGTGTGTAGATACCAGCCGTCATGGCTAAAGGATTGCCACTGAGTGTGCCTGCTTGATACACAGGCCCTGCAGGTGCCACCAACTCCATAATTTCTCTCTTTCCTCCATAGGCTCCAACAGGTAATCCACCCCCAATGATCTTACCCAAAGTGGTAAGATCAGGAGTGATACCAAAATACTCTTGTGCACCCCCATAAGCTATCCGAAAGCCTGTCATCACTTCATCAAAAACTAGCAAGGCTCCGTGTTCCTTAGTAATTTCCCTCAGACCCTCCAGAAATTCTATCTTGGGAACAATGAAACCTGAGTTTCCTACCACAGGCTCCAAGATAACTGCTGCAATATTATTCTTGTGGTTTGCAAAAATCTCCCTAACAGCCTCCAAGTCATTGTAAGGTGCTGTAAGGGTGGGTGCTGTAGCAGCTTGAGGAACACCTGGTGAGTCAGGGAGCCCAAGGGTTGCTACACCACTACCAGCCTTCACCAGGAAAGGGTCAGCATGGCCATGGTAACATCCTTCAAACTTGACGATCATTTGGCGTCCTGTGTAGGCACGAGCTACGCGAAGCATACCCATGCAAGCCTCTGTTCCTGAGTTCACAAACCGCACCATTTCAATGCTTGGCACTGCCTTTATCACCATATCTGCCAGAATGTTCTCTAGCGCACAAGGTGCCCCAAAACTTGTCCCTTTCTTAAGGGCTTCAACAAGTTTGGCATTCACCTGCATGAGAATAGCAATCCTGTGTTAAAAAAAATTTAGTGTCGAAATGTGAATACAACAGAAGCTGGCTATTTTGCAGATGCTTCTTAATTTACAGCTGTGAGTAAAGCACCAATACAAGAGGTGTGACATGAAGCACTTGGTAAAACAAATAACCCACCTCATCATCACAATGTCCAATGATAGCAGGACCCCATGTTCCAACATAGTCAATATACTCGTTGCCATCCACATCCCATGCATGCGAACCCTTCACATGATCAAAGACAATTGGCTGTCCACCAACTGACTTGAAGGCTCTGACTGGAGAATTTACTCCTCCGGGCATCAAATCCTGCTTATAACAGCCATACAGTGCAGGTACTTAGCTCAATTACTATGTTGTTTGGCAGACTTACACAGTCATTTCACTCTGTTCAGAAAGACATTGGGTGACTCTCATGAGCATTGAGAAATTTTCATGCTCATAGTTAAATATTGCCAGAATCAGGTGAGCAAAAGGTGCCTTTGAGTAAAAGAAAAACTCCAGACAAGGACTGAAGAACAGGGAAGAAGGAATACACAGAACAGAACACCTAGTTCAAAATGAATTACACAACTAGCAGTATGAACAGGAGTGACAGTCTCTCAGCTGTTCCATGACCATCAAGTGTAACATGTATGATCAACTTTTCTACCACAACTTTTACCCATTGTCTTCATCAACTCCCTACAGAGGGTATAGGCCACTGTACCCACTAGTATGCATACTGAGTTTCTGTCGCAAGTCTGAAAGCAACAGGGAGACTCAGCAATGAGACTGGCAAGCACCCTACACCAAAGAAAAGAATGGCAAACAAAGAGGGACCCAAAAAGAAAATCCAAAGAGACAGCACATAAGGAAGAAAGAACAGAATAGAGCAGACAGAAGGGAGAAAAAGAACACAGACCAAGCAGCTTACAAAAGCTCCCCACTTACAAGACTCTATACAAAATCATTCAGAAAAAAACTCTGAATGCTAAAATATCCAACCTTTATCTGGGGGTTTAAGCCCTACAGAATGAAGTACAAGATTTTCTTTTGCCATTTCATCTGCTCCCAAAATACATTTCACACTGGTGGGGCTCTCTGCTGACAAAGTCAAAGTTATGCTCATTACAAATCAGTTCCTCGAGAAGTATGAGTATCTCACTGAGCAATTCAAGTAAAGATTCTCACTGTTGTGCTTTGAATTCCAGTTGATTTGTCAGAATTTTCAAAGCTTTTCTTGCAGAAAAATCAACCACAAGGGAAGGAGGAGGGGGTTATGGTGTCCTGCACATGTTACAAAAGTACAGTATCTCTCTCTCTCACTCATGACTGCTACAACAACATCCTCATTGAAGCTGGAGATTTCCATAACATTATAACAGGAGCAGCACCACGACATCCTCGTTAAAGCTGGACATTTCCATAACATCATAACAGGAGCAGCATCACAGTCAGCCCCAGCGTTTAGGCTGCTTTTCCTCCGACGTAATAAACCCCAGACATGTATATCGCACGTCCTCTTCGTAGCTAACCATCTAGCGTGCACTGAAAAACAAGCATTTCCGAACTTCGAATCCCATAGCACACTCACCTGGCTCAGAATGAATGCTCTTAACATGTATTCCACAGAGAGAGAGAGAGAGAGAGAGAGAGAGAGAGAGAGAGAGAGAGAGAGAGGGGAGAGCGAACAGACAAGGAGGTAAACAACAGAGAGAGTTGGTATGCAGCACCTTAGCGGCGGTGAAAATCTCTTCAGACTTGGTGGTCACAAACTTCTTCTCGACAGCGAGAGCCATCCGAATGCCACTGCCGCCGCCACTACTCCTACTTCCAACCACAGATTGTTGCTGCTGCTGCTGCAACCTAAGAAACGAGCTCCGCGAAGAAGAAGCGCAGCTATTGTCCAAAAACCTGAACCCCGACCAGTCACCAGCCGCCGGTCCCGCTGCAACACAAGAAGCCGCAGCTCCACCGACCAAGGCCGCCATCGCAAAAAGAAAAAAACAACAACAACAGAAATTCCCTCTCCCTCTCACAAAACCCGTCCTCAAACCCCTCCTCCTCGACAGAAGACGACTCTCACCAAAAAACAAATCCTGTACTCAAATCCCTCCACCAAAAATTCCCCCGAAAAATTCCGTCTCTGTGATCCCGTCAGAAACGATACCAAAAAAATAAAAATCTCTCCGAGATCCCTCCACAATAATTCCTCTCGCAAAATTATTTCTGGACAAAATGCGAGACACAAAGTCGCACTCGTTTCTCTCTCTCTCGCGCGCTCGCTCGCTCCCTTTGGACGCTCTCCTTCGCTCGAACACAAACGCATTCACACTTGGCCGCTGGATCTTATCCTCAACTGCGTTTGGATTCATAACAAGACGCGCTGTGATTGGTCCTCTCATTCTCTTAATATCCACTTTACTTTTTTCTATAAATTTTTTTCTCTATTTCTAAAAGGAAATTACTATTTAACCCACGATTTTTCCCCCCCCCCTTTTTTTGGGATTAATTTCCTAGGGATCCTCCTCTCCAGGGACACTGTTTCATAAAATTGAGAGCAAAATTAAAAAAAAATAAAATAAAAATCCTTTTAGCCCTTTTAAAAACTCTTTTGAGGAGATAATTTTAGTAAATTGGCACTTTAATGTCTCATAATAGTCTCATAATCTTGTGCCTAGATGCAAAGAGTTTTTTTTTTGGACCCATGAGTTTGTTCAAATAGGTCCCCTTGAGTTGCTTTAAAAAAGTTGGCTTAATGGATTAGTACATACATACATTTTGCACGCAAAAAGACATGCAAATTTCCAAATTTTTTAAACAATAGTTTGGAACTTTTAACACATCATTCTTTGTTTTATACTTGGAAGATTTTACTTAGGGTGCATAAACCCTAACAATTTTGCCCACAATTTCAACCTTGCAACCAACCTCCTTGCTCCCTACTAATAGGTAGGGTTTTAGCACATTGCTTGTGTTGTTTGTTACATATTATTAAACAATTCTTGACTTAAACTATAAACAAATGATTTCATGTCCCAATTCATTTTGTTTTTTTGAGAGTAATGAAGCTCCAATGTTGTAATTAAGCATTAAGATGCCCAATCTCAAAATCGCGATTTTGGGAATTTTAAGTATTTGTCATCTTGATATAATCCTTGTGTGGACTTACATAATGTATTTAAAAAAGATGGTATCTCTTTCACGAGGACAAGCTATGATGAGTTTTTGATAAATTTGTGATGAGTTGTGACCATGTCTAGATTCAAATTGCACAAAAACCTCACTTCATTTATTTTGTGCATATGAAAGGGTTTAAGGTTTCCCTCACCAAAATGTTATAGGTCTTCTATGCATACAAGGTTCTTGCCATTGATGCTTATTTCTAAGGAACTAAGGAACGAACTTGAAGTTCAACAAATTTTTTTTGCATGTTTGTTTTGATCGATGAAGGTTTATTTATATCATGCATTTGACAAGTTTATGACGTTAATCAAAAGGAACATGTTTGCATCATTTAGTAGTTAGTTTGCACCTTGAAATGTATCTAATGTTGTGTAGCATGAAAAACTCTTTCCATTTTTGCCTTGAATTCATCCCATGTGAGAGATCATGCATTTTCCTATCTTCATGTCATACTTGCCTCCATCATGCAATGGGTGTAACCTTTCAAATAGGCATGAATCAACTCCATCATAGTGTCTTGTTCAACAAATTTTCTTTGCATGTTTGTTTCGATTGATGAAGGTTTATTTATATCATGCATTTGACAAGTCTATGATGTTAATCAAAAGGAACATGTTTGCATCATTTAGTAGTTAGTTTGCACCTTGAAATGTATTCAATGGTACGTAGCATGAAAGACTCTTTCCATTTTTGCCTTGAATTCATCCCATGTGAGTGACCATGTATATCCCTATCTTCATGTCATACTTGCCTCCATCATGCAATGGCTGTAACCTTTCAAATAGGTATGAACCAACTCCATCATAGTGTCTTGTTCAACAAATTTTCTTTGCATGTTTGTTTCAATTGATGAAGATTTATTTATATCATGCATTTGACAAGTCTATGAGGTTAATCAAAAGGAACATGTTTGCATCATTTAGTAGTTAGTTTGCACCTTGAAATGTATCCAATGTTA
>Ga0116227_10005555_pt1 | contig 26437 bp, 24 predicted proteins | sample S1TSphgellanicum_FD_89693 | JGI IMG/M metagenome (GOLD analysis project Ga0116227, IMG submission 89693) | Host-associated microbial communities from peat moss isolated from Minnesota, USA - S1T2_Fb - Sphagnum magellanicum MG | ecosystem: Host-associated > Plants > Peat moss > Unclassified...
AGGCCGGTGACGTGCAGGATCGTCGTCGAGACCAGAAAGCCTGAGGCAAACGCCAGCGGCTGCGCCAACAACGGCAGCTCACTGCCATGAGCGGCACCGTGGTAAAAAGCGAACGCGCTGGTAACGCCCATGGCGCCAGTCAGGCGCATGCGCCAAGCGCTGGCACAGAACAGGCCCAGCACCATCAGCGACGCGGCGATGCCCGCCTCGATCCGCGGCGGCGTGTAGCCGTTGAAGGCGCAACAGGCGCCAAATGCCATCACGCTGAGAAAACTCAGTGGCACCCAGACTCGCGCGCGGCCACCGATCTGTGCGGCCCAGATGCCGACGACCAGCATCGCCAGGAGATGATCGACGCCCAGCAGGGGATGCAAGATGCCATCGACAAAACCTGAGTTGGCCAGATCGTGGCCCGGATGGGCAAAGGCGGGAGCGGCGGTAAACAACAGGCCGAAGGAAAGGCCAAGAGAAGTCAGCTTGCGCATCAGAAGGTCTCCGGAAATTCGCGCGGTGGCAGGCCGCCGGTCTTGGCAATGAAGGCGGCGATGTCATGCACGCCCTTGTTGATCTTGAGGTTGGTGAACATGTACGGCCGCTCGCCGCGCATTTTTCTGGAATCGCGATCCATGACTTCAAGCGAGGCGCCGACCAGCGGCGCGAGGTCGATCTTGTTGATGACGAGCAGATCCGAGCGGGTAATGCCCGGTCCGCCCTTGCGCGGGATCTTGTCGCCGGCGGAAACGTCGATCACGTAGATGGTGATGTCCGCCAGCTCCGGCGAGAAGGTTGCCGCGAGATTATCGCCACCGCTCTCGACGAAGATCAGCTCCAGCTTTGGGAACTTGCGATACATGTCGGCGACGGCGGCGAGATTGATGCTGGCGTCTTCGCGAATCGCAGTGTGTGGACAGCCGCCGGTTTCCACGCCAGCGATGCGCTCGGGAGCCAGCGCGCCGGCGCGGGTGAGGAATTCGGCATCTTCCTTGGTGTAGATGTCGTTGGTGATGGCGGCAACGTCATAGACCTGTCGCATCAGCTTGCACAGGCGCTCGGTCAGCGCGGTCTTGCCGCTGCCGACAGGGCCACCGATCCCCACGCGCAGCGGGCCGTTGCCGGGCGAGTATTGGGGAACTTCGCGTTGCTGTAGAGGTGCGTTCATGATCGAAAGAGTCTTGTGTATTGGGTTTCGTGGCGCAGCGAACAGAACTCCAGCGCGGGCGCGGCACTGCCGAGATCGTTCAGTGAAGTCCGCAATGCGCGCGCAGTGACGGCCTCGACGACGGGGCCGAGGCGCGCGGTGGTGATCTGGCCATCGGTTTGCCCGAGTGGAACCAGTCGCACGCCCGCGGAAACCAGGTTTGCTGCAACGGAGTGCAGGTAGGCGTGCAGCGCGGGCTGCAGCGGCACACCATGCGCAGCGCAACTCAGGGCGACGACCACGGCGTGCGCCATCGGCTGTTCCTGCTGGCGTTCCGCGTAGGCGTCCAGCTTTGCGTGCGGCCATGCACGGCGCGTGACGGCCAGAAACGCAGCGCCTTGCTGCCGGCTTTCAAGCGCGGTTTCCGAGCTGGCGCGGAATGCTGCCGCGAGCTCGGAGACTTCATCGACGAGCGCATCATCACCAGCGATGGCCGCGCGATACGCATGCGCAAACATCACCGCATCGATCCATGCGCCACCACGTTCCAGCACGGCGCTGATGTAATCGACGGCATCGGCGGCGCGACGCACACTGCCTTCTTCCACCGCCCACTCCAGCCCATGGCTGTAACTGAACGCGCCGGTCGGATAGCTCGGTGAACACCAGGCCAGCAGGCGGTACATCGCATCCGGCGCGACCGGCTGCCCAATAAATTCACTGCCGAATTCAGTGCCCATGGGAGGAGCTGCTGCTGAAAACAAAAGGATGTGCGGCCGCGGCATCATGATGCCCGTGGCCACCCGCATAGGCGCCCTGCTCGGGTGAGAACGGCGCCAGCACCGCGCGCAGGTTGGCGCCAAGCCCCCGCAACATCTCGGTGATGACGTAGTCCTCGCGGATATAGATGCGATCACCTGCCAGTTGCGCCGGCAGGTGGCGGTTGCCGATATGCCAGGCCAGACGCAGCAGTTCCGCGCGGCTGTCCGCGCGAATTTCGGTCAATGCTTCGGGCGCCGCGCGAACCAGGATGATGCGGCCATCATCCAGCTCGAGGCCATCGCCATCCTGCAATACGGTCGCGCGCGCCAGGTCCAGCAGGAATTCGATGCCGCTGGAACTGACATAGCGGAAGCGCCGGCGATGGCGCTCGTCATAGTCCAGCGTGATGCAGTCGGTGGCCTGGCCGACCAGCCATTCGCCCGACTTCAGTAATTTGGACGCGTGCAGCATGGCGGGTCATCAATAAAGGAAGTAACGCTGCGCCATCGGCAGCACGGCCGCGGGCTCGCAGGTGAGCAACTCACCGTCGGCGCGGACCTCGTAGGTTTCAGGATCAACTTCAATATTGGGCATGGCGTTGTTCAGGATCATGCTGTGCTTGCCGATGCCACTCCGCGTGTTGTGCACGGCCGCCAGCGGACGCTGGATTCCGAGCTTCTGGGCCTGACCGGCATCGACAAAGGCCTGGCTTACGAAAAGCAATGCACTTTCAATGCCAGCTCTGCCCATGGACCCGAACATGGGGCGGTAATGCACCGGTTGCGGGGTGGGAATGCTGGCGTTGGGATCGCCCATCGGGGCCAGCGCGATGCTGCCGCCCTTGAGCACCAAGTCCGGCTTGACCCCGAAGAAGGCCGGCGACCACATCACCAGGTCGGCCAGCTTGCCGACCTCCACCGAACCGACATGCCGCGAGATGCCATGGGCGATGGCGGGGTTGATGGTGTACTTGGCGATGAAGCGACGCACGCGGAAGTTATCGGCGCCGTCGATGTCCGGCGCCAGCGGGCCGCGCTGCACCTTCATCTTGTGTGCGGTCTGCCAGCAGCGGATCACGGTCTCGCCGATGCGGCCCATGGCCTGGCTATCGCTGCTCATCATCGAGAAGGCGCCGAGGTCATGCAGGATGTCCTCGGCGGCGATGGTCTCCTTGCGGATGCGGCTTTCGGCGAAGGCCACGTCCTCGGCGATCTTCGGATCGAGGTGATGGCAGACCATCAGCATGTCCAGATGCTCGTCGAGCGTGTTGACGGTGTACGGCCGCGTGGGATTGGTACTGGACGGCAACACATTGGGCAGGCCGGCGACGCGGATGATGTCCGGCGCATGGCCACCACCGGCGCCCTCGGTGTGGAAGGCATGGATCGTGCGGCCCTTGAACGCGGCGATGGTGCTCTCGACGAAACCACTCTCGTTGAGCGTGTCGGTGTGCAAGGTCGCCTGCACGTCCATCTCGTCGCAGACCGTCATGCAGCAGTCGATCGCCGCCGGCGTAGTGCCCCAGTCCTCGTGCAGCTTCAGGCCGCAGACACCGGCGAGCACCATTTCCTCCAGCGCGCGCGGCTGGCTGGCATTGCCCTTGCCGAACAGGCCGATGTTGACCGGCAGGCTCTGCACCGATTGCAGCATGCGCGTGATGTGCCAGGGCCCGGGCGTGCAAGTCGTTGCGAGCGTGCCGTGCGCAGGGCCGGTACCGCCGCCGAGCAAGGTGGTGACGCCGGCGCACAGCGCATCGTCGATCTGTTGCGGGCAGATGAAGTGGATGTGCGCGTCAATGCCACCGGCAGTGATGATCTTGCCCTCGGCCGCAATCACTTCGGTGCCGGGGCCGATGATGATGTCGACACCCGGCTGCACATCCGGATTGCCGGCCTTGCCGATTTTCGCGATGCGCCCATCACGCAAGCCGATGTCGGCCTTGATGATGCCCCAGTGATCGATGATCACGGCGTTGGTGATGACGGTGTCCACCGCACCTTCGGCGCGCGACAGCTGCGACTGGCCCATGCCATCGCGGATGACCTTGCCGCCGCCAAACTTCACTTCCTCTCCGTAGATCGTCAGGTCCTTCTCGATGCGGATGAACAGTTCGGTGTCGGCGAGACGGACGCGATCACCGACAGTGGGCCCATACATGCCGGCGTAGGCGCGGCGGCTGATTGAGGTTGCCATCAGAGTTTCCCCATGACGTCGTTGCGAAAGCCAATCACGATGCGATTGCCGACGTAAGCAACCAGCTGTACTTCGCGCGTCTGCCCGGGTTCGAAGCGCATCGCGGTGCCGCTGGCGATGTCGAGTCGCATGCCGCGCGCCTTCACGCGATCAAACGACAGCGCCGGATTGGTTTCGGCAAAGTGGTAGTGGCTGCCGACCTGTATCGGACGATCGCCGGTATTGGCGACGCTGAGCTTGAGGCCGGGACGATCCGCGTTGAGCGTGATGTCGCCTTCGGCGCTGATGATTTCTCCAGGGATCATGAATTTTTCACCGGATCGGTTGATGAACGGTGACGAGCTTGGTGCCGTCGGGGAAAGTGGCTTCGACCTGGATCTCGTGGATCATCTCGGCGACGCCTTCCATCACCTGCGCGCGGCTGATCACCTGCGCGCCGGCCTGCATCATGTCGCTGACGCTGCGGCCATCGCGCGCGCCTTCGATGACGGTGTCGGTGATCAACGCGATCGCTTCCGGATGATTGAGCTTGACGCCACGCTCGAGGCGTCGTCGCGCCACCATGGCGGCGAGCGAGACCAGCAGCTTGTCTTTTTCGCGTGGGGTGAGATTCATCGAAAACTCCAGTTCAGCAGGCCCAGACGCGGGGCAGTTGTGGGCGCAGGCCGGTGGCCAGGTGACGCAGGCCAGCGGCAACGCGTATGAGGATGGGCCGCAGGCGCGTGGCGTCGGCGGCGAGGAAACGGACGATCAGCAGGCCGTCCATGCAGGTGGCGGCGCCGAGTTCTCCATCCGGCGCGATCAGTTCGCGCACGGCATCAAGATGGCTCGCGGCGTCATCGCCTGCGTACAGCAAGGTGGCGACGACGTTGGCCTGGCCGAACCCAAACGGCAGGCCGCGTTGCTGCGCGACGTCGCCTTCGAGGCGCAAGGCATCGGCCCACAGCAGCCGGCCGTTGCGGCGGATGCGCCAGGCGTCATGCAGCAGGCCTTGGTCGAAACGCTCGTCCATCGCGGTGCGACCGAACACCACGCTCTCCAGTGCCAGCAGTCGCGCGCCGGGTGCAAGCTCGGCGGTGAAGGTGCGGCGCAGGCGCGAGCGGTTGAACAGGATGGTTTCCTGCGCCAGCCATTCGGCCCAGGCGTTTTCGCCGACGCGATAGCGGATGTCGACGCGCACGTCGTCGTCGCCATCGGCGGCCTTGTAGAGTTTTTCCGCAGCCTGCGTGGTGACGGTGACGCAGCTGTTGGCACCCACTTCGATCTCGACCGACAGCTTGTCGCCACCCGTGAGTCCACCGCTGGTGGTGAGCAACACCGCCTGCGCCGGTTCATCCGGCTCGACATGCGGGAACAGGAACCTGCACGGCGCGTGCTGGTACAGGTCCGCCAAGCGCGACTCGCCGCCTTCCGATTTGAACGCGATGCGTGCAGCGCCGCTCACGCGCTGCGCGCGCGTGGGAAGTGGCAAGCCGGATGCGAGGTTATCGAACACTGAATATTTGTCTGTGTTGGGTACGGTGCCCATGCTGCCTGCCGCCCCGTTTTTTGAACCTACGTCAAACGCCCCATACCGGCCCGATCAGGCCGCACCTAGTCTGGCCCCGTCGCAAACCGGCCAGGACAGGGGCAAGAACCCCTCGAGGTCCACGCACACAACGGGTGCCGCACTCGCGGCAAGTCATCCAACAGGGGGTTTTAGCAATGAAAGCATCACCAAGGGACACCACCATCGGCGCACGCGCGCCGCGATTGCTGGCGCTGGCGGGGGTCGCGCTGTGCACCGCATTGCCGATGTCGCAGGCGTTCGCAACCGACATCACGCTGCCGACGGTTTCGGTCGGCGCTGGCCTGCGCAGCAGCTTCACACACACCAGCACCGACGGTGTCGCCGACAAGCCGAACGATTTCACTCTCGACAGCGCGCGCCTCTATCTCGGCGGCTCGGTGAACGACTACATCAAGTTCACCATGAACACCGAGTACGACGGCGCCACCAGTGACGTCAAGGTCATCGACGCCATCGGCCGCTTCGAGTTCTCGCCGGAGGTCAACATCTGGGCCGGCCGCTTCCTGCCGCCAAGTGACCGCGCCAACCTCAACGGCCCGTATTACTCCAATGAATGGGGCTTTGCGACGGAAGGCGTGCAGGACGGCTTTCCTTTCTTCGCTGCAGGTCGTGACAACGGCGTCGCGTACTGGGGCGATTTCGACAAGCTGAAGGTTTCCGCTGGCGTGTTCGACGTACCGTCGACCACCGCCGGAACCGGCAAGGGCCACCAGGTCGTCTCCGCCGCGCGCGTGCAGTACGACTTCTGGGATGCCGAACCGGGTTACTACCTCAACGGCACCTACTACGGTGACAAGAACATCCTCGCACTCGGTGTCTCCGGCCAGTTCGTCAGCGGTGACAACGCCGTCACCGTCGATGGCCTGATGGAAAAGAAACTGAGCAACGGCGGCGTCGTCAGCCTTGAAGCCGAATACGCCAACTACAACGGCTTTGGCGGTTACGGCTCTCCGGTCGCCTTCACCAAGAGCGATGGCTTCTTCGGCCTCGCCGCCTACATGTTCCCGACCACCATCGGCGTCGGCAAGTTGCAGGGCAAGTTCCAGGTCCTCGGCAAGTACGCCTCCACGACCTATGACACCGTCGGCCCGAAGGTCGATCGCAACACCACCGAAGTCGATCTCAACTACGTGATCAAGGCCTTCAACGCCCGCGTCAGCCTGTTCTACATCGGCACCGACTACAGCCACATCACGCCTGAGCCCAACTCCAGGCAGATCGGTCTCGGCCTGCAGCTGCAGATCTGATCATCCCGACAACCTCCGCATCCCATTTATCGAAAGGAGTATTGATTCATGAAACCCATTCCAATGATCCGTCGCGCCCTGATGAGCGCAGCGGCCGCAGGTCTTCTCGCCGTCAGCTCGCTGGCGCACGCGGAAGACACCATCAAGGTCGGCGTGCTGCATTCGCTGTCCGGCACCATGGCGATTTCCGAAACGACGCTGAAGGACACCGTCCTGATGATGATCGACGAGCAGAACAAGAAGGGCGGCCTGCTCGGCAAGAAGATCGAACCGGTTGTCGTCGATCCCGCTTCCAACTGGCCACTGTTCGCCGAGAAAGCGCGCGAGCTGATCTCGAAGGACAAGGTCGACGTCATCTTCGGCTGCTGGACCTCGGTCTCGCGCAAGAGCGTGCTGCCGGTCATCGAGGAACTCAACGGCCTGCTGTTCTACCCGGTGCAGTACGAAGGTGAAGAGTCTTCCAAGAACGTGATCTACACCGGCGCCGCGCCCAACCAGCAGGCGATCCCGGCCGTCGATTACCTGATGAAGGACCTCAAGGTGAAGCGCTGGGTGCTCGCCGGCACCGACTACGTCTATCCGCGCACCACCAACAAGATCCTCGAGGCCTATCTCAAGGCCAAGGGCGTGAAGTCGGAAGACATCATGATCAACTACACGCCGTTCGGTCAGTCTGACTGGCAGAGCATCGTGTCGGACATCAAGAAGTTCGGTTCCGCCGGCAAGAAGACGGCGGTGGTCTCCACCATCAACGGCGACGCCAACGTTCCGTTCTACAAGGAACTCGGCAACCAGAAGATCTCGGCTGAAGACATCCCGGTCGTAGCGTTCTCGGTCGGTGAAGAAGAACTCGCCGGCATCGACACCAAGCCGTTGCAGGGCCACCTCGCCGCCTGGAACTACTTCCAGTCGATCAAGAGCCCGGCCAACAAGGCTGCGATCGACGCCTGGCACAAGTTCATCAAGAACGACAAGCGCACCTTCAACGATCCGATGGAGGCCACGTATATCGGCTTCAACCTCTGGGTCAAGGCCGTGCAGAAGGCTGGCACCACCGATGTGAACAAGGTGACGGACGCGATCGTTGGTCTTGAAACGCCGAACCTCACCGGTGGCGTTGCCAAGGTCCTGCCCAACCATCACATCACCAAGCCGGTCTACATCGGCGAGATCAAGGATGACGGCCAGTTCGATGTGGTCTGGAAGACCAAGGCCGAAGTCCCGGGCGATGCCTGGAGCGACTTCCTCCCTGGCAGCAAGGACCTGGTTGCGGATTGGGTGACGCTGAAGTGCGGCAACTACAACACCAAGACCAAGAAGTGCTCGGGCCAGAACTTCTGAGCCAGAACTTCCGAGCCTGAGCAGCTGAGTGAATGTATCAACGGGCGGCAACATTAGGCTCCGGGAATTTTCCCGGAGCCTGATTTCTGAACCCACGCGGTGTGAGCGGGTGAAATCAGCAACATGAATACCAAAGCGGCAATCATTTTCTTCTGCGGCCTGCTGTTTGCCTGGGGCGCCATGCCGGCCCACGCGCAGGACGCCGACGACGCAACGCCGGCAACGGTGCTGCCCACCACCTTCGATGGCATGGTCGCGGCATTGCCCGAGGCCAGCTACGACGACAAGGAACTGCTCCTGCAAAAGATCGCGCTCAGCGACAATCCGCAGGCCAGCAAAATTCTGCACGCGCTGCTTGATGCGCGCCTGTTCTCCGACACGGCAGGCAAGGTCTACATCTCGCAAAGCAGCGATGAATCAAAAGCGGCAACAAGCCTCAGCGACGCCGTCACCGGCGCGGAGGCCAAGGGTGTTGATGCAGACTCGATCAGCGCCATCGGCACCAACAACCGCCTGCGCAAGGCACTACGCGCACTGAACGCGCAGCTGGACCTGGCCAGCACGGATTCCTCGGTCCGCAACACGGCCGTCAAGGCCATCATGAAAGACCTCGACGAAGCCGGCACCGCTGCGCTGCGCGCGCGCCTGCCGCTGGAGAAGGATTCCGGCGTCGAAAAATCCATTCGCAGCGCGCTGGCGCTGGCGGACCTGCAAAGCCCGAGTGCCGACACCCGGCTCGCTGCCGTCAACACGCTCTCCGGCGACGTCAGCACCGAGGTCTACAACGGCCTGACCACGCTGATGGCAAAAGGCGACGACGGCAAGTTCACCGAACCTGACCAGCGCGTGCGTGACGCCGCCTCGGGCGCCATCTCCAGCATCGAGTCCAAGCGCAAGGCTTACGGCGCGCTGGAAACCCTGTTCTTCGGCCTCAGCCTCGGCTCGGTACTGGTGCTGGCGGCGATTGGCCTCGCCATCACCTTCGGAGTGATGGGCGTGATCAACATGGCGCACGGCGAGTTGATCATGCTCGGCGCCTACACGACTTATGTCATGCAGCTGCTGATGCCGAATCACATCGCACTGTCATTGTTCCTGTCAGTGCCCGCCGCCTTCCTGGTGTCGGGTCTTGTCGGCGTCGGCATCGAACGCGGCATCGTGCGCTTCCTGCAAGGTCGTCCGCTGGAAACACTGTTGGCCACCTTCGGCCTCAGCTTGGTCCTGCAACAGCTGGTGCGCTCGATCTTCTCGCCGCTGAACCGCTCGGTGGCTTCACCGGAATTCATGAGCGGCTCGCTCGTCATCAACGACGCCTTCTCGCTCACCTATAACCGCCTTTACATCGTGCTGTTCATGATGATCGTCTTCACCGGCCTGCTGCTGGTGCTCAAGCGCACCTCGCTGGGCCTGAAGGTGCGCGCGGTCTCGCAGAACCGCGCGATGGCGCGGGCGATGGGCGTGCGCACCGAGTGGATCGACGCCGCGACGTTCGGCCTCGGCTCCGGCATCGCCGGTGTCGCCGGCGTCGCGCTGTCGCAGCTCACCAACGTCGGACCCAATCTTGGGCAGAGCTACATCATCGACTCCTTCATGGTCGTCGTCTTCGGCGGCGTCGGCAGCCTGTGGGGCACGCTGATCAGCGGCATGTCGCTGGGCGTGGTCAACAAGCTGCTCGAGCCCTGGGCTGGCGCAGTGATGGCCAAGATCTTCGTGCTCGTCTTCCTCATCATCTTCATCCAGAAGAGGCCGCGCGGCTTGTTCCCGCAGAAAGGCCGCTCGGTGGAGAACTAAGCCATGCTCAATACACTCAGCCAACGTTTCCTTGCCACCGATCGCGGCAGCAGCATTTTCTTCAGCCTGCTGTTGCTGGTGACGGTTGCGGTGCCGGTGTTGAACCTCGGCGTCCACGACGGTTCATTCCTGCACCTGCCCAACTATTCGGTCGCATTGATCGGCAAGTACATGTGCTACGCGATGCTGGCCATCGCGGTGGACCTGATCTGGGGTTATTGCGGCATCCTCAGCCTCGGCCACACGGCGTTCTTCGCGCTCGGCGGCTACGCGATGGGCATGTACCTGATGCGGCAGATCGGCACGCGCGGCGTCTATACCGATCCGATCCTGCCGGACTTCATGGTGTTCCTGAACTGGAAGGAGCTGCCCTGGTTCTGGTATGGCATGAACCACTTCTGGCTGGCAGCGATCATGATCGTGCTGGTGCCGGCCGTCCTCGCCTATGTGTTCGGCTGGTTCGCCTTCCGCTCGCGCGTCACCGGCGTGTACCTGTCGATCATCACGCAGGCGCTGACCTACGCGTTGCTGCTCGCCTTCTTCCGCAACGAGATGGGATTCGGCGGCAACAACGGCCTCACCGACTTCAAGGACATCCTCGGCTTTGACCTGCAATCGCAGTCGACGCGTGCCACGCTGTTCGTGGCGACGGCGATCTTCCTCGGACTCGCCTACTTCGCCTCACGTCACGTCGTGCACTCGCGTCTCGGTCGCGTGATCGAGGCGGTACGTGACGCCGAAAGCCGCACCCGCTTCATCGGCTACAAGGTGGAGTCGTACAAGCTGTGGGTGTGGACCTTCTCGGCGGTGATCGCCGGCATCGCCGGCGCGCTCTACGTGCCGCAGGTCGGCATCATCAATCCCGGCGAGTTCGCACCGATCAATTCGATTGAAGTGGTGGTGTGGGTTGCCGTCGGCGGACGCGGCACGCTCTACGGCGCGGCGCTCGGCGCGGTGCTGGTCAACTACGCCAAGACCTTCTTCACCGCGGCGCTGCCGGAAGTCTGGCTCTACGCGCTCGGCGCGCTGTTCGTCGGCGTCACCCTGTTCCTGCCGCAAGGCATCGTCGGCCTCATCACTCAATTGGCACGGAGACGCGCATGAGTACGCTGCAGAGTCTCGGCTCCTTCGGTCGCGTGCTGACGCGCGGGCATCACTCCGCGCCGCTGCCGCTGGACCTGAGCCACAACATCGTCCTCTACCTCGAAGGCATCAGCGTCAGCTTCGATGGCTTCAAGGCGCTCAACAATCTCAATCTCTACATCGAGGCCGGTGAGCTGCGCTGCATCATCGGCCCCAACGGCGCCGGCAAGACGACGATGATGGACGTCATCACCGGCAAGACGCGTCCCGACACTGGCTCGGCCTGGTTTGGCCAGACGATTGACCTGCTGTCGATGAGCGAGCCCGAGATCGCGCAGGCCGGCGTTGGCCGCAAGTTCCAGAAGCCGACCGTGTTCCCGAACCACAGCGTGTTCGAGAACCTGGAGCTGGCACTCGCCGGCGAGCGCTCGGTTTGGAAGGTGCTGTTCGCCAAGCTCGGCGAATCACAAATCGCACGCATCGATCACGTGCTGGGCATCGTCGGCCTCAAGGATCATCGCCGCGCCCAGGCCGGCAGTCTCTCGCACGGCCAGAAGCAGTGGCTGGAGATCGGCATGATGCTGGTGCAGGAGCCCAAGCTGATGCTGGTCGACGAGCCCGTCGCCGGCATGACGCCGCAGGAAACCGAGCGCACCGCGGAGTTGCTGGTTTCACTCGCCGGCGAGCGCTCGGTGGTCGTGGTTGAACATGACATGGACTTTGTGCGCTCGATCGCGCGCACGGTCACCGTGCTGCACGAAGGCTCGGTGCTGGCGGAAGGCAGCATCGACAAGGTGCAGAACGATCCCAAAGTGGTGGAGGTTTACCTTGGCGAATGATTCTTCGGTGGTATCGGGCGACGCGCTGCTGCAGATCAAGGCGCTCAACCAGTTCTACGGCGGCAGCCACACCCTGTGGGACCTGGAGATGGCCGTTCCGCGCGGCAGCATCACCTGCCTGATGGGCCGCAACGGCATGGGCAAGAGCACGCTGCTCCGCTGCATCATGGGCCTGACGCCGGTGGCCAACGGCGAGATCATGTTCAACGGCGATGACCTGCTCAAGCGTAGCGCCGACGCACGCGCGGCCCTGCAGATTGGCTACGTGCCGCAAGGCCGCGAGATTTTTTCGCAGCTGACCATCGAGGAGAACCTGCGCATCGGCTGGTACGCCCGCAAGGACGGCGAGCGCATGGCCGATGTGCTGGAACGCATCTACACGATCTTCCCGGTGCTCAAGCAGATGTCGGCGCGGCGCGGCGGCGATCTCTCAGGCGGCCAGCAGCAGCAGCTCGCGATTGGGCGCGCACTGGTGCTGGATCCGAGCCTGCTGATCCTGGATGAGCCTTGTGAAGGCATCCAGCCAAATATCGTCCACGAGATCGGTGATCTGCTGATCCGGCTCAACCAGCAACTGGGCTTGACCGTGCTGCTGGTTGAACAGAAGCTGCCGTTTGCAAGGCGCGTGGGGCAACGCTTCGAGATTCTCGACAAGGGCCGCTTCGTGGCGCGGGGCGATATCTCCGAACTGACAGACGATCTGGTCCGCCATCACCTGACCGTTTGAGGACGGCGAACGCTAGGGCTCCGACGGATTGATCGCGCTGTAGTCCTTGTCCCACTGGTCGCGCTGGCGAACCAGGCGCAGGTCCTGCCAGATCACGAAGGGCTTGGCGCGCAGCGACTGGCCAACCGTGCTGCGTACCAGGTCGATATTGCTGCTGATGCGCAAGTTGCCGTTGAGCAACAGCGCATCGCCGATGCGGTTTCTCTGAAGATCAGGGTAGGCGCGATGCAGCGCTGGCGAGTAGCTCGCAGAATCGAGAGGAATGAACTCCACCTCGTAAAGACGGTTGTTGAAGAATTCCAGGTTCAGCGTGCCTTCGTTATCGAGGTGCCTGTAGCCTTCAACAGACAGGGTATCCATGTCGTGCGGCGGATACAGCTCGCTGAAAGGTGTGTGCAGGGTCTTGGCGCCAACCTCATAGCCCGCCTTGACGAGCTGGTCGCGCGCCGCCTGCAGGTTTTCATAGCTGTGGAATTCAGCCAGGTCCACTTTCTGCGCGGGAGACGAGGTGTACAGCGCCGTCAACGGGTGCGGCTCGGGTGGAATCACGTACTTCTTGATCGTCCACGTCGTCGAGTAAATGGAAAAGCCGATGATGCCCAACGCAACGATACGCAGGGGTCTCCAGCGTTTCCACCACATCGGTGGTTCGAGCCAATCGCGTTTGATAGAGGTCGCCATTAGGGCCTGTTCACACTAATTTTGTACCAGCGGCGGAGAGCCATTGGGCGCAGGGCAAGGAAGAGGGCACGCTGCATAGTAACCCTATGCGAGTGGCCGATGACGCCGCTATGCGTCCAATGGCTCCCGCCCCTTCGGGCTGCCGCCTCAAAAATTGCCATGCCGCGTTGCTCCTTCCTTATTTAGAACCCACTAAACTTCGTCAGTCGCGCCTTGCCTGGCAATTTTTGAGGGGGCAGCGCTGGCACAAAATTAGTGTGAACAGGCCCTTGATTCTAGCGCGAAACAATTTTCCTGCCGGTAGGAAAAATGCTGATGCTCAATCCTCCGGCTCGTATCCAAGATTGGGCGATAGCCACTTCTCCGCCTGCGCCAAGGTCCAGCCCTTGCGCTCGGCATAGTCGGCGACCTGCTCCTTGGTGATGCGGCCGAGCACGAAATACTGCGATTGCGGATGCGCGTAGTACCAGCCGCTCACCGCCGCGCCAGGCCACATGGCGTAACTCTCGGTCAGCGCGATACCCGTGTTGTTCTCGACATCCAGCAGTTTCCACAGCGTCGCCTTCTCGCTGTGCTCGGGGCAGGCGGCATAGCCAGGCGCGGGGCGGATACCGGCGTATTTCTCGTTGATCAGCGCCTCGTTGTCGAGATGCTCATCCGGCACATAGCCCCAGAATTCCTTGCGGACGCGCTGGTGCAGGCGTTCGGCGAAGGCTTCGGCAAAACGGTCAGCGAGGGCTTCCAGCAGGATCGCGCTGTAGTCGTCGTTCTGCTTGCGGAAGGCCGCCACGCGCTCGGAGCAACCGATACCGGTGGTCACCGCGAATGCGCCGACATAATCGTGCAGGCCGGTGCCCTGGGGCGCGACGAAGTCGGCGAGGCAGCGGTTCGGCACCCCTTCGCGATGTTCACCCTGTTGGCGCAGGTTGATCAGGCGCGTGATCGGCGTGCTACGCGATTCATCGCTGTAGATTTCAACGTCGTCATGATTCACCTGGCTGGCCGGGAACAGGCCGATCACGCCATTGGCGGTGAGCCACTTCTCGTTGATGATCTTGTCGAGCATCACCTGCGCATCGTCAAACAGCTTGCGCGCGGCCTCGCTGGTGGTCGGGTTGTTGAGCAGATCCGGATAACGTCCCTTCAGTTCCCAGGCGATGAAGAACGGCTGCCAATCGATGTACTCGCGCAGCTCCGCCAGCGAGTAGTCGTGGAAGGTCTTCACGAACTGCGTTGCCATGTGATGCTGGTGATCGCAGCCATTGCCCTGGCAGACATCCTTGGCCTGCTGCAGCAGCATGCGCGGACGGGGTGGCAGATAACCGTTCCATTCAATGGGCGTGCGATTGGCGCGTGCGGCATCCAGGCTCACGAACTTGTCGTGACTCTGCTTGTTGGCATGGCGCTCGCGGATGGTGTCGTATTCCTTCTGCACGTCTTCCATCAGCTTTGGACGCAGCTCGTCTGACAGCAGCGAGGCTGCCACTGGCACTGAACGCGAAGCGTCCTTCACCCAGACGACAGGGCCGTGGTACTGCTTGTCGATCTTGACCGCGGTGTGCGCGCGCGAAGTGGTGGCGCCGCCAATCAGCAGGGGGATATCAAAACCCTGGCGCTCCATTTCCTTGGCGAGATTGACCATCTCGTCCAGAGACGGCGTGATCAAGCCCGAAAGGCCAATGATGTCGGCCTTGTGCTCTCTGGCGGCATCGAGGATCTTCTGCGCAGGCACCATCACGCCGAGGTCAACGACGTCATAGTTGTTGCACTGGAGCACGACGCCGACGATGTTCTTGCCAATGTCGTGCACGTCGCCCTTCACCGTCGCCATGATCAGCTTGCCCTTGGCTTTGACTTCATCGCCGGGCTTCTTCTCGGCCTCGATGAACGGAATCAGGTAAGCCACGGCCTTCTTCATCACGCGCGCGGACTTCACCACCTGCGGCAGGAACATCTTGCCCGCGCCGAACAGGTCGCCGACGACATTCATGCCGTTCATCAACGGGCCTTCGATCACTTCGATCGGGCGGCCGCCGCGTGCAGAGATCTGCGCGCGCAATTCCTCAGTGTCGGCCTCGACGTGCGCATCAAGGCCTTTGACCAGCGCATGAGTGATGCGCTCGCCGACCGGCAGCGAACGCCAGACTTCATCGGCGACTTCCTGCTTGGCGCCATCGCCCTTGAACTTGGCAGCGATCTCGAGCAAACGCTCGGTGCTTTCCAGGCTGTTGGCGCGGCGATTGAGGACGACATCTTCAATGCGCTCACGCAGCTCCGGATCCAGCTGGTCATAGATCACCAGCGCGCCGGCGTTGACGATGCCCATGTCCATGCCCGCCTTGATGGCGTGGTAGAGGAACACGGCATGGATCGCCTCGCGCACCGGGTTGTTGCCGCGGAACGAGAACGACACGTTCGACACACCACCGGAGATCAACGCGCCCGGCAGGTTCTGCTTGATCCAGCGTGTGGCCTCGATGAAATCGACGCCGTAGTTGGCGTGCTCTTCAATGCCGGTCGCGACCGCAAAAATGTTCGGATCGAAGATGATGTCTTCCGCAGGGAATCCCACCTGCTCGACGAGGATCTTGTAGGCACGCGCACAGATGGTCTTGCGACGCTCGAGATTATCGGCCTGACCCTGTTCATCGAAAGCCATCACCACGACCGCAGCGCCGTACTTGCGGCACAGCTTGGCCTCGCGGATGAATTTCTCTTCGCCTTCCTTCATCGAGATCGAGTTGACGATCGGCTTGCCCTGCACGCACTTGAGTCCGGCTTCGATCACTTCCCACTTGGAGGAGTCGATCATCACCGGCACGCGCGAGATGTCCGGCTCGGACGCAATCAGCTTGAGAAAGCGATCCATTGCGGCGACGCCGTCGAGCATGCCCTCGTCCATGTTGACGTCGATCACCTGCGCGCCGGCTTCCACCTGCTGGCGAGCGACGGCGAGCGCGGCGTTGTAGTCGCCGGCCTTGATCAGGTCACGGAACTTGGCAGAGCCGGTAACGTTGGTGCGCTCGCCAACATTCACGAACAGGGTTTCATTCGTGATGTTCCAAGGTTCAAGGCCGGAGAGACGGCAGGCACGCACAGGCGTCGCGATCTCGCGCGGCTTTTGCCTGGCAACATGCTCGGCAATTGAGCGGATGTGATCCGGCGTAGTGCCGCAGCAGCCGCCAACGATATTCACGAGACCTGACGAGGCGAACTCCTCGATGATCTTGGCGGTGTCTTCCGGCTTCTCGTCGTACTCGCCGAAGGCATTCGGCAGGCCGGCGTTGGGATAGCAGGAAACCTGGCAATCGGCGAGCTTGGACAGCTCGGCGATGTAGGGGCGCATGTCCTTGCCACCGAGCGCGCAGTTGAGACCGACGGCGAGCGGCTTGGCGTGGCGCACCGAATTCCAGAACGCTTCGGTGACCTGGCCCGACAGCGTGCGGCCGGAAGCATCGGTAATCGTGCCGGAGATGACCACCGGCAGGCGCAGATCGAGCTCTTCAAACAAGGTCTCGCAGGCAAAGATCGCGGCCTTGGCGTTGAGGGTGTCGAAGATGGTTTCAATCAACAGGATGTCTGCGCCGCCATCGATCAGGCCGCGGCACTGTTCGATATAGGCGGTGACGAGTTCGTCGTAGCTGACATTGCGGAAACCCGGATCGTTGACATCCGGTGAAATGCTGGCGGTGCGGCTGGTCGGGCCAATGGAGCCGACCACGAAGCGCGGCTTTTCCGCGGTCGAGAATTCATCGCAGGCCTTGCGCGCGAGTTTTGCCGCTTCGACATTCAACTCATATGCCAGCGCTTCCATGCCGTAGTCATGCATGCCGACGGTGGTGGAGCTGAAGGTGTTGGTCTCGATCAGGTCCGCGCCCGCGGCCAGGTACTGGCGATGGATCTGCAAAATGATGTCCGGCTGGGTCAGCACCAGCAGATCGTTATTGCCCTTGATGTCGCTCGGCCAATCCTTGAAGCGCTCGCCGCGGTAGTGCTCTTCCTCGAGCTTGTGGCGCTGGATCATCGTGCCCATGGCGCCATCCAGCACGAGGATGCGGCGGCTCAGCAGGGATTCCAGGGTTGCAAACGAGGGATGTAGGCGCATGGCGGCAGTGACAACGTGATGGTGTGGCGAACCGGGAATTATATCCCCTTATACGGATAGACGGATGAATTAAGTCCCCAGCCGTTGGCGAATCTTGTCGTATCTGCGGCTCGCTGTCTGCCCGGGTAGGTGCGCCGGGTGTTGACCTGCCCAAGACCGCGGCATAGCTTCGCTGCAAGGCAGGTCACCCCACTGGCGACCCGCACACAGGGAGGTGCCGGATGACGACTGCGACCTTAGGGCCTGCGCAGTGGGTCGACAGCAAGCGCTATCTATGGCTGCTGGGTATTCCAGTAACGCTATTGCCCCTCAGCGGCGGCCTTCTGGCGCAGGCGACGGGCCATGCGGTGTTCTGGTGGATGCCGATGTTCTTCTTCTATGTCTTCCTGCCACTGATGGACTGGATCATCGGCGCGGACCGCAGCAATCCGCCCGACGCCGCCGTACCCGAGCTGGCCAAAGACCGCTATTACCGCTGGGCAGTTTATCTGTCGGTGCCGCTGCAATACGTCACCCTGGTTTATGCCATCTGGGTCGTCGCTACCCACGATCTGGCCTGGTACTCATGGCTGGGCCTGATGCTGGGCGTCGGCATGGTCGGCGGCATTGGCATCAACAACGCCCATGAGCTGGCGCATAAAACCGATCCCTTCGAACGCTGGCTGGCCAAGATCGCGCTGGCGCAAACCGGCTATGGCCAGTTCTTTGTCGAGCACACGCGTGGACATCACATCCGCGTGGCCACGGCAGAAGATCCGGTTTCTGCCCGCTTCGGTGAAAGCTTCTGGGAGTTCTATCCACGCGCCGTCATCGGCAGCCATGCCTCGGCCTGGCGACTGGAGCGCGAGCGGCTCAACCGCCACGGCAAATCGGTGTGGCATTGGAGCAACCACAATCTCCAGGCCTGGTCCCTGAGCGTGCTCCTGTTCGCCACGCTGACGACGGTTTTCGGGCTGAAAGTGCTGCCTTTCATCCTCCTGCAGGCTGCTTATGGCTCCAGCCTGCTGGAAGTGGTGAATTACCTGGAGCATTACGGCCTCAACCGGCAGCGCATGGAAAACGGCCACTATGAGCGCTGCCAGCCGCGCCACTCCTGGAACAGCAACCACGTCGTCACCAACCTGATGCTGTACCAGCTACAGCGCCACTCCGACCACCATGCCAACCCCACGCGCCCCTACCAGGCCCTGCGGCATTTTGATGAAAGCCCGCAGCTCCCCTCGGGCTATGCCTCGATGGTTCTGCTGGCCTATATGACCCCGCTGTGGTTTGCGGTGATGAACCCCAAGGTCGTCGCCCACTTCGGCGGCGACATGAGCAAAGCCAATATCAAACCCTCGCTGCGGCACAAGGTCATCGCCCAATACAGAGCGCTTACGGCATAATAGGCGCATTAACCGGCGGCGCAGCCAGTTGGCCGCGCCGCTTTTTATTGTCCTGAGGTCGAGAAGCTGTCATGAAAAAGTGGCGTTGCCTGATTTGCGATTATGTTTACGACGAAGCCGTTGGCGTGCCGAACGAAGGCATTCCCGCGGGCACCCGCTGGGAAGACGTGCCGGATACCTGGACCTGCCCCGACTGCGGCGCCGGTAAATCCGACTTCATGATGGTTGAGATCTAAGCATGGCGCAGTTCGACCAAGTCAGCGTCGTCAAGAAAGCCAACGTCTATTTCGACGGCAAGTGCGTCAGCCACACGGTGCTGCTGGCCGACGGCACGCGCAAGAGCGTCGGCGTGATCCTGCCGTCCAAGCTCACCTTTGGCACCGGCGCGCCGGAAATCATGGAACTGCTGGAAGGCCGCTGCCGCGTCAAGCTCGCCGGCGAGACTGAGTTCAAGGAATACCAGGGCGGCCAGTCCTTCGACGCACCGGGCAATTCCTCGTTTGATATCGAAACCCTGGAAACGCTGCACTACGTCTGCCACTTCGCCTGAAAGACGCTCAAGCTTTACACAAGACGCCGGCTTGATGCCGGCGTTTTTTATGGGCGTTATCCAGGGTATTTCTTCATATAAACAGCTAGTTAAATCTCCAACAAGGCCGGCCTTGGCATTTTCGCCAGGCACGCATCCATTCGGACTGCGGCATCGTAAAGAAAATGTAAATGCCGTTATCCCGAATGGGCCCCCGTCCCTGCCGGTCGTAGTCCTTGAGTCAATGAGACATCCCTGGAGAAGATTATGCGCTTTAAAACATTGCGGGCTTTTAGCCTGACCGTACTGGCTGCAACTGCCGCAGCCGGCTGCGACAACATCCGTATCAATGCGGGAACGGAGGGCCTTGGATCGTGCACGCCAGAAACAACGCTGATGGCGGCAACCGACACCGGCAAGCTGATCACTTTCAAAAGCACGGCCCCCGGTATCGCTCTCACCAGCGTGACCGTCACCGGCCTCGGCACTGCAGGCATTGCCGGTATTGATGCGCGGCCCGCGAACGGCACGATCTATATCCTGAGCACGGACGACAAGCTGTATACCGTCAACACCACCAGCGGCGCGGCAACCCAAGTGGGTGCGGCACCACTCGCCGGATTTACCAACGTTGGCGGCTTCAATTTCAACCCCGTACCTGATCGCATCCGCGTGATCAACACGGATGGCAGCATCAACAAGCGCTTCCATCCGGATACCGGCGCGCTGGCAGGAACCGATACGGCGCTGTCGTACGCGACAGGCGATGTCAACGCAGGCAAAACCTTTGCCTTGCGCGGCATGGCTTACAAAGCCATCTCGATGGCCGGCACGCCGCCCGCCAGCGTGACCACCGCCTACGTCATCGACGCCACGCAGGATGTACTGGCCACCCTGGGCGGGCCCAATGGAACGCCATCACCCAATGGCGGGCAGCTCTTCACAGTCGGCACCCTCGGGGTCGATGTCTCCACCGCATCGACACAGCAGACGTTCGAGGTTGATGGCGCCAATGGTGTCGGCTACTTCGTGCACGAAGGCAGCATCCGCACGCTGCGCCAGGTCAATTTGACCACCGGCGCCAGCAAGCCCTGCGGCAGCACGGCAACGGCAACAGGCGGCGCAGACCAGCCGCTCAAGGCGATGACGATTGCACTTTAAGGATCCACTTGTGAAGGAAAACGCCGGCCCCGCGCCGGCGTTTTTTTATGTACAGGATGTACGGTACCTCCGCGGTCGCATGGATGCGAAAGAGCGGAGGCCTTCGTGCAGCGATGTCGTCTCTATACAGGCCGCAACCACAAACCCCCGACGTTAAACACCGCAAATCCCGTGCGCGAAACCCCTCATAGCCGCTACAGTGCAGCATCACGTCTGGAGGCTGCATGAATCTGCTCAGCAAAGTTGTCTTGGCCGGAGTGTCGGTGACCATCGCGGTCATGGCCTGGAACACCGTAAAACTTCCGGCACCGGCAGCGCCGGCAACGGCAGCCAAACTGCCCGACATCGATACCGCGGGCAGCGGGCAACGTTTGTCAGGCGCCATCCGCATTGCCACCGTCTCGTATGAAGATCGCGCCAGTATCGATACACGCCAGCTCGATGCGCTGGCCGACTATCTGCAAAAAAGCTTCCCCAAGGTTCACGCCAGCCTGAAGCGCGAGCGCGTGGGCGGTGGCAGCCTGCTGTTTACCTGGAGCGGCAAGGATCCGCAGGCAAAGCCCATTCTCCTGCTCGCGCACATGGACGTGGTGCCGGTGGAAGAAGGCACCGAGAAGCAATGGACCCACGCGCCATTCTCCGGCGATATCGCCGAGGGTTATATCTGGGGCCGCGGCACGCTGGATGACAAGGGCAATCTGGTGGCCCTGCTTGAAGCGGTGGAGACCCTGCTGTCGCAGGGTTTTGTGCCGAATCGCACGATCTATCTCGCCTTTGGCCACGACGAGGAAATTGGCGGCGACGAGGGCGCGGCAAAAATCGCCGCGCTGCTGAAGTCACGCGGCGTCAAGGCCGAGTTCTCGCTGGATGAAGGCGGTGTCATCACACAGGGCATCATTGCTGGCGTCAGCAAACCGGTGGCCTCGGTGATGGTGGCGGAGAAAGGTTACGTCTCATATCGACTGACCGTGCACGCCCCAGGCGGGCACTCTTCGATGCCTTCATCCGATACCGCCATCGGCACCTTGTCCCGCGCAGTCGCGCGCGTACAGAACCGTCCCATGCCCGGACGTCTGACCCCTCCTGTTAGCGAAATGCTGGATCGGCTCTCACCGGAAATGCCTTTGCCGAACCGCGTGGTGCTGGCCAATCGCTGGCTGCTGCAGCGCGTACTGGTCCGCATGATGTCGAACACACCCGTGAGCAATGCGCTGGTGCGCACCACTACCGCGCCGACCATCTTGCGGGCGGGCGTCAAGGACAATGTGCTGCCGACCGAGGCTTATGCAGTGATCAACTTCCGCCTGCTGCCTGGCGACACCATCGCGGATGTTGAAAAGCATCTGCGTGAGGCGATTGCCGATGATCGCGTCGTGATCACGCAGGATGGAAAGATGGCCAGCGAGGCCTCGCCCGTCTCCGATGCCCACGGCCCCAGCTTCGCCGTCATCGAGAAAACCGTGAACCAGGTTTTCCCGCAGGCAGTGGTGAGCACCGGCATCGTCACCGGCGCCACCGATAACCGCCACTACGCGGGCGTTTACGAGAACCGCTACAACTTCTCGCCCAGCCTGTACCACCCGGAAGATGTCGCGCGCGTACACGGCGCCAACGAGCGCATCGGCGAGCAGGCTTATGCCGACATGATCCGCTTCTACGCGCAGCTGATGCAGAACGCCGCTGGCACGCCGTGAATGCAGCGGTACGGCTCAATCTGAAAGTGGCGCCGAAGTCTTCACGCAATGCCGTGACTGGCTGGACCGGCGACACCCTCAAGCTATCCGTGACCACCGCGCCGGAGAAGGGCAAGGCTAACCAGAGGGTGATCGAGGTGCTGGCGCAGGCCCTGGATGTGCCACGCTCCAGCATCAGCATCGTGCGTGGCGAAACGGCGGCGACCAAACAGGTCGAGATCGCACAGTTGAGCGAAACGGAGGTTTTTGCACGCCTGCATAAACCGGTAACCTAGACGCCAGAAAAAACCGGGGAGTGGGACCGACAATGACGACTGCCACACGCAGCGACAAGATGCCCGCGGGCATTCCGTACATCATCAGCAACGAGTTTGCCGAGCGCTTCTGCTTCTACGGCATCAACGCCATCCTCGTGCAGTACATGATCCAGTTCCTGCATTTTGGCGATGCCAAGGCGGCGAGCTGGCAGGCGATGTTCAAGGCCGCCGCGTACTTCTTTCCCTTGCTCGGCGCGATCGTCTCCGACGTCTTCCTCGCCAAGTTCCGCACCATCATTTCCTTCTCGATTGTCTACGTCGCCGGCTGCACGATTCTCGCGCTGGGTTCTGGCGAAACGATGATGGTGATCGGCCTGTTCCTGATGGCCTTCGGCACCGGTGGCATCAAGCCCTGCGTGTCGACCAATGTCGGTGACCAGTTCACTGAAAAGAATGCCCATCTGATTGAGCGCGCGTTCAGCTACTTCTACATCTCGATCAATGCGGGCGCATCCATCTCGATCTATCTCTGTCCCGAGCTGCTCAACAATCCCGCATTCGGCCCCAAGATCGCCTTTGGCCTGCCGGCGGTGATGATGGCGCTGGCCACCATCGCGTTCTGGATCGGCGGCCGCAAGTTCGCCGTGGTACCTGCCGCGATGAAAACCGGCGCGGGTGCCGCACTGGCGGTGTTCATGCTGATTTTTGCCGCCATGCTGGTGATCACCGGCATCGTGCTGGCCAAGACCAATGTGCTGGTGGCGACAGGCACCATGCTGATGCTGCTGGCAGGCCTGGTGTTCATCTGCCTTCGCCCTGCCATCAGCGCAAAGCTGCCGCCGGATCTTCTGGCCTGGCTGCAACGCTGCTTCACTGGCGATTCACTCAAGCTCATCGGCCGCTTGCTGATCCTGTACATCTTCGTCGCCTTCTTCTGGTCGCTGTGGGACCAGAGCAACGGCAACAGCTGGACGATCCAGGCGCAGTCCGCATTGATGGACAAGCGCCTGCTCGGCTTCATGGCGGGTGTGCCGGGCTTTGAACGCGCCGCAGCGTGGGAGATGTTGCCGGCGCAGGTGCAGGTGGTGAATGGCCTGTTCATCCTGATCCTGGTGCCGATCTTCACCTTTGGCATTTATCCGCTGATGGGCAAATTCTTTGCAGTGACGCCGCTGCGCAAGATCGGCGCGGGCCTGTTCACCGTCGCCAGTTCATTCCTGATCGTCGCCTGGATCGAGCAGCGCATCCAGGACGGCCATGCGGTCAGCATGTGGTGGCAGATCAGTGCCTACGTGGTGCTCACCGCGGCAGAGGTGCTGGTCTCGATCACGGCGCTGGAATACAGCTACAAGCAGGCGCCGCTGTACATGAAGAGCTTCATCATGGCGCTGTTCCTGTTGTCGACCAGCGTCGGCAATGCGTTTACCGCGGCGGTGAATACCTTCATGGTGGAGCCGCTGAAGACCGAGAGTGTCAGCACCGGCGCGCAAACATGGGTCACGCTGTCGACGGTGGAAGGTTATGTCACCGGACAGAAGATCGACTTCAATGGCGAGAATGGCGTTGAAGTCACCGCCGCGGACGGCAGCAAGGGCCCCTTGGCGGGGACGTTCCTGATCGCGGAGATTGATCCGGCTGCACATCGCGTGCGCCTGATGGACAAGGTCTATCGCAAGCCGGTGGCCAGCAGCGGCAGCTATGACCTGGGCAAGGGCGATATCTCGACCTACACCCTGGTCGGCCCCATGTACTTCCTGTTCTTTGCCGCGCTGATGGCGGCGGGCGCCGTGCTCTTCATCTTCGTGGCGATGGCCTCGAAGGAACGCACTTTCGTGCGCGAAGCCGAAGCGGCGTGATCAGGCCAAAGAATATTTTGGCCAGCGACGGCGCCACCTGTAGTGCCGCGACGGCTGCAGGTTTACTATTCGCGCAGGCCGCCGCGGTCGTCGACTTAATCCAAAACCTTCCAGCCGGCCCAGGAGAAATATGAAAAAGGAACTGCTGTTTTCGCTGTCACTCGCCGCCGCCTCACTCACCGCCAGTTTCAACGGTGCGGCGGCGGATTGGCAGGACACCTCCAACCTCACCCCCGAAGCGCCGCCGCAGGAATTGACGGCTGCGGCCGCTGCGGCTGCAGCACCGGGCGCGGCACCTGCGGCAGAAGCAGTTGCGCCGCCGGCAGCAACTGTCGCGGCACCGACGCCCGCCCAAGTGAACGTGCTGCCCGCACCGGTTTCCGCGCCACCGGAAGAAATCAACGCGCCTGCTGCTGCGCCTGCGCCAGCTCCGCGGGTGTCAAAGGCCAGCGCTTTCGTCCTGCGCCCGGCCGCCCTGCGCACGCGCCCAACGTCCACGGGCAAGGGCGATCCCATTGCAGCGGAAACGCGCGTCCGCCTGGAGTCCAGCGTCCGTAATGCGGATGGCACCTGGTGGTTCGTGACCGCCACCGGCATCGGCGGCGGCTGGCTGCTGGAAAGCGAATTGGGCGACCCGCAGAACTAAGGCGGCCCATAGCGGGGCTCATCCATGCATGAGCCCCGTTTTTTATGCCGGGCATGTCCGCCCCACGTAGGCGGACGCGGCCGAACATGAGACGATAGGGCCAGGCCCTTTTTCCTGATCCCTCATGTCCGTTTTCACCAAGGTCTCGTACAACGAGCTTCGCGATTTCCTGCATCAATACCCGGTCGGTGAACTGATCGGCTACCAGGGCATCGGCGAAGGTATCGAGAACACCAATTATTTTGTCGATACCAGCGATGGCCGCTGGGTGCTGACGCTGTTCGAGCGTCTCAACTACGACGACCTGCCATTCTTCCTTGGCCTGATGGATCATCTGGCCTCGCGTGGGTTCACCGGCGCCATGCCGGCGCGCACGCACGAGGGCAAGAACCTTGTGACCCTCAATGGCAAACCGGCGGCGCTGGTGCATCGCCTCACCGGCCAGGGCGTGTTGTTTCCCAACCTCGCGCAGAGTGCGGCCGTTGGCAGTGCACTGGGTGAGCTGCATGTCACCGCGCTGTCATACACCGGTCGCTGCGAAAATTCGCGCGGGCCGGCGTGGCGCGAGCAAACCGCCAAGGCGCTGCTGTCGCATGTCGACAAGGACACCCGCGCGCTGATCGAAGACGAGCTTGCCGCGCAATCCAGGCTCAATCTCGCCGCGCTGCCGCAGGGCGTGATCCACGCTGACCTGTTCCGCGACAACGTGCTGTTCGTCGACGACCGCCTCACCGGCGTCATCGATTTCTACTACGCCTGCAATGACGCGCTGATCTACGATCTGGCCGTTACGCTCAATGATTGGTGCTTTGAAACCAACGGCCATCCCAACGCCGCGCGCTGGAATGCGATGACCGCGGCCTATCGCGCGCGTCGCGAGCCCGAGCAAAGCGAGCGCGACGCCTGGTCGCTGGTGCTGCGTGCCGCGGCGCTGCGTTTCTGGCTGTCGCGCCTGTATGACTGGACCTTCCCGCGTGAAGGCGATGTGGTGCACGTGAAAGATCCCGATCAATACCGCCGCATTCTGGAACATCATCGCAATACAGCGCCGCCCGCACTATAAAGCTGGCGCGTGTTCGACAATAAAAGGGAATCGAAACTGATGAGTGAAGCCGCCGCAAGCCCAACGCCCGCCGTGAATTCGCCACGCACCGTCCTGTTCGCAAGCCTGATCGGCACCACCATCGAATTTTTTGATTTCTATATTTACGCCACTGCGGCGGTGCTGGTGTTCCCCAAGCTGTTCTTTCCAGCCAGTGATCCGGCGACGGCTACGCTGCAATCACTGGCAACGTTCGCCATCGCCTTCATTGCACGCCCGATCGGCTCGGCGCTGTTCGGTCATTTCGGTGATCGCGTCGGCCGCAAGGCCACGCTTGTTGCTGCGCTGCTGACGATGGGCCTCTCGACCGTCATCATCGGTGTGCTGCCA
>Ga0116227_10005556_pt1 | contig 26436 bp, 15 predicted proteins | sample S1TSphgellanicum_FD_89693 | JGI IMG/M metagenome (GOLD analysis project Ga0116227, IMG submission 89693) | Host-associated microbial communities from peat moss isolated from Minnesota, USA - S1T2_Fb - Sphagnum magellanicum MG | ecosystem: Host-associated > Plants > Peat moss > Unclassified...
GTGCCGAGCATCACATTGCCGTTTACCGTGCCGTAATTGGCGAACGATGCGGTCGGCGCATAAAGGATGCTGTTGCCGTTGATCGTGCCGGTGTTGGTCAAGCTGGCACTGGCGGCGATGAGGTCGATCGCGCCGGCCAGAAACGTCACCGCCGACGGCAGCGACAGGCCATTGATCTGGACAGTCACGCCGCTGCCGGACAAGGCGGTATCCCCGCCGCCGGTAATCGTGCCCGCGTTGGTCACGGCGACGGTGGGTGCGGCCGCGATCAACGCCACTGACCCGCCATTGGCGAGGCTCGGCGGCACCGTGCTGAGGCCGAATTCGCCATAGCCTGCGATGTTGGCGCCATTGGCGGTGATGCTCGCACCCGCCGCGTTGGTGATCGAGATCGAGGCCGACCCGCCCTGGGCATAGGCGCCGACCGCCAGACCGGTGGCAACGAACTGGTCAACAAAGAACGGCTCGTACAGCCCGCCGCCATTGGCAGTGATGCTGCCGGAATTGGTCACGGTGATCGCGGTGTTTGCCGGCGCATTGCTGGTTCCGGCGTAAGCGAAGATCGCGACCGCGCTTTGCCCGGCGATCGCGTTCGCGATGATGCCGCTGTTGGTCAATGCGACGGTGTTGTTGCCGACGGTGGTGTTGCTCAGTGTCAACCCGCCGTAATCGAAATCATTGATTACCGTCGAAGCGATTGTGCCGGTGTTGGTTACCGATACGGCCGTCGAATTGAACGACAGGTTGGCGTACCCGGAAATGCCGCCCGAATTGCTGACCGACGCGCTGGCCTGATCGGCCAGACCGTTGGTATATTGCGCCAGACTCAGGTATTGGTTGATCTGCCCGGCGTTGTTGAACACAACATCATGCGCCCCGGCATAAATGCCCACACCGTAGTTGACCACGCCGCTGGCCGTATTGGTCGCCGTGACGAGAGCGCCGCTCGCCGCCCCCTGGGCCTGATAGACATCGACGGCAATGACGTTGACGGAACCGCTGTTGGTCAAAGTCAGTTGGTTGGTGGTCAGCGCGACATCGAGGCCATAGGAGATCGTACCCGAATTCTGGATCGTCACCAGATTCGGAACCATCGCCGAAGGCTGTTGCGGGGTTGGCTCGGCTTGCGCAAGATCGACCGAGCCCCAGATCTGACCGGAATTGTCGAACGTGAACGACGACTGGCCGCCCACGATCAGATAGGCGCCGGCGCCGGACTGCGCCGTTCCGATCGTACCGCTGTTGGTGAATGCCTGGGCCGTGCCTTGCACGCCGTCGCCCAGATTGCCCGAATTGACGAAGGACAGGCCGCCGGTCTCGCCGAGCAGCGTGTTCAGCCCCCCGGCCAGCGTCACGACATTGCCGCCATATTTGCTGTTGACAGCGGCGGTGTTGATCACGGTGCCATCACCAAACACGGCGAACCCGGCGTTGAGCCCGGCCGAGGGGCCGTTGATCGTCAGGACCGTGCCCGAACCGATCGCACCAACGCCGTAGCCCTGGAAACCGGCCGGGACCGCAGGCGTCGACAGATCGATGCTGGCGGTTGCGGTAAAGCCCTGGGCATAAAGATTGCCGGTCCCGGTTCCGGTGCTGATCGTGCCGGTAATCCCGTTGGCGGCGCCGATGACCACAAGCGTGTTGTTGTTCCCGCCGAACGTCAGATTTCCATTCAGCGACCCGCCATTGGCGATGTAGGTTGAGCCATAATAGCTGTAACCCTGCACGCCCAGTTGCACGTCGCCGTTGATGGTGCCGCTGTTGATAACCGCGCTGCCCCCGCCCAATGCGATCGCCGGTTGGCCCGTGCCGCCGCCGATTACGCCACCCGTGTTGTTGGTGACTTGTGCGCTCGCGGACGCATAGCCGTTCGGGTCCGAACCGATGGCGGGGCCGTCAATGCTGGTGATCGTCCCGCTGTTGACCAGCGAATTGACATAGCCGGGACTGAAGGCCACCGCCATGCCACCGGTGGCGATCGTCCCGCTGTTGGTGACGGAATTCGCATCGAGAATACCGATCGCATCGGCCGCACCCGAAATTTGCACGATCGAACCCGTGTTGACCACGGACATCCCGCTCTGGAAGGTATTTGCGGCGATTGCTGAACCACCGCCAATTTCAATTGTTCCGTTGTTGGTGACGCTGCCGGCTCCGCTAATCGCCGCCACCGGCGTATAGTAGTAATACTGGGGCGGCGTGACGGCGTTGTTGTAACTGATCGTACCGTTGTTGATAAAGCTGCTTCCCGCGCCGACAATGACTGCCGCAGCAGGCGGCGCGCTGACACCGCTGGCCGACACCGTCAGATTGCCGTTGCTGGTGAAATTCAGCGCCGTTGGCACTTGTGCGCCGGATGCGTCGGTCTGGATCGACGCTGCGGCCAGATCGAGCAGCGTCGACGCGCCGCTGCCGCTGATATTCGCGGTCAGATTGACCGTGCCGGTTCCGGCGAACGTATAACTGCCGTTCAGCGAGCCCGCGGATGTCAGTGTCAGGCTGGCATTGTTGGCGAGGTCATAGCCAAACACGGTGAACACCCCGCTTGGCCCGCTGAGCGTGGCGGTGCTGTTCGCGGTCACCAGGGAAAGCAACGTTTCAGTGCCCGATCCAGTCACCGATCCCGTAATTCCTGGATATGTGCCCGCTCCGGAACTGCCAAGGCTGATGACCAGCGTGTCGCCGCCGCTGCCCAGATTGAGGTTGCCGTTGAGCACGCCGCCGGCAAGCGCAATATAGGTGTTGTTGGTGGTGCCAAAGTTTGATCCGCCAAGACTGACGTTGCCGTTTATCGTGCCGGCATTGGTGACGGTATTGCCGAAGCCCGATATGCCGAACAGGCCGATTCCGCCGTTGATCACACCACCCTGCTGGTTGTTCAGAGTGGAATAGGCATCAAGCGCGACACCCACACCGCCCGATGACGTGATGGTGCCGCTGTTGTTCAATGTCGTGCTGATCAGGCTGGCGCCGATCTGTCCGCCGGAAATTGTCCCCGTGTTGGTGCCCGAACCGCCAAACAGATTGAGGCCGGTGTTGCCGCCGGTGATTGTGCCGCTGTTGGTCAGTATCCCGTCGTAAACCGCCAGCGCTGTGCCATCGGCCGTGATCGTGCCGGTGTTCGTTGCCGCGCCAAAGACATAGCCGCCATTGCCGCCGCTGCCGGTGATCGTGCCGCTGTTCGTCAGCGCCACCCCGCCATAGGCAAGCTGCGCCGTCACGGCGTATGTGCCCGCGGGCGAACCTGCGAGGTTGGCGGTGATCGTGCCCGTGTTCACGACGGCCACCTGGCTGTAGGGATTGGTTTCAAGCAACGCGGCGCCCACGGTGCTGAGGCTGGTTGCATTGACGAGCGTCGCCGGGCTGCCGGAGAATGGCGCGACGGCGCTGAGCGTCAGGCCGAGCGGTGTGCTGAAACCCGACGCCAGCGTCACTGTGGAACCAGAGGCAATTTGCATGCCCAGCGTCGAAAACGCGCCAGGCACGGTGATCGGCGCGTTCAGCGTGGTGCTGCCGGGCAGGTTGAGAATCAAGGCGTTGTTGGTGCCCCCGATGGTCACTGCGCCGGTGATGCTGGACAGCGGGTTGGCGCCACTCGAATAATCGACGATCAGCGCATTGCCGCCGTAGCCGTTGTTTGTCGGTGCGCCCAGAGTGAGCGCGCCATTGATGCTGCCCCCGTTGCTCAGGTTGATGGTGCTGCCGCCGTATCCGTTCACATTGTCGGCCTCAACCGAGCCGTTGATTGTGCCGGTGCTGGTCAGGTACAACTGGCCCGTCGCCTGGATGGCATAGCCGCTGCCGCTGATCGTGCCGCTGTTGGTGATCGTAAGGATTTCGTTCGCGGTGATGGCGGTGCCACCTGTAGACGTGATTGTGCCGCCGGACAGATTGTTGATCGTTGCAGAATAGTTTGAGCTGATCGGCAAGTTGATCGCGCTGCCGGCGCCGCTGTTGGCAATCAAACCGCTGGTGTTCAGTGAAAACATTCCGCTGCCGGCTGCGGCATTAATGGTCGGTGCGGCGCCGTTCGAGGTGATGCTGCCGCTGTTCTGCCACGACATCTGCGTATAGAGCGTTCCGCCGCTGGTGGCGGTGTCGATCGCACTGCCTGATCCGCCCGCAATCGTCCCGCTGTTCGACAAATTGGCGACAACCGCCTGAATGGCGCCGATCGTGCCGCTGGCCTCGTTGGTCAAACTTGTTACCTGGGCATTGGCATTGCCGTTGCCGGTAATCGCAGGCCCGGTCGCCGACTGGATCGTGCCCTGATTGTCCAGCGTCAGCGAGGCGGTCGCATTGTAATAGTTTGTCGTCTGCGCGATCAGATTGATCGCCGTGCTGCCGCCGATCGAAGCGTTTGCACCAACTGTCAAATTGACGCTGGTGGCGGTCTGAGAATAGGCGCCCTGGGTCACTGGACCGGAATCCACCGTCAGGCCGCCGACGATCTGGCCGTTGTTGGCAATCGTGATCGAGTTTGTCGGCTGGTAATACAAACCGATGACCGGGACAGTCGTGGCATAGACCGACGCAACGCTGGCGCCCGATTGAATGGTCACCGTCGATCCGTTGGTGTTGGCGACAAGAGTGTTGGGATCGGCGCCCGTGCACGTTGTGGCTGCATAGGCCTGGGTCGGATTCACATCGCATTGGGCTCGTGCGACACTGGGGACAAGACAGCAAATACTGATCGCGGTGGTTCCACCAAATGCCGACATAACACTACGCAAAGGCCGTCCGGCCCCAAGCATCACCATAAAAATTTTACCCCCCCGCAGCCCTGAAATCACTATTTTCATCCGGTGGTCGGCACGCACAACAGTCGCCCCGCGCCGAGCCATAAATTCGTTTTCGAGTGTGCACGGTCCTTTTGTGTGAGGCAACGGAAAACTTCGAGATCTAATTCAATTTGTACGCGAAAATGGAGGATTCCCGTTTCGCGAAGGAACGGCTTCACTTCCGATCGGCGACGGACCCCAGCCCCAATTTGGCGCTTATCCCTGACTTTGGACCTCTTCGACATCGGTTTTGGATGCTGACTTCGGGGGGCGTTCGACAATGCTGCGGCGGAAGTCGTAGCCGGGTCGGCCGGGTAGTGTGCGGTTGTGGTGGTGGAGCGTGGCGCCGAGGGCCTGGGCCAGATCGGTGCGAGCGACGTCTTCGCCGATCAGCGTACGCAGCATTGCTTCGGTGTTGCGTTCCAGGGCGGGGCGCTGGGGGTGAAGGACCCGGCCGGCGGGGCGCTGATGCGAGGGGCGGTTGGCCTGGGCGGCCAGCGTGCGCAAGTACCTGACGATTTCGGGATCGTCGGCAAAGGCGCCCTGGCGCAGCATCAGCCAGGGGAGCACTTCCTCGCGCGCCGCAAGCAGGCTGGCAAGTTCGTCGATCAGCGCGGTGTCGGGTTTGCGGCCCAGCACCAGCGCGATGACGCTGCCAAGCCATTCGGGTTCGATGGTCATGCACTGACCTTTCGCGCGGCGAGGATGCCGGTGTAGAACGCCTCGATTCCCTCTGCCATGGCCTCGGCGCTGAAACGCGCGGCCCAGGCGGCGCGGGCCTGATCGGCGCGCAAGTCGAGTTCCTCACGGTCGGTTGCCAGCCACACCAGTTCCGACGCGATCCGTTCTGCCACATCGTCGGTGTCGGCAAAGGTGCGCGCGCCGTATTCGTCGCGAGCCACTTCGCGCAAGGCGCCGGCATTGAGCGCCAGCACCGGTCGCCCGGCCGCCATTGCCTCGATCGCCACCAGCCCGAACGATTCAAACCGGCTGGGCATCAGCACGACATCGGCCGCGACATAGGCATCATCGAGCGCTTCGCGCGCCAGCACCCCGGCAAAGGTCACGCGCGGATGATTGAGGATCGCTCGCGCGCCCAGCCGGTCGATCACCGCCTGCGCCTGATCGTCAAGCGCGCCACCGACCAGTGTCATTTCGACATTGGGCATGTCGATCACCGCCATGGCCACTTGCACCGCGATGTCGAAACCCTTGCGCGGTTCGAACCGGCCGACAAAAAGCACGCGCAACGGGGCGTGGTCGCGCCGTGCCACCGCCCGCGCCGCGGCGACCGCTGCGCGGGCAAGCAACGGGTCGGGCGTGCCATGGGGGACGATCGTCACCCGGTCGCGCACATCGACGCCGTGTTGGTCGGCAATCGCCGCGATGATCGCCTGGCTGTTGGCGAGCAAGTGGGGCGCGCGGGCAAGCAGCGCGGTTTCGGCGGCAATTATCGGCACCACATGGCGTGCCGCCAGCAGCGGCCGTTCGTTCCATTCGTGCTTGAACGGGCGCGCCATGGCATAAGTTGTGTGCAGACTGACGACAGTAACGAAATCGGGATCATCGAGCAGCGGCAGGCCCTCCAGATCCCAGATCGGAAACGAGATCAGATCGAGCCCGAACGATTTCAGAAAATGCGCCTCTTTCCACACCCGGTCGGCCCAGGCGGCCTGATGCCAGGGCAGGCCATGGCGTTCCACCAGCGCACCGACGCCGGCATTTTCGGAATCGGGACACAGGCGGTGGACCCACAGGCCATCGGCGAACGAAACGGTTTCCTCTTGCCCGGCATCGGCTTGCGTCAGGACATGGACTTTGTGCCCGCGCGCGCACAGCCCGTGCGCAACCAGTTGCGTCCAGCGGGCAATGCCACTGTGGTTGCCGGGGGGCCAGCCCTGGCTGACCAGCGCAATGCGGTGCCCCGTTGCCGGCACAAACGGCAGGAACGGGGGCGGCGCGGCGGTGGCGATCGCGGCAAGATCACCGCCCGGCTTGTCGCCGCTGCCCATCGCCCGCCGCTGTCCCTCGCGCAAACCCTGCATCACGTCCTGATCCAGCGCATGGCGGTGCTTCGCATCGATCACGCCGCCCTGTTCGAACCGGGCATTCACCTCCAGCACGTCGCGCGCATAGTCGTCGAGCGATTGGCCGGCCATCGCCAGATTGTTCGCGCCGCCGTGGCGCGTGATGAAATAGCCCTTCGACACCGCCGACGGGTACAGCGTGCGCGCGACGCATTCGCCCGAACGGATGTGGCTGGGGGCAAACTGGTGCCAGACGAGCGCATGCGGTTCGTAATGCACGTGCCAGCCGGCATCGACCAGCCGCAGGCAGACGTCGGTTTCATCGAGCAGATAGGCGAAGGTGTGATCGAACCCGCCGATCGCGCGCAAGGCGTCGGCGCGGAACGACGCATTGGTGCCGAGCAAGCTGGGAAAATAGGGCGTGCCCGGCCGGTTCAGCGGCCGTTCGTCGAAATAGTCGGTGACATGGTGCGCCGTGCCATAACGGTCGCACACCACTTTGCGCATTTGCCAATGGGTGCCGGTGTTGTCGACGGTAAAGCCGCCGACCGCGCCGACCGCCGGATCGCGGTAAGGCGTCGCCAGCCGCCGCAACCATTGCGGATGCGGCACCGCGTCGTCGTCGATAAAGGCGATGATTGCACCATCGGCGGCGGCGATACCCACATTGCGCGACATCGACAGATTGGCCTGATCGCAGTGCAGCGGCTTTATTGCGGCGCCCCACCGCGCGATCACGTCTGCGCTGTGATCGGTCGACGGGCCGTTGACCACGATCACTTCAAAGGCCGGATAGTCGAGCCCCGCCAGCCCGCGCAGCGCATCATCAAGCCACGCCGCCCGGTTATATGTGTTGACGACGACCGATACGGTCGGAAACGCGTCTGCCATATCAGTCCCGCAAAATGTCGAGAAAAACCCGGTTGGTGCGGGCAAATGCCGGCATGCCCAGCATCCGCATCAGCGCGGCGCGGTTGTCGGGCAGGTTGCGCAGAATATCGAGTTCCAGCTCTTCATCGGCAAAGCCGGGGACGCGCGCCAGCTCCACCAACAGGCGGATATCGTGGACAGTCGGCGGGGCCAGCATCGGCGGCACGGCAAGATCGGGCATGCCGCGACGCACGAACATCACCCCGTTTCTCCGCGCGACAAACGACAGGTGTTCGTCGACCATGTCCGGCGGTGCGCCGAGCGCAACCGCGCTGCGATACCAGGCCTCTGCCTCGGCATGCAGGCCCTGTTCCTTGACGGTGTGGGCATATTGCACGCTATAGCCCCAATGCAGCGGAAACAGCCGCAACGCATGGCCATATTCGCGTGTCGCGGTGACCCAGTCGCCGCTGTCGCGCGAAGCGTCAGCCCGCGCAATGGCATCGCGAAACCGCTGATCGGCCATCGCCTTGTCCAGAGTCATCGCGATCTGTTCGGCGCGGGTCACACCCGGCAGCGACGAGATATCGAAACGCCCGCGCGGTTCGGCGCGGCCTGCTCTGGCGTCCGGCGCAGGCAGTGCTAATTCGGTGGCAGCGGCGATCGGCGCACAGGATATCGCATCAAGCGTCCCGGCAAAGCTGACCAGTTCGCTCGTTTCGGCTCTCATCGGATGAACCTCCCCATTTTGCCGGCCCCTTCGTGCTTTCCGATGACCGGTTGCTACGCACAAACCGGCAAATTGATAGCGCGCCATGCTCCAAATCCGATCGATTGCGCGGCGTGACCGGCCGGATGGCTGCTATGGAAAAGCATGACCGACAACCGGACGATCCTGCTCGATGTCAGCCGGCTGATGTGGCGCCGTTGGGCCGGACGCCAGCCAACCGGGATCGACCGGGTGTGCCTTGCCTGGCTTGCCCGGTTTGCCGACCGGTCGCGCGCGGTGCTGCAATGGCGCGGGCGGGTGCGGGTGTTGTCTGCAACCCGATCGGCGCGGCTGTTCGCTCTGCTGAGGCAGGACGGACCTGGGTTTCGCGCCCGGTTTGGTGCGATGCTGCCGGTGATTGCCGCCCGCCGATTGGGTCGCGGCGATCTGGCCGGCCGGCTGTACCTCAACGTCGGGCACACCGGGCTCAACCACGACGGCCTGTCGCGCTGGATCGCCGCGCAACGGGTGCGCGCCGTGTTCATGGTGCATGACCTGATCCCGATCACCCATCCCGGATATTGTCGACCGGGCGAAGCCGCGCGCCATGGTCGCCGCATTTGCAACGCCCTGCATGCGGCCAGCGGGATCATCGCCAATTCGGCGGCGACGCGGGACGAACTGGCTCGCTTTGCCATCGCCGGGGCGCTGCCCTTGCCGCCGGTGCTCGCGGCCTGGCTCGGCTGCCCGGACGTGCCGCCGGTACCGGCACCGCCCGGGCTCGCCCGGCCCTGGTTCGTCACCGTGGGCACGATCGAAGGGCGCAAAAATCACCTGCTGCTGCTGCACGTCTGGCACAGGCTGGCGCAAATCATGGGCGACACGACACCGCTGCTGGTCGTGGCCGGCCAGCGCGGGTGGCAGGCGGGGCCGGCACTGGCGATGCTGGACCGCGATCCGTCGATCGCCCGTCACGTCGTCGAACTGCGGGGCGCGGACGATGCCGGTGTGGCCGGGCTGATCGCCGGGGCGCAGGCGCTGTTGATGCCGTCGTTTGCCGAAGGTTTCGGCCTGCCGGTGGTCGAGGCGCTGCGCCTGTCGACCCCGGTGATCGCGAGCGATCTGCCGGTGTTTCGCGAGATTGCGGGTGCGATCCCGCTGCTGCTCGACCCGACTGACTCGTCGCGCTGGCTGGCGGGGGTACAGGCCTATTGCCACGACGGCCCCGACCGCGCGCGCCAGGTGGCGGCGATGGCCGGCTATCGCGCACCGACCTGGGACGATCATTTTAGCCGGGTCGAAACCTGGCTGGAGCGGGAGGGGTTGTGGCACGCCTGATCGTGGTCGGCTTTCGCCGCTGGCGCGCATGGAACCTTGGTCCGCTGTTGCGCGCAGAGGCGGGGCAGATCGCGTTTGTCCGCGATGTCGCGGCGGCGCGGGCGCTGCGCCCCGGCCCGCAGGACCGTATCATGGTCTGGGGCGCGGCTGCGCCGGCCGGCCTGGCCGATCTGACCGCCAGCAGCGGCGCGCGGCTGGTGCGGATCGAGGACGGGTTCATCCGCTCGGTCGGGCTGGGGTCCGACCTGATCGCGCCGCGTTCGCTGGTGCTTGATGATTGCGGCCTCTATTTTGACGCGACCCGCGCTTCGGGGTTGGAAAACCTGCTGGCGACCGGCACTTTCGACGCGGCGCAGTGCGGCCGTGCTGCCGCACTGCGCGCGACGATCGTCGCGCGCGGGTTGACCAAGTACAATATCGAGGACCCGGCGCCGCCCACCTGGGACAGCGGCGGGCGCCCGGTGGTGCTGGTCCCCGGCCAGGTCGAAACCGATTCCTCGATCATGCTGGGCGGGGGGACGGTGCGCACCAACCACGCCTTGCTGGCTGCGGCGCGCAAGGCGCGGCCCGATGCCTTCGTCGTCTACAAGCCGCACCCCGATGTGATAAGCGGCAACCGGCGCGGCCGGCTGGCAGAGCGGGCCGCGATGGCCCACGCCGACCATGTCGAAACCCGCGCGTCGATCATCGCCTGTCTGGCGCGCACCGACGAAGTCCACACGATCACATCGTTGTGCGGGTTTGACGCGCTGCTGCGCGGCCTTGCCGTGGTTACCTATGGCGCGCCGTTCTATGCCGGGTGGGGCCTGACCGACGACCGCGCGACCGGTCACCCGGCCTGGGCCCGGCGCGGACGGCGCGTGTCGCTCGACCAACTGACCGCCGCGGCCTTGCTGATCTATCCGCGCTATTGGGACCCGCAGCGTCGCGCCTTTGTCACCGCCGAGGACGCAATCGCGGCAATTGCCTCCGAACGCGATCGATTGCGCGCCGGCCCCGCACCGGACCGGCTGGTGCACGGTTTCTGGCGGCGGCAGCGGCGCAAAGCACACGTGATTGCGCGGGCATGCCTCGACCGGACCGCTGCGGGTTGACCCCGATTGACGCCGATCCGGGGCAGCCTGGGCTGTCGCGGCGATCCCGGCCCGGTTATGCCACGTAACGGTTTGGCGCCCGACATCGAGGTGCCGGATCAAGGGGATTGCAGGTGATCGCAGGCGGCATCGAGGCATTCGCAGGGGCCAATGTGCTGCTGTTGCAAGGCCCGGTCGGGCCGTTCTTCGCCCGTTTCGCCCGCGACCTGGAACAAGCCGGCGCGCATGTCTCGACGGTCGTTTTCAACGGCGGTGACTGGCTGTTTCGGCCCCGCACCCCGGCCTGTCGCAACACGATCTATCGCGGCACGATGGAGGCCTGGCCCGAATGGCTGGCGGCGCACATTGTCGCGCGGTCGATCGACATCGTGTTCCTGTTCGGCGATTGCCGACCGATACACCAGGCTGCGCATCGCGTGGCAACGCGGATGGGGGTCGCAATCGGCGTGTTTGAAGAGGGCTATCTGCGCCCCGATTTCATCACCCTGGAAAGCCACGGGGTCAATGGCCACAGCCTGCGCCGCCGCGACCCCGGCGCCTGTCGCGCCGGCGCCTTGCGCAACAGCGCGACACGACCGATGCCGCGCTCGTTCTGGCCGATGGTGTGCTGGGGCTTGCTCTATTTTGCAATGGCGAGCTTGACCCGGCCGCTGTTCCGGCATTACCGCCATCATCGTCCCATGGGGTTTGCCGAGGCGATCCCCTGGTTGCGTTCGCCGCTGCGCAAGGCGTGGTATGCCTGGGCCGAGCGAGGCATGACTGCCAGGCTGACCGGGGAATGGTCGGGGCGGTTTTTCCTCGTGCCGTTGCAGGTCCACAACGATGCGCAAGTCCACGCCCATGCCGATGTCGGCGGCGTGCCCGGTTTCATCGCCCTGACCATCACCTCGTTTGGCCGGTCGGCGCCTGCGGACGCGGTGCTGGTGTTCAAACATCACCCGATGGATCGCGGTTATTGCGATTACACGCGGACGATCCGCCGCCTGGCCGGTGCCGCCGGGTGCGCCGCGCGGGTGCGCTATATCCACGATCAGCATATGCCGACGATCCTGCCGCATTGCCGCGGCACAGTGGTGATCAACAGCACCGTCGGGCTTGGTGCGATCGGCTATGGCAGACCGACCATGACACTGGGCGATGCGGTCTATGACATGCCGGGCCTGACTTTTCAGGGGCCGCTCGACCGGTTCTGGGCGGAAGCCGCCGACCGGCTGCCCGACCGAAATCTGTATGACCGGTTCCGCGCCCAATTGATCGCCACGACGCAGATCAACGGCAATTTCTATCGCCGGCTCGACCCCCGCGCGGGGGCCACCGGGCTGATCTGGACAAGCGACGTTCGGGCCAAGGCCGAACCCGCACAGGTCAACCCGTTCCCCGCTAGAGGCTCCAGTACCGCAACCCTGCCGGCAGGGTCGTGGGAACCAGCGACGCCTTGACGTCGACAATCACGCCGCCGGGCGCGACCATCGCCGCGATCGCCGCCTGCCCAAGCGTGGCATAAGCCCGATGCCCGACCGCATAGACCACCGCATCGAGGTTACACAGCGCCTCGATCGGCCTGAGCGTGATGCCGAATTCGTGCAAAGCGGCCTCTGGCGCAGCCAGGGGATCGTGCACCAGCGGCTCGATGCCGAATTCGCGCAATTCGCGCACGATGTCATCGACTTTGGAATTGCGGATATCGGGCACGTTTTCCTTGAACGTCAGCCCCAGAATGCCCACCCGCGCCCCACGCAACACCGCACCGCCAGCGGCCAACAGCTTGACCGTGCGCTGCGCGATATAGCTGCCCATGCCGTCATTGATGCGCCGTCCGGCCAGAATCACTTGCGGGTGATAGCCCAGTTGTTCGGCCTTGGCGGTCAGGTAATAGGGATCGACCCCGATGCAGTGCCCGCCGACCAACCCTGGATAGAACCGCAGGAAGTTCCATTTGGTCCCCGCCGCCGCCAACACTTCGCGGGTGGAAATGCCGACCAGGTCGCAGATCTTGGAAATCTCGTTCATCAACGCGATGTTGATGTCGCGCTGGGTGTTCTCGATCACTTTGGCGGCCTCTGCCACCCTGATCGACGATGCACGGTGGATTCCGGCCGTCACCACCGACCCATAAAGCGCGGCCAGAATATCGAGCGTTGCCGCATCCTGCCCGGCGACGACTTTGACGATCTTTTCGAACGGGTGCTCGCTGTCGCCGGGATTGATCCGTTCCGGGCTGTAACCCAGCGTGAAATCAACCCCGCTGGTCAGCCCCGACACCCGCTCGATCACCGGCGCGCAGATTTCCTCGGTGGCTCCGGGATAGACGGTCGATTCAAACACAATGATCGTGCCGGGCCGGATCACCCGGCCAACCGTCGCGCAAGCCGCCTCCAGCGCGCCGAAATCGGGGCGGTGCCCGTCATCGACCGGCGTCGGCACGGTGACGATGATCACCGGGCATTCGCCCAGCGCCGCCGGATCGTCGGCAATCTCCAGCGTCGAGGCGGCCAATTCCTCCGCACTGACTTCGCCGGTAAAATCGTGGCCGGCGCGCAACGTCGCAAGGCGATGCGCGCCGATATCGAACCCCGTGACGCGATAGGTGCGCGCAAACGCCACCGCCAGCGGAAGTCCGACATAGCCGAGCCCGACGACCCCGATCCGTTCAACAGCTTTCATGATGTCCCAGACAATCTCCGGGCGAAGCATGCCCTGTGTTGAACGTTATAGCAGCCGATCCCCTTCCCCATTGTAAACGCGGCGCCCGCCGTGACGAGACGGGTGCCTGGGCGGTCGGTTCTGCCGTGACGCAGAACCGTGAATTCGCCCCCGCCCCTATGCCGGCTCGGCCACTTTCACCGATGCCTTCTTCTTGCGGCGCCAGGCATGGAGCAGCGGTTCGGTATAGCCGCTAGGCTGGTCGACGCCGTTGAACACCAGATCGCAGGCGGCGCGAAAGGCATGGCTGTCGTCCCAGCGGCCGGCCATGGGTTCGTACAGCGGATCGCCGGCGTTCTGCGCGTCGACTTTGGCGGCCATGCGTTTCAGGCTGGCCATGACCTGGTCGCTGCTGACCACGCCGTGCAGCAGCCAGTTGGCGATATGCTGGCTGGAAATGCGCAAGGTCGCACGGTCTTCCATCAGGCCGACGTCGTTGATATCGGGCACTTTGGAACAGCCGATGCCCTGATCGATCCAGCGCACGACATAGCCGAGCAGACCTTGCGCGTTGTTGTCGAGTTCTTCGGCAATCTCTTCGGCCGACCAGTTCACCCCTTGCGCCAGCGGCACAGTCAACAGCGCATCGAGCGAGGGTATACCGGCGGCGGCAATCGCCGGGCGCAGGCCGAACACATCGACCAGATGGTAATGCATCGCATGCAGCGTGGCGGCCGTGGGTGACGGTACCCACGCGGTGTTGGCGCCGGTCTTGGTATGGCCGATCTTTTGCGCCAGCATATCGCGCATCATGTCGGGCGCAGCCCACATGCCCTTGCCGATCTGCGCCCGCCCGTCGAGGCCATGGGCCAGACCGATTGCGACATTGCGCGCTTCATAGGCGGCGATCCAGGTCGAGGACTTGATCGCGCCTTTGCGGATCACCGGCCCGGCCCGCATCGCGGTGTGGATTTCATCGCCGGTGCGGTCGAGAAAGCCGGTGTTGATGAACACCACGCGGTCCTTCACCGCCGCGATCGACGCCGCCAGATTGGCGGATGTGCGCCGTTCCTCGTCCATTACCCCGACTTTCAGGGTAAACCGCCGCAGGCCCAGCAAGTCTTCGACCCCGGCAAACAGGTCGTTGGTAAAGGCCACTTCCTCGGGCCCGTGCATCTTTGGCTTGACGATATAGACCGATCCGGCGCGGCTGTTGCGATACCGGCCGAGGCCCCGGATGTCGTACAGCGCGATCGTGCTGGTCATCAAAGCATCGAGAATGCCTTCGGGAATTTCGCCCCCATCGGCCAGCAGGATCGCCGGGTTGGTCATCAGGTGTCCGACGTTGCGCACGAACAGCACGCTGCGCCCCGGCAGTGTGAACGGCGTGCCATCGGGCGCGGTCCACGCGCGATCGCCGTCGAGTTCGCGGGTCAGCGTGCGTCCGCCTTTGGCAAAACTGGCCACCAGATCGCCGCGCATCAGGCCCAGCCAGTTGCGATAGCCCAGGATCTTGTCCTCGGCATCGACCGCCGCGACCGAATCCTCCAGATCGACAATCGTCGTCAGCGCGGCCTCGAGAATGACATCGGCAATCCCCGCGCGATCGGTGGCGCCGATCGGATGGGTGCGATCGATCACCATTTCGACATGCAGCCCGTTGTGGCGAAACAGCAAGGCGCGCGGGCTTCGCCCGACGAATTGCGCCGGATCGGCGAGTGCCGGCACCCCCTCGCCATCCCAATCGGACCACGACCCGGCCGCCAGCGGCAGAGCCTGATCCAGAAACGCCCGCGCCGCTGCAATCACCGCCGCGCCGCGCACCGGGTCATAGCCACCGGGCGTGGCCGGATCGGCATCAAGCGCATCGGTGCCGTAAAAGGCATCGTACAGACTGCCCCAGCGCGCATTGGCGGCGTTGAGCAAAAAGCGATCGTTCAGCACCGGCACGACCAGTTGCGGCCCGGCCATGGTGGCGATTTCGGCGTCGACGTTGGCGGTCGCAATCGTGAACGGCGCCGGTTCCGGCACGAGATAGCCGATCTGCGTCAGGAACGCGCGATATTCGGCGGCGTCGATCACCTGCCCCTTGCGCGCAAGATACCAGCCGTCGATCTGCGCCTGCAAGTCATCGCGCCGGGCGAGCAATGCCCGGTTCACCGGCACGAACCGATCGGTGATCGCGGCAACCCCCTGCCAGAACGCCACCGCGTCGAAACCCAGCGGAGCGAGGACATCGGCCTCGACAAATGTGGCCAGCGCGGCATCGACCTGAAGACCCGAGCGGGCAACGCGTTCATTCATTGTCAGAATTCCCATAGACTTGCGATACAGAAGGGGCGCAGCCACACAGTGGCAACGCCGGGTGCTTGAATCGGCTGTCCTGGGGAGGAACGCCAAACCGCTATGCCGTATTTGCCCCGGTTTGGCAATGTGTTGGAGGTACCGCCGGCAGAGCAGACCGCTTTGGTGGCAATTTCCCCACGATAGGGTCTTGTGCCGGATCGCTGTCCTGTTTCACAAAGGCACTGGCTGTGCCGATGGGATGTTGCCGGCACCGGGGGACGTACGATGAACGGAATCGGGCCAGGGCGATGGCAATGCCTGGCGCTTGCGCTTGGCATTGCGCAGATGTTCGCTCAACCGGCGCTCGCCGCCGATGATCCGGCGCCAAAAACGGCCGCCATGCTTGCCGCCCAACCTGCCACAGCCATCCCGCCGCGCATTTCCACCGCCGATTTTTCGCTGCAGCCGATGTTGACCGGGCCGGTTCTCTCGCCCGACGGGTTGCATGTCGCGGCGCGTTTCTCGGTCAAGGGGGAAATGATGCTCGGCATCGCCGATCTGACCGGCAAAACACCGCTCAAACTGATGGGTGCCGGCAAGTCGCGCGATATTGTGCGCTATTTCTGGGCCGGCAATCACACGCTAATGGTCAGTGTGGGCAGCACGGTGCCGTGGTATGACGATGAAGGCTATTCCACGCGCCTGGTTGCTTATGACATTGACACCCAAAAGGCGCACGTGATCGACAACAAGATCGCGGGCCTGACTGGCGATGACGTCCTTTGGGTAGACCCCGAAGGCAAAACCATGCTCTTGGCGTTTCAAAGTTCGGTCTATGACTATCCGGACGTGTGGAAAGTGGACATCGCTGCCAACCGCGCCACGATCGCATCCGTCGGAATGCACGATATCTGGGACTGGTACGCCGACAGCAGCGGAGTTGTTCGCTATGGCTTTGGCTATCTCGACGGCCACAACTGGCAGATGGTCTATCGGAGCAACGGCACCGACAAGTTCAAAGTCGTGCTCAATGGCAACGACGACAAGGATGATGATTCCACCATCGATAACGTCGTTCGTCTGACCCAGGGCAGCGACAAGGGCTATATGCTGTCGCGCGGGTCAGACAATCCGTACTGGGCGATTTACGAATATGATTTTGGCCAGCACAAGCGCGGAAAGCTGATCTATGGCGCACCCGGCAGCGATATCGACAGTGCCAGCAGCAGCGATGACGGGCAGAGCTTGATCGCCGCGCAATATACCGACGACCACAATCGCATCCACTGGTTCGATGAGAAACTGGCGGCCGTGCAAGCCAACATCGACCAGGCGGTGGGCAACAGTCATCAGGCCTGGGTGGTGGCCCATAGCCGCGATTACGGAATCATGATCGTCCGCCTGGGCAGTTCATCCGATCCCGGATCGTATTATCTGTATCAGCAGGCCGACGGTGTGATGCGCCGCTTTGCCAAAATGAACGAGCATTTGTCGCCCGAACAGCTCGCCCCGTCGAAATACGTCCATTACAAGACTCGCGATGGCCAAGAGTTGACCGCCTATCTGACGCTGCCGGTGGGCCGACCGGCCAAATGCCTGCCGCTGATCATTCATCCGCACGGCGGGCCGTTCGGGGTCCGCGACGAAGGCGAATATGACGAAGAGGTGCAGTTCTTCGCCAACCGGGGTTACGCCGTTCTGCAGCCGCAATTTCGCGGCTCTGGCAGCTTTGGCAAAGTGTTCGAGGATTCGGCACAGGGCCAGTGGGGCCGGGCCATGCAGGACGATCTGGACGACGGCATGGACTGGCTGGCCGGCCAGGGCGTTGTCGATCCCAAACGGGTCTGCGTGATCGGCAGTTCCTATGGCGGTTACGCCGCCTTATGGGCGGCGACGCGCAATCCCGAACGCTATCGCTGCGCCGCCAGCTTTGCCGGGATCAGCGACGTGCCCAAGTGGTTGAAATATTCGGGGCGTTTCGAAGGCACCAAGCACCGCGAAAATTGGCGCGCGCGACTGCAGGGCGACAAGACCTTCGATCTCAAGACTGTCTCGCCGCTCTATACCGTCGACCGGCTGAAGGTGCCGGTGCTGATCGCCCATGGCGAAGCCGACACGCGCGTGCCGTTCAAACAGAGCAAGCAATATGCCGATGCATTGACCGCCGCCGGCAAGACTCACGAGTTCTATCCCATCCCCGGCGAGATCCATGGCTTTACCAAGGCGGCCAACGAACAGCTTTGGCTCGACAAGCTCGACGCCTTTCTGGCGAAATACAACCCGGCAGGCTGAGAAAGGCTCGACCTGCGCGCTGGCTTTCTGGCATGGAGCGTCGGGACGGTTTGATCGGGGATCAGGGTGAGCAGCAAGGACAAGAAAGCGCGCCGCGTCGCGCTACGGGACTTTCTGATCGCGATTCCCGGCACGCTAGACCGCGCGACCGCGTCGCTTGGCTGGCTGGTCGTGCTGGCGGGGATCTCGGTTGCGGCGCTGGTGCTGCACCTGGCGTTCGGACGATGCGGCCCTCGCCCGATGCCACCGCCCGGTGCGCATGGCGACAATCCGTCGGGCGCGCTCTACGTGCGCGATCTCGGGCGTTTGTCCGACGGGCGGCATACCTTTGACCTGGTGTACGAACTGGTGCTGCGCAATGACGGCGACGAGCGCCTGTCTGTCGGATACCGCGATCAATTGGCGATCGGCGATGTGACCGGCGTGGGCGATGTGATCGAACTGGGCCATGCGCAAGAGGCGTTGGGCGATCCGGCGACAAAGGTCGCCTTTGGGATCACCTGGCGTGTCGCGCTCAACGGCCCGGCCGATGGCGGCGGCACGTCTGGCAACTATCCGCCGGGAAGCTGGTGGCCGCATGCCGCGCATTTCCGCATCAAGGCCCAGCCCGACCAGATCGCCGATGTCGCGATCGGCTATCACCTGGAACCCCAGCCGCAAGGCTGGTTCAATCGGCGGGTCCCGACCCGGTCCGGTATGCATGACGAGGAAGTCCAACTGGGTGCGGTCCTGCGCGCGCATTGTGCGCTGGGCGTCAAAGTGCAGAACGGAGAAATGAAATCGCTATGCGGATCGTGATTGCAGCAGCGCTGGCGCTGTCGACGGGCGGGGTGGCGCAGGCCGAAACGGTTTATGTCCGCGCCGGGCATCTGGTCGATCCGGAACAGGGTGTGGTCCAGGGCGCGCGGGTCTTGCGCGTCGACGATGGCCGGGTGGCGGCCGTGCTGCCCGACGGACCGCTGCCACAGGGCGCCAAAGTGATCGACTGGTCGGGCTATACCGTGCTGCCCGGGTTGATCGACATGCATGTCCATCTGGCTGACGTCGACGAAGGCAGCAATCCGGCCGAACCCTTGCTCCATTCGGCGATGGAAGTCGCCTTTATGGGCGCACGCAACGCGCGCACCACGCTGTTCGCCGGGTTCACCACGGTCCACGATGTCGGCTGTTATCGGGCGTTTGCCGATGTCGAATTGCGCAATGCCATCAACCGCGGCGATGTCATCGGCCCGCGCATGGCAGCGGTCGGCGCCTATATTACCGCACCCGGCGGCGGCGGCGAAGTCACCGGGTTCGCGCCCGACGTGCACGTCCCCGACGACATGCGCGTCGGCGTCGTAACCAGCCCCGACGAGGTCACGCAAAAGGTCAACTATCTGTTCCAGCACGGCGCGGATTCGATCAAGCTGATCGCCACCGGGGCGGTCTTTGCGATCGGCACCGTCGCCGGGCAGCAGGAACTGACCGAAGAGGAAATGCACGCCGCCGTCGTCGTGGCACAATCGCGCGGATCGTGGGTGACCGCGCATGCCCATGGCGCGGCGGGGATCAAGGCGGCGATCCGCGCCGGGGTGCGCGGCATCGAACACGCCAGCCTGATCGATGACGAAGGCATTGCCCTGGCCAAGGCGCGTGGCGTGTACCTGGACATGGATGTCTACAACGGCGACTGGACCGACGAAATCGGCCGCCGCGACCACTATCCCGACGATTACATGCGCAAAAACACCGAAACCACGCTGGCCCAGCGCGAAGGCTTTCGCAAGGCGGTCAAGGCCGGGGTCAAGCTGTCCTTCGGCACCGACGCCGGAGTCTATCCCCACGGGCTTAACGCGCGCCAGTTCAAGTACATGGTCCAATGGGGCATGACGCCGATGCAGGCGATTCAGGCGGCGACCACCGTGTCGGCCGAAATGCTCGGCTGGAGCAAGGATGTCGGCGCGCTGTCGCCCGGCCATTATGCCGACATGATCGCGGTCGAGGGCGATCCGACCACGAACGTGGCCCTGCTCGAACATGTCGCGCATGTCATCAAGGGCGGGAACCTGGTGAAGTGATCGCCCGCGCGGGGATCGCCCTGGCGCTCGCCATGGCCCAGCCGGCGCTGGCGGATACGGTATATGTGCGCGTCGGAATGCTGGTCGATCCGGAAACCGGCACAGTGGCAAAGGCGCGGCTGTTGCGGATCGAGGATGGCCGCGTCGCTGCGATCACCCCGGACGCGCCGCTACCCGCCAGGGCACGGGTGATCGACTGGTCCGGGTATACCGTGCTTCCCGGCCTGATCGACGTACACGTGCATATCGCCGACCCCGATGAAGGCAGCAATCCGGCCGAACCGCTGCTCCATTCGGCGATGGAAACCGCGTATATCGGTGCGCGCAATGCGCGCGCGACGTTGCTGGCAGGGTTTACCACGGTGCACGATGCTGGGTGCTATCGCGCCTATGCCGATGTGGAATTGCGCAACGCGATCGATCGCGGCGATGTGGTCGGCCCGCGCATGAGTGCGGTCGGCGCCTATATCACCGCGCCCGGCGGCAGCGGCGAAGTCACCGGTTTCGCCCCCGACGTGCATGTCCCCGAAGAGATGCGTGCGGGTGTCGTCACCAGCCCGGCCGAAGTCACGACCAAGGTCAACACCCTGTTCCAGCACGGTGCGGATTCGATCAAGCTGATCGCGACCGGGGCGCCCTATACTGCGGGAACCGAGCCGGGCGCGCCCGAACTGACCGAGGCGGAAATGCGCGCGGCGGTGGCCGTGGCCGATGCGCGCGGATCGTGGGTGATGGCCCATGCCCATGGCACGGCCTCGATCAAGGCGGCAATCCGTGCCGGGGTCCGCTCGGTCGAACACGCCAGCCTGATCGATGATGAAGGGCTGGCGCTCGCCAAGGCCAGGGGCGTCTGGCTCGACATGGATCTCTACAATGTCGAATGGACCGAAGCGCTTGGCCGCAAGGAAGGCTGGCCCGAACCGCTGCTGCGCAAAAGCCGCGCCATCAGCGATGCGCAGCGCGCCGCGTTTGGCAAAGCGGTCAGGGCCGGGATCAGGCTGCCGTTCGGCACCGATGCGGGGGTCTATCCCCACGGGCTCAATGCGCGCCAGTTCCGGTACATGGTGCGCTTTGGGATGACGCCGATGCAGGCGATCCAGGCGGCGACCACGGTGTCGGCGCAACTGCTCGGCTGGAGCAAGACGGTCGGCGCACTGTCCCCCGGCCATTATGCCGACATGATCGCCGTGGCAGGCGATCCGCTGGCCGATATCACCGTGCTGGAACACGTTGACCATGTCATCAAGGGCGGCGAACTGGTGAAGTGATCCGGAAAAGCCCGGCTCCTGAAGGGCGAGGCGATTCACACCTCTCAAGCACCTGCGTTTTTATCCTTGCAAATCATAATTATTGGTTCGTGCCGAGCCTGTCGAAGCATGCGCGAGGCAGTCGATCTGGGCGCCATTGTGTGCGCACCTGACAAACCTTAGCGCACGTGCTTCGACGGACTCTGGACCGCGCAAAAGGGTTACAGGTTCGCGTTGAACAGCACGAGCATCCGGGCCCAGGCCTTTTCGGCCTGCGCTTCGTCATAGACCGGAGCGTCGATCGTGCACCAGCCGTGCTGCGCCGGATAGACCTCGATCTCGGCCGGGCGCCCGGCGGCAGCGGCGGCGGCTTTCAGCGTGGTCTTGTCAGCCGGCGCCCGCGCGTCGTCGTTCTGGGCGATGGCGAACAGGTACGCGGCGCGGGTTTTCGCCAGCAATTCATGCGGGCTGTCCGCCCCGGCCTCTGCATCGACCAGGCCGGCACCGTGGAACGACGCCCCTGCGCCAACGCGATCGGGCACGGCGGCCGCAGTGCGCACGGTATAGCCGCCGGTCATGCAATAACCGCTGCTGCCGATGCGGCGGTTGGTGTCGACTTCGCGCTGGTGATCCAGCCATGCCACATAGGCGGTGGCATCGCGTGTGATGCCTGCCGGGGTGATCTGGGCGATCAGCGGCTTCAGCTTGGCCTGTCCCTCCGGCGTGCGCCAGGCGACCAGCGAATTCAGCACCGGCGCTTTCGCCCCGCGATAATAGTGGTTGACCGCCAGCACGGCATAACCTGCCCCGGCCAGACGCGCCGCCATCGTCTTGTAGGCGTCGCGCAGACCGGCAATGTCGGGCCACAGGATCACCGCCGGATGCTTGCCGGTGGCCGGGGTGACAAACCAGGCATCGGTCACGCCATCGGGGGTGGTGATCGACACGGTGCGGCCCGTCACCGGCAGGGACGGGCTTTGGTCGGCGACTTTGGCGATGCATCCCGGCACCGTGGCCAGCGTCGCCGCGCCCGCGCCCAGCGCGGCAAAGCGGCGACGGTCGATCGTGGGGTTGGCCGTGGCCAGCCGGCTGAAGAAATCGGCGTTATCGCTTTCGGTCAGATCATCGCACATCGCACGTGCCTCGTTGATGGAAGGACTGGCGTCACGATAGACGTGCTGCGCCACGTTGCAATCCGCGAAGGAAGGGCTGCCCTTTTCGCCTCTTGCCCCGGCGGGCAAGGCCGTTTAATCAAGCCATTAAGAACACTGCGACCAGGGGCCAAAACCCGGCGCAAGACGAGAGGGTGTCAAAGGCCATGACGGGCATAGTGCGCGCAAAATCGGTTTCACGCAGGGCGCTGCGCGCAGGCGTGGCCGCCGCTTCGACGCTGGCGCTGGTGGCGATGCAATTGGGCACCGGTGCGGCGGCGGCAGGCGGGGTGACCGGGGCGGACATCGCCGCCAACCCGGCGGACGAATGGCTCAGCTATGGCCATGATTATGGCGAACAACGGTTTTCCGCGCTTTCTGCGATCAATGCCGGCAATGTCGCCGGGCTTGGCCTGGCATGGTCGGCGGATCTCGACACCGCGCGCGGGCAAGAGGCGACGCCGCTGGTGCACGACGGGGTGCTGTACGTTTCGACCGCCTGGTCAAAGGTCCGCGCCTATGACGCCGCCACCGGCAAACTGTTGTGGGCCTATGATCCCCAGGTCCCGCGCGAAACGCTGGTGCGGGCCTGTTGCGACGCGGTCAATCGCGGCGTCGCGCTGTATGGGGACAAGGTCTTTATCGGCACGCTCGACGGGCGGCTGGTCGCACTCGACGCACGCACCGGCACAGTCGCCTGGTCGGTGCTCGCGGTGCCCAACCAGCGCGATTACACCATCACCGGCGCCCCGCGCATCGTCAAAGGGCGGGTGGTGATCGGCGAAGGCGGTTCCGAATACCGCGCGCGCGGCTATCTGGCGGCGTTCGATGCGCAGACCGGACGGCTGGCGTGGAAATTCCACACCGTCCCCGGCGACCCGGCCGGCGGCTTTGAAAACAAGGCCATGGCTGCGGCGGCAAAGACCTGGGCGGGCAAGTGGTGGACGATGGGCGGCGGCGGCACGGTGTGGGACGCGATCACCTATGATCCGAAAACCAATCTGATCCTGTTCGGCACCGGCAATGCCGAACCGTGGAACCCGGCACCGCTGGGGCGAAAGGGCGACAGCCTGTACACCTCGTCGGTGGTCGCGGTGGACGCCGACACGGGTGCCTATGCCTGGCATTTCCAGGAAACCCCCGAAGACCGCTGGGATTTCGATTCCGATGCGCAGATCACGGTGGCCGATGTCGTGATCGACGGGCAGACGCGCCATGTCGCGATCCACGCGCCCAAGAACGGGCATGTCTATCTGATCGATGTTGCGACCGGCAAATTCCTGTCGGCCAAGGCGTTTGTCCCGGTCAACTGGACCAGCGGGATCGATCCGACAACCGGCCGGCCCACGCTGAACCCGGCCGCCCGTTATGAACAGACCGGCAAGCCGTGGCTCAGCGCGCCGAGCGCCGTTGGCGGCCACAGTTGGCAACCGCAAAGCTACAGCCGGGCGACCGGCTATCTTTATATCCCCGCCAATATCGTCGCGCTGCCCTATATGGCCGCCAGGGACTGGAAGCCGTCGGCAATCGGATTCCAGACCGGACTGGACGGCGCGACGGTGGCGATGCCCGCCAACACGCAGATTCGCGAAGGCGCCAAGGCCGCGACCACCGGCGCGTTGATCGCCTGGAACGTGGCACTGCAGCAACAGGCGTGGCGGGTCGACCTGCCTTCACCGTGGAACGGCGGGGTGCTTTCGACAGGTGGCAATCTGGTGTTCCAGGGCAATGCCGGCGGCACTTTTGTGGCCTATAGCGCGGACAAGGGGGCAAAGCTGTGGTCGTTTCCGACCCAGACCGGGGTGATCGCCGCGCCGATGACCTATGCCGTGAATGGTCAGCAATATGTCGCGGTGCTGGCCGGATGGGGCGGAGTGTGGGACATCGCGATGGGGACTTTGGCGAACAAGGGTGGCGCCGCGCGCAATATCAGCCGCCTGCTGGTGTTCAGGCTGGGCGCAAACGGACAATTGCCTGCCGCTCCGCCCCCGGCCAGAATGGTGCTCGACCCGCCGCCGCCGTTCGGCACCGCGCAACAGATCGCAGCGGGCGCCGGTCATTACGCTCGGTATTGCAGCGTGTGCCACGGCGATGCTGCGGTTTCGGGCGATCTCAACCCCGATTTGCGCCATTCGGGCGTGATCGCCTCGGCCGACGCGCTGCGGCTGGTGGTGCTGGGCGGACAATTGCACACGATGGGCATGGTCAGCTTCAAATCGGCGCTGAACGCCGCCGATGCCGAAGCCATCCGCGCCTATCTGGTTCACCGCGCCAACGAGGACAAAGCGCTGGAAGCCAAACAGGTCGCACAAAACTGATCCGCCGCGAACCGGGAACGACCTCAGTCGCCGAAGAAATTCAGTTCCAGCAGAACGTTGTTGGGGTCGGTGGTGAACACCTGGGTCAGGCCGATCGCTTCAACCCGGTTGGTGCGGTAATCGCCACCCATCGCGTCGATCCGGGTGATCAGGTCGGCAAAGCCGGTGCAGGTCAGCGCAACATGGTGGATCGCCCCGGTGGCCGCGCCGGGTTCTACCGTGCGTTCGTAAGTGCGCGGGCAGTCGACTGAATTGATGTGCAGGATCGCCTGACCATTGTCGTCGAACATCCATTGCGCGTTGTCGGGCGTCAGCGGCGGCGGCGCATTGCGGCGCTCCAGGCCGAGCAACATGGCATAGAATTGCGCGGTGTCGTCCAGACGGTCGGTGATGATATTGACATGGTCAAGCCGGTTGACGCGCATGGGCTTTCTCTCCGTTCATTAGCCAGTCCGAAACCGGCCATCACAATTTGGCAAGTGACGGCACCACCGATTGCCACCCCGGCACTGTGGCATTATGGACCGCCGCTGTTGTTTTGCCACCCCTCGGCGCATCCTGCACCGAGAGTCTTTTTTGTCGCGTGACTGATGCAAAAAGCCGGTGCCCACCTTTCGACCTTGCTCAGGGCAGGCTTTTTTGCATCACGCTTTGGAAGGATCGTTTCATGAAAACCCGCGCCGCTGTCGCGTTTGAGGCCAAAAAGCCGCTGGAAATTGTCGAAATCGATCTCGAAGGGCCCAAAGCCGGCGAAGTGCTGGTGGAAATCATGGCCACCGGCGTGTGCCACACCGATGCCTATACGCTCGACGGGTTGGACAGCGAAGGGATCTTCCCCTCGATCCTGGGCCACGAAGGCGCCGGGATCGTGCGCGAAGTGGGCGCAGGCGTAACCAGCGTAAAGCCCGGCGATCACGTGATCCCGCTTTACACCCCCGAATGCCGCCAGTGCAAATCGTGCCTGTCGGGCAAGACCAACTTGTGCACCGCGATCCGCGCGACGCAGGGCAAGGGCCTGATGCCCGACGGGACCACGCGCTTCAGCTACAAGGGTCAACCGATCTTTCACTACATGGGCTGCTCGACCTTTTCGAACTTTACTGTCCTGCCCGAAATCGCCGTGGCGAAAATCCGCGAAGACGCGCCGTTCAAGACGAGTTGCTATATCGGCTGCGGCGTGACCACCGGCGTTGGCGCGGTGGTCAACACCGCCAAAGTGCAAGTCGGTGAAAATGTCGTGGTGTTCGGCCTCGGCGGGATCGGGCTCAACGTGATCCAGGGCGCCGCGATGGCCGGTGCCGGCAAGATCATCGGCGTCGACCTTAACCCCGATCGCGAGGAATGGGGCCGCAAGTTCGGCATGACCGACTTCCTCAATTCCAAGGGCCTGTCGCGCGAGGAAACCGTCGCCAAAGTGGTCGAACTGACCGACGGCGGCGCCGATTACACGTTCGATGCGACCGGCAACACCGAAGTGATGCGCACTGCATTGGAAGCCTGCCATCGCGGCTGGGGCACCAGCATCATCATCGGCGTCGCCGAAGCCGGCCGCGAAATCAGCACGCGCCCGTTCCAGCTCGTCACCGGCCGCAACTGGCGCGGCACCGCCTTCGGCGGCGCCAA
>Ga0116227_10005557_pt1 | contig 26434 bp, 12 predicted proteins | sample S1TSphgellanicum_FD_89693 | JGI IMG/M metagenome (GOLD analysis project Ga0116227, IMG submission 89693) | Host-associated microbial communities from peat moss isolated from Minnesota, USA - S1T2_Fb - Sphagnum magellanicum MG | ecosystem: Host-associated > Plants > Peat moss > Unclassified...
CGCTCGGTGGTTTTTTTTTTTCTCTTTCTCTACCAAACCAGACCCCTCCCCCCCCCCCCCCCCCCCAAACAAACTTAGGTAACCAGTGACCATTGACATGAACAAGGTGTTGAACTGCAGCCTTTTTGTTTTGTTTTGTATTGTTTTTTTTTTTCCTGGGTACCTACTCATAAAAAGAGGAAGACAATGGTGGTGGGGAATTTTTTTTTAATTTGGGGGTGGGGGAAGAACCGGGGAGGGGAGATGGTTAATTAGGGTTTGATGAGTTCTGATTTTAGGGTTTCTAGTACATACTCATCACCAGAAGTCGGCCCAGAAGCAAGGTTCATAGTTCGTACATTCAACAAGAAGTTGAGTTCAAGGTCGGTTACACTTCATTTGACAATTCATTGAGAAATTGATTGTAACGATTGTTTGAATTTTTTTTCCTTTTTTTTTCTTGGGGTTCAGTTTCTTCTCTTCACCACTTCTTGTTAGCTTGTAAGACTGTGGGGCCTTTCCATAGGCTCAATGTCCAAAGATGCCTCGGACTTTTCACCACTCAAAGCCAAAAGCTATTTTACTTTGGACATTTTGAGTGCCAGGAATTTGGGTGTCCCCACACTGTTGCCTATGTCTCGGCCCCTCCCCGCCTCCTTCTGTTGTCTTCCCCACTTTACAAAGTCTTTGTAAAGACCTGGCCCAATTTTTTTTAATAGTGTTAATGAAGACTCAGCCAGCACTTTTTTTAGTGTCAATGGAGGCCCCATTCTAGGTTGTAATTGTTTCTCCACCAAGTGGGTGAACATTTCATTTTCAAAAAGTTCCCCCCCCCTTTTTGTGTGCACAAACATTTAGTTGGACTAACACCTTCCCCCGGTTTTGAAAAAGATCAACCGATCTTTATAACTTGTAATGCCCCCCTTCCTCCTCCGGCATTACCCTACCCTACATGTAAATCTTTAAGCTCCCAAAGCAATTTGTAGTAGGGTAATGCCCAAGGGGGCCGGATTTAGGGGGGAATAAGGGCAAGGGAGAGTCAAGCTTGGGCCCAATTCCCATTAAGCCCGGCCCCAAGGACTTTCCACGGGTTGCCATAAGAATCGCCATGCTTCCCATGATACTTGGTAGCATTATGCTTTTTAAAATGGTTGCTAGCCTCTTAAGGTTTTTCCCATAGAGCTTTTGGTCTTCAACTCTTGGGGTTGGTTCTTGTCGCTACTCTTGACTGCTGTTGCAATCTGGCTTCTATTGTCAACTCCTAAACAAATCACACTTCACAAACAAGGAAAGTGGTGTCACCCAAACGGAGGGAGGAAAGCTTGGCTTTAGAACATGAAAAAACATTGAAGAGGACTAGAGGCCAAGTCAAGTTCTCTCCTGGATGATGCAAGTAAGTCATGCTCCCTAACTGATTTTTTGAGGAGAATTATCTGCCAATTTCTAAATCATTTAAGTTAAGAGAATTTCAGGATCCATTTTTAATTAGATGCTAATTTTTTTTTTTTTTAAAATTTGGAGGAGCGTGTCATTATGTTATTAGGTGTAAGGGAAACTGATTATGCAGTGGAATGGGTGTGAACCTGCCCATTATAATCTACGGAATGGTCAAGCCCCCTGCCCATTATGTTGGGTAATGTGCAAGGTGAGCACATCAGGGTGAGCTTTTTGCAATGCACCCAACATGATGGGCAAGGGCAAGACCATTCCATGACATTAAGGTCTGCATTGTATGGTATATACTATATACCAATATTCTATAAAACTATTAATTGCATTTCATTAACAAAAGGTGAAAAGTTCTAAAGGTAAGAAAATCTAGGACAGGCTTGGTTAGGAAGGTGGGAACATCATTTAAGAAGAGGAATATTGCCACTTTTGTTTGAGGTTTTGCTGCTTTTCATTTTATTATTTCTCCCTTAGAAATCATGATTATTTTGCAAAAGGTTTGCAAATAAAAAGGGGTTTAGGAAAAGTTAGAGAACTTTCAAGAGGCCCATAATAAGCATATAAACACTTTTGGGGGCCTTTTCCTTGTGTTATGTGATGGTGGTTGTTGAGAAGAGTACCAAGCCCATTACACAATCACTCAAATGAAGCTATCTCAAGGGTAGCTACTAGCTACCGAAACCCTCCCACCAGCATTAACAATGTTTCATTCTTCCTTCCAACTACACCCATCTGTTGTTGTTGTTTTTAATTTGAGAGTTTTGCAAAAGCTTCAAGTTTTTAGTATTATAATGTATTGGATTTTTTTTGGACCTTACCTGAATTTTCATGTTTCAGCTCTTTCTCTCCATTTTAGTCAAGTCAAGGTTAACACCCTTCAAGTGAGGAGTGTGTTCCCCAACACCCTTCATAGCAAGTGGTTGTGTTCCCCAAGTAAAGCGCTTGCTCAAGGTGACAAGTTGGTTCTGCTCTGAGGGCATTACTCAGCATTAAAAACCTACCAGAATTCTTTTTCATTTACTTCCCTGGGTGGGATACCTACCTACTGGGTATCGTGGGGGGGGAAAAAAAGGAAAATAATAATTAAACAAGAGATGGCCTTTCTAAAAAGTGAAATTCTTGTGAGCATTTCGCTTTTTTTTTGCCTCTTTTGTGTATGAAAGATTGTGGTGTGTAATGGCTACCTCCAAATACACTGGAAAAGTTCTGGTGATTTTTTTTTACATTTTATTATTTTGTTGGCCTTGCCCTACCAAGGCAAGGATATTGTGTTTACATTCATTATATTGTGTATATAAAGTAGCTTAATGGATTTTGCTTTCAGAATGGGAGTTGTGAGGGGATTCTACAATTTGCATCTCCACTGGCAGCAGTCAAATGTCCTTTACACAACATTTTGGATGAAAAAAGTACAGTCGTTAAATTACATTCTAGGATGGAACTTGGATGTAGTAAAACACGGGTAGAGACTAGGGACCCCAAAGGTTGCTTGTTGGCTCTGCCCTCTATGGTAGAGACATTGCGACATACCCCCAAACTGGCCAAACGTTTGGTTTGGTATTCCTACATTCGAAGGTCATGTGGAGTCCACTACATAACCATTTCAGGCGTCACTCAAGGATCCACTTGGACTTCACCATACTAACCACAACGTGTTTCCAATTTAGTAATGTTGAATATTTGTCATTCTTACGGATGTCATTTAAAGGACAAAGCCATTATGTGACCGACCACTTGTTTATTTTGTTTTGTCACATTGAGACCTCCCAACCGGCAGCACCCCCCCCCTTCACCCCCCTTGCACTCTTGGTACCGTTGGAAAGTCCTTGATGTGTGAGGGTGCACCAAGGTGGTTTCATCATGTTTGGACCCATGGTGCAAGAGTTGTTGAATTTTGAAGTGGCTCATTGCAAATTTAACAAATGAAAAAGAATAAATAGTGAAACTTTGGGTGGCCATATACAGAACACAATCCAAGTAATGTCCCACCGAACTTTTTGAAACCGTGTTGGATATTATGGGAACTCCACAAATATCCTTGAGCGCATGGGTGTTAGATGCTGGAGGGTCCCATGCATCATATTATCATGATTTTTGAAAAAAATTCCTGGTGGGGTGGGGAGGGAGGGAGTGAGGGGGGAACTGTAGTAGAAGACATTTCCAAAAACATCTAAGCAAATTTGTGGTTCCATCCCTTAGAGATTGAAATGGCAAAACTATAAAGGGAAGGGAAAAAAAAAGCTGGGAAATGTTAACAAGAATGTATTCAAATGTTGCAAAATCAACAATATAGAAAGCATTAAGTGATTTTTGGCTATTTGGAAATGAAATTGCCAAAATGTTCACTTGACCACCACATCCCTAGTTTAGAATATATAAAATTACATTAATTGTTGACTGAGGTATCTATCTTCAAAGTATGCACATGCTTGTGGTTAGATTGGTTCTAGCTTAGCCTGACTTCAGTTCTTCAATAATTTTAATCAATAATTTAAAATTTTGTTTCACTAATGATTAGATTGATAAAATCAGTGAAACAATTTTTTATAATTTTCACTATAATCACTAAAAATCATAATTATTTATAGCTTAATTCACTAATTCCACTAATTTATAGTTTTATAGCTTTATCGATTATAATTCTATCTATAAGTTCACTAAGAACACATATAAACTTAAATTGGGGTCACGGTTGTAACTCTTAGAAATGGGCAATGAAGATTAATATTGGGCTTACACTGAAAAGAAAAGGAAAGCGGAAAAAGGGTGGGGGTGAGGGAGAGAGAATGCAATGATCAAAGAAAAAAACACATCAATGACATACTCAACATTGATCATGGAGATCGTTAAATTACATGGAAAAAAATGAAACTTTCAAAAACATGGGAATAAAAAATTCAGCAATTATATTTTGACAAAGGGGAATTGCAAGGGGTGAAAACGTGACACCTCAATAATTTACAAATATATCTTGCAACCATGAAAAATCAAGAATAAGTTTAGTACGGATTCAATAAATTTTCTTTTGTTAAGGAATCATCAATGTATGCAAAATAAGAACATGGAAATATAAGATCTAAATATATTTTGCAATGCATGCAAGGTTGTACACCAACATCACATCAAACCAAATATAAATGTAACATGACACGAAGTTGGCTAAAAGGTGGTTGACATACTTGGCCCCACTAGCCCCATGTTGATATACATATACTCTCAACCCTTGGCATTAGCCCAAGTCAAAAATGATCACACATGACCATCACATGAATTTTTTAAATTTTTTAAATGTTTAAATTATATATATATAAACTTTTGGGGTCCTCATAACCAATTAATATGAATCACGATTACCATATAACATATATGTTGATATGTGTCCTTAATGACCCCCTAATCAATGGTCTATCCCAATATGAATTTGAAAATTAGATTTGTGAATCACCCTATTTTTATTCATCAATATATGATTATTTGGCTTTCAAGTTCATTGGGTAAAGCATTTCATCAGGGTAAGTCCATGGTAAAATAATTGGCACTCACCCACTTGATTATATAAAAATGATTGCTTAATTTGAAATGTTGTCAAAAAAGTTTTAGATTTTTTAATTAAAATTTTTATATTATTATGTTAAGGTTGATTTTTTAATTAAAAATATTTCATTTAAAAATATTTTAAAGACCTTTTGCAAGTTTTTTTAAAATTTAGAAACTCTATTTAATTTTATTTTTTAAAGTGCTTATGGATATTTTTTATTCATTAGATTGATTTCAAATTTATTCACATATTTTCATGATTTATTATGAATATTTTTATATAAGTAAATTCAAAATTTTCAACATCAACTTAAATTATTTTTAAAATATGAAATATTAAAGCATTTGTTTACACTTAAACTTTGCCATTTTATTTTGGATTCATCCATCAAGAAAATATTTTTTACTACTTTTAATTGGGTTTGCTCTTTTTTATTTCATTAGTTCTTTACAAAATAAACTATGAAATATGAAAAAATATAAAAAGATTAAATGGTCATGATATTTAAGAAATTGTAAGCCCTATTTGGATTGTTTTGCTTACCCTTTTGTAGTTTTGCACACTTTAAAATAAACATGTGAATGTTTGCAATATTTACAGTGCAATGTGGATTTTATTAATGGGTGATATAAAGTGTTAAAAAAATTGATGGTGGCAAATTCCTAATGAATTTGTTAAAACATGTAATCACATCTTGTGGCACAAGTCATTAATATGTCAAAGACTAATGACTAAACGTGAACCTTCAACATAATACCACATGTGTTGTGAAATGTGATATGCATGAATTCAAGAAGCACTAAGCATGCCCATCCTAATTATCCATCTTTCTCAAAATTTCAACATTTAATTATATTTAAGGCTAGTAATAGGACTTGGGATTAGATTAAGGTTATACATGAGCCCCACCCAATTTCAACATTATAGCTAGGGTTCATGAGGGGTGCTCCATCCTCATGATGGATGTGATTCTGAATCATCTAGACTCATAATAATGTTGTCATGCCTTGGTGAATGAAGACCATATTCCTTGTTAATTACTTTGAACATTTGATTTGTCTAGGACCTATGCATGGGAACAAAATATGTGATGGTTGAAAAGATTTCTAAATTGTTGTAATTTATTGGTTGTCCATTTCAAATTTTTGATCTTAAAAAGCCCTCATATCAAATTAAAATTAAAATTATGTATATATATATATATATATATATATATATATATATGCAAAATTTTATAAGAAAAAAAGGAAATATATATTTTATTTTCATTCTCTAATTATGGGGTCATTTTACCTCTGACCATCATTGATGTTAGGAACATTAGAGAACTTTTTGTTGATGAGGAGTTTTTAATCCTTTCATTTTTTTGGACATATATTCCAAATTTTTATTTCCACAAGTTCGATGGATATTCTTGAAACCACTTGATTTGCCAAAAAACTTTTAATTTGAAATCCTTCAACATGTATTTTTCATATGAATTTCATAAAGTAATGAAACTGTTATAAAAATAACAAAATACAATAGTTAAAATACATCATGAACACATGTACATGGCCTTTTACCATCATAACAAGTGTGTGCATTATTTCATTAAAACATGTGATAGTCATGCACATTTAATGGTATCCATAAAAACATTGTAACAATGTGCCAAATTGGCCAATTCTGTGCAAATAGTGTGTGAAAGTGACAATTTTTAGATTGGGTTTAATAAAAATGGAAAAAAATAGCATACAACTCCTTTTTCAACTAAAATCAAGAATATTAATGGAGATTGTGCATGTGGTAGTGCCATTGATTTGATTTGTGCTTACAAGTTTCAATTTTGTGAACTAAACCATACTTGATTCTACTTGGTTTTACCACAAACTTCTACATTTTGATGAGAGGTGTGCATGCACATTCTTTGCATTTTGTAAGCCACATAAATTATTTTTCTTTTTTACATGCATTTTGGATGTACATATAAAGAGTTTCTTTGTTTCTTAAGTTTATTTTTGTGGAGCTTTTCTTTTTCCATGAGGTTGTTTTCATGTTTGCAAGAATTTTGTTTTGTCTTCAAACTAGGAAAAGTAACCATGTTGTCTATTTCAATGACTTCATTCATTGTTTGAAATTTTCACCCCAAGTGGAAGGATTTTAAAAATGACAAAAATTTATGCATGAGATGGAAAATGAAGACATATGAGTGGAAGCGCAAATAGCTGGACAATTTGGATTGTCATAATCATAATTTTTTTTATATAAATATAAAGTCATTTCACATTAACATTGTCAAGTTTTTAATTATCCATGTTCCAATAGACTTTGATGAGAATCATATTAAAAATTATGGATGAACTTTAAGAAAAAAATGGATTCATGATGGACTTTTGAAACAATGACATTGTCTTTGTCACACATATAAAATTTACAAGTTGAGTGAAAAGACATGACAATAGTGTCAAAATTGAAATTAAAAAATATGCTCACATCAAATGAGGTGTGTAAAAATAAAACACATTGAAACTTTCCCAATATATTAAAAAAAATTATTTTTATTATTAATTTACAAGAAATTGCCTCATTTTACTCATTGAAAGTACATTTCACATTCAAAATTCCAGGCTTTTGCATGGATTTTTTGACCAATCACATGTCTACATATATTTATTATTGTTTTAAAAATAAGCATATAGGAATGCACATTGGATAACATACTTCATTAAATGTCACATTGCGACAACTTTAATTAGTGTAAAATTTGAGCCTTTAAATGCCACTTTTGACCCACCTAACCATGATTTCACCCATACATTGATCCCAACAAGGCAAGATTTAAAATAAAAATATTATGTATATAATTATTTATGTTTGTTAGATTCACACAATTACCAATTAAAAACCTCAAACCTCGATTACCTAACAAAATTTCATAAAATTATGACATTTGCAAATTACCTTTCCTTGTCTTCAATTATTACCACTTTCCAACCAGCCATTATATCCTTTTTCAGTTTTGAATCATTCAAAATTTCAACAATTTACATTCTTTTAGTTTGTCACTTGATGCATTAAATTCTATTTTTGATGTGTATAAAGAGGGCATTTGAACCTTGGGTATTACTATTAGCACATCAATGATCCTTATATCATAGGTTAGAATATTACATTGAAAGGTGAATACCTTTTGGAGGGTAAATTAATTGTTTTGAAACATGGTAAGAAAAACCTACAATTTTGAAACCTTCTAAATAATTGAAAGATGTTGATCACAAAAAATGGATTAATTCAACAATTTTTTCAATTTTTTAAATGACCACAAGTAAAGGGGTCCAATCACGCTTGGGGTAATACATTAGGAACCATGAACAAGTGATGACTCCAACATGAAATTTGATTTTCTTGTGTTGCATGAAACCAAATATTAGATAATAATTTTGAATATAAATAGGTTTTCCCATGTGTTGGGTGAAGATGAATTTTTCATGGTTCCAACATGTATAATTGGATGAAAAATGAATGCCAATTTGAAATGGAGTTTTGTTCTATGTTGTTTTTTGCACCATCTTCCTTGTGCACTCTTTCTAAGTTTCCCTCATGTATTGTTGTGCACCATGTTTGTGCATTTCCCAATTTCCCTCCAAGCAATTTGATGACAAGTTTGTGCAAATGTTTGAAGTTGTTTTCCTTGCAAAATTCTCCCACAAAATGAACCTTGATAACTTCATCATGTCAATGATAAAATCAAGAAGATTCCATATTTTCAATCAATCATGTTCTTTGTCTTATATGTGTATTGAGAGTGAACATGTGTTGACCAATCAAGCATCTTGGAAAACAAATCTTACATGCCTACACACCACAAGTTGTTTAGTGTGTGTTTACATGCTAGTTAATACTTTCATAAAACTGAGAGAAACATTGATTCTATTGTTACTTGATGTGATTTTAACTTAGTTCCTTATAGATCTAACATTGGTTTTTATTGGCATGGGTTTGGACAAGAGTGGGAAAGTGTCCATATGATGTTATTTGGTTTGTAACTAATTAAGGCCTATGAAATTCATGTGAAGACGTCTTGTCAATCATAAGTGCCAATGTTAATACCGTGAAGATAAACAAGTTTTTTGGGCCAAGAATGAACAATAATGGGTGGAAATACAACAATCGTCCAAATAAAGAATTGGTAGGAAAAATAACTAAGCTATATTGCAAGGTCACTAGGAAGGGAAAGATTTGCAACAAGCAACCATCAGTCACATTTGCAATAGTAGTTGTAGTTGAATCAAAGGGCACGCCCATCAATTGGGTGGCTTTTGGTGCTCACATAATGAAGTAGTAGATAGTGTTGAAGACGACAAAATAGTAGGCACAAAGGTCAAGTCAAACGAAGTTGTTACAAAAACTTCACTAAAGTTGAAGGAAAGAGTACCACTATCACTTAAGGTTTTCCCAAACAATTTGCAAATCAAAGAGTGCATGTAAGATTTTGTTAGATTATGTCAAATTCAAAATAGAAAAAAACAAACCCTTTTCAAAGTCTTTTATACAACATGGGTCAAAATGTAAACCCCCATCTTTGAAGACATTACACCATCTTGATTAGTCTTAGTAGAAGTGGATACAATCAAAGATGTCTTATAGTCCAAGAAAAATAAATTACAACACATGTTTCTTCGTCGAAATGTGCCATTGTTGATTGTGATTTTTATTTCACAAAGCAATGATGTATAGCATGGAACATTTGTGTTCTAGGGAATGTAGATGGCTCAAGGATTTTTGGTAGCACCCAAAAGAACAACCTACTAAAAGATCCAACGTTTTTACTATTTGGTATGGGATTTCATTCTATTTAAACTACTTTTTGTTTTTTTAGTCATGTATATTGTGTTCATGATGTTATGTTTTGCATTGCACCATTCAACTAATCTTCATATATGCTTTTGTTTAGACGTTGAAGTTAGGACTTGTGTACGGTTCATAATTTTCTTTCAAACTTCTGATTTATGATGTCTTGATTTTCTTATCATTCTAGATAGTATATTGTTTAGCAAAGGACTTTTGTTTCAAGTTTCTTATGATTCCATTCCTTCTAACATTTTATTTTTGATGTCCTAAGTTTTTTATAATTTTAGATTCTACATCGTTCAACAAAAAAAAATGTCATAAACAAATCTTATGACTCCACTTAAGAGTACAAAAGTAGGCGATGGACTTAAGTCTTGAGGTGTCCATGTAAGTCTAGTTATAGTAGTAACGAAGAGGAGTAAAAGGATGTATGTCCTAAATTTTATATGATTCCAATAATCTAGTACTAAAGCAATGCATTTGGGTCTTGAATTTTTCTTATAATTATAGTTAGGGTATTGACCTACCATAGTTTTGTCCTAATTTTTTGAACTTCCATTTTAGGTACTAACACATTGGACATGTATCTTGATCTATTTTGGAAATTGTAGTTGAAATTATTAAACTAAGAATTATGTCTTGAATTCATATCATGCTTCTAATGCAAGTATTCAAAGTTTTGACTTTTGTCTTGGGCCTTCAACCCTAATTTCCTTCATTGTCTTGAACATATATGTCTAATTTTTTGCTTGTTTGTTTGATTGGTTGTAGCAAGGACTAAATCTTTAACTAGTGAATAAGGTGTTTCAAATTTTGACCTTGACAACAATAAAGGTGGCTTGTAATTGAATACAAAAACAACAAAGACATTTTTCGAGGCATACAATTGTTGTTTATTGCAAGTCCTAATTTTCCTCAAAAGAATGTGATAGCTACTTCAAAAGCAACAGAACTTACTTCTAAATGTGTAGTTCATTTTGATCATCCATCAACAATATTGATTGAGGTACCTTTTTTTTTTTGAACTCCTAACTAATATTGCACAAATTTTTTTTCAGGTTGTGCATTTTAGCTTAGATGAATGAAATATGAAAAGTTAAACATAAATATTATCACTAAAAAATAGAAATCCAAATGTATTCAAGTTTTAAATTTTGACTTGCCTCTTGTTGTAACCATGTGGCCATGCAAATCTTTGCTATGGATGTGTGCAAGGTTTAACATCATGTCCCATTTGCATTAAAGCCATAGTTGGATGGCATAGGAAGCTATTAGTCACACCATTGGTTAACCTGTTGGTTATTTCATGTTAACAAGGCATTTGACACATCACAAGATCCCAAAATACCCAAGGTTCAGAAGAAGAAAAGAGGGCCTTCAAAGGGGAAGGCAAAAATTGCAAAGAAAATACACATTGATTGTATATTGGATGATGAATGAAACTATGATTTTGATAATGGCACTAATAGTGATGAAGAACATGTTGGTTTTGATCATGGTGATGTTCCTAATGATGGTCTTGATCATGGTGCTACTCTTGATGGTGGTCTTAATGATGGTCTTGATCACAACATTGCTTTTGATGATGGTGTTATTCCACCAAAATCAGAGGAAAATTTATGAAATGGCAATAACCTAAACTTGCAGTCCCAAATTCAAAGTTCATAATAGCAAATTGGAACCTAGGTTTGTCGCCCAACAAAATTTTAAGCAATACCTTGGCAAATACAATTTCTATAATGGATAATGCATCAAATCTAAAACTTGCAGCATAAAATTTTGTAACCCCCAGTGCACCATTGGGCCGTGTCAATTAGAACTTAGGTTTCTAAATGTGAAGTGGTGCTTAAACCTTGTAAGTGAAAAAATCTCACAAATCCCAATTTAGGAACCATGCCTCATCTTACACAAGCTCTTAAACATGTCCAAGAAGTGCACTAACATGTAATTTGAAGGCTAAGAAATTTTAGACTATACTTAGTTTTATAATTAGCATGCATGTGATTTATACTTGAACATCAGGCTTAATGTACATAATATACATGGGATTTCAACTATTGTTTGCAATCAATGTTGTAACATGAATTATTATTCATTTGTATTGTGTACCAATTGCTTCATTTATGTATGAAGAATAAATCAAATGTAAAAGATGAACTAAATTGTTGGTGATATTGTGTTAAATGTCTAACATACAATGTTAATGAGTTTATTTGCTAGATAGTTCAAGAAGTGTGATCTCACTATATATATGAACATATTAGATTTTTTCATTGGATTCTTGAATAAAAGCTTTGGCAATTTGAATTCTAAGTCTAGAAATGATTTCAATCTTTGCACCCCAAGAACACCAAACAATTGTAACTAGATTTTTTAATTTTATATGAAATCTTTTTTGCATTTCATTGATTTTACAAATTAGATGAATTTCTAGAATTATTTTTTTTCCCTTAAACTTTACAAGATGCTAATGAAATTTCTCACCCCTTATTTTGATTGCAAATAGTTATTTTTAAAATCCATTTTTTGGAATTTGACTCAAAACTTGAACATGTTGGTTTTTTTATAAACATACTTTTGTAGTTAGTTCAGTGATTTGTAGTTCTACCATGGGAATTATATCAACAACCTCATGTTGCAACATTGATAATTCTCGGGTTTTTAAACTTGTTTAAGATATGGACCTTGGTAAATTGACATTTTTTACCAGATGATATATTATAAGAACTGGTTTAAAACATGATTGGCAATTCATTAAAGTTACCTACTTAATAACATTGATTTCTCTAACATAGGAACTATTGCATTATCATTGGATTAAGGCTTACATATGGTTGCCATGTAGGGTTGGAGTATCTTTGCTCAAGTAGGTCGAATCCCAGATTGGCATAACATCATGGCAATTATGCATAATTTATTTTGGTGAGTTCAATACACATGACAAAATTGGTTTCCAAATTATTTCCAAAAAACTTTCCCTTGAAGAAAGGGTTTAGGGTTTAGAAGAATTCTTATATTGTCAATTTGGTTATCAATGGATAGATAAATGTCTATTGGAGGATTTTGACATTGATTTCTTTTTCATCACGTAACATCATTGGCGGGTGTATGGATTGTTTTTTGAGTAGGTTTACTTGTTGGATTTAATGGGTAGCCATTCTTGGGTTGAACATGAAGGTTGATGTAAGGATCTCATCACAAACTTATTCATCACATTTCTTGATGCACGACTTGGTGAGGTCTTTTTTTAATGGTTCAACTTAATATGATTTGGATATATCATATTGGAAATGATATTGATGTCTTCCTAAATGCATTGTAGTTTATGTCAATCACAAAATTATGAAGGGCAATGAAGTTTTTTCTTTCATTTTTTGGTTATTTAAAAAGCTCATTATGTTGGTGTTGGTTGGCACATGATGTTTTGGTGGGATTTGAGGATGCCAAACTACTAAACCCACAAGCGGAAGTGGCCAAATCTAGTCAACATTTGTTGTGATTCCTTAACTTTTTTGTGCTTAACTTCATGCCTAATTATTTTGTGACTTATTAATGTTATAGCTTTTGAACTTGCATGTTCTATATTGTTCATTCCCTTGGTTCCCACAAAGGGTGATGATGGTTTTACACATTAAAGAGGCCAAAAAAAATGTTTCTATCTTGCCATCTTTCCATTTGCTTGTTCAAATGTTGCAAGGTGGCAAGAGACACAACTTTGAGTCAAATTGTGAAATTTGAAACATAGGGCATTATGAGTTCATGATTTTTTGCTTCTATTGTAGTGTTTTGAGATGACTTTTTTGAACAATGAGTAAGGTATCTCAATTTTTCTTTGTTGAAGCATTAGAATAAATGTACATCATAATATGTCAAGGGAAAGTGGTCCATATACAACAAGATTTGAATAGTTGTCAAACCCCTCACATCTAAGGCAAACAATGTGGTCTTTGTAATTGGAGCCAACTCATGGTGTGTGCATCGTTCTTGTTTCAATTTTCAGGTTATAATAAAAAATAGGTACTCACGAGAAGAAGTTTGACAAAAAATTTGAGTTGAATTTTTGCAATTTCTAACATAGTTGTTAGGGGCACCATCTACAAAAGACAACCTTTATCCTCTCCTAAGGTGTAGTTTGCTAGTCAATCTCTAGTGAATAATACTCCATACATTTGTGTTATTACTATGGATTTCTATTTTTGCGTATTTAGCTTTCTACACAATTTGCCCTTTGCTAATGACTTGAACAATGGTGTTGTAACTTGTACAATTCTTTTTACGTTGCAGTAGAAACATAACATCAAGATGTGATTGTTTTCCCACGTTGTTGATGCAAGGTGTTGGCTTTGAGGAGGTGAGAGTGGTGGGTCCCAACATGTTCCAAGGTTGGTTTAACAATCATGTGCACTTGCAAATTGCCAATGCCCTTCTTGATCAAATTCTTCAATAAACTCATGGCAATTGTGAAAATGATTTCAATGTTGTTGTTTATTAGCTTTCCAAGTCACCTCTTCGCAAACTAGTGGCCACGTTTTGTGATGTATACAAAAATTAATCAAAAGATAATGTTTAATATGTTCCTTGGAAACTAGGTTAACAACTATTTTCCTTAATTTAATTATTCCATTTCTTTTTTAAAAATATTGACAAATATCTTTTATAAATAAAGACAATGCATGACAATATCTTTTCTAATATGATTGTTCAGTTCAATGTACAACAAAGATTAAAATATGCCACCTTTGCCTTGAAGGTATGTTGGATCTCAACAATATTCTCCACTCTATGTTATGAATGTTTTTTGAATTATGACTTTGTGAGTGCTCAACATAAGTTTGTTCATTTTTATTTTTGTCTACTACTTTGATCCACTAGCAATTACTTTCTATATTAGACTTGTTGTTACATGGTGGGTATTGATTTTCTTAACACGTGGACCTTCTTATATACATTTGTGACTACATACTTATAAAGCAAACACCCACGCAATATCAAGAGCATTACAACAGTTTTGAAAGCCATGTCATCAGAATCAACTCCTCTTGAACAAGAGTTTACATTCATACTATAGGTTTGCAACAAAAGATTGGGTTGAAGGGGCAAAGGTTGAAGAGTTCATTACTAGGTCTTTTGGTGTTTTTTTCTTTAGTAAAACAAAACCCATTTTGTTGTATTAATAATGTACATTTTCTTATCTTCTAAAACATGACTTAATTTCTTGTTTAAGCCACACGGATCATGGTGGAATTTGTCATGAGCTCCTCTAGTAATTCATAGAATTGGAAGTGTTGTTCTTGGCTTGAAGGTGATATTTGAACTTAAAGGGTATGTTTCTAGTTGTTAAATATCTTAAATATATGCTAGTTCAAAGTAGCATGGCTTTTGCATGCAAGAGTTGGTTGTTACAATGATGATGATGTTGGCATCTTGTTGAACCATAGGTCATATATACATCAACATCCATTTTTTTTAATCTTAAAGGATATTTGGATCAATATTTCATTTTTGGGTTTGCAGGTTTGTTGTGAATCTAATTTTGTAGTTGGTATTTAGACATATGTGCAATGACACATGTGTTAAAGAGTTCTTCAAACTCCTATGTGTAGAGGTCATTCATAGTATATAATGGATTGTGCATGGGTTGTGGCCAAATCTTAACCTTTGACAATTATGGCATATCTTATTGCCCAAATCATAGATTCATCTTTGCAGGTGTCCAGTTGGTACCACCCCACTTTTTTCTGGATATACAAATTATCATATCTCAAAGAATTGTCTTGACTATACAAAACAATGAACATTATGTATGAACATATTGCATATACTTCCATGTACTTCATTGATTTCTTTGTGTATCGTGAGTGTAGTATGGGTAAAATGAGTTACTTGTTTTCTAGCATTGGTGGTTTTTTTTGTGTTTTGAAAGGCATGCAATCGGTTTCAACTTGTTATTTTTGAGATGGTTGTCGTTGTGGTTGCATGGTGTAGTGTATTTTTGTTGGAAGAAGAAAGTAAGATATATCACAAGAATGGTCCAAAGGAGGAGTTTGTTAAAGGCTAGTAGCTTGTAAGCTGCTATCTCTTTGTTCACAATATTGTATGAAATTATGATATGTGCAAACATGATATTTGTTAAAATGAACTTTATCCTTTGATTTGCTGCATTGATATGTATTAACCATCTATCAATTGAACCTTTGTAGTCAAGTAAAAAAGGTACGATCACTTGCAATTAAATTCTTGAGAGACCAACTAAAATGTTCATCTTTCCATGAAGGATATGGTTTTTGGTGTAGGATAGTTTTTAGAAAAAGTAAGTGATAGAATCTCATTACCATCATGGTAGTTGGAAAAAAGATGAACTATTAAAAAAAAGGAATTGCTTGTTGAAGAACATCTTTGACATAATTTTTGCAGTCAAGCACACAAAATTTAGGAGGGATGTTACATTATGCTTTCCAATTACCATTGTTGCAGATAGATTAAGCAATTGCTAAAGGCAACCTAATGCACTTTTTACAACTAAGCAAAAATGATGTGAATTTCATTGGGGAGCAAGACCTACAAGCTTATTCATATATAATTTAATTATTTGATGCACACACAAAATAAACATTGCACAATTTTGTTTGCATATATTGAAGTGATTATGTATGAGTGCTTTCCTATCTTAAACAATTATTAGTTGGATTTTAAGCACTAGGTAGTTATTGCATTTAAAGACTTTCAATCAATTGCCTTCAAATTTCATAAATCCAAAGACTTTCTTCATGGATAGCACTCTCAAAACATTTTTTTAAATGTGAATGGTGAACTTTTGGAGGTTTCTTTATTTCGGGTAGATAATGATTATAATCACCTTTCAACATAAACTAAATAATCATCTACAACATCCATGAAAAGCCTAAATGTTTTTTTTTCCTACACAAATTCATTGTTATAAATTAGTTATTACTCATAATTGCTATAGATAACCAACAACAAATACATTGACATCTACAGAATCCCAAGCGTATGAAATTAAATTTGAGCATATAAACCACAAAACATCACATGAACAAATGCACATTCTGAAGTGACATGCACACTTACATATCAATCCATTTGTGCATTTCCTAGTGCATTGTAAAGAAGACATTTCTAGGACATGTACTACATAGTTAAAATAAAAATGCAAAATTGAATCAAAAAATATATAAACAAAAATCAAGCACATAGTTAGTTTTACTCATCATCGAAGTCAACATTCCTATGATGCTCCATTGCATAGGTAATATGTTCTAAGGCACTTTTAGGCAAAGTGTAAATAGTGACACCACCTTTTTGTTTGTTCATAGCTTGTATCATAGAAAACTTGGAAGCACAAACCAAATGAGAATATATGAAAGTTGGACCTTTGTCCCTAATAAACACATACGATGAGTTCCTTCTACCTGATCGTTTATAATATTACCCAATAACAATCGCATTGCCCTTTTCAACATAATTCCCAAAGTCATTAGGCCTTGAGCCTTATTTTACAATATGCAATTCTTTGACACATTATAAGATGAAGAAATCAACTTTTTCATAATTGTTTGGTTCAACCATGACAGCAAAATTGTCTCCAAATTTTAAACATGTAGTTAGATCATTGTTGTTTTCTCTTATTCAGGTGCAAACAAGGTAAAGTAGACAGCTCACAACTACTTGTTAAAAAAATTAGATGTAGCCATGAATTTTTTTTAATGTATTAAAAGTAGAATTTTTTTTGGTCTAATAATTAACATGATGATAATCTTTCATTTAATATTTAAAATTTTGAAAAAATCCATCTTGAAAGTAGGATTAAGTAGAATTAAAAAAAAAGTTTCTACTTGCACAAAATATCCCATTTTACAAAATGGGCTACATGTAGATGAAACATTAATTTTTAAAAAAATTCAATTTAGTGGAGCTTTAAAATATACTTATGTATTATCAAATTATGGATGTTATAATTATAATATATCAAATTATTAATATGAAGTAGGTCTGAACATCATTTTGACCCAATTAGTTTCAAACATACTTTCAACCTACTCTTATGATACCAAAGTTGTTCAAACTTTGTATTCAACTTCCTATAAACTAAATGTAAAGCCCTATGGTTTTATATTTTATTTCAAAATATTTTGAATCTATTTTCTTTCATCCATATCAAAAACTGTTTCATTTTTAAATTGGATTTTGAAAAGACTATTTTTCTTGTCTACTTTACCTTGCTTACATCCACTCCCATTCATTTTCATCATATTCCACATCACATAGAGCATTTGATTCATGATAAGGCTTTAATGTGACTAGCCTCCATGGTTCAATAAATTAATAATATCTCAACCATTTAATAAAACATGAATTAAATTTTGATATGTGTTTATTTGTGAAGTCCAAATATATGGTGACATGTGGTAATTTTAAAAGCCCATCCATTATTCAAATTTATTAATTAATTGGGTAGGTAGATCATAAGTAGGATGATAGGGTTAGGCTAGCTAGGTAAATTTAAAATAATAAAGTTTTGTGTTTGGGTTTAGTAATTTTTAAAGGTAGAGCTTTTTTCATTGGTTCATCCCAAATGACATTTGGTACTTGGTTTGTGAACAAAACTAATGCACCTATTTATAGATTGTGCCCATTTGGAATGGAAGGGAAAAGATATGGGATTAAAAAATTAGTTGCAAATGCAACCAATGTAGTTGCAACCTATATGCAAATATTGCATGGTACTTATGCCATACTAACCTAGTTTATTTACTAGCTATGTTAATGATATTATAAATAATAAAAGTTAATAGGTAATAAAATAATAATATTAGTTGGCTAGTAAATAATAATAAGTTTTTTTAATAACTATGATTACCTATAATAGGTAATAATCAATAACATAATAATATTATTCTATAACTTAAGTTAATTAATAAGTAACTTAAGTCAATAGTTAACCTAGGTTGCGACATGTATAGGATTATTAGTGTAACCTACTAGCCATAAATATACTACCATAGTTAATAATATCTAATAATAATAATAATAATAATAATAATAAAAAAACCAATAATAATTTAACCTCCTAATTAGTTTAGCCATGGTTAATTTAATCACATTTAATTTGACCTTTTAGATATTTTAATTGTGATTAGTTTAACTTAAGTTAATTTAACCTTTTAATTAGTTTAACAAGGTAATGTTTAACTTCTTGTTTAGTTTAGCCATGGTTAGTTTAACCATCATTAATTTAGTTTTTTAATTAATTCAACCATCATTAATCTAGTTTAAATTAATGTAGCCATGATTAGTTTAATGATGGTTTGTGTAACCATAATTAGTTTGCCCTAGATTAGTTTAGCTTAGGTTTAGCCTTGGTTATGAGTTGAACCTAAGTTGAACCTTAGTTAATATGGATTTAACTTTAATATTAAAGGTATAACACTACTATACATAGATTATGTAAATATACTGGGTATACTAATTTAGGTATGCATTAGTTTAAACCATTATTTTTATAACACATGTCCATTTTGCATGTTAATTGCACACATAATCATATGGCCCAAAAATTATATGATATCAATTTGTAATTACAAATGACAACTAGTTGCATAGTAATTGGTTACAAACAACTTGATTTCTTTTAATGGTTCTTAAAGATTACTAAAGTTAAACTTGCCAACAAAGTTAAACATGATTGACCACATTACAATGTGTACATTTTACTATATAAATATCTATGTTATAATTAATTGACAACTTCAATACAACTCCTTGATTTTTTAATATGACATTTTATTTATTAATTCCTTGCATTTTCATGAGATATTTATAATGTAGTTGCATATTAATTGTTTTGAAACTTTAGTTGCAAAGTAGTTTAGTTGTTGTAAACATAATTTTTCATAGTGAAATTGATATATATTTTTCCCTTGTGCAAAGGGTAAACCATGATGCCTTAAAATTATTTTTTGAAACATTGATATAAACACAATTAACACTATATTGTCTTAAAACAAGTACCACCAAATTATTTGCATTTCCATTAACACCATTTCACCCCTTGTTCTCTCCTTCACATATTTAGTTTTTAACATTTTTTTTGAATGCAACATTCAAAATCTTGCAACCAAAATCATATGACTATTATGTTAGACTTTAATTATATAAATTAAATGAAATTATGGACATAAAAACATGTACAATTGTAGAAATAAATTTATAATTATATATTTCACATGCAAAATAAATATCATTGAGGTATTACAAAATTACATAATTTTACTTAAAGACATTAGATGGGAATATTTGGAAATAAAAATAATAGATTAATTTACTTTTTTTCATTTTGAAATTAAAGAAATTAAAATAAATAAATAATGAATTTAAATATGATGTGTCATAGTAACTTCATTAATAAATTACATAATTTTAAAGTTAAATCATATTTACAGACATAATTTGTCCTAACTTAAAGTTTAATTTATTTATAATCTATCTGAGGACATAACTTATTGTACCCTCAAGTTTTGCTATGATCGTTAAAGATTTGATTTCTAGTTTTCTAGTTCGCATGAAGGTTCAATTCCTTCTTGGGACATCTTATAATTTGTAATTTTGTGACTTACATGATTATAATTGTAACTTGTGAGTTAAAGAAAGCTCTAATGTCGACACTAAACTAGTTTGCACAATATACTTTTGAATAAAAGAACAACTATTTTATGGTGGAGTGTGCACAATAGACTTTGAATAAAGAACACAATATATTTTGAATAAAGAACAATTATTTTACGGTGGGAGAGGGCCAATAATGCTGGTAAAATGTGCATGGATCCTCTCCAATAATTGTTGGTAAATGTGCATGGATCCAATGCTTGTAAAAGGGCACTAAATGTCAAAAAGACTGTTCTTGATCGGATGACACTAATGATTGACTCAAATGTTTTCGCATTTTAATAGTTTCTCACCTTATATTGTCCCATTATTCATGTCATGTTTGGGGATTGTAAGATGTTAAACACCCCGCACAAACTTTGTGGGTTTGTGGGTGCCAATGTGACGCCTTGCATGAACCTCACATGGTTTTGCCACAAGTTTGGGTTGATGTTGAGCCCAAAAAAAAAAGAATGGGAGATCATTTCAAACTCAGGCAATCTTGAGCAAAACCGACTAGAACTAGGTTGTTAGTTAGTTTCATGCCTAGTCTTTTAGATAGGTGTTCATGGATTCAAATGTTTTACAAAGACCAAGAGATGCAAAATCAAAATTTTCTTTCCCTTGTAAGAAGTGCTTGTCTCTTCATCAAGAGATGCAAAATCAAATGTTTTTTTTCCCTTGTAAGAAGTGCTTGTCTCTTCATCAAGAGATGCAAAATCAAATGGTTTTTTCCCTTGTAAGAAGTGCTTGTCTCTTCATCATCATGTAGAGAGTAAATAGGCATGCGCAGAATGGCGCAAGGTGCCCCCACTAACACCCACAATCTTTGTAAGGGGCTATTTGATGTTGGCCATGGGGATGGGAAGCAATGAACACACTAACTATGTTGACTGTGAGAAATATTGCTAGAGGTCAAATTAGGGGATATGGGTGAAGTGGCTCTTACATGACTAAAATTGACATGACAAAAAGAAAAAATAAAATGAACCAGTATTTATATAAACCTAATTTAGGGCTGGCTTCGGTACATGTCTGCTGAATAATTAATCAATTAATTTTGAAGATTCCATTTCGAGGAATGGAATATTGTGGAATATTTAAAATGATTCTTTATTTTTCATCACAAAATTTTTGTCCTTCAAGAATTTTTTGGGAAAAAAATTCAGCATTTCTGAAAATAATATACTTTGTGCCAAAACTGCCAAGGTGCTATGATTAGGGTTTTTTTTTTTTTTTTCAAATTCCTCAACTAGGTCCACTGGCGAGGATCAGGTACAGCCATTAAAAAAAAATAAAAATAAAAATTGATTCATTACTTCGTACAAGAAGACCCCGACTTTTGACTGTACTGAAAATGGATTGTTGGTGTGCACGTAAAGCTGAAAACCCTAAGCTGTCCACCGTCGCTGCTCGCGAGTGCACGCAAAGCTCGAAACCCTAATTGTGATCACCAATTAGGTTTGGTTTGTTTGCTTGTGTAGAGGAAACGATAGAACACGACGACGCAGCAGCAGAAGAAGAAGCTTTGATTGATGGGTTTGTTCCTGTTTTCTTGAGGGAATGGATATAAGAAAACGCAGAAGAAGAAGAAGCTTTTGATTGTCTTGAGATTGTAGTATCGATAGGTAATGGAGAACAACAAGATGCAGATGCGGCAGCAAGTGCTGTTGGAGCATCTGAAGCCGAGTCGTCGAAGAGGCGGCGGTTTGTGCGAATCGTCAAATCTGCTGGTTTGTTCCTCGCCTTGTATGGCTGGAGATAGCGCACCTTATGCGCGTACCACGGATTTCTTGGACGATGTTGTGATTGTGGCGGCGTACCGGACGCCGATTTGCAAAGCCAAGCGAGGGGGATTCAAGGACACATATCCAGATGATTTGTTGGCTCCCGTTCTGAGGGCGGTGGTGGACAGTGTAGGAGTGAAGGCGGAGGAAGTCGGGGATATCGTGGTGGGGAGTGTATTGGCTCCCGGTGCACAGCGAGCCAACGAGTGTCGGATGGCTGCTTTCTTTGCAGGTTTTCCAGAGACCGTGCCTGTGAGGACTGTGAACAGGCAGTGCTCTTCAGGACTTCAGGCTGTGGCTGATGTAGCGGCGGCGATCAAGGCCGGTTTCTATGACATCGGGATCGGTGCTGGGGTGGAATCCATGACGAGTAATTCCGTGTCTTGGGACGGTACTGTGAATCCGAAAGTGGAGAGCAACCAGAGAGCGCAGGACTGTTTGTTACCCATGGGTATCACGTCAGAGAACGTGGCAGAGCGTTATGGTGTCGGCCGCAAACAGCAGGATGTTGCATCGGTTACCTCACATCAGCGTGCCGCTGCGGCTACAGCGAATGGGAAATTCAAAGAAGAAATTGTTCCTGTGCACACGAAGCTGGTAGATCCCAAGACTGGAGAGGAGAAACAGGTTACCATCGCTGTGGACGATGGAATTCGGCCACAAACCACGCTCGCAGAGCTGGCCAAACTCAAGCCGGCTTTCAAAAAAGGTGGCTCCACCACAGCAGGCAATTCATCCCAGGTCAGTGATGGTGCGGGAGCTGTGCTGCTCATGAAGCGAAGAGTTGCTTTGGAAAAGGGCATTCCTGTGTTGGGTGTTTTCAGGAGTTTTGTTGCAGTTGGTGTGGATCCTGCGATTATGGGTATTGGACCTACTGTGGCCATCCCCAAGGCTGTTGAAGCAGCTGGCCTTGAACTTAATGACATAGATCTCTTTGAGATCAATGAAGCCTTTGCATCACAGTTCACTTACTGTGCCAAGAAATTGGAGCTTGATGAGGAGAAGATCAATGTGAATGGAGGTGCAATTGCACTGGGTCATCCCCTCGGAGCCACCGGTGCTCGGTGCACAGCCACTCTTTTGCATGAGATGAAGCGGCGTGGCAAGGATTGTCGCTTTGGTGTTGTGTCCATGTGTATTGGGTCTGGTATGGGAGCTGCAGCAGTGTTTGAACGTGGAAGTGCAGTGGACACATTGAACAATGCAAGACCAATAGCAGCGAACAATTTTTTGTCCAAGGATGCAAAGTGAAGTGCACCTATCTCTAACACTTTGGGAGTTGCAAGCTTGTGTGTCACATGCAAGAATAGTGTCTGAAGTTCATGTCAAATGAAAGGACAATTGAAGGTTTCCAAGAAGCAAGCAAGTGGAATGTTGTGTACTTGTTGAATGTTCAGGTCATAGAATAGTGCAATTTGGGTTTCCTGCTAGTGGGAAAATTTGTACAGGGGGTGTGAAAGAATCTCAGATGGCTTATGAAGCTTTGTTCAAATACAAAGATGGAGTAAAGTTGTATTTTCTAGCAATTCCCAGGCTGTGAAATTATCTTTGCAAGTGAGACACTGTTCTCAATTCAAGAAGAGTGCTCTTGTAGGACTCTTCAACATGCTAAACCAACATACTATTTAGTTGTTTGTTACATACAAACCAAGCACTATTTTTTCTTACTCCTGAAGCAATGTCCTCCATAATCTCCAAGGAGAGTGCTCTGCAGGCAGCAGAGCATGGTGCAAGCTCCATTGAATGCCTCATTGTCTACATGGTATACTGACAGAGCTGTTATTTCTCCATCAAAAATAGCAGGTTCAGATTATCCAGAAAATGGTCTACAGATTCCCATATCAACACAACCCTAAAACAGTACTAGGCTGCAGAGTGATTTCTATCTTGGATTTCTGAACAGTAGCAATCCTCAGTGATCCAATGTTTGTCAACAACTTTTGGATTCTTGCAATCCTCTCCATCTGCAAGAATTGTCAACTGGTACCTCTTGTTTTCCTTTGTTTTTGGCATTTGAAATCAGTTTTGGGTTTGTGACTTTGGAATTTTAGAGGTTAATATTTCAAGGACTTCACAATCCTAAGCGGGTGGTTATTCAAAGCCCACTTGTGCATGATAGATCATGCTTTGAAAGTTATCCTTGTTTGCATTCACAAGGAAGCACAGAAGAAAATGAGTGTCCTTTGAATGGATGAAGCTTGCTCTTTCTGCATACTCCCGCAGGAGAGAGGAAATTGCAAACAAACTGAATCTCCTGCACATCCAATGGATACAGTGGAAACCCAGAAAAAAAGGTACAGCAGCAGACTATCTCATAAAACTCTGGGCTTCATCCTAGAGATAAGCAAGAGAAAGCCTTACTAATATTGATGAATTTCTGTTCAAGAATTGCACAATGAGGGTTTGCAAATAGACAGGTAAATAACCACAACACAACATTGATGAAAATATTCTTGTACTTTATGATCAACTTCTCACTGTCCTATTCATGCATCATGAAAGTACTTGTTCATGGAACAACCAGCATTGGAGCAGCAAGTGCTATGGGATGGCAGCTCTGATGGGGTTCTAAGGATTGGAACCCACACCAGCATGTGCCTGCTGTCCTTACAGTGATGGTTGTGCAAACCCACAGTCAGTTGTAGGGGACTGTAAGTTACCTTTCAAGCCTGAAGGATATTCCAAAGGTCCTACGTTTTTGCATTTAAAAGTGCAGCTAAAGGAAGTTGTTCTTGTCTGACATTAAGAAAATGTGAAAAAACTGTATCATCTTTTCCATACTACATCAGGTTCCACTCTTCAATGAAATGATTGAGCTCTAAGCACCTCATGGATAAATAGGTCAATTCAATCAAAGCTCATGAATCTATGCTTCAGTGCTACAGCTCTAATTTCTTTTCAGCTTTTAAGTCAAGTAATAGAATCATGAAATCTTGAAAGTAAGGACACATCTTCTTCCCTTCTGTACCATGTTTGTCCCACTTTAGCAGAAAGTGTCGATCCTGTTTTGCAATCCACACAAGTATTTGTTGCATTAATGATTCCTGTTTGAAAACTCGCTATCAACAATAGAGGCAGGCAGAAGATGCCAACATCAGCTTGCATCAAGTGGAAATACATCCATGGCTTCAGACTTTCAGCCATTGCAAGACCTCCATGACACTGAACTCAGAGTGTCAGCAATCCAGACTGGAGGCTTGCACTACATTTAATGCAAGTCCATAAAATGTTCTGTTTAATTATCAGGCAGCACAGAGGAATCAGCAATGTTGTTCCCATGGGACAAAACCTCACCAGGATTCACCTCTACAATGACCAGCAAGGGGTAGATTTAAACTGTCAATTATTGCTAACTCTACTCCTCCACAATGTCAAACAGATGGTTTGCTGTGGTACACAATGCTCTAGATCAATTCACCGCTGCTCACAAAGAATTGAACTGCATCAACACACAATTTCTGAATGAAGATGCAAGGTATATTTTAAGATTACAGTTAAGGCATAGATCTTCCCAACTGGAAATCCATTTTGGCAAAATTGCACAAACAAACAATAAACAAAACACACTGCAGAAGTCAGCCAAACACAACTGAAAAATACAGCACTGTGAGACAGAGGGGCTGGTTTTTAACTCTTAGATTCAAGCATGCAAGGTGTGCATCTTCATAATGAGGTGATTCCTGAAAGCTGATAGTCACAAGGCTTATTCGCAAGGAGCCTGACCTACAGAACTTAAGTAAATGACTCCGCATTCCAAAATTGAGAGGCATTGCAGCTCCATTGTAAGCAAAACCTGGGACAATTACAACTTGTCCTCATACTCTGACAGAGGAGTGATCTGGTCCTTAAGACCCTTCCGTTTCCTAATGTCACTGACAATAACCCCTGCCTGTGAGCTTGCATCATGTGGATCACTGTTTAGCATCTCCCAGTGATCAAACACACACTGTGGGAAAGCCTGTCCAGATGTTGCAGCACGCAGAGTACCTGAAAAACCAAATGACTCAATGACTGGAAGATATGCCTTGATATTGTATAATGGAGTTCCTGGCCGCTGGATTTCCTCAAACACATGACCCCGCTTCTGATTCAGCACACTGTAGATGCCACCTAGTGCCCCCTCTGGTGCCTGGATCTCCACCAGGTACACTGGCTCTAGAAGGCGAGGCTTTGCTGTGAGCTGAGC
>Ga0116227_10005558_pt1 | contig 26429 bp, 20 predicted proteins | sample S1TSphgellanicum_FD_89693 | JGI IMG/M metagenome (GOLD analysis project Ga0116227, IMG submission 89693) | Host-associated microbial communities from peat moss isolated from Minnesota, USA - S1T2_Fb - Sphagnum magellanicum MG | ecosystem: Host-associated > Plants > Peat moss > Unclassified...
AATTTTTTAAATCATTTTTTATTCTATATCATCCATATGAAAAAAATAAAATAAGATCAAAATGGGTGTAAATAAAATTGAGAACCATTTGTTCAATCTATTACATCTATAAGTATCTAATTTTTTTAAAAATAATCAGATATACTTTAAAAGTAAACAAAATGTATCCCCATGGGTGGGGGGGCTGTTTGACCCCTCAAAGTTTGTGAGGTCCGATCATAACCCCTTGGGAGTCTCATGTCAATTTGTCCTTTTCAATTTACATAAACTCAAAGAACTCATTCCAACGTTCAAGAATGTACTACTCGGTTTTTTCCCTCATGTCTTTCATCGTAAATCCTTTTTGCGACTCTAGTTAAGGCAAGCTCATCATTAATTTTGTCAATTGGGTAGATGAAGTGAACTTCCTTCTTCTTACATGAGTCCTCAAGCATGAGAACAACCTTTCCAAACTTGTGAGCCCAAATCTTCAAGGTGTGGATGGGCATCTTCCTTATAGAATCCTAGTTTTCATTTTTTTATAAAATGGAACTCTACTAAGGTTTCTAATGTAGTCAAGAACCTAGCTGCCCAAGTTGTTATGCTAAGAGCTAGGTGCAATATGTCGAGCTCTACCTCAAAATATAAATTGTTAAGGCCCACTTGTATTAATATAAATTGTTAAGGCCCACTTGTATTCGTTGACAACCTTCACCAACAATGGGGGCGTGTACATACACATTCGAATAGATGTGTACTATTAGTATCACTTTGCAATTTTTTTAATAAGGCACATAAGAAGGAGAAGCACTTGGTAACCACCAGGCGTTCTTTGTTCACAACAAAGAAAAACGCCTTGAAATTTTTGGCAGCCACCAAGTGTTTGTATCTTTGTGAACTTACAATGCCTAGTGGCCATTAGGCATTCTGTTAGGCATAATGAATTGATAGACATCTAACAACCACCAAGCGTTCTTAGCACTATGGAATGAAAAAGCCTTGGTGGCCGCTAAGTGTTTCATTCCATAGTGTTAAGAACACCTAGTGGCCACCAAACATGTCTCAGTTCATAGATGTTAAAAATGCCTAGTGGTTGCTAAGCATTTTTAGCACTATTAAGGGGGAGACCCTTGGCAGTCACTAAACGTTTTCAACACTGATAAGGGAGAGATGTTTGGCAATTGTCAAACATTCTTGATTTTACCTTTTTATTTTTTCACCATGTTTAATACAAATTATCCAAATATGGGTTGGGTTATGTTAAATTTAAAAAAGTTATATTATTATTTAATAGATGTTCTCAACATTATTAAGTGAAACACTTAACGATCACCAGACATTCTCAACATTATGACATGAAAAATGCCTAGTGGCCTCAAGGTGTTATTAGCACTACAACATGAGAGATGCCTAGTAGCCACTAGGCATTTTTAGCATTATGAATGGGAGGCGCCTAGTAGCCATTAAGTGTTTTTCACATTGTGCAATGAAAAATGTCTGGTGGCCATCAAGTGTTCTCAAAACTCTTAAATGAAAAACATTTGACAACCATTAGGCATTCCTAACATTATGAATTAAGAACTATTTAACGACCGCTAGGCACTCTCAATAGTATACAATGTTGTGTATGGACAAATGTTGTCTACATAGGCGTGTGTGATTGAGGTGAACCAAGCACTTGCAAGAGGTGAAACCATCATTGTATGGCTTTGTAAAAGAACAAGATGCCACCATAATTGTTTTTTTTTAAATACCAAATTAAAAACTACAAATTCCCTTCGATGAATCGCCAAGTAACACACCACAACTTTGAGGTCTAAAACATATTTGGTGGGCAAGCTGGCAAATGTCATATGGGGTGATTGGGATGCAAAATATTTTGTGAACAATTCAACCAAGATGTCATTTGGGAAACTGATCCATGATATGTATGACCCAAATGCAAAGGCATGAAGAATTGTCAAACATGTCATGCGCACATTGATGGGGCCTCCATACAATTGGACTACACTTGAAGAATGTTATTAACAGTGGCCATAGACAATTTGTAATTGCTAGATATGAAATATGGTGTAATTTGCATGATCTTTCAAAAATGACACGTTTTGGACTTATGGATTTTATAAAATCAAATTTGAGATTTGTGAATCCATCTTCTTTACTCATTTGAAATTTATGTCTAGATCTATGTTTTATAATGATGTTGGGTTTCTTGTAAACATAAGACACAATGATCACACACAATTTTACACAAATATTGCCCATCTATTTTTAAAATTTTTGAATTATGGATGATTGGATTTATCATAGATAATTGGTTCCAATAAATGCTCTCATAATTGATAGATATTAGTTAATGAAAATGAATCATAAAATTTCATTTAAAAAAACATTTCTTAATGCAAACTTTACAAGGCATTCACTTTGTATACTTTTGTTTTGGTTTTCATTTTTTTTTGGCATTACTTACCAAGGTGAAGATATTGTGTTTAGATTCATTATAGAGTATAATAGCTTAATGGATTTTGGCCCCCATGTAGTAGGTTTATTTTTATGTGAGGTTTTTTGAAAGATGATATTTTTGGCTTGTGTTGAAACTTGAGATTAATGATAGAGTTGTGATATTGTGAAGGAGTTTGGTTTATTTTAAAGGATTTTTTTCTAAAGATTATATTTTTGCATGGTGAAATATTGGAATTTCCATAATTTTTCTTTTTCCTTAAGATTTTTTTCATGTAAATGTTAAAGCCATAGCGACACACTAATATAAAGAATTTGCAATATGACCAAAAAATCGTTGGAATATCCGATAGATAATACAAGTTGGACCCCCTCGGGCATTTGTTCGAAATTAGAACATGGAGAACATAATGGAAGGGAGTAATTAACAAAACAATGGAATGGGTGGCATGGCGATGGACAAATGCGAAGATTGACAAAGAGAGTCTTTTTATAATGAGACAAAGTGTAAACATTTCCAAGGATGATATGGAGGATTACAATTTGGCAATGTTTACACATGTAATGGACATCTTCAAAGAACGTGTGAGTTTTAAAATGTCGATTTTGGATCATTTTTTCACAAGTTTACTGAACGATTTGTCAATATAAGACTTGTTAACACTTGGGAATTTGCTATCCATTGAATCTTCAACAACGATTTTATGCAACTCCAGGTAGGTGAACTTGGGTTTTACAAGAATTGAGGAACAAACTATTAAAACAATCGATTAATCATCAAATGATAGGGCTAGCCACAAACCGACGAGGTGTGTATGATGGTAGAAAAAAACCACAAATTGGAAATTGAATGAAAAACCAAAATCCTATTCTTTACATTGAATTGAGTTCAATAGATGTGTGAAGATGAATATTTGCTCAAAGTATGAAATCACAAAAGGAAATATTGATTTATGCAAAATTAAAATAAAATTATGGTTGAATTTGAACAATCTTGAATAAATCCGTAGTGACTGTTGAGACAAACAATTAATGAAAACTTTAGCTCAAAGGAGTAAATGATAATCAAAATCATATACATGATGTTGTGGTTGATGAGAAATGAAAAAATATAAAAATAATAGTCGCTAAAGGGCATGGATAATTTCCAATAGGCCATTTAATAAATTAATTTTAGAGTGACCCTATAAAATTCTAGACTTTGGGAGTTGTTTATAATTTTGTAGCATTGCACAAATAGAGTTTAGAATCTTTCAATGAGCTTCCAAGTAGCAATCAAAGAAAATGAGTTTTAAGTAAAATTGTTCATTTCCACAATGTCACGATATCCAAATCCAAGGCATTCTTGTCGAATGCCAAGGGATTTGGACGATTATCTTTCAGTAGATAGAAGAAAGTTGAAGAGTATAAATGCAAAGTTCCAGGTAGAAGTTGGGTATTAGGCATCTTATAACCACTTGCAGGATTACAAGATATATGGGATAGTGATAAAAAATGTTTTGCCTAAAGTTTTTGAATAACTTGTGACAACATCCTGGAGACAATCCATGGCCAACACACCCGACTAATCAAAATTATAGAACGTGGTTTCACAAGTAATGTGACTATTTGTTTGGATTTCAAGCTAAAAGGAGAATAAGCAAATCATTTTTGCTACAAAATTGGCCAAGGAATGTTTTTGACATTGAAAATAATGAATATGAAACACCAACACTTGCTTAGAGCAAAAAGTTGGGATTCCTTAATATTGGCCAACACATTACTAGAAGCCTAGAGGAAGAGGAGAGCTCACCACCACACACAAAAGATGTAGTGACATATTCAAAAGAGGAGATGGAAAATAATCTCCCACCATTCCAAGGATATGTTGTTATGGACTTGGAAGACATGACCCTAGCACCTATGCCATAGTCTATAGTGGGTTCCAACGAACTCAACAAATCACCAATGGAAACCGACTTAGTTCAATATATTCGAAACAAAGTTTATAGACACCTCTAAACTTGGCAACAATTGCAAATCTTGGAAGGAGAAGTTAACAAGTCTTTGTAGACAAGGTTTTTCGAGGCTATGGTACACAAAGAAATATATTTTGTATAAAGAAAATGCTTTTTGAACCGATATGCATTTTTGAAGTAACAAAGTAGTATGTTTAGTATGTTTGAAAAAAACATCAACAGAAGAAAATAATAGTAAAAAATGCATAGGTTAATTCAAGTAGATGATACTATTGGTTGAAAAATGGGCGTCACATTTTGAGATATTTGGCAAAAGTGATATCCGAAAATTTTCATTTCATTTCCACTATAATGAAAAAGGATTTAAAATAATTGAAAGTCATGTATAAGGAACAATAAGGCATTACATACATGTGAATGACCTTCAATATGCTGCCACTCAATTAGAATGGATCAATAAAAGTTTAAACTATAGAAATATATGACTCTTGGAAACAAATTCAACATGTAAATTACATCAAAAAAATTACAAGAACTAAAAATCCATTGAACAATCAGCAAAGATCAATGAAGGAAGTAAAAAATAGAAACCATCATTTTGGCATGAATCAAAAGTGTCACAATGGATTATGGATTTTGCACATTGAAGTTCATTTCTAGAGAAAAATAATTGTGTTCCAAGAATGGAAAAATTTGAATGAAAAATGCTAGATGATGGATCATGCACAAGTAGTGGAGGAAAGGAGAAGAGACTCAAGAATGAAATAAATCAAATAAATCTAGTACAATGGATCAAGAGGTTTTTGGATGGAAGAACAATTTGAAGTGGAATATTGATTACAATAGTTGCCAAAAGAGAAATAAAAGCATTGACATTGAACTTTCCACCCAACCATAAGATCACATAGAGGATTCAAAGACTTAGTGATCCACCCCCAAGCTCATCAAACAAGATCTACCTAATTCGATGGCCTCATCATCAATTAAAGATCTAATAGAAGGATCATACCTAACATGATTTTTAATGTTAGGTAGTGAGATCGTGGAAGCCATGACCTTGGCTTCAACCTCAACATACAAAGGTAACAGGAAGTTCCAAGATGGACTAAATTATAAATCCTCCATTGAGAAAAAAATAGGACCCATGGGAGCAGGCGATGGAAGCCCTTTACAAGAGTACAAAAGGTGATAGAAAAAATCAAAAGGAATCCACAACAATGAATTTAGAAACAAAACGAAAAGGTAGACTTACTCATAATCCAAGTTTCGTCTAGATTGCTTTAGCGGTGGGGAGTTCTCATCATCCAATCATATAACACAACATTTTCCCACAAGGCAAGGAACCTCAACAAGTAGTTGCAACACCTCCTCGAAAACCTCCATGTTTAGCTGAAGAGCTAGAATATGGCGTTGGAGGATCTGGCAAGCTCTGATGTTATTACCTGCTTGGAACATGAAAATCAAAAACAAAAATGGGAATGAAGGTAAGGAAGGAACTAAATGAAAGGAATTTGAATGAACCTATAAAGGGAGACAAGTCCACAACCAAGGATTTTGATTGAAAGCAAATTTCTATCAAGGCTTGAAGAGTCATAGGATGATTATCCTTGGCCGCTCGAAATGGCCTTCCATTCTTGGACTTACTCATGGAAAAAACATTAGTATAGTTGTAAAGGACATCTTCATTTCGAACATTGACCCCCTTCTATAATAGGTCCTTAGATGCAGGGGAGAACACAAAAGAGCTTAATTGTGGACTTGATTCGCCAAGATCCCTCACTAGTTAAATAACTCGGCCCAACAAGGTCTGTAACATTATAGAGGAGAAAACAATGAAAAGGGGGACATGCAAAATATTGGAAATTAAAAAAGGGGAAAAAAATTAGATCAATACCTTTCATGGAGGGGTCCTTTGAACTAGTAAGTGGTAGAGAGTTAACAATCACCCACTTCATCCGAATCTAGAAGTTAGAGCTTTTTAGATATGATCTAATCTCCTTTAGAACACAAAGATCGTTAGGGTGGAAAAGCAAGACTACCCCATCACTTGCTAAGAACTTATTAACGAAGTCAAAAACAATGACCACATAGTCTTCAACTAACGTGTTCCAGACAAGATTCTCTATTGGGGAAGGAAAAACCAAATGGCATGGGAAGGTCCCCTATAACATCAACAAGGACAAGGCTCACCTTGTCTTTAGGAGTTGCATGTAGACGTGGTGAGGATGAAATTAGAAAACAAGTAATTGATTACAAGAAAGAAAGATCAAAAATGCATTTGAGAAGGGAATAACCTGGCAAATGAATTCTGAAATTCTAACAAAATTTTCAGGCCACTCCTTAGTCTTTTGCCTCAATGAAGCGATGGTCGGCCATGATAATAAAAAGGCAATGTAATGCCATCTAGTCGTCCTGTTTGACAGAACTATAGTAGGAATATGTGGGGTGGGGGTGTAATGAAGAAGAAAAGGATCCACCACCTTCAAAGAACCCCAAGGAAAAGATATTTGTGTATAAGGAATATTCCCATGTAAAGGAACCTCGACATACTCCCCTATTGTGTCTAGAGTGTCTTCAGTCTCTTTAACTTATTCCTTCCCTTTCCTCCTACCTCTTTTATTAGATGCCTCAATTAGAGTGGTTAAGGGCACTTGAAGCCCTAATTGGAACCTAGGCTCAATTTTCTCACAAAGGGCAATTTATGAAGATGGAGTGCAATCCTTTAGGCAATCAAGGTACCAACCATAGTCTAAAAGGTGTGAAGATGACCAATCCTTTAGAAGGTCTTTGTGGAGCATAGAACTATCCACCTTGGGATCACACCAAATCTCAAGGAGGTGTGGTAATCAATCAATCGTTCTAACCTAGAGGAGAATGTGGTAGAAATACCTACCCCAAAAATGGATTATATAAGATTGGAGATTATACCATGAATTTAGAAATCAAGCCATTAATGCTAAACTCTCGACACTAAGAGTTGGACCGATATCCATGTTCTACACAATGAGGCCCAAAACCACAAAAGGAGAAAGCGTAATGTTTACATGTAGACATTCTCTTGAAAGCCTCCTTTCCTTTAATTTGTTGCTCCTAACTCTTGCTTCTTCAAATTCCATTCTGGGACTTCAATTTTCAAAAGAAGCCGAACTCCCAAATGGATTACTTCCACCCCTAAATCTAGGGGCAAGAGAAACAACTCCAGGGACATCTCTGATAGTTAATTCCAGGTTGGAGATCATAGAATCATAGAACTTGAAAGTTTCCACCTCCAACTGCATGAGACAAGGAATAAATGTCAGAGTCCAAACAATTATATATATATATATAAATATTAAAGTAAATTAAGATGCTCACCTAATGCCAAAATGTGGCCTTGTGGAGCCACTTATCAAACTAAGCATTAGAGAAATTAAACGTAAGAACTTTCTTAGCCTTTCGAAAAATGTTGGATTCATTCCACTGCTTAAGCCAAACAATTTTCTACTCACGAGATACACACATGTAAGCTGGCATATGTAGCTTCTCTATGAACATCTCCAATTCAGAGTTCATGTCATAATGAACTTGGATTTCCTTGAAAAAATTTGTGCTAAAGGCAAGATTGCAAACAGAAAGGTGCTTGCAAAAAGCAAAATAATGGTCCTTCTTGACTTGCTCCATTGCCTTTTCCATCCGCTCCTTCAGCTTGATGGGGGAACAATTAGCTTCTAGGGGGGACTCTTCATAATACATCTTCACAGCAACATCTCTAACAATTGAAATCTCATGTTACAAAAAAACAAACAAAAGGTCAAGCCATGTGAAAAATGTGACGAAGTAATAGCCAAGAGAAGAATACAAAAATAGAATAAGAAGGAACAAAATTTGGCTCACCTTGCACATGTAGTCGAAGAACACTTTAGAAGTAAGAGAATGCCAAGTCTTTTGAGATTTGTTTTGGCATCTTTTATACACATATACATGCACAACTTCTTGGAATTGCTCCAGAGGTATGATACCAATGGATTTTATTTGAAAAAATTCATGGATGAGGTTAGGTCAAACATGATCTAGCTCCATAGACCTTCCAACAAAAAGCAACAACCAAAGTTGAGAACATTGAACATTTAAATGCAAGATAATAAAATGCAAGTTTTCAAATCAATTATAAGAGTTCATGAATTACTTTTTCAAGTCTATCATGGCTATCAAAAGTTCAACCATCCCATGAAAGGTGTACATCAAAATGGAGTCCATAGAGATATCCCACGAGGCATCATAACCATGGACATGACAAAAATATTGCATCCAAGCTTGCAGCCTATGGTTGCCATCCCACACAAAGAACATACGTTTGAAAAGGGATTTCAAATCAAGATCGGCCAACATGAACTTTTCAAACCTTTGGTTTTATGAATGCTAGTGGTGATTCCAACCAACTTCATGATCATCAACGAACTCTTCATGTCCCTTCCAATTCAATGGTGATACATAAAATACCTTGTCGCCCTCATGGTATCCAGAATGGAAGGCCTATTCCATTTTGAGAACATTAATTTTGAAGGCAGGGCAGACTACATGCATCACTATCATCTTGTACAGAGCAATGTTCATCTTGGCCTTTCACTTGGAAAGCATTTTATACTTCTCCAAAATTGTTGTGTTGTTGATATTGTTCGTCTGGACTACTTGAATTATCTTATTAAAAAACAAGTTGTCCATCATCTCCATAGTTCCAGAAACTTGGCCTGCCTTGATTTTTCATATGAATGCAATGAGAAGAAAAAATGAAATCAAGAAGAAGACATTCCTAAAGGTCAAAGCATACATGTTTAACATCCATAATTTCAAGTTGTACTCCTTGAGATCCTTGCACAAGTACTTGAAAAATGAGTAAGATAACATCACAAAGGTGAAAGTCTACTTCTTCATGACCATTAACATCAATAAAATCAAGAAATAAAAGCTCAAGCTTGATCACTTTTCGTGACATCCTAAACCAAAAAAAGAGAAAAAAACCTCTAGCTGCAAAAACCCTTAGTTCTTCACGGCCTTGGGCCCCATCTCTTGACGCTAAGAGTTGGCACCTAGTGCCATGAAGAACCCAAGTTCTTCACAATCAAAATGACTAGTCTTGCTACAAACCTTGGAAACAAAAAAATGAAGGAAAAAGGTAACCAAGTTTGAGCTCAGCCACTCTTCTTGCAATTGAACAAAAACAAAAATCTTTATGAAGAACATGGGTTCTTCATGGTGCCCAAAGCTAACTTTCAGCGCCATTGGCTATGAAGAACCCAAGTTCTTCACAACTTTTTTTTTTTTAAAAAAAATTCGTGGGAGGAAGAATTGTCAAACTTGAATTCGGCTGCACAAAAGTGTGTGACTGAGCTCAAATTCAATTGGCTTTTCTTTCTTTTTCTTGGTTTCCTTGAGCTGTTCTTGTGGAAATCCGGATGGTAGTTTGGATTGTCATAGAAAAAAAGGTTGAGCTCAATCTTGGTTGTGCATTTTTACATGGCTAAACTAGACTTGAATTTGGCTGCATTCTTGCGAGGTTGAGCTCAAGTTCAGCCGCATGTTTTTGCAAGGTCGAGCTCAAGCTTGACCGTTCTTCCTGCACCTGAAACAAAAAATAAAATAAAAGAAAACCTATAGAAAACTTGGGTTTTTCATAGCACCCGACGTTAACTCTCATCGCCAAAAGTTGGTGCCGATGGCCGTGACAAACCTAGGTTCCTCATAGCTAAGAAGGTCGAGCTCAAGAGTGCATAGTCAAACTTGAGCTCCACCTTTTTTTCTTCAAAAATCTGAGTTGCAATTCCGATTCCCAAAAGAATAGTTTGAGGAAGCAAAAAAGAAAAGAAAAAATTGGCCGAACTTGAGCTCGGCCACACGCTCTTGCGAGGCCGAACGCAAGTTCAATCACTTTTCCTACAATTAAACCCAACAAAAAAACAAAAAAACACCCATGAAAAACTAGGTTTTTCACAACACTTGGAGCTAACTCTTGGTGCTGAGAGTTGGTGCGAATGGTTGTTAGAAACCCGGGTTCTTCATGATAAAAAAGGCTAAGCTTAAGTTTAGACACTTAAGAGTGCACATGACGCGCTCCTAAGTCCCTTGTTAGACCCACTTGAGGGTCCAAGTACGTTGAATTGCGGAAAGTTGGGACTTGAAGGCCGCTCCCGACTTCCAGCACTAAAAGGGGGTAGAGGGGTGTGCTAGAAGTCCCGGGATTAGACTAGGAAGAGGGACAAGTATTATCTCACTCAAATCTGCATCCAAAACCAACCACAAAAGGGTTAATTCACATTCGGGAACACCTTTGGGTTTGGGACAAGCCACGAGCACTTGGACCCACTTGACTCACCACGGCCCGGACTCGCGGGAAGTCACCACCTTCCCCCATATAGTATTCTTTGCAGCTCTTGGTGGAGGCTACATTCAAATGGCTCTTTTTCCCAAGACTCCCAAGGAGGAGTCCCGAAACTGTCCAGGGTTGGAGTCACGGGACTTTGGGAGCTCATATCTCCCGGCTCCAACCTTCGATTGGAGTGAGGTCTAAACCAAAGTTATAGCTCTCCTTGCGAGCTTTCCAACGCCATGTTGCACTCCTTCATCAGACATTGGAAATAGGTCTATTCCTGACTTTTAGTGGTTGAAAGTCAAACTGTCAATTTGACTCTCGGCCCTTCTTTTGCCCATAACTTGGGCTGCAAATGTCCAAATGGCACATGCGAGGCCATTTTGGGCATCTACACTTCAAGACCTTTCCATTGATAAAAATAACACATCAATGCAAGGTGTTTTGACCCTTGAACTCGAGCTCTGAGTTTTCAGGAGTCCTGGAGGACTCCAACTCCCCACTTTTAGGGGTGTGAGTTTCATCCTCACACTTATCCCAAAGTGGGGTTGCGATAGCACATCTAAGCTAAAGTTTGGTTTTTTTGTGTTCCAAAAATCCAAGCTAAAGTTCAGATTCTCATAGGAACAATTTGAGGAAACTCAAAAAAAAAAAAAAAACCAGTCGAACTTGAATTTAGCAACCTGCTAAAAAAATTAAAAATAAAATGAAAATATGAAAAAAGAGTTGAAAAAAAAAAGACGTACCTTTAGGTTGGATACTTCTTCATTTGACTCTAACATTCTTGAGGTTCCTTCAATCTCCTTCTCCTCTTTCACAAAATAATGCAAAAGGAAACCATTCTTGATGTGTCTCTCCTTATATATAATATTTCATTATAAGTATTCTTCAAATGGAAACCCTATGACACACCCCACACTCCTTGAAAGACTCAAATGTGAGTCCAAAAATGGAAACATCGAAAGAAAAAAGAGTTGGGGTACGCTCTTTAGCTCACAGCACTTCGGGGGTAGAGGGGCGTGCTGGAACTCCAGGATGGGGACTAGGACAAGTGACAAGCAGGTCAATTATTCACACGAACTTGCACAAACCAAACAACAAGTTGGTTAGTGCGTGGTTGAAGCACTTTTGGTGCATGGACAAACCACGAGCATACACAGACTCACAAGATTCACCACAGGTTGGACTTGGGGGGAAGTTATCACCTTCCCCCTTATAGTATTTTCTATAATTAGCCACGAGGGCTACATCCAAATGTCATTTTGTCTCGAGACTCCCAAGTTGGGAGTCCTGAAATTTTCAAAATTGGGACTCTTGCGTCTTTGGAGGCCATAACTTTTTTTTTTCAAACTTCAATTAAGATGATGTTTAAAACAAAATTTTAGCCCTTGTCAAGAACTTTTCAATGATATGTGGTAAGTTACTTGTATGCAAGTAAATCAGGGTGATTCTTGACTTTTAATTGTCAGTAGTCAAATTGACACTTTGACTCTCAACTTTCTTTTGGCCATAACTTATGTATTAATTATTCAAATGGGATGTGAAAGTCTAATTTAGACATCTAAGTTCCAAGAGCTTTCAAATGGTATAAGGAACTCTTCAATCTAATGAGTTTTGACCCCTGTAACCACTCTCTAAAAATTCAGGAGTCCATTGCAACTTTAACTCCCAAAGCGGAAGCCCACTTGGGAGTGTGTGGGTTCATTCTTTTACACCCTCCTACATTCTTAGGAGCATGAAATGTGACTCCCGGGCTTCACTCTCAGCTCGCACCTTTGCAAGCCTTTGCCTTGTTTGCAAGCCCAAGGTTAAGGTCGCAACACCTAAAACCCTTCGTTTTTATTGAATCGTCAACATTCAAGAATTTTGTGCTTTCTCCTCAGCTTTTTTTGGAGCTTTCTACTTCAATTCCCTAGGGAATGAAACATTAAGACTCATCAAAATCTAAAGTCCATTTACAAAATTAAAATATTTTCTATCAAATATTTTGTTCCATAGGCATAAACCAATTTAATTTGCATCCCTCCTCTTCTATTTCTTGGGAGAAATATATTTGCCTTTTTCCTTCAAACTCTTAAATGTCCTTCAAAAAGATAAATGGCTTGAAAAAATTAGAACATAAAATATTACACATTTTGTTTCTTATTGCAATCAAATCTGAAATTGCGAAGGTCCCTCACCTACTGCCTTTGAATCCTATGAATGACTCCTTGCGTCTTGTTTGGTGCCATTTTTGTTGCCTACCTAATTGGCGTCGAGTTGTGTCCATGGTGGTGTCTTTTCTTCCCCGGACTTCCCTCTTTAGAATCAATATTCTTTTGCATCTCTCAAAGAATTTCTTCCTTTCATTGTGTAGTATATGTATCTATAGAATTATTGGGAACTTGAAATTTATCTTCCAGAAGCTTCTATATATTATTATGTGTCTTCTTTGAAATGATTTGGCGTCAAAACTTCACTAAGATTTTCATCATTTAACAACCTCCATTAACAGATAGAATTTTTTGATGTTTCAATGATAATTATGTATGCACTTAACTTTGGAATTTCTTTTCTTTTCATTATAATCTCTATTTAATTTACTTTCCCTTAAACTGTGTAATTATTTTTTTCTTTTCATGATAAAGTTTGCCTTCTCCCACTCAAATCCTTTTCATCAATGTTTGTTGAACTTTTATTCATGACCCAATAAGTGAGTGCCAAATAGGTCATAGTTCACAAGGCTTTATGCTTTATGGTTTCGAGTTTTTAATTGGGAATCTTCATAATTTAATCTTGATGCTTCACCAACATTATAATGTACCCTTCAATTATAATGTTCTGGCTAGGCATTTTATCCAAAGTTTTATCTCTAGACTCTTTGCACTAGATTTGATTAATGGATGTTATCCCGCATAGAGTTGTTTCATTTTTGCATGGTTTGTGTTTAAAAATTGAAGAGATTTGCTTTGCCACATTTAGTTTTAGTTATTTGAAGTTTTATTGATGGTCCTTTGTTCATTACTATCCTAAAAGGATATCCTTTATAATGTGTCTATCGTGTTCCAAATTGCCACCCACCTTCTGATTTTCACACGTTGCAATTTAATGTACTATGTTAAGGATTAATGAACAACTGTCAAATAGCCAATTAGTGTTTCTTTTCCTATAGATTTCAATAGCCCATAATTATTTGATTTGCAATTAGATGACCTATCCCTAGTAGGTTTTTTTAGGATCCATTTACACTCCGCCAATCATCATTAATCAAACTTCATGGGGTTTAACTCATTTACTCTTTACATTTTGCTTAAATGTTTTTGTCCACCTATTTTTATAAACATTTTACACCATTTTCCATTGCAATTAAGGACAGTCAATGTTTCTCATGTTTAATGGATTGCTTCCACATTTTTTTACTGGCACAATATTCATTTTTTTTCTTATCTATCGAGATCAAATCCATGCATCATGGTTTCTCAACAAGTTGGTTAGTGCATAGTTGGAGCACTTTTGGTGCATGACGAACCACATGCAACCACGGACTCACAAGACTCACCACGGCCTAGACTTGGAGGAAGCCATCACCTTCCCTCTTATAGTATTCTCTGTGTTTGGCCACGGGGCTAGCACCCAAATGTCACTTTGTCTCAGGACTCCCAAGTTGGAATCCTGAAATTCTTGAAATTAGGACTCCTGAGACTTTGGAGGTCCATAACTTCTTCTGCAGACCTTTGATAGAGATGAGATCTAAAAAAAAGTTGTATTCCTTATCAAGATGTTTCCAATGGTATGTGACATGCCACCTACACACAAGGAAATCAGGGCAATTCCCAACTTTTAGTGGTCGGGAGTCAAACTGCCAATTTGACTAATGGCCCTTCTTTTAGCCATAACTTATGTTTTAAGAACCCAAATGGGTCATGAAAGCTTATTTTAGACATTGATGTTGCAAGAGCTTTCCAATGATATTAGGAATGTCTCAATCTAATGAATTTTGACCCTTACAATTGCCTTTTGAAGATTTGGGAGTCCATTGGGAGTCCAACTCCCAAAGTGAAAGTTCATTTGGGAGTGTGGGGTTCATTCCCTCACATTCTCTTGCACTCCTGGGATCATGAAATGTGATTCCCGGGCTCACTCTTGGCCCACACCTTTGCAAGCCCTTGCTTTGGTCACAAGCCCAAGGTTAAAGTTACAACACCAAGTTACGCGATCATAATACGTGAACAGGGTCATGATTTCCCATGTTGGTCGCCACTACCAACCAACCCTTTGGGATGCACTTTAAGCATGTGTGCATCCCCATAAGGTCACATGCTTACCTTCTCTTTTGGGGCCAAGGTTTTTCTTTGCCCCAAAGTGGGAGTTCGAATTTGATATAGGTTTACGCAAAAAAGTTCCATTTGTCCATGCCACTTGACGACTCTTTTAGTAATATTCATTATGTTCATGATGTAATCTTTTGAAAGTCTTTACCCTTTATTTCACTTGCAACTTGATGTGGTACATTTGTGTAATTTGTTAACTTGCTAAAAAAAAGGTGATGTCCTCATCACATTTTATGTTTTTAAATTTATTTGTCAATATATTATGGAATTCTTTTATGGCTTTTTAGACATGTTCCATATCCAACTCATTCATCCAAGATGCCTCTATTGGATGGTATCCTTTCCACTTGACCAAGTACTCCCATTCTCACCCTTTTAATTGCTTTGACTTGAACATGGCTTCCACTTCAAATTTTGGTTTGTTATCAATGAGGTCGAGTGGAGGCCTTGAGTTGTGCTCTCCATTAGGCCTTGAGGCCTCATGGGCAACCGGCTTAAAAAATGAAACATGAAATATGGGATGAATTTTAAAAAATTTCCAGTAGTTTTAATTTGTAAATGCCAAGAATTTTTTTTCCAACATTTTGAATGAACTTGCATATGGGCCTAAGAACTTGTGGTAACTGAAATTGTTTTATGTTCAACCACACATCATCTCCTTCTTCAAAATTCACCTCTTATCGGAATTTGTGCACAAAATCCTTATACCGTTTATGTGCATTTTTAAGATTGGCCTTAGCCATTTCCCACAAACGCCGCCTCTCTTCATCAAATTGTGTGACTGTTGGCACTTCTTCATTTCCATCACTTGGGGGTTGCCCATGTGCGGCTCAAGTTGTAGGCACAATTAGTGACTTGCCCATCACCATTTGAAAGGGGGTGGCCTTTCTTGCCGAATGCTCTGAATTGTTGTAGTAAAATTCGACCAATTCCAAATGGTCCACCCAATCTTGTTGATCCGCTGTCACATAATTCCATAAAAATTGTTGGATAACCAAGTTCACTTTCTCGACTTGTCCATCCGTTTGGGGTCGGAATGAGGTCTTCATCTTAAGCTTCAACCCCATGTGCTTCCACAAGGCTCACCAAAACTTGCTCGTGAACTTTGGGTATGGATCCAACACAATGTCCTTTGGGAGGCCATGATGTTTGAACACGTGCCTGAAAAATAACCTTCTCATCTTTTAGGTAGTGGCATTTTCAAATCAGGCTAATAGTAGGACTTCTTAAGGAATGTTATGGTGCACTTTGCACCACCATGGCCCGCAAATGGCCCATCATGACACTCCTTCAAGAACACATCCCTAAACCTCCCTTCCAAAACATAGAGTCGATTTTGCTTATACCATAATAGTCCATATTGTAAATGGAAATGTGATTTGATTCCTTTTTGAATGTTTTGATTTATTTCCTTGGCCAACCCATCACGGCGGCTCGCTAGTTGAACTTCCTTTTGAAGCTTTGTTTCCCCCATGTACACCACTTTAAATTGGTGTTTTTGACTTAGCGCATCGAGCACCACGTTTTCCTTTCTAGGCTTATGTTGAATGTCTACACTGAACAAGGCCAATGTGTCTTGCCACCTCACTTGTTATGATCACAACTTTGGTTCAGTGGCAAAGTATTTTAAGGTGACATTGTCGGTCCATACCACCACATCTTTGTAGCTTATGTAATGGCCCCAAGTCTTGATGAGACAATATATCACGACCCACATTTCCTTTTCATGTGTTGGCACTTTCGCTCCATTTCGCTCAACTTTTTGCTTACAAATGTTACTAGCCTTCCATCTTGCATTAGGACTCCTTTAATTGCAAAGTCAAAGGCATTGGAGTGGATCTCAAAATCTTTGTCAAAATCAAACAACTTCAACATAGGCGTTTTCACCAAAATGCTTTTCAAGGTTTCAAAGGTTTCATTTCATGCTTCATTCCATTCGTAAGATTCGAATAACTTCTTCAAAAGGTTTATCAAAGGCATGGTTATCTTTGCAAAGTTCTTGATGAACTTGTGATGATAAAAGGTCAATCCTAAAATTGATCTTAAGGCTAGAACTGACCTAGGTGGCTCCCAGTCCAAAATTGCCTTCACCTTGTGGTCATCCATCTTCAAGCCTTTTTAGGTGATCTTATATCCAAGGAAATCCACTTTCGTCACCCCAAATTTGCATTTCTCGAACTTAGCGTATAACTTGTTTTCTTTCAACCTTTGGAACACCTTTCAGAGATGTTCCACATGTTCCTCCATGGAGTTGTTGCAGACCAAAATGTCGTCTATGTATACGACCACAAAATCATCAAACCACTCTTGGAAAATGTTGTTCATGAATGTGCAAAATGTGGCGGGTGCATTGGTGAATCCAAAAAACATCACCAAAAACTCGTATGAGCCATACTTTGTGCGATAAGCAATCTTTTCTTCGTCCCCTTCTACAATTTGAATTTGGTAATACCCTAAACATAGGTCAATCCTATTAAACATTTTAGCTCCTGAGAGTCGATCAAACAAATCATCAATTCAAGGTAATGGGTATATATCGATTCTTCACTATCACCTTGTTGAAGGCTCTATAATCCACACACATCTTCAACACCCTGTCCTTTTTATGAATAAAGAGGACGGGTGCCCCATACAATGATTTGCTAGGTTTGATGTATCCCTTTGCGAAGAGTTCTTCAAGTTGAGCCTTAAGTTCCTTCAATTCCTCATGACTCATTCGATATGGGGCCTTGGCAAGAGTTGCCACTCTCGGCATCACCTCGATTACATGGTTAATTCATTTTCTTGGGGGTTAACTCATCGGGCAATTATTTGAATATCACATTCGAGAATTCATCCAGGACTCGCTTAATGTACTTGGGAAGATTCACCAAGTTGGTAATTTCCTTTGGCTCAAATTCGTTCAACACACGCATCACACACAACATGCCATAATTTCCCTTGCATTCATTTTCCAAAGCTTTTTTTAACATCAAGTGGATGGTCAATCCACCCAGACTAAGCACTTCATTTACCTTCATTCGAACGATCCCATTTTTGGATGGGATTCTATTGTGCCCTTTTATGAACACATTGTTATGGGTGATGAATTCCATTCCCAAAATGCATTCCATTCCCCCTTAAGGTGGAAACCAACAAATCCACCTTTCCTCTCCAGTTCCTTAGTTGAAAAGGCACGTCTTTTGCTTACAATGTGGTGGGATGGGGAACCCCATCCGCAAAGTGCACCTCAATGGGTGCCTTGGACTCCTCCAACTGGAGTTCCATTTTTTCGGCACTTTCTCGGGTTATGAAGTTGTGGGAAGCCCCTATGTCCAAAAGACATAACACCTCTCATTTAGAATCCTTCCCTTTTAAGAAAATAAGGCGATTACGTTCACTTTGGGCTAGGTTGACGGTAAAGGCAATTACCTTAAAACCCCCATTCCCCAATTTGGGTTTGGGGCAATCTTTGGAATAATGTCCCACTTCATTACAATTGAAACATGTTCCTATGGGCTTCCGACTAGCATCCCCCTTAGGTTGGCTCTCTTTTAAAGGAGCCCCCTTCTTGATGAAATTTCCTTTGGGTTTGAAACTTGAGCCTTGGAATTGTTTGGGCTCTTCCACTTTTGAGGTGTCTTGCCTTCGGTTCCATTCCCCTTCATGGCATGCTTTCTTGTGAGGGAATTTGTTCTCCTTCTTGAACTTGGACTTTTCACCCCGTCCCACATTTGAAAAACCTTCCACTTTCATGATGGCCTTGGATAATGAAGCAAGCCAATTCTCTTCAAGCTTACATTTGGCCCAAGTCAGGAACCCCATTACAAAATGGCACACAGAGTCTAACTCATGCATATGTTGAATTTCAAGCATGAGTTCGGAATACACCTTCACATATTGGTGCAAGTTGTCATTTGTTACATTCTCAAAGTCACAGAATTTGCATCTTGAGATGGAATCCGAATTCTTTGGAATGAATTCCAATTCAATGTATTCCTTGAATAATTCCCATGCGTAGCCATGGGTCTTCCCTTCTTCTTGCCTCATTGTTTTCCACCATGTGGAAACATAGCACTTCAAATAGGACTAGGCAAGTTCCATGGCCGAGTGTTGCCCAACTTTGGTGGCATGAAGGTAGTCCTCTATTTCCACAGGCCAAACATCCACAACCTTTCGATCTCAGACCCTATCAAAATTCCCAAGCTTAGCGGGCTTGAATCTTACACCTTTCGATGATCCTCCTTTAAGGGCCACAACCAACTCAGTGAAATCAGGCCTATTCATTTTAAGTAAAACCTCCAATTGTTCTAGAATGAAAAGGACTATGGTTGGTTGATCCTCTTCATTTTCATGGTCATCGTAGTTGTCACGGTCTTTTTGTTCTTTAGAATTTTCTTGTTCCTCCCCCTTAATGGTCTCAAATGGAACATCCAGGTCTTGGGTGGGTTCTTCCACCAAGGTCTCTTGTATTAGCTTACAAGTCCTCTTTAGTGTCATCAAAACTCCCCAATAGGTGGATCAAACTCTATCAGAACTTTGATACCACGCGATGCACCCCAAGCTCCTTGGTGGACTCGATTACAAATCCAAGGTGAAAATAGCAGAAGGACAAGGAGTTGGGGTACGTTCTTTGGCACGCAACATTTTGGGGATATAGGGGCGTACCAAAGCTCTGAGATGGGAGTAGGACGAGTGACAAGTGAGTCAATTATTCACATGGACCGACACAAACTAAACAACAAGTTTGTTAGTGCACAATTAGAGCACCTTTGGTGCATTGACAAGCCATGGGCAAACACGGACTCATAAGATTCACCACAGCCTGGACTTGGGGGAATCCACCACCTTCCCTTTATAGTATTCTCCATGCATGGCCATGGGGCTAGCACTCAATTGTCATTTTGTCTCAGGACTCCCAAGTTAGGAGTCCCAAAATTCTTGAAATTGGGACTTTTACAACTTTGGAGGCCCATAACTTCTTATGTAGACCTTCCATTGAGGTGAGGTCTAAATCAAAGTTATAGCCCTTGTCAAGAGCTTTCCAACGGCATGTGGCACGCCACTTTCACACAAGTAAGTTAGGGAGATGCTTGACTTTTAATGGTCGAGAATCAAATTGGTAATTTGACTCTCGACCTTTCTTTTGGCCATAAGTTGTGTTTTAAGTACCCAAATGGGTCATGCAAACCCATTTTAGACATTTAAGTTGTAAGAGCTTTCCAATGGTATAAGAAACTTTTCAATCCAATGAATTTGGCCCCCTGCAATTGCATTTTGAAGATTTGGGAGTCCATTGGAAGTCCATTGGGAGTCCAACTCCTAATGTGGGAGCTCATTTGGGAGTGTGGGGTTCATTCCCTCACACTCTCCTACACTCTCAAGAGCATGAAATGTGATTCTCGAGCTTCACTCTTGGCCTGCACCTTTACAAGCCATTGCCTTGGTCACGAACATAATGATAGGTTTGCAACATAAACCATATAACTTTAGTATATTTAGTTAATAAGCCATAGGTTTTTAACAAGTTAATTAGATGGCTTTATTATTTTTGGAGTATGATTTCAAGATTGTTTATAAACCTAGTAGATTTCATCTAATGGTAGATGCACTAAATAGGTTACTTAACTAGACTGAACCTATTGGAGTACTTGATCAAACATGTGATACTCACTTGTTCACATTACAACTTGAGTGGTTACAGAGTTTTTATGAGTACATGTTAAAGGGAGTGATGCTAGAAAGGTTTATTACATCACAAAGACAATATTTAGCCCAAAGAGTTAAACCATTTGTGCTTCAAGAAGGAATATTATATAAATTTGGACAAGAAAATAGGTTTTGTTGAGTCTTTAACTAAAAGAAATACCCATAATTTTGCAATAATTGCATGGAATTGCAAGAAGGAGTTTTTTTTTTAACATTACCGTGAGAAAGATCTTGAATGTTGGTTATTGGTGGCCGATGATGAAGCGAGATGTTCATGAATATTGTTGAACTTGTGATCAATGTCAAAAACCAAGTAACCTATTAATGCAAAACTTGGCCAAATTGGTTGCTACTCTACTTGAAGAACCATTTCAAAACTGGGGATTAGATTTTATTGGACCTGTTAAACCTACAAGTAGATTGTTAAGAATTGATACATTTTAGTGGCCACTAACTATGCAACAAAGTGGGGGAAGCACGAACATTTCACAATAACACTTTTGTAGTAACTACCAAGTTTTTGTACAAGCATATCCTTACAAGATTTGGATGTCCATTGACAATTATGACTGATCAAAGTACCCATTTTATCAATGATGCAATCAAATATCTTACTAACCATTTTATCCTTAGACATACTAATTCTATCGGGTGTATTATTCAGAAGGAAATGGACACGTTAAAAATACAAACATGGTTTTTGGAACCTTATTAACCAAGTTAGTTAATGAGAACAAGAATGATTGGGATGAACACCTATCCACAGTCTTATTCTCATATTGAATCGCTTACAAAGTTGGAATAAGTCATACCCCATTTTAACTTATGTACAAATTACATCCATTATTGCCTATAGAATTAACACCCAAACTTGGTACACATGTAGATTTGACACCTATCTGAATACTAACTAGCCAACTATTAGAATTAAAGAAATTACAAGAAAAGAAGCTAATCACACATGATCTAGTTGTTTCTAACCAGTGAAACATGTCATTATTGTCGTAACCCTTGCCTTGGGCGCGAGCCCAAGGCAAGGGCTGGCAAGAATGTGGGATAAGAGGGAAGCCTAGGAGACACATTTTATACTCCCGGGAGTGTAGGAGAGTGTGAGAGCATGAACCCTCACACTCTCAAAGCAACTCCCACTTGGGGAATCGAAGTTTCGATGGACTCCCAAATCTTTAGGGAGCAATTGTAGGGGTCAAAGCCCCTTGGATTGAAATTTTTAAAATATCATTAGAAAGATATTGAAACGTAGATGTCTAAAATGGGCTCGCATGACCCATTTGGATACCTGAAACACAAGTTATGGCCCCAGAAAAGGTCGGAAGTCAAATTGCCAATTTGACTCCCGACCACTAAAAGTCAGGAATCGACTAGATCTCCTTGCATGCAGGTGGCGTGTGACAAACCGTTGAAAAAATTTCAATGAAGGCTATAACTTTGCTTCAAACCTCATCTCAATCGGAGTTCTACACACAAAGTTTTGGGGCCCCAAAGTTGCAAGAGTACCAACTTTGGGAATTTTGGGACTCCCATTTAGGAGTCCTGGGACAAAATGTCATTTGGATGTGGGCCTCGTGGAGAGGCACAAAATATATTATAAGGGGGAAGGTGGTGGCTTCCCCCAAGTCCGGGCCGTGGTGAGTCTTGTGAGTCCGAATTTGCCCGTGGCTTGTCCTAGCACCAAAAGTGCTCCAACTATGCACTAACTAACTCGTTGTTTGGTTTTGTGCAGGTTTGTGTGAGTGATTAAGTGCTTGTCATTCTTCCTAGACCCATCCTAGAGCTCCAGCACGCCCCTCTACCCCCAAAGTGTTAGGAGCCAGGGAGCATGCCCCAACTCCTTGCTCTTTCGCTGGTTTCATTTTAGATTCACATTTGAGTCTATCAAGGAGCTTGGGAGCGCGTCACATGGTATCAAAGCTCTAGTAGAGCTCGATCCACCTATTGGAGAGCTTTGATGGCATTGAAGAAGACTCGTTAGCCAGTACATGAAACCATGGTGGAAGAATCCACCTAGGACTGAGAAGTTCCACCCGAGGCTATTAGGGAGGAGGAACAAGAGGATTATGAAGAATAAGAAGACCAGGAGAACCATAATGATCATGAAAGTGAAGATGAGCAACCAACCACAGTCCTTTTCACTCTATAACAATTGGAGGTCCTATTCAAAATGAATAGGCCCGATTTCAGTGAGTTGGTTACGACCTTCAAAGGAGGATCATTGAAAGGTGTGGGATTCCAACCTACTAAACTTGGGAATTTTGACGGGATCCGAGATTGGAAGGTTGTAGATTCTTGGTTTGGAGGACTATATTCATGCCACCAAGGTTGGGCGACATTTGGTCGTGGAACTTGCCCAATCTTATTTGAAGGGCTATGCTTCCACATGGTGGAGGATGGTGAGGCAAGAAGAAGGAAAGAACCATTGTTACACATGGGAATTCTATAAGGAACGTATTGAGTTGGAATTTATTCCAAAAAATTTTGATTACATTTTAAGATGCAAATTCCATGACCTTGTGAATGCAACTAATGACAACTTACGCCAATATGTGAGGGCGTATTTTGAACTCATGCTTGAAATTCAGCATATGCATGAGTTAGACCATGTGTGCCACTTTCTGATGAGGCTTCCGACTTGGGCCAAGCACAAACTTGAAGAGAATTGGCCCACCTCACTATCCGAGGCCATCATGAAAGTGGAAGGATTTTTGGATGTGAAGTGAAAAGTCCTGGTTCAAGAAGGAGAATAAATTCCCTCACAAGAAGGCACGCCATGTAGGGGAATGGAACCAAGGGCAAGATACCTTAAAAGAGGAAAAGCCCAAACAATTCCAAGGCTCAAGGTTCAAACCCAAAGGAAATTTTGTCAAGAAGGGGGCTCCTTTGAAAGGGGGCCAACCCAAGGGGGATGCTAGCGGGAAGCCCAAAGGAGCGTGTTTCGATTGCAACAAAATGGGGCATTACTCCAAAGATTGCCCCAAACCCAAACCGGGGAATGGGGGTTCCAAGGTAATTGCCTTTACCATCGACCTTAGCCCAAGGTGAATGTAATCGCCTCATTTTCTTAAAAGGGAAGGTTTCTAAGCAGGATGTGTTATGTCTTTTGGACACAAGGGCTTCCCACAACTTCATAACCCAAGAAAATGCCAAAAGAATGGAGCTCCAATTGGAGGAGCTCAAGGCACCCATTGAGGTGCACTTTGCGGATGGGGTTCCCCATCCCACCACATTGCAAGCAAAAAATGTGCCTTTTCAACTAGGGAATTGGAGAGGAAAGGTGGATTTGTTGGTCTCCACCTTAGGGGGAATGGAATTCATAACCCATAATAATGTGTTCATAGAAAGGCACAATAGGTTAATTAGAATCCCATCCAAAACTGGGATCGTCCGAGTGAAGGCACATGAAATGCCTAGTGTGGGTGGATCAACCATCCACTTAATGTTAGGAAAGATTTTTGAAAAGGAATGCATGGGAGGTTATGGCATGTTGTGTGTGATGCGTGTGTTAGACAAATTTGAACTAGAGGAAGCCACCAACTTGGTGGGTCTCCCCAAGTGCATTAAGCAAGTCTTGAACGAATTCCTGAATGTGATGCTCGAAGAGTTGCCTGATGAATTGCCCCCAAGAAGACAAGTTGACCATGCAATCGAGTGATGTTGGGAGTGGCTCCCCCCGCCAAAGCCCCATATCAAATGAATCATGAGGAGTTGAAGGAACTTAAAGTTCAACTTGATGAATTCCTTTCAAAAGGATACATCAAACCTAGCAAGTCACGATATGGGGCACCCATCCTCATTATTCACAAAAAGGATGGGACATTGAAGATGTGTGTGGATTATAGAGCCCCTAATAAGGTGACAGTGAAAAACCAATACCCATTACCTCGAATTGATGATTTGTTTGATCAACTCTCCGGAGCTAAAATGTTTAATAGGATTGACATATGCTCCAGGTATTACCAAATTTAAATTGCAGAAGGGGATGAAGAAAAGACCACTTGTCGCATGAGGTATGGCTCATACGAGTTCTTGGTGATGCCTTTTTGGACTCACTAATGTAGTAGCCACCTTTTGCACTTTCATGAATGACATTTTTCAGTAGTGGTTTGATGACTTTGTGGTCGTATACGTAGAGAACATTTTGGTCTATAGCAACTCCATGGAAGAACATGTGGAACATCTCTGAAAGGTGTTCCAAAGGTTGAAAAAAAAAAAATTGTATGCCAAGTTTGAGAAATGCGAATTTAGGGTGACGAAAATGGATTTCCTTGGACATAGGATCACCCAAGAAGCCTTGAAAATGGATGACCACAAGGTGAAGGCAATTTTGGATTGGGAACCATCTAAGTCAGTTCCGGCCTTGAAATCATTTTTAGGATTAGCATCCTATTATCACAAGTTCATTAAGAACTTTGTAAAGATAGTTGTGCCTTTAACAAACCTTTTGAAAAAGTCATCTGGAACCTATGATTGGGACGAAGCATGCAATGAAGCCTTTGAAACCTTGAAAGGCATTTTGGTGAAAATGCTTGTGTTGAAGTTATTCAACTTTGACAAAGATTTTGAGATCCACTCCGATGCCTCTGAATTTGCAATTGGAGGAGTCCTGGTGCAAGACGGAAGGACGGTGGCATTTGAGACCAAAAAGTTGAGTGAGATGGAGTGAAGGTGGCTAACACATGAAAAGGAAATATGGGTTACGATACATTGTCTCAAGACTTGGGGCCATTACATAGGCTCCAAATACGTGGTGGTGTGGACTAATAACGTCACCTTGAAATACTTTGCCACTCAACCAAAGTTGTCATCCGAACAAGTGAGATGGCAAGACACGTTAGCCTTGTTCAATGTGGACATCTGACATGAACTTGGGAAGGAAAATTTGGTGCCTGATGCGTTGAGTTGAAAACATTAACTTAAGGTGGTGTATGTGGAGGAAACAAAACTTCAAAAGGAAGTTCGACTAACGAGCCACTGTGACGAATTTGCCAAGGAAATAAAGTAAAACATTCAAAAAGGAATCAAGTCACACTTCCACTTGTGAGATGGACTATTGTGGTATAAGCAAAATTGGCTCTATGTTTCAAAAGGGAGGCTTAGGGATGTCCTTTTGAAGGAATGCCATGATGGGCCACTTGTAGGCCATGGGGGTGCAAAATGCACCACAACATTTCTTAAGAAGTCCTATTATTAGCCTAATTTGAAAGATGATGTAAAGGAATACGTGAAGACTTGCTTGACTTGCCAACAAAATCAAACATTCAATAAGAAACAAACAGGATTGTTGCGACCATTATTGATTCCTAAAGGGCCATGAAAAAGTGTGTCCATGGATTTCATGGTGAGTCTGCCACCATCAAGGGGATTTGATGCGATCATGGTGGTGGTTGATTGATTTAGCAAGATGACACATTTCATTCCCACCAAAAAAAGTGTCACGACCCAAAAGACAGGAAGGTTGTTCTTCACGCATGTGTTCAAGCATCATGGCCTCCCCAAGGACATTGTGTCAGATCGAGACCTAAAGTTCACAAGTAAGTTTTGGTGAGCCTTCTGGAAGCACATGGGGTCAATGTTCAAGATGAGCACTTCATTCCAACCCCAAATGGATGGACAAACTGAGAGAGTGAACTTGGTTATCCAACAATTCCTAAGGAATTATGTGGCGGTGGACCAACA
>Ga0116227_10005559_pt1 | contig 26422 bp, 17 predicted proteins | sample S1TSphgellanicum_FD_89693 | JGI IMG/M metagenome (GOLD analysis project Ga0116227, IMG submission 89693) | Host-associated microbial communities from peat moss isolated from Minnesota, USA - S1T2_Fb - Sphagnum magellanicum MG | ecosystem: Host-associated > Plants > Peat moss > Unclassified...
AAGACTTCATCACCATTTTTGGCATGGGCTAACGCCCCTTGCAAAGAACACCCCACTTATTCAGTGTTGGGGCAAATTTGATTTTTAAAAATAATTGATAGGTAAAAGTGGACAAAATGGACTTTGATACATAACACTTTAATCTTTTGCTTATTTGATCATTTTGCTTGCAAAATCGGTTTACAGACTAGTATAATACATATGATATGATTTCTGCTCAGTGTTTCTCATCAGCCCATCAAAAATGATTGGTCCAGGTGGTTTGCTATTAGTAGTCCCTCACCTATTTGGTGTCCCAGTTTCAGTTTAATGGGTGGGGTTGCAAAAAAGTAAATAACTAAACTTGGATGTGAAAAATATTTTTGCAGGGTCACATACTAAGCACCGCTCTGGATGCTCTTATGGTGAGTTTTGACCCATCCTTAAAATCATCCCTGTATGAAAGTTCGGAGGATTATGATCACGTGGGGTTGAAAAAAAAGTTTACTTGGGAATGTTATAGATATCTACATTATGAAACCCTCTTGAGCTTTACATGCTTTGATCAAACCTTGGGAACCATACCTGTACAGTGTTGCAGTGGGGCCATTAGTCGAGCTGGGATGTAGGACTTAGTCCTCATGAACATTAGAAGAAACACGGGGCACTCCAAATGCATCATGTGGACCCAACTATGGGATTCTTATGGAACTCGACTCTGAACACAGTAGGAAATGCCACTAACCCCATAGATCCGACAAAATGCACTAGACAAAAACCTCCAGTTTTACGGGACTGGGTGGGCACAGTAAAGACACGGTGTGCACAAGCATGTCCAGGTTCTATTCCCCATCTTTGCTTAACAAGCAATAGAAAGAGGAAGGTGTTCAATTGGTGATCTAACCTATTATTGGGAAGTCTGGCTAGACTCCGTAAAAGCTTTGGCACAGTTTGCTGTGTTGTGTTTAGCATGGTTTTAGACGACCTGCATCACTGTACGTTTCTGATATCCCAGATGGTATTAAGCATGCACTTGGTAGCAAGGACCTTATCAAGCTGGTATGACCAAAGGCAATACCAACCTTGTATCAATTTAAATACCAGATGTCTACCAATGTTGGCCAGAAATCCAGTTTAAACCATATCTCAACATGCATAATTGGCAGATGTGAATAGAATCATATCTTGAATTTGTGCAAAATGTAAAAAGTAGAGTTATATATATATATATATATATATATATATATATATGGTGGATTCATTTCCATCCACTAGTAAATTGATGTGTATTCACATCCACTTGAAATGCGCTCCTGTCATTATTTGTATTTGTTTGTGAAGATTATAGCGTGCCTGGATATCTATGCTATGCATGAATGGATTTGAGGGTTTCAAGTTTTTTTTAGGGTTGAAGGATATGCATATGCACCTTGAGGTTTTTCAAGTTTGGAGTTCCCTAGATATAGGTCTCCTTTATGAACAAAGGTGGAAAGATAGGGCAAGTACAAGTGTTTTGTGTGTGTGAATTTTGTCACTTCCTACACAATGATGGAGCCTAGTGTGGCAATGGCTTGCTTTATTTTGTTATGTGCACCTTTCCCCTTGTGTAGGTTTAAGTTCCAACTCAAGGTGTTTGTGTTTAGCTTGCAATTTCTTGTCTTTTGTGCTTTGGCAAATGCTTGCTTTGTTATGTGCTCCTAGTGAATCTAAGTTTCAAGGTGTATGTTTCTATTGTGTGTGTTGAACACTAGAATGCTCATGTGTTGTGCGTTCGTTCTTGGCAAATTTGACCTCCCAAGCTTTGATACAAGTCTTCATGTTATTGCTTGATGTTCTTTACATTTCACTACTTGTAAATCATTTATGAGTTGTGGATTACAGCTTGTCTTGAAAATAGTCAGAAGCTCAATGCCTACACTTCTATATTTTGCATGAGGTGACCACAATTATGATATTTTGCACTTTTATTTTGTTTCACATTCTTGTTCCATGTGTGCTAGATGGACACAATAGTTTGGGGTTTTTGTTTCTTGTTATGTGTAGGGTATTTGTTCCTTGTGCATGTGCTAAACACCAAACTCCAAAGTGTGCATGTGGTGTATTTTTGCCAAATTTGAGTTTCAAACTTAATCCTTCCCTATTTTTGCTTGATTTCTTCACACATTGATGCATGTAAATTATTTTTGAATTGTGGAATCGGTTTTGAAAGCCATTGAAAGTTCAATTCTTGAATTTATACATTTTGCACCAAGTGAGCACAACTCTAACATTTTGCATTTTTATTTTCTCATAACAATTTTAAAAACAATTCATGTGTGATGGATTAAAACCATGGTAGATTGAGATTTTCATTTCTTGTTGTGGGTAGGGTGTAAGGTTTTGTTCCTTGTGCAATGGTTGAAAGAAAATTCCATGTTGTCAATAATATAAGTAGAATTGAGGAAAATTTCCTTCATTTGATGGTCATAAACATTATTAATAGTTTGTTACATGCCATATGTGTGTATCTTGAACTTGGTAATGCATTAGCAATAGAGGCTATGGAACTCGTAGTTATAAAAACTCAAGTTGCATTGTGAAAGCTTCATAATTGTGGATCCACCTATTGGGGATCTTTTCATTGTTAGAGATAATTTCCCTTTGACCTTGTAAACATGTAAATGTTGCATTTTTTTAATTTAGGTTTCATGAAACAATTGATAACGCTCTTACCCTTAAATATATTTTTAATTAAATAAAAAAAAGGACTTATCAAATACAACACATCTAGGTGGTTACTCTTATGAAAACATACATCGAGTGTGCACATTTTTTTTCAAAAAATGTGTTAAGAAGTTCTTAAGGTGATCAAACCTTTCCTCTTGTTTTTTAAAACATTTGATTTGAATAATGTTCATGACATGCTTATCATCATGTTGCATCCTCACTTTAAATTTCTACAAGTGGGGTGTGGAGATGCAATCTATTTTGCTTTTGATTATGATGTGAGAATGGTGATTCTTCTTGTTATGTTTTTTTTTTTATCAAATAAATATTATTCTAGCATGTGCAACACACAACAATAAACTTACTATTCAGATTGAAGAAGATAATTTAATAATATGTTTAGTGTTGGAGCATCCGTGTTGAGTCTTCATGGATAGAAACATAATAAAATAAACACAAAAAATGAATGTTTTTAGTTTTATCTTGTATCGTGCATATAAGCCCAAAAAAACAACATAAAAATTGGTGAAAACATAATTGAAATCCCTTTTACACCTCTATTACTACTATAAAAAATACTTTAAAAAAAAAAGAGCAAACAAATTTAAAATTAGACCAAAAGTATCCTCATTTGTTGGGTGATAAATTTGTAAATGGGGATATTTTTTATTTATTTAAAAAACATGTTTGTTCCTTTACTTTTGGGGGTATAAATATCACTATATTTTTTAGGTGTGATTCTAACGCAAGAAATAAAATATGTCTTGCATTGAAAAATAGATTTGAAATTACTTGCATTTCAAACAAGTAGACAAAAAATCTAATTGAAACGATTTGAAAGTTGAAAATTAATTCACAATAATAAATAACAATGTTATCTTTGATCATTCAATTTAAAAACATTCAATGTACAACAATTTTTGGATGGGTTTAATTTTTATTTTGCATTTATTTTCATCCAACTTTGATAAAGTAATTTCTATGTACAATTTATTGTGCTTACTTCCTCATGTGGATAATCAAGCTAGTCTTTTACCAATGTGATTGTTCGCTCTAGAATTTCCACTTGTAGGTGACAACATCGAAGAGCTAATTTTTTTAATCAACTATAGGTTGATGGTGATAATGATTTGGCAAGTCACCCTAGCCAATTTTACAACTTTTTTTTGCCCCTTCCCAATTGATAGCTCTAACTTGCTTTTGATTTTTTATATCTTTGTGATGTTGCAAGGTCTTTTTTTATATATGGAGCTCACCAACAACATATATTGCTCATCAAGCCAAAACATACTTTTGATTTTTTTCAGGCTTTTGGTTATGTGGGGTTGTGGTGGTTTTGTGTTTTTGTGGGTGTTTGGTTTTTGCAAGCATCTTCTGCCACAATGGGTAGAGAGTTCTTTCGAGAACTAGGGTTCAATTCCCTTGCAAGTTACTTGATTTTGTCAATGTTGATGTCATTTTTTTTGCACTTGTAAGCTAGCATGTAATTGCAAAAACTTTTGTAAACAACCATAATTTGAAATTTGAGACCGCATATCCTTCGCACACATTTGTAGTTTCTCTAGATTTTAAAATCAGCTCATTTATAACCAATAAAGGAAAAAAAAGGTTGAATGTATAATCATCTCAACAAGTAATTTGTTGAAATTTGTGAATAGATATCTTTCTCTTACAAAAATAGCTACATTTATATCCATAGGTTATATCTGCATCTGGAGAACCGGACAACAATATCATTTCATATGTAGTTCCTCTGGATTTGAAAACCAACTCATGTATAACGCCCAAAGAAAAAGAAAAAAAAACAGTTAAATGTGTAACCATCTTGACAAGTGATTTGTTGAAATTCGTGAATACATACCCTTCTCTCACAAAAAATAGCTATGCTGATATCCAGAGATTAAATCTGCAACTGGAGCACCGGACAACACTGGGGCATATTGTGTACCTGCCTGGCACCAGTCAAAAATCAAATGTTGGAGACAATAGACTTATCTGTGAAGTCACCCTCTCTTTGGGCCCGCTTTCACCCCCTATCCCCTCTTTCAGTGGTATCCACAAAGTAAGGAAATTTTTATTAAATCTCAGATACCAGTACCTGGCTGGGAGGTTTCAAAAGTCTATACAAGACCAACACTGGAAGATACAAGATAACAGCAGTCTTGGGTCCATAACGTGCTGCAAAAATTGTGAGAGATTTAAAAGTCAAGAAATCCTGGTCGGTGTCATCCAAACATTTCAATCTATTTTTCTTGAAATTCAGGCAGGTGATTTGCAGAGGATGGCAATAGTGGAGGCTAACACACTTATCTTTGTAATGGAATTGTCAGCAGGGCAAAATCAACCACTCCAAAAAGCACAACATTGGGGATTGTTCACTAATCTAATTGGTACTTGTTTTGTCAGCTGGGGAGAGAATCGTGCAAACAGGAGCATGGGTGCAGGACTGGCTCCCTAAGCAAATCTTTTGAGCTTTCAGCTCTCAGGTAGGGAGAATCATAAAAATGCAAATACCACACTGGGTAGGCGTCCATAGTACTCTACAATTGTATTTGTTTCAGCTGAATCAAACATGTACCTGTCCATTGCATCAATATCCCATTTTTGCCCATGTGGCAAAGAGAAGGAAAAACTCCAACCCATTGTTGACGACAACCAAATCCATTCATTGCTCTGTTGTCAATTCGGGTAACCTCATCTACAACACCTGATGTGTTATTTGACTGCCTAATTGCCTGTTGTTCGAAACAAAATTATTGCCATGGAAAGCTTCTGCCATTTGCTATCTGGATGAATCAGAATCAGGTCAGTGCAAGAATATATGCTTGCTGAAAAGCTGAAATCAAGTAACAGATGCAGGAAAAAACAGTGCAATAAAGCTATAATTTTATATTTCATTTACCCACTTCATTAACAGGGAATGGAAAAGATTGGGTGCTTTAACCTTTAGTTATTTTTTAAGAGAATTGAGTTTTTTCTTCTAACAAAGGAAAAATGGGGTAAGTTTCCTCTGATGAAGGAAAATGGGGAAGTACTTTCCTCTTTGTGCATGAATTCGTCTTGTCGCTCCTTGCTCCCCAATTATTTCTTTGGAAGATGAACAAATGTTGCACAGCCATCACCGAGTGCCCTTGTTTTAGCAGTTTAGATAAGACTGCCAAATTGTGGAGTATGCTTCTGAAGCAAAGTCTAGTTTTGGATGCATAGGAAAGGCTGTAATTACTACCTTAAGCTTTCAAGTTTGGACTCTTTGCTTTTCTGTCCTATAGTTTACTGCAGGATTTTACTCAGAGGTAGAGAAGATTTCTGAGTATGACATAATAAAAGGTAGTTGGCTAGTACCAGAAACGAAGAGCTTGAACTCCACATCTGGAACCATAAAGGGAAACACACAGTTCTCCAATGCTTGTATATCTGAACAAAAAGGCAACAAGAGTGTGTCAAGGAATTTCTGTTCAGCATAGTGAGAGTCAAATCTATCAAGTTTCAAGATCAGCACTCATGGACAGGATGCTCAGTCGATGTGTCAAAGTGCCCAGATATCTCTGCGTGAATCTTCAGCTAAACATTGCAATGATACCAACACCAAATGGTGATGGAACTGAATTAGTCACCTCACTTGCACACAAGGTAAGTAAAATATTATTAGTTGCTTTAAAATGCTCAGACATCACTACAATATGATAGCAGCAGTGTTTATGTCAACATTCTGCATTTGCTCACTAGTCTGTGCCTTTTGAATCTTTCCAACTCACCAGAAGAGAAGATCATGCTCCATAGTAATCTCGTTGTAGTAACCAACAGCCATATGAGTGAACTATCTCATCAGAGTTCACTTGCGATCCTCCTCTCTGCTGCAAGGTACACAGCAGATCCTCTGTGGACTCCATATCTGGCTTGCAGTTGCATGCAGTTGGTGGCCTGGAGCTAATATTACCTTTGGTCAAAGATGAACCCAATGCTTTTAGTGGGCAGGGCACCATAGCCTCCTTGCAATTGGTGGTGGCTTCAATACCACAAAGTTGAATCATCATATGAGGGAACCCAAACTCTGCGTTTGATGTCATCTACTGTTCATCTGTTTTCTCTTGGTCATTTCCACTCATATGCCACCTGAACTGCTAAACAAAAGTAGCATCCATCATGGATATATTTGCTGCTCATCATCCCATGCTGCTGCCATCAATCACACCAGACCCAGTTTCGGAGTCCAAGTTTTGACATAGCATGGTCAAGAACAAACAGAGAGTACACAGTCTCACATACCTTATGACAACAGCTCTGAGTAAGGAAAAAAGAGTAGAATTCTTTGGGTTTTATTTGTAAGAAACTCCTTACACTCTCTTGCATCTGCTAAAATGGTAGTCTGTTCCCTATTATCTGTCTGTGCTATGCATCATACTATTGGAAATGAGGAATCTTCACTCGAAGGTGCACAAGTTTTGCCTTCTCACAGAGACATTTTAAGCACAAGCTCTAAAATGAAAGCCTCTTCACATCCACACATTGGTTCTACAGTTATAAACTGCAACTCTTGGATATATGGTTAAGAAATGCAATCTTCAACAGGTTGAACTCAGAGGCAATCATCTCCTGCTTGCTCAATTGCAAGACTTAAATTGAGGGAGAAACACTCTAGTATCCCGTCTGCTCAGAGTCATCCCTCACCTGATTCCAATGATGTTTGGACAATTTTATATTTGCTGGGGTTCCAAAGCCTTCCTTTGGATTGCAGACAGAGTAGAGGGAATATTAGCCTTTCGCACACGTGTGATGCAAGTTGATGATTTGGGAGAAGAATGAAGTAGGTGTCCCAGGCCTACATGAGATTCCCGTGAGCGGTCCTCTGTACCAATATCCCCTAAATACACAGATGCCAGCCTGTGCAGTACAGATGCACACATAATCTTCATTAGCATGCAATTCTTGAACCTCAACAGGTTCCATTGCAGTGGCAAGAAAGCATACTGCAAACCCCAGAGCCGCACACACCAACAATTCCTCTGATAAGGATGAGACTGCTTCAATGTGGTGGCAGCAGCTGCTAGGCTCAGAGCAGCAGAGTTGTTGCCAGCTACAGTAACCTCCTAGTGTCAACTGTCTAGATGCCATCATATAATTGTCTATCAGTTAATGAGGGATGACAAAACATGTACTTACTTGCTCAACTTGGTCTGTGCAGAGTCCTGCAAGTGGGCCAATGACATCATCCCCTAATCACCCACAAAGATCCCACACACAGCATTGTCAGTTGACGACCTTAGCTTCACAACACCTGCCATGACCTGATATTTCCCTCCATCACAAATGGCAAAAGGATGGCACCCCATAAAACTAGCAAGACTGAAAGAGTTGTTAACTACAAGCATGCCACTTCTCAGGTAAGAAACACAAAAATAGAAGCATGAACTGTGACCAGGATCTATAATGACAGATTTGTGTGATCAGAACAGCAGCAAAGCCATGGAATTCCTTTTCCTTCTTGTAGTTTTCACAACACTAGTTATATGCTTGTTCTTCAAACTCAGTACTTGTGCTATTCAGCTGGAAATATCATGTTACTTAGTGGTTAGTAGTTTCATCCAGAGGGCAACAAGTTGTTGCTTCACCAGCTGGTTTGTCTGATTCTTTTCACATCAGCTTCAGGAAAACAGGAGTTCTACAAAAGCAGATCAAGGAGAAGAAGTCATTTGAAGAACAAGGAAGGCCTTCAGGAGCATCCACCAATGCAAAGCATGCTACAGGTTGAAAGACCTCCACATGGTGAAGGATGGCATACGTGAGCAGTGATTGCACAATCCTCTGCACCACTCCCATTCCATAGTTCAAGCATGGCTACCATAGTTGCACAGAAATTACCAGTTCAGGCAATCACCTTGCAGGCTGATGCAAGATTATGCATTCACCAGTTTACAAATGTAAAATCTCTTATTGTCTCTTAGCACATGCAGTGAGGAGTGACTCATCATTGCTTACAATTTGTAGGATGATTGCCTGCAAGCTGCTGAAAGCTTTAGTCTATCAAAATGTTGGGTGTTACATTTGATACAAACATGAACAATTGAGGCAAATCTACAGTGAATCTGGATTTACCTGACATGATGAGGCAAATGGCAATAGATTCAATTGTTGTTGCAGATCTGTCTGTTCCATGCCTCGCAACTCTCGCAATTGCTGAGCAATCTCTTGAAGAAGTTTCATCTCTCCATTTTCACGTCTAAGAGATTCAATGGTTTGTTTCATCAGGTCCCTATCAGCCTCCAGTGCCTTGAGCCTAAGCATGAGATGCATAACCTCATCCTCAAAAGGTTCGCTGTCCCTCCCAATTGTAGATGAGTCCCTGATTTCCTTATCACACAAATCTTCAGGTTGGTATGCATGTTCTTCACTAGTAGTATGTTGTGTTTCTTCCTCTTCATGCAACATCAACAAGTCTGGCTTTCCCAGTCGATCTGAATCAAACTCATATCTTCTCCCATGATCCCATCCCCAACAGTAGTCCCCTTTGTCTTGCATGACAATATGTTGAGAGGCAGCATGAGGTGCAGCATTATGCACCTCATAAATATCCTGCATGAATAGATCTTCCTCCTCACAGTCTTCTGCTGCATGCTCATCCATCAACCCATATGCTATATCATCTCTTCCTCTACTTTCCTCTCTCTCTAGCTTGCCAGAGCCTCTGGCCTCTTCCCTTTCTATCAAAGAAAATGAGTCCATATTATGTTTCATCATAACTTCCTCCTCAAACAACCTTCGCCGCAATGGGTCTTCCTCCATAATCTCTGAGATCAATGTTTCAGTCTTCCTTGATGACTCGGAACACATGGTTCTCCCTTCTCGAGCTTTCACCTTTGTTCTCAACTCACCAGCACTTTTAGGTCTCCCAGTTTGAGGAGCTGCATGAGTACCTCCCTGCTGCTGCAATTGCTCTTCAAATCTCCACACATACTCCAGCACTGACAGCCTCTTCTCTTCTATTTCCTTATCCCAAAAACCTGCCGCACAAGGTTCCTGACCATTATTGTTCTTCTCTTGCACTACTTCTTTGATACCTGCAGAGTCCGATCCAGTTTCTCTGATCAACTCTGCCTCGGCTTCAGGACTTCTTTTGCTCAATTCCAACACGGGCACTGCCACATTGCTGCTTTCTGGAACTGCTTGGTGGTCTCTCTGATCTTCTTCTTGAGCACTTCTAAGCAGCAGTTTCATTCTGCAAATCCTGATTTCCTCTTCAAGCTGCTTCTTCTCCTCCTCCCGTCTTGCAAGGACCTCCTTGAGAACCTCCATCGCCTCTCGATCGTAAATGGTTTTCTCCTCCACCATACGCTGGAACTGGCGGGCTTCCATCTGCGCAACTGCCTTCTCTTCCTGCAGACGCGTTATCATTGCCATAGCTTCGTTTGCAGCCGTTGCCGCAGCATTCCTCTCCTTCTCCAACTCGTGATACAAGGCAGATTGCGCCTCACGCTCAGCTTGCAAAGCTTGGAGTAGTTCATTTTCTTCATTTTCTTGAATCTCGTCGTCGACGCGCTCTTGGAGTAGCAATTCCTCACGATTTCCATAAACTCCGGTAACGTTGTCAGAAACTTCCATTCCTCTCGCAGAGGAGGATTTGCGTCTGCCAGTTTGGCTGCTATAGTCGTCGGCTACCGACTTGTTTCGCCAGGATGTTCCCCGATGTCGTCGTCGTCTCACAAAGCTGAACAAGGGATCTGCAAACCAGATATTCGTATGAAGCATAGTAGTGATCACAACGCTCGAAAGCAACGGCAAAACTAAGATCAGATCTACAGATGCATCAATGAGCAACAAAGATGCGCTCCAGAAAACATCAGCTCCAGCGTTCTCTGCAATAAGGCCTCTCTCTCTCGCTCTCCATGCATCTCCAAGCTTCTCATACCTGAATTCAGATGCGATTGTATGAATGCAACAGTATTGTAGGCGCACCTCTGGTTGATAATCCTTTACTGTGTCTGCTTGACGATTCGTCCTAAGTCTCGCATCTGAGTTCTGCTTTCATAGCATCGGATCATCGTCATTAAAGACAAACGACATCATCTGCAGAGGAAGGGGATCAGGCAAAGAACGAAGATCATCGCAAGGAGTTGGCAGACTATCACCGATGACAAGAAAGAAGGCGATCCTTACTTCTGGTTACAGCAGCACTTCGGTATCGCACTGTCTGATCTCTCTCCCCTAGCGAAAGGCCTCCGCTACTCGTCGATCTCAGATTCGCGTTCCAAATCCGTATGTGTTCCCTTTCTTTCGCATCTCGGACTGCTTCTTCTCAAGCAAATCTAAACTCCTTCCCCGCTCTCTAACACACATCTCCTGCAGCAACAAGAACAAACAACACGTCCTCCTTCCTACGCTGCTGCTGCTGCTACAACGGAAAAGAGATCTCGAAATTAAAATTCCGCAAAAAAACACTGAAAGAGGTAAACACCACTAATACTTTACAAGCTCTCAATAGCGATCACCCTCCCCTCTGTACCACCCAAAAACACACACACACATACACAAAAATCGGAGCTCTTCAATTATTCTGTCGAAATAACAATAACAAAAGAAGAGGAAGACGAAGAAATTTAAAAAAACAAGAGTGGATCGAGGACAGAACCACATGCATGTAGAGAACGTTACTCTTCTTCCTCTTTCAACCGAAGAACAATGAAGAGAAGCAGGCAAAGCTCTTGGTCCAATTCGCCCTTCTGAACCCCGCGGAAAAAGAGGGAGGGGTCAAAAAAACAAAAGAGGGACAGAAACAGCAGACCATACCTACATACTTCATCGACGCATCAAAGGAGTCACACGAAGCGTTGCATTGAAGTGGAGGGATTCTCGCAGCAAACCACGGAAGGGAAAACAGAAAGCAGAGAGAATCGTCGTCGTCGTCGTCGCCGCAGCAGCGACGCGACTTTCGCTAGCGCAAACGACACCCACGCCCGGGAGCCAACACTCGAGCGTTGCGCCACACGAAAATGAATAAATAAATAAATAAATAAATTGGGGTCAAACTAAAACTCTAATAAATTTGAGAGACCCTAAAAACTCTACTCCCAAGAAATTGAAAATAAAAAGAGTGTTAGTTACTTATTACTAGGAGTTCTAGTGTAAAAATAAGCCCTCCACTTTGGTACCTGTGTGCGCGCGCTTTGTTTGTGTTTTTTATAATATTGAAATTTTGGCGAATTGTTTTTAGTCAAATTTACAGTAAAAAAACAAAAATTTCTCAATTTCTTTGTTAAAAATGGCAAAACATTGGTGGGTGGTGCCTTTTCCGTTGGGTGGGTATTAAATCAAAACATTGGTGGGTATCAATTTTTTTTTGTTGGTTATATATAGTCAAAATGTTACATTAAAAATTAAAAGTGCTAAAATAATATGATTTTTAATATTTTAATAATCAGAATTCGACCATTTTTTTATAAAAAATTTCCAGATTTCTTTACATGTTTCAAGTAAATTGCCAAAAATATAGAATGATTTTTTTAATATTTTAAATTTATTTTGTAACCATATTTGGCTATATCTTCCTATGGATCACCACTATTTTAGCTATAACCCAAAATAGCCAAAAAAAAACACTGGTTGGTAACCATGATAAAAATACCAAAATCTCTTTAAATTATTATTTTTAATATTACAGATATCCCATGCTTAAACTCAATCAGGGTCTCTGAGTTCAAATCTAACATTACTTGGGAACCAACATGGGTGCTGGTTCACCCCAGCCTAAAGGAGAAAAGACATTTTAAATCAGGTTGCTGGAATCAGAGATTTTGTGATCACAACAATCTTTCAATGTTTTTTTCAATAACATGTGCTCATAGCTCCATCAATCGAGTATTGACCAACTGTAGGAGCTGCAAGTCAATCTCTGACTCATCACAAAGTGACATCTTCTTCTTCTTTTTTATGTGTTCTCAAAGTTCTTAACATTGATTAATTACATATTCGCAACAATCGCAACTCTTCAATGGAATGTGCCTACCCATGTGACGAGAAACAAGGCCTTCATGTCAGGGGATTTTCTCTAGACTGTTGGGATCACATCACATTGTGCGTAACTGTGATCACTGTAGTCTTATTGACAGAGACCCTAAATGTGAGAACAATTTTCTTCGTCTGCCTCTTGAACATCTATGTGCATATGCTTATGTTCATGATAATGTTCACCTTGACCTTTATGATTAGTAAATGCCATGGGTGAGGGACATTCCCAAAATAAGTGGCCTATAATAAGCCATATACATTTCCATGTGAAGTTAAGGTGCACGTTTTTATTGACACAACACTTGAGCCAATCTCACATTCATCCAACAAACATATGGGGGAAGGGCAAAATTTGTGAATCCGATTTTTAACCCTTAAACATGTGAAGCCTTTTCAAAGCTTTTAAACATTCTCACTAGTCAAATTCTGAAAAACTCAAAAAATCTAAGAATTAGCACATCAAACAAATAAATCAATGAAGTGAAGATCATGGGTGAGTTGTGACAAACATTTGAAGCTCAATGGATTGGCAGACGAGGGTTTTTTAACACTTTGATTGACACCATTTCATGGCATGTGAGTGTTACTCAAGCTATTATCAAACATTTCAATGTTAATTCAAAGCATCAAACACTTTCTTCATTCATTGTTGCAGCATACGATGGACCAGTAAAGGATGAAGTCAAGCAGCCATTAAAGACAAATTCAGACTAAAATTCAACACGATATGACTATGCACCACCTTGCAATTAGGATAGATACAAAGAGACCTTAAAATTACAACACACAATCAACAGTGCTCCATTGGATCAGATCGACACCTTCCTACCCACCTGCCCCCAATCCCAGACTTCTAAGTACACTAAAAAGAAATTAGCTAGGTCTTTGTGCACATTAAAAACAATTTAGTTTGGTTTACAGTGGGTTGTTCACATGAAATAAATTTGATTTTCCTTTTCATAGCATCTTCCATTTAGGATAAAGTTTGTGGGGTTTCGAGCTTGTAGAAGCTATGTACAGTAAAGTTTTGTTAACCTTACAAATCTTTTGTCTGCATATAACTTGGAAATTTTTAAGAATTTTTTTATCATTGAGATGATAAGACATTATAATTATCAGTAAAGTCTTGCAATTAGGGGTGAGAACGGTCAGTTTCAGCATAATAGGGCACCAAATGTGTAACTGCAAATGAAAGTTTTACAAAATCGAAATAACTGGGACCTAAACTAGTTTTTCCAGCAATTTTAGTGGTGAACTGAGTTTCATCTTGTCTTTCATTTTTCCTTAGCGCCTCCACTGCTGCTACATATATTTTCACTACTCCTACCTCTATATAACCAGTACCTGTACAACTACTATTTAATTACTCCCAAACCTTGTGCATTAAATGCTGAATTTCAGCATTTCATACTGAGATTTAATAAAAGTTTCATTACTTTGCCGATACAACTGAAAGAGGGGATAGGGGTGAAAGCAGGCCCAAAGAGAGGGTGAAGAGAGGGTGACTTTACGGATAACTCTATTGTTTTCTAGATCCTTTGGAAACCGTGGCATCAACCTCACATGTTATATTTGATGATATGTGTATATGTTCACAAGCTCATATTTGGTGGTTCATTTGGTGCTGGATCAGGCTAGGCTAGGCTAACCTGATTCTAACTGAAGATGAGGGAGTTTTTTATTGAAATTATTCCAAGAAGGGTGCATATGTAAGGATTGAGAAACATGTACCCATTGAACTTGAATTCACATTTGCAACTATCATGAAACAATAAATGGATAGATCCATCATAGTCAAGAATAGAGCATGACCGAGGGGTTCAAAAAATCGACTTGAGAAAATCATTCCAGGCTTGAAACAACACACTAAATGGAATATCAAGGGAGGATGGGAACGGGGATAACCAAGGCCTAATCTCAACCTAATCTTGACATCCCAATTTGCTACTAGCTAGTGAGTCACAAACAATAACCTCATTATTGACCTGCTACTCAGCACAAGGTACCTCCGCGAGGCTCTCATCACCCCCATGATGAAAAGGGAATTACCTGTCCTTTTAATGGATGAAAATAGTTGCCTCAATTTCACTACTCATATCACAATATTACAATACCTTAGGGGAAATATATTTATTTATTTTAATTTTAATTTTAAATTTTAAAAAATTATTTTTTGAAAAAAAAATTATTCGTTTTGTCAATGTGAAAACCGACCCTAGGCTACGGTAATGTAAACTAGGGCGTGTGGTTAGGGGTATGTGAAAATCATAAGTCATAATTCAGGGTTGTTTGCTTACTGGCCTCATAATAATAATTAGTATAAATAGTGAGGGGCAGAACGTGAGTGAGTGAGTGAGGGGTTGGGGTGGGGTGAGCAACAAGCTGCAGTTTTCCAATGGTTTGAACTACTAGCCTAACGGTAGCATTGAACTTCCCTAAATGGAAAAAATAGCATAAATGTGCACAACATTCAAGGTCAAGCCTTTAAGTGCATTTATGCTGCTATATAGCCTATAAATGGCTATTCTTATTATTTGACTCTAATAATATGTGTTACCCCAGTTGCCAGTCATGTGTGTAGTACTAGACTCTTTAGGGTTTAGGGTTAGGTTTTAGGGTTTAAGGTTTATAGACTCCTTTCTAAGGTAACACCTGAAGCTGCACTTCTTTTGGGATAGAATGGACCCTACCTAATGCAACCCAACGCCTATCATCCATCCGAAGTCTGTTAGGAATAGATGCAGATGAATTCCCACTGAGTTGATGAACCCTGGATGAACTCAACTCATTTGATACTTACTGGTTTCACCTTGGTAACCCATTTTGGCCTTTTTGTGAAGGATAGATCCTGTAAGTAGGGAAGTAGGTAGGTAGGATAATTTGATTGCTAGGTGAGTATCCATGCATGTAGTTGGGTTTAGGGTTTAGGTAGGAGTTAGTGAGTTGTTAGTAGGTAGGAAAAACAAACTGAGCTGACTATTCTGGTTCAGCTAATGAAGCTGAAACCTAATGAAAAACTGTTTCCTATTCATGCACCATCCATCCTTCATGTTGTCTTTTTGAACCTTGTGCCAGGTGACCTTTAAAACCTTTTTGCTAATTTAACTTTTTGGAACATTCTACAATTTTTACTATAAAAATGTGTTCCTTCCAAACATATGCTTTACAAGATCTTTCTAAAAACTTGTATAGATTCTTATGTCTATGTCTTATGTATGTTTACATTCATGATAATGTTCACTTCATGTTTTGCAAAAGGTAAAGCCCGTGAGTGAGGGACATTCTCAAAATAAGTGGTCGGACTTGCCTATAATTTCATTCTAGGCCTCTTGTTTTAAGTAATGCCCCCCACCCATAGGCTTTACTCCTACACCCACAACCCTTAGAAAATGTAATTGTACATTTTTTGTTTGGACACAAATGGACCAACTCTATTGCAAAACAAAACACACACACACATTGAAGACAACTAGGACCAAAGAGAAACCCAACCTCAACCAACAACAAACAAAAGCAACTATTGCATTAACCTACATCTCCTAAGTAATTGATAGGTCCATTTAGCTCTTTTGTCACCCCTAGCACAAATAGTGTGGTGTGGACACCACATGTTGTCAAATGTTGGAGCTAATCATGTTCAATTTGTCATTCAAGTCTACCATAATAAACTAGTCCTTCTCACATCAACATACTATGTAATTGCATGTATGTCTAACAATTCCCATTGTAAACTAAATTGCTTTATCCAAATTAACCACATTGTAACTCCTTTTAACAAGGTTTAAATAGGGCATAATTGCCTAATCTTCTAATTGGATAGGCATTTGTTGAAAATGCAATGTTCCATATCCAACCCTTGTCATTGCTTGTCAATGTGTATTGGAAATTTGACTTTGTGTATGAATGTTAATGCCCACATCCAAGTTGCTCACGTTCTTTCACATTTTGAAAATTGGCGAAATATGTTTTGGGTTGTTCATGTTTGACATGAGATGCAATTGGAATTAATCCCATCACTAACTTTGGCACACCATGCATTCATTGCCAATGCATTGTGCCATATTGCCCAATTCAATCCAAAATCTTTATTTGCAATCATATGAAGCCATACATCATTCCACTTCAATTTTTAAAACCTTGCTAAAATCAATGACCACTTGAGCTGATTTTTTTAGCTTCATCCTATCATTGATGAATTGTCTTCTTGCCTTAGTAAATATAAGTCTTTGTTTCCTTGTGAGCCAACTAACTTGAATTAGAGGGGTTGAATTTGAGAATAGTTAGAAGCTCACAATATAAGTAGAAATGTGATTTATTTGGCCATTGAAATGACCCTCATGACTTGTCAAGCCTAACTTATGTATTGTACTTGTTTGTGTAAAAATTGAAAGGTCATGGAATTGAATGAAATCACATTACAAGTGGACCCATTTTTATCCAAAAAATGTATACCCAATATCATAATACACAAAAAACTAAAATTTTGATAGCATTTTTTGGTAATCTTAAATACAAGAAAAAAATTTCAAATGTGCATATCAACATTTTGAAACTCAAAGTTCATTTTAAGTCAAAGTTCATTTTGATCCAATTGATAAATGAAAATGATCGATGATAAAATCAATGTACACAAATATATAACATACATTTTTTAATGACATAAGGTTTCATGTTTATGGTTCATGAAACATAACTAAACAAATGCAAAATGAAAAAAAAAAAAGGCAATGCCCAATTTATAAATTTCTCTTCTTTCGTATAGTATTGATTTTTTTTCTTGAAAAAAAAATATTATTATTCATTTATTCTTCAAATAGTGAAACAAAAATAAAATTTAAATGGATTTTCAACATAACATCTTAAAATTTTGAATGACCCTAAATTTAGTTGATGTATGTTACTATCATTCACCAAAACAAAAATTATGAAAAAATTCCACCATTTGCCCTACTTTTGAAGTATATACTTTGTGATGAATCTGCTGGTTTCACTTTGGTTCTGCCAGTTCCAGTTGTGGTGTGGAATCAATGGTGGGGAACACCGGTTACGCTCTGTAATAGGCCCCTGTAGAGCCCATTAGGGGTAGGTTCCGCCTGACGGAACGGCGTCCAGCAGCGTCTATGCAACGCAGGCTTAACGCTGCTGGGCTTGCTCGTTGCTGCTGCTGCTGCACATGGAATGGCGTCCATCGCCACGACGCTTCTGAGGCTGCCGCTGCTGCTGCGGTTGCTGTGCATCGCCTTCTTCTTCCTCTTCTCGTCTCTCCATGCCGCATGCACGACAGCAGCTTTGGATGATGTCCGCAGCAGCAGCAGTGGAGAAATCCATCTCGATCCTGCTGCTGCGGGAGGTTTTGGCACCCAGGAACAGGAGGAGGAGGAGGAGGAGACTCTCAGATTTCCGGACAATGAAATGACGACGTTGCAGTTGTTGAAGCCGGGTGCGGGCCATAGTCGGCTGGAGCTCAATCGGATGACTCTAGAGAAGTTGGCCAGTATTGAAGAGCCCATCGCGTTTGTCTCTGTTGTAGGGCCATATCATGGGTGAGATGTTCTCTTCTCTTCTCACTCCCCTTTCTTTGTTTGCTGAATTTGCGCACTTCCTAGTAACTCTTTGTCTTTGCGACATGCTTGCAATCTGGCCGGTCTGTAATTTACGCAAGCCCTTTCGGCGTCCTGTTGCATCACACATCTTCTTTGCAATTCAGACCTAATTCACAATGCAGCTTGCTCGTCTGCTGTCAATTTTGCAAGTGTCAGTTTCATTAGGGTTTGGGGTTTAGGGTTTAGGGTAAGAAGAGGGCTACAATGCTGAGAAAATCGACAATGTCTGTATTTATCCAAATTTGTTGAATGTGCAGTGGAAAATCTTTTCTTCTCAATGTCTTGCTCAATTCAACACAAGGGTTTAGTGTCAGTGCTGTTCCCGACCCAGAGACTCAGGGTATTTGGATCCGAATTGTGCCAAAGGAGCAGCTTCAGGGTGCCGACAACTCTAGGATCATTTTGATGGACACCGAAGGCTTTTATGGAGAGGGTGCCACAAGGTCATATGATGCCCGCATATTTGCCATAGCCACTCTTGTCAGCTCTCATCTCATCTACAACACTCTGCGGACAATCGGTAAATGTTTCACAAGTGCCCCAGCTATTGAATTCTGATGGCTAATGTATACACTTCAAGTTGCAGATTGGATTCTGGGTTTAGGGATTAGTGCCTAAAACTGTAGGTCTGGTAGATAATCAAGAAGATTATCCTGGATTGAGCCCCCCTTGCTGCTCTGCTTCTTCTTCTTCTTCTTGAGCTCACAATGTATGCTTATGTGGACTGACCCAATATCTAAATATCCATTTGATAGCTTGTTTCTTATTTTGGAGAAATTCTTAGACAATCTGTAGCATCCCTATGAGCACTGCCCTAATTGAGAAGGAATGGGGGTATAAATGTGAAATCCAACCAAAATTTCCCTCTAATTTCCAATCTGATATATATACAATTTGATGTATATTATCAATGGTTTGGCAAACTGATGTTTTCCATCTGATGACGGGAACAGGGGATACACAATCAGTTACTGCATTAGCAGATTTGGCAAAGCAGGCACAGGTTTTCAATCTCCAGAACTGGCTACATTCTGCTGAGGCTTCTCCTGGTCTCTATCTGTGGCTAAAGCCTCCCTACCTATGCACTGAATGAATTTGAAAACATTGGAATTCTGGTTCCTGCTGAATGGACAAGGTGTGTAAATACTTAGACATTGATGGCATTAGCAAGAACCATGCTGTCACTGGTGTCAGTCAAGCTTGTAAACTTCTGTGACCTGAAATTGCCCATGGTGTGCCGTAACTGAACAATGGCTCTTACATGGCTAGATCCTCAACCCTTAATCTTCACAATTAACATGAGGCAACTCTAGAGAGGGGAGACTATGTCTGCATGTGGAAGATCTGATCAGCAATATTCTGGAGGCATTAATTGTGTTTTACTTAATATTCTTAAGTATTAGAGACTCAGGTTGAAGGATTATGAGAACATGGTGTGTGGTCCAAAACTTGTCCCAGTATTGTTGCTGTTATTGTCACTATTAAGTCAGTTGTGATCTTCTTGATGAATTTGCAAACTATCTGAGTGGATGTTTGCACTTGTCTAAAAAGATGGTCAGGATTCACGTGTGGACTGGAGTCAGCAGATGCTATGCGGTTCTCCATATTTCCTCCTTATTTTGATGATTGTTGTATGTGGGTGTCATGTGCAGGTCAGGAGGAACATCCCGCTGCAGTCTACACAGACTCATTTTTGCTTTTGAAGATGCTTGATTTTCCTCCATTGACATGGGTGGTCCAAGGATTTGACATGGATCTATCCTCACAGGCGCCAATGGACCATCTGCACAGATATTTGGAAGCACTTGCCCACACTGGTGACCGCACTTTGGATACCCTGTTTACGCAAGGAATATCATGCCACACTATACGAACCCCCACTGATCTGAACAAACTACGAGAGCAGGTTACCATAAAACTGCTACTTTAGGCAACATGTTGTAACCTCTGTTCTAAAATTCCTTTCCAAAGGAGGAAGAAGCTACAAAGATAGATTTCATTTCTCTATTTGCCTCACTCTGATGGTGTGCTCTTGTCAGGTGGGAGGTGAGGGATTGGCAGCACACACTGAGCTATATCCCATTTTACACCCAAACTATCTAAGTGATGTGGATAAACTCCGAGACACTATTTTCAAGAAGCTCAAGGCAAAGGGTGCTGGCAAATTCACAGGCAAAAGTGTGGCAGAACTGTTGCCGCTCCTGGTTCACTATGTCAATGAGGACTTCCCATTAAATGCGGAAAGAAAATTAAGAGATGTATTGTCAGAGCTTGTCATTGATGGAGCTTTCTCAGGTGGAACACAGTACTTCCAAGCCTTAATGCAAAACCCCACCCTGCCACCCAGAGCTCAAGGGAAAGAAGTGGATCTTGCTTTTGTTGAACAGGTGAGGAAAGACTCAATCTCAGCATTGGCTTCAACAGCATTCACTACCAGAGAACTTGAGGACATCATGACATCTGCAGGTACAATGCAAAACTGGATTATTTGCACCCATCAGTCTTTATTTCAATACTGATCCTTGAGTTTTTGTGGGACAATTGATTGTGGTAAGCAGCTGTGGGTATATGTGGGAAATGCCCATATCTTTACAAATGTCATGAGGTACCCTTGTTCTCTATACAATGGTTAGAGTACAGTACATGTAATGGTGAATCAATTTCAAGGTTCTAGTTATTGAACATGTAAGTTGTAGTTTCAATTTTTTTTATCATGGGTTATTAGTTAAATGCCTTGAGTTGAAACCATAGCTTGCAATACGTTAGATCTATTGATAATGGGTGTGATAGTAGTAGTCTTCAAGAGCATCTTGTGATTGTGTCATTTCCTTGACCACAACCACCTATACTTGGATTGGTGCTTGCAGGCTGATTTTCCTTGAGGTTATATAGTATATAGTACAAAGAAGCTAGATGCTGAGATTTATCTTAAAAGTTGTCTTACAATGGGTGCATATGTGGGCGTTCCTGGTGTTTCACAGCATACAATCTAGTAGATAATAATTGCTAGAATTGTTAATCTCATTTGGCAGAAAAGAAGGCTATTGATTACTGCAAGCAACGCTGTGTGGGTGTTCCTCCAACACAAGAGAGTTCTACCTGCATTGTGCAGCTTGGTACAAAAATTGCACGCATGAAAGTGAAGTACAGGTTCATACTAACCCTTCCTGTTTGTAAGTCTCTAGAAACACAAAGAAAGTTTCTTTCACTTGGAGGAAATTTTTGAACCTTGTTCTGGTTTTCTTAATCATGAGTATTTAGCTTTCTTGATTGTCATGAGTTATATTGTTTGTTTCCTGTGAATTCTTGCCCAACTTGCAAAACCCAGCAAGTCAGGCAATTTTCCTAATGGTTTTCATTGACAGGGAAGAGAATGAGCGGCGAGTAAAGCAAGTGTTGGTTGAGTTGGGCGAAGACTTGCGAATTGCTGCTGAAAAGGAAGTGGAAGGGCTGCCACTGCCAATGCGTGATACTGAAATTGAACGCTTCTGCAAGCAGGCTAAATCATCTGTTCTCCAACGGTTTGCCATTAAATTTTCTCTATGCTCACTATTGTTCTCATATTTTATCAGGTTGCACTGATGAATTCGTCTGCAGTTTTTGTCAGCAGTTACTTTCACAGTTCAAATTTTGAAGTTGCTGGAGATTATGTTGCTGTAGAAAGCATCAATATCTTTTGGATCTGAGTTTCTGCTAGCAGCTGACTCTAGTGTCTTTATCTTTCAGCTATGAAGCCCTGGTAGGCCCTCACCGTCACAGCAACTTGTACCAAGAAGCTCGCTCACAGATCATATCGTTGGTTCAGATAAAATGTGACAAAGTACTTTTGATGAACTCTGAAAAAATCACCAGGCTCTTGAGCAGTGGTAAGCAAGCGTACCAAGATGCATATGGAAGAATTGTGCAAGCACGGGTTCTGGGAGCCACTAAGGGGGACATGGCTAAAGAAGGGGGAGGAGAAGTTGATGTAGACAATGAAAAGCACAGCCAGAAACCGATTCCCCCTTGGAGCTTGGTAGACATCCATAAGGCAGGGATCAAGGCTGGGCAAGAGGCATTTGAGAGGAATATCAAGGCTGCAGGGTTGCCATGGGTGGGGCCTGGAGATGACCGCTACGATTTTCAGTTGTACAGTTGCTTGCAATGGTCAAAAAAGCAGTTTGACAAGCTCCAGGTTTGCTCTGTTCTTATGGCATCACTAAGCTGCCTTCTTGATTTACATTTGCATGCATTGCACTGTAAACCTTATGTTTGAGATTATGCAGGTTATGAGGAGAAAGAAACTGAAGCTTTCACTTCAGGACCTGGTTCTAACCACCCTACACACATCTGCTACATGGCAACTGAGAATGTCAATTTACCTTCACAAAACTTGTGTTTGAATTCATCAACTTGTGTGCCATGGAAAAATATTTACTGTCTATTACCCTTGGTGGAGAGGTTTGAGCCAGCAGTGCAGTCTGTAGTACAGAAAGGAAAGGGATTTCAGAGAGGGGTTCTCAAGGCAAAATGCACAACTGATGTTCCTTGTTCTAATTGTTCACAATGCTTGAACTAGCATTCAATTTTGTGACAGGATGAGAACGAGAAGGTGGTTTTAGCTTATGTTGCAATGCTGGGAGCGAGTCTAGCACTTCAATACAAAGAGGCACTTGCAGCTATTACTCCATTCCCCGATAATGATGAAGTTCTCACATCCAAGGTGAAAACTCCTTTAGCTTGTATTGGATATGTGGGACAGGAGCTCCATGTTGGGCACTGCATAATGAGAAGTAGACACTTGAATTCTGTGGATAGTTTCTTGCTAATGACAGGTCATGAAACAGGGTCTGTATATCAACATGATCAAACTTTGCACTTAGTTTTGTTGAGCTGCCTTTTTCCCACTTCACATATCTGAAGTGTCCTGGGTGTGGTTGTGTGTGGCTTCCAGCTAGTAGAATTGATATGACTTGTTGCACTTTTTCAGGCAGACATTGCAGCCAAGAAGGTAATTGAGGAGTTCTCCACTTCGGTAAGAGATTATTTGAAAGTTGCCGGTGTAGAGGAGCAGAGGAAGGAACTAATGTTCAACATACAGGAGACTCATGCCCGCTACCTCAAACGGAACACAGCATTGATGGCTGCCTTTTGCTTTGAACCTCTCCAAGAAGCATATGCAGAGCTTCATATGCAGGTCATGCCTTGTCTTTTTGTCTCATCTTACATAGCATTGAATGAGAGAAAAGAGTGGAGCCGTGAGACTAGTAATAGTTTAGTGAGACTCTGATTGAGAGGAGCTGGAAAAGCCCTTCAATGCTGAGTTACAGGTTTAGCACAATTTGCAACTAGGTCTGCTTATCTGCAAAATTGCGTGACATAGCAATGGTTCAGGAGAGAGAACATTTGCAGCAACATGCACTATTTTGGAGATGACCTTTTGTCCAGGGCTTGAATTGTCTATACTAGCCGAAAGATAAGAGTTCCACGGGATGTGCAAACTATCAATGTCTTGTACTGAAAGTGCATAATTTCTGCATGATTTTGTTACATTCCGTGGAATAGCAGATGTTAAAACTGGCGTATGGTACCTGCATGGGTATATGTGCATCCATTCAGGTGTCCTTGCCAAGTCTATTTTAGACCACGTTTTTTATTCGACACGAGGATATTAATGTAAGAGCTTTGGTGAAGAATCATGGTCGGAGCTTATGCTAATAGTTGTCCAAGAACTGAGGCATAATTTGCCAAAGTGACCGGACATACTCTTGCATGTGCTCTTCCTGCTGCATGCATGTTTCTTAGCATAACGGGAACTTGAAGATATTCCACTTGGCATTGGTGTGGCAGCCATGAAGTGTTTGTGATGATGCTGATGGAAACCTCATGTTTGTGGGCTGTTACTGTGCAGGAGTGTGAAATGACATTTCAAAATATATGGAGGTCAAAGATGTTCTGGTCTCCCAAATGCCTCTGGCCAGGGCCACGCTACCTTTTTGGGTTCAAGCATGCGGCATTTGTTGCTGCAAAACGTCACCTTGACAAGGCCCAGTCAGAGCCACGAAAAGGTGGACATGATATTGGGGTGGTTCTCAGCCCTGCTACTCGCAATAAGGTCATACAGTCGTGGTTAGAGCGTGACTTGGCCCATTTTGGCAACACCGTCCTGTTTAATTTTAGTGTTGTTACTGCTATTGTTGTCATCATCATCAGCTGCTTATGGTGGGTAGCACGAGGGTTATGGCAGCCCAAGAACAAACCACAAGTCCCACTAGGTAAGCCAGTTAGAAGCAAATGGGAGCCTGGGTTTGAGCGGCGGAGCTTCTATACTGGATCACACAATCAGCTATACCGCTAGTTGCAGAGTGTACAGAGCCAGGAGGATTCTGGAGCAAATTTTCATTCAATTTTATGCACTTACATTTGTACACAACTAGCTTGGAAAACTCTTCACAATTTTTTGCCTGTTGTAGCTGCTCATTTTACAAATACAAAATTAACAAGACCTGCTGGGAATCTAGATGCCCTCACAAGGCCCTTGAGAGCTTGTTCCATAGTTGTTATATGTGCTTTCCCATTGCAACGTGCACCTATCTTCTCCAAATTGTCCAAGACTTGGTAGCAGAATAAATTCTTTCTTTCCTTTTTCAGCATAAAATTGAGGGTGCATGACCTGCTCATCATTCAGGAGCAGTCTGGATATTGTGAACATTGGTAGAGGCCCACCTGAGGTATATGGGTGGGAAATGGGGATGATACTCTTAGAGCATCTCCACTGCAAAGCTGTACAGAACTCCTTTATTTTAAAATAGAATAGTGTTTTAATGATCACTGTCCCCACCCACAAACGCCATGAAAGTCCCTTTAAACACTCAAAGACCATTTTATGTCTTTACATCTGGACCAGTAATAGTCACTGTCCAGATCCATAGTAGAGAAAAGATTTCGAAGGGGTTAAAATGACCACTCCAGAATCGCCATCAATACAGGAGCGCAGCAGGATTTGCGCTATCCTGCTCCAAGATTTAATGAAAAGGGGTGTTTGCAGGCGTGCAGTGGAGATGCTCTTAGTGCACATTGTAACCAGGGCCCTCCCAGAGCACCAGTGGCAGGAAATGACTGTTTCTTTAGCAAAAAATGAATGCTTCTGATTGTCCAACTACAATGATTGGCCCAGGTGGTGAGAGTTCAATAATCTCTCACTTTGTGCAGTCCATCTTTTCAGATTCATGGGTGGGAATGGGGGAAAAACAGTGCACACTAAATGCCTCTAAACACTATAGAGGTCTGCAATTGGGCGTGCTCTGACAGAATCCTTATGCGTGCCTTGCAGAGTATGTTTTAGATGAGAAATAATCAAGTTTTTGTTGGTTTAAGGCAGTGAAATAGCTTTAGCTCAGTATTTGTGCACAAGACATTCTGCTTGTGAATTAGGGTTTAGGGTTTTAGGGTTTCATGTGCACAAAAGAATTCTGCTTGCAAAAATGCACTGCAATAGTATAACAATTGCTCTTTGAGTGGTGGCATAGAATGATTGGAGAGAGAATTGTTGGTCTAAGATTTTATTTAAGTAATCTCTCACCTTTTACTATATCAGTTTTTCATGCTTATGTTTATGGGTGCGGGTTGTGTTCTATGTTATAACTTCATTGATCAGTAAGTGCACTTCCAGGTTTTTCGCTCATCTCTTTGCACAACTGGTTTGTGCTATTGGTATTGGGTTTAGGTCCTAGGTTTCTTGATTTCTCCTCTTCGGGCTCCCCTTTGTGCTTTCAGGTGTGGTCTTTTGTTTGGAATTTGGTCCTTTCTTTTTTCTTTTTTTGTTCCCTTGCCAGGTGTTTTTTCTTTATTTACTTATTTATGGATCTTGAAACATTGTGAGAGGTCCAAATATGAGTGGAGCTGCTCTTAGCACTACATAAACAACATAGGTGGAGTATCCAAGCAAAGTGCTCAATATATATAATCACAAATAGAAAAACACAAAATGCTCAACTTCGTTTGACTAAAAATTGCAAGTATAGTATAACCATAGCTTTCAAGATGCTACACAAGCCTGTACAAAGTTCACCCACATGTTCTGAACACCCGCCTTTTAAGCACTGATCTTTCCCCCCCCCCCCCCCCCCCCCCCCACCCCCCCCCCCCCCCCCCCC
>Ga0116227_10005560_pt1 | contig 26414 bp, 27 predicted proteins | sample S1TSphgellanicum_FD_89693 | JGI IMG/M metagenome (GOLD analysis project Ga0116227, IMG submission 89693) | Host-associated microbial communities from peat moss isolated from Minnesota, USA - S1T2_Fb - Sphagnum magellanicum MG | ecosystem: Host-associated > Plants > Peat moss > Unclassified...
CCAGGCCGGGTCGCCCCTCAGCCCCAGACCATGCGCGCCCTCCTCGAACAGATGCATGTCGATCGCCCCGCCCGAGGCCCTCACCGCCGCGAACAACGCCAGCGAATGATCCACCGGCACCACGCGGTCATGCACCGCATGCACCAGCAGGATCGGCGGGGTGATGCCCGGAACCGACTTGTCGAAGGACCATTGCGCAATGGCCTCGGGCGACGGATTCGCACCCAGCAAGGCCATGCGTGAGCCGACATGCGTGCCCGCCCCCAGCGTCACCACCGGATAGAGCAGGATCGCGCCATCCGGGCGGGTCAGCAGATGGTCGGCCGCGTCGAGTTCGGGATAGGTCCGGTCGTAAACCCTGGTGGAGAGGCACAGCGCCAGATGCCCGCCCGCAGAGCCGCCCATCACCGTCACGCGTTTAGGATCGACCGTCCACCGCCCGCCCCCGCCTGCGCGGATCAGCCGTATGGCGCGCTGCGCATCCTGCAGCGCGACCACCGGCCCGCCGCCCCAACGGTCTGCGGGTAGGCGATAACGCAGCACAAAGGCCGCCACACCCAGCGCATTCATCCAGCGCGCGGATTCATAGCCCTCCCGATCGATGCCGACGCGGGAATAGCCGCCGCCGGGGACGATCAGCACCGCAGCACCGGTCGGGTTGGGCGCGGCGAAATAGGCGATGGTGGGGCGGGTGACATGCTCGGCGACGCGATAGCGCAGCCCGGCATTGTCCCACTGGTCGTCAACCGCCTCCTTCACATTGGGCACCGGACCGCCGGGCATGCGCCCCTCAGGCCACAGCGGCACGATGGCATCGGGCTCCCGCGTGTCTTTCGAATAGGACACGATGTCGACGCCCGAGGCGGCCTGAGCGAAGGCGCGGCTTGCCATCACCGTGCCGGGCAGCGCTGCTGCCGCGGCAAGGATCTGGCGCCGGGATGTCGATGGCATCGTTTGCGGTTCCAAGCTGCCCCTCCTTTGCGGGGCGGTTGGCGCCCCATGCGGGAAGCCTAGTCACTGGTGCGCATTTAGCAATAAATTTGACGAAATTTCCGATCTTATTCTTATTTTCGCATTTTTGATGCTATATTTGGAATATGATCGCCGCGCCGGAAGCCTAGTGCAACGTCCCCCGCCCCTCGGCAACCCGCCGACGCAGCCCGGCCAGAGCATCCGCCGCGTGATAGGCCCCGGCCCGCACCACCGCCGCAATGGCATGCAGATGCTCCACCCGCGCCAGCGGATCGGCGTCCAGCAGCACCAGATCGGCATCATAGCCCACCGCCACCCGGCCCATGGCATCGCTGCGGCCCAGATAGTCGGCAGGGTCTACGGTGGCCATTTGCAGGATGCGCAAGGGGCTGATCCCGGCCAGTGCCAGTTCGGCAAACTCCTGCTTCAGGGTCAGACCCGGCCCCAGAAACGAGCCGCCATCGGTGCCCGCCATCATCCGCACGCCGCTGTCGCTCAGCAGTTTCGCCAGTTCGAGCTGGCGCGGATAGGCATCGCGGAAAGCATGGCGCATGGTGGCGGGCAGAGCCTTGAAGCGCGCCGTCACCTCGCGCCAGTTTTTCACCGCCTTGGCGGGCATATAGGCGAGCATCTCATCCTGCTCATAGTCGGGCAGTTCGGCATATTCCTGCGTGCGCAGCCGCACCATGGTGGGCACATGCCAGCTGCCATCCGCGCGGAAACGCTCGGCCACGGCATGGCCCTTGTCGGGGTCGAAGCTGTGGATCGCGCGTTGCAGACGATCCACATCGCCCGGCTTGGCGAAGGCCGAGGGGTTGATGAGCATCTTGCCCAGCTTCTTCATCACCAGCGTTTCGAGAAAGGGGATCTTGAAGGGCGGTGCCTTGATCACCTCGCGCCGATAGCTGTCGGCGCGCAGTTCGGCCTCATCGCTCGAGCAGGATATCCACACCGTGCTGCCCGGCCCCAGATGCTCCACCGAGCGGAAACCGGCAGCGGTGGCATCCAGCGCATCGGTGCCCTCCTGCAGATGGCCGAGCAGAGCGATGCCCTGCTTGCGCCCCTCTTCCAGCGCGATGAAGAAGACCTCGGGCGCAATCATGCCGACTTTTACGAAATCGCGCGCTGCGCTTTCTGGCGGCGGATCTCCTCGATCACCGCGTCACCGGACCCGGCGTTGAAGGGCGTGAGCAAAGAACCCGGCGTTTCCAGCAAAGCGGGCGCCAGTTCCCCGATCGGCAGCTTCCCCGCCCGCCGCGCCGCCAGCAAAGCAGGCGAGCACGACATCTGGCGAAAACCCGTCACCCCTTCCGCCAGCATCAGCGCTAAAGAACCGGATGGGTCAGGCAATTCCAGCACATGGGAATGCATATCATTGTAGCCGGGCACCACGAATTTGCCCGTGCCATCCACCACCTGCAGCTGAGGCGAGACCTGCTTGCTGCCGGTGGGGAAGATATCGGTGATGCGCCCCAGCGTGATGGCGATGCTCATGCCCCGCGCCTTGCCGCCATCGCGCGGATCGACGATGGTGACATTCTCGATCCGCAGATCGCGCGGCGGCGCAGGCGCGGCCACGGCGGCGGGCGCGGGGGCAAGCCCCGTGAGCCAGCTGGTGATCCCGCGCAGAGGCTTCGAAGGTATCGCCGCCTGTGCATGGGCATAGGCGCAGCAGGGGCAAGGGGCGGGTCCGGTCAGAGCGGTCAGCAGCATCGCGTGTCTCCCTCAATCCAGCCGCAACTGACGGACGAGCAGATGACGCGCCTGTCGCCATATTTCTCCAAGAGCCATGACAAGCTGCGTGTGGACGACCGACGGGTGTTGAGCGGGATCATCTTCGTCAACCGTAACGGCCTGCGCTGGCGGGATGCGCCGAGGGAATACGGGCCGCACAAGACATTGTACAATCGCTGGAAGCGTTGAGGCGAGATGGGCGTTTGTATCCGGATGATGGAGGGCCTGTCCGCGCAAAGAGCCCAAGCCCAGACCGTGATGATCGACGCAACCTACCTCAAGGCGCACCGCACGGCTTCCATCCTTGGGGTAAAAAAGGGGATCTCGGGCGCCTGATCGGACGGACCAAGGGCGGCATGAACACCAAACTGCACGCCGTCACCAATGCCAATGGCCGTCCTTTGAGCTTCTTCATCACTGTAGGGCAAATCAGCGATTACATTGGCGCGGCGGCCCTGCTCGAAGATCTGCCCAAGACCGAATGGATGCTCGCTGACCAGGGCTATGACGCCGAATGGTTCAGGGAAGCGCTCGAGCAAAAGGGAATCACGCCCTGCATTCCCGGGCGCAAATCCCGATCTCTGCCTGTCAAATACGACAAGCGCCGCTACAAGCGTCGCTACCGCATCGAGCTCATGTTGGCCGTCTGAAGGACTGGCGCCGCGTGGCAACGCGCTACCATCGCTGCCCCACCGTCTTCTTCTCCGCGCTCGCTCTGGCCGCCACCGTACTCTTCTGGCTTCGATCAGTGAGTCCTGACCCTAGAAAAGGGATGCTACTTTGTCTGGCAAACCCTGCGGATTTCGCAGGAGACTTCAGGAAAGTCGGTTTGAACATTGCCCCGTAATGATCGATCATGTGTTCACGCTTTGCAGCAGTGTTATAATAGCTTGCCCCTTGCCCTACACTCTAATGCGTGCACCATCATCTGTAGCATGCTGCGCAACAAAGTTTTGAATTCGCGCTTTTCCCCTTGCTCTTCGAGCGGGTTAACAACTTCATCCTGAGTCATGTGTTTCCCTTCGATCGGACCCTCTTATCCATCTGCCCCGCCACCTTTTCGTAAAAGGCCAGCTATTACGAAGCCAAGGAGGAGAACGCGCATCGTGCTACAGGTCAAATCGGCATGAGGACAATCTATCATCTGATCGACGCCGCCCCGCCTATATTCCTGGACAACACAGGAACGTCGATGGTCGTGCGCAAGGCCCGGTTTCATCGCGACGATTTCGCATTTTTCAATCTGCCGCCGTCGTGGCCAACATATCAGGCAGCCCAAGCAGCTTTTTCCCCAATAACGATCTGACCAGCCTGCCTTCAAGCACCCGCCCGACCACATAGAGTACCGCAAACATCGCCGCGAACACATAGGCTGACGTGGGCGAAGGCTTCTTGTCCTGCCCCTCGGACAGGTCAGTGCCATCCTTTTTAGGCTTGTCCGGGGCCGGTGCGCCCAGCGCCTTGTCGATGGGATTTTGCGGCAGTTCGACTGTTTTCTTCTGCTCCTTATGCGCGCGCGCGGCCTCTGCCGCCGGCTTCTCCCATCGGCCAAGCGCGATGGTCAGCTGCGCAAAAGCAAGAAACAGCAAGGGCGCCAGAAAGCAGAACAACAGGGCCCGGCTGGTCAGGCGGTAATGCAGCACGCCCCCGGCGGCCTCATCCCTGATCTGCAGCACGCCGCCATCGAAGACCGACATGCTGTCCTGCGCCGCCTGATCCTTTTTGCGGAAGGTCAGTGTGTCCCCCATACGGGAGCGTGTGGTGCCACTCTGTTGGAACAGCGGGCCGAGCCTGCCGAAAGCCTCCTCGCTAGACTGCCCAGGGGCGAGCGGCAGGCTACCCGTGACATGCCAGATCCAGTCGAACCAGTTCCGTTTCACATCAAGTCCTTCAAAAGAGTGCGCCTCACTCGGCGGGCATCACCTCGGCAGGCCGCGCAAAGCGTTCCTTCAGCGTCTTCCACCCTTCCGTGAAGGGATAGGTCATCTGCTCGCGGATCGACATGCGGCGGCCGCCTTCCATCCCCAGCAGTTCGGCTTCGCCATCGATGCAGGTGCCGAACATGCGGTCGATAAAGATGTAGGTGCCGGCGTAATTGCTGCGGCTCGCCTCGAAATCCTGCGAGTGATGCACGCTGTGATGCTCGGTGGTGTTGAAGACAAAGCGCCACCAGCGCGGCGTGTTGAACCGCACATTGATATGCTGATAGGTGCTGACCGCCATGCCGATCGCCCCGGCCAGCAGCGCGGCGCGCGGCAAGAAATCGAAGAAGCCGCCCACGCCCAGCCCGATCAGGAAGATCTCGACCGGATTGCCCACCGCGCCCTTGTTGATGTTAAGCTGGGTGATGTAGTGATGCACCGAATGGGGCAGCCACAGCGGATACCAGTTATGCATCCCGCGATGCATCCAGTACTGCCCGAAATCGAAGATGAAGGAGATCAGGAAGGCCTGCACCAGCAGCGGCAGCCCCATGAACCAGGTGAATTTGTCCCAGTCAAAGGCATGCTGCACGGCTTTGACCATCACGCCCGAGCCGATATAGCCGTTCACCAGCCGCACCAGCGTGTAGCCCAGCCCGACATAGAACAGATCGGTCACCAGCTCCTTCCAGGTCAGCCGCCAGCTGCGATAGCGCGGATTGACCCATTCCAGCCCCAGCAGCAACACCTTGAAACCAATGCCGATCCCCACCGCGGTGGAGGTCTTGGCGATAGAATTGGGCGCATAATACCAGAACAGGATCAGCGCGAAGAGCATCGTGGGCTGAAACCAGGTGAAGACGAATCGCTTGATCGGGCCGCCCTCCACGCGCGGGATGTTCTCCCACCCGACTGTTACCGGTGCCTGAGCCCCGATCAGCCTGTTGCCGACGCGAACCGCTTCCATAAGCTTTTCCTCATGATGTGAGGGCAGCTTCATAAAAGCACCCCCATCACACCAGAGGCCAATATCTTATGAATGGCATAGATACGCTCTATGCCCCAGTGCATTCCCTGCGAATTTCCGCGAGTTTCCGCCTGTCTGGCCCGAAACGAGCACCCCTATGCCTATCAATGACAAGAAATTCGCCAGCCGCGTGGACTGGAATCTGATGCGCACCTTTGTGGATATCGTGCGCGCGGGGGGAATCGGCGCGGCGGCGCGACAGCTCAACCGGCAGCAGCCCAGCATCAGCGCCGCACTCAAGAGGCTGGAGGAAAGCGTGGGTGCCACTCTGCTTCACCGCACCGCAACGGGCGTGGAAATGACCACGGCGGGCCGCGCGATGATGACGCTGTGCGAGGATATGCTCGAATCGGCGCGGATGATGCCGCATCAGATCGCCCAGGCCACCAAGCGGGTGGAAGGCATTGTGCGCATCCAGATCATTTCCGGGCTGGTCTCCCCCGAATTCGACGATGCCATCGCCAGCTTCCATGTCCGCAATCCCGATATCCATATAGAGATCCGCGTCTCCCCCTGGCGGCAGGTGCTCGACGCCATCGAGCAGGGCGAGGTGGAAATCGGCGTGGGCTATGACAACAATGTGCGCGGCTCACTGATCTATGAGCCGCTGTTCACCGAACGCCAGCAACTCTATTGCGCGCGCAACCATCGCCTCTTCGGTTATCGCGTCGGCCGGCTGAACGAGCTGAAGGACGAAGGCTTCGTGCTCACCGGCGAGGATGAGATCGAAACCATCACCCAACTGCGCCGCCGCTACCGTCTGGGCAAGAAAGTCAGCGGCATGGCCGAGGACATCAATGAGGCCCGCCGCCTGATCCTGCAGGGCGTGGGCATCGGCTTTCTGCCGATCCTGGCGGTACAGGAGGAGGTGGCCAAGCGTCGCCTGTGGCCGATCCTCCATGCCGAATTCGAGCCTTCCTACGAGCTGTTTCTGCTGGCCCGCGCCGAACCGGCGCGGGATACGGCGACCCAGCTTTTCCTCGATGAAGTGGTGAGGCGGATCCGTGCGCAGCGCCGGTCCTGAGCAAGGAGCATAGATCAGCCCTATGGCTTTCATCGCAAATTTGCATCTGCCCTGATGACCTGCCCTGCCTCACTCTACTGCAGCGCATCAAGGGCAGAGTCCTGGCCATGTGACACGCGGGGAAGCGAGACATGAAAGACAGGCTGTTCAATCTGGTGCCGCCCGCCATGGTCGCCATGGTGGTGCTGTTCTGGTCGATGGGGCCCAAGGCGCTGGTCGACAATGGATGGACCATCATCGTGATCGGCCCGCTGATCACCGTGATCGTGCTGGGGCTGGAATTCGTGCATGAACGCCACGCCGGCTGGCGCATGAACTGGCAGGAGTTCTTCACCGACCTCTTTTATGTCGTGCTGGGATCGACCGCGATTTCATGGGCTTCCGACACGCTGACCAAGGATCCGCTCAAGGCGCTGAAGCTGAAACTGGGCATAACCACGCTCTGGGCCCAGCACATGCCCTTTCTGGCGCAGGCGGCGCTGGCGGTGTTTATCGTGGAATTCGGGCAATACTGGATGCATCGCCTGATGCACAACAAGCTGCCCTTCTGGCTGACCCATGCGCCGCATCACCACATCACCCAGCTCAATGCCGCCAAGGGCGCGGTGGGCAACCCCATCGAACTGTTTCTCATCAGCCTGAGCGTGCTGGCCCTGTTCGACATTCAGGAAAAGGCCCTGTTCTGCGCCTTCACCGTCATGACGGTGGTCTCCACCTTCGCCCATGCCAATGTGCGCGCCGATCCACCGTGGTTCTATTCCTTCTTCTTCACCACCATCCAGCATCACAGCCTGCATCACTCGACCGATTATGAGAGCACCCGCTGCAATTACGGCAATTCGCTGATCCTGATCGACCGTATCTTCGGCACCTTCCGCAGCGGGGAATCCTCGGTGGTCGGCCAGGATGAGCGCAAGCGGCTGAGCATCGTGGAGCAATTCCTCTTCCCCTTCCAGCCCCTGATCGAGGCCTACAAACAGCGCCGGCAGCAGGCCGCGCTGCAACCCAGCGGTGACGCCTCGGCATGACGAGCCTGCGCGCCAAGCTGGTCAGCGCGGCGCGCGGCGCGCTCAGCCGGGGCGATCTTGCCGGCACGCAGCGCCATGCGACAGCGCTGGTCGCCAACGATGCGAAGGATGCGGAGGGCCACTTTTTGCTCGGCATCGCCGAGGCGGGTTCGGGCCGCATTCGCCTTGCCCTTCCCCATCTTCAGCAGGCGGTGGCGCTCGACGCTCAAGGCGAATATCGCGCGCAACTGGCCCGGCTGCTGATCATGTTGCGTCAGGATGGCGAGGCGGGGGCCATGCTGCAGGCGGCGGAAGCCGCCCCCCCCACCGATGCCCTCAGCCGCGACACGATGGGCTGCGTCTATGCCCGCCTGGGCGATCATGCCGCCGCCCTGCCCCATTTCATCGAGGCCGTCCGGCTGGAGCCGCGCAACAGCGAATATCTCTACAATCAGGCGGTGACGCTCAATTTTCTGGGCCGCGTCGATGAGGCGGACACTGCGCTCGAAACGTTGATCGCGCTGGAGCCCGGCCATGCCCGCGCCCACCACCTGCTGGCCAGCCTGCGCAAACAGAGTCCGGCGACCAACCATATCGACCGCCTCACACGCACCCATGCCCAGGCGCGTGACGATCGCAGCAAGCTGCTGCTTGGCTATGCCCTCTCCAAGGAGTTGGAGGATGTCGGCAGGGCGCAAGAGGCGCTCGCGCAACTCTGCGCAGTGAACAAGGCCTATCGCCAGACCCTGCCCTACAGCTTCGCGCAGGATGCCGCCGCTTTCGACGCCATGGAGGCGTATTGGCCGCAACTGGCCGCCACCCCCGCCAGCGATGCCCCGCAGGATTCGCCGATCTTTGTCATCGGCATGCCGCGCACCGGCACCACGCTGATCGACCGTATCCTCTCCTCGCACCCCGATGTCGAAAGCGCAGGGGAACTGCAGGCCATGCCGCTGGCGGTGAAAAAGGCCTCGGCCACGCGCAGCCCGGTCATTCTTGACTCTGAAACCATCGCCGCTGCCGCCATCGGGGATGCAGGCACGATCGGCCATGATTATCTTCGCATCGCCAGCCAACACCGCCGCGACACCAGCCGCCGCTTTACCGACAAGTTTCCCGGCAATTTCCACTATGTCGGCTTTATCGCGCGGGCCTTTCCGCAGGCGCGGATCGTCTGCCTGCGCCGCCATCCGATGGATACGGTGCTCAGCAATTTCCGCAATCTCTTCGCGATCAGCTCGCGTTATTATGATTACAGCTACGATCTGCTGGATATCGCCGCCTATTATGCCCGTTTCGACCGGCTGATGCGTTTCTGGCACCAGGCCCTGCCCGGTCGCGTGCTGGAGATGCGCTATGAGGATCTGGTCGAGGATCAGGAAGGCCAGACAAGCCGCCTGCTGGCGCATTGTGGGCTGGATTGGGACGACGCCTGCCTGAACTTTCACACCAACAGCGCGCCGGTCTCCACCCCCAGCGCCGCGCAGGTGCGCCGCCCGCTCTACAAGGATGCGGTGGCGCGCTGGAAGCAGCATGAAGATGTGCTGGCCCCGGTGGCGCGCTTCTTCGAAAGGGCGGGCATTGCGCTGGACTAGCCCCTTGCTGGCCATCGCCCTCGCCACCGGCCTTGCAGCCCCCGCCATGGCCTCCGTGCCCGGCACAAGGCTGGTGACGGATCATGGCGAGATCTGCCTGCAGGTCTCCGGCCATCGCAGCGATCCTGCTGCTGCCGTGCTGATCGCCGGTCATGCCGTCCCGGTGGAGGGCCATCGCAACTGGCGCGCGCGCGTACCGGTCCAGACCCTGCGCCAATGGGCCCCGCCCTTTGCCCGCCGGATCGAGATCACCGTTACAGGGCAGGCCGCCCCAATCATGGCCGAGCTGCCGATCGGCCTGCTGGGTCACACCACCAGTCTTGCCGCCCTTACGATCGGTCAACGCTGAACAATCAGCCCGCTTCTTCTGGCCATCTTCCGCCCCGCAGGCTATGATGCGCGCAGTCGCCAAAGAGCGACGCTTTGCAGGAGATGATGCATGAACAACCGCCTGATGGCCCCTCCGGCCATAATGGCCGCGCTGATGCTGGGCAGCAGCGCATCGGCCGCCACCAACAGCAATCCCTTCGCTCAGGACAAGGTCATCCTGCAGCTCAGCGACCTCGATCTGGCCACGCCTCAGGGCCAGCAGCGGCTTGCCATCCGTATGGATCAAGCCGCCCGCGCCGTCTGCGGTGAGAAGATGGCCAGCATCCATCTCGCGCTGGAGGATCAGGCCCGCGCCTGCCGTGCAGAGGTGCTGGCCGATATCCGCAGCCGGATCGAGGCCCGCAGCGCTCTGGCCGACAAGCCTGTGGTCATGCGCCTCGCATCCAATCGCTGAAACAGCATCGCCTGCCGGTGGTCCATCTCCGGCAGGCGGATGCCTTACTTCCCGATCTTCCTCGGCTTTTTCCACCATGACAGCGTGTGCTGGTCATGGGCGGAGGTCCACACCCCTGCTTTGGTGTAACGCAGAGCCCCGCTACCCGCCGCTGCGCCCACACGCGCGCGGATCGCCAGCGTCACCGGGTCGATGACGGCAAATTGCTGATCATCGGTGGTGCGCAGCCACACCTTGCCGCCGCCCGTGTCGATATCGCCCCATTTGAGGTTGTCGCCCACCTTCACCCGGCCAGAGACCGCGCCGCTGTCCTTGTCGATGCGGGCCAGAGTGCCATCGCCCTGCTCCTGCACCCAGACAGCGCCCTCGCCGACGGCAAGGAAGCCGGGCGCCTTGCCGAGCGCCGTTCTTGCTGTGACCCTGCTGGTCAGCGGATCGATCCGCTGTACCGATTGCTGCTCACTGCTCACCGCCCAGAGCGCATCATAGCCGAAGGCCAGATAGAATGTGCCCGGATCCACCGTGATGCTCACCACCCGGTTGCTGCCCGGATCAATGCGCGCCACCACACCTTTCTCATCGCTGGCCACCCAGATCGAGCCCGCGCCTTCCACCACATTCAGCTCGCCCTTGGGGTTGGCGATGCCGGTGGCAATTGTGGCGGTGATGGTGCCGCTACGCGTATCGATCCGCTTGAGCGTGCCTTCCTGGCAATCGGCCACCCACAAGGTGTGGTGAGACAGCGCCATGGCCCCGCAAGGATGAGCCATGGCCACTTCGCCCAGCTTGCCCTTGCGTGACCAATGCTCCACCCGGCCCCGGTTGGTGGCCCAGACGGTTTTGCCCTCCACCGCCAGAAAATCGGCGAAACCGGGCACTTCGATCACCTGCGCGGCAGGACTCTGAGTTTGTGCGTGTGCCAAGACCGGCATCATACAGCCCGCTGCCATCCACAATGCCCAAAGCCTGCGCATGGAAACCTCCTCCTAGAGCATCGTGCGAAAAAGTAGGAACCGGTTTTTCGTAGAAAACGATGCAACAACAAAAATTTAGATCAGGCGATCTGCGCGATATAGGCGCGCCAGCCGCCCAGCTCGGTGATGTCACGCGCGCCAGTCATCGCGCGCGGCTCGGCCACGAAGCCCTTGACGCTGGTGCCATCCTCCAGTGTGACGGTGCCGATCGCCAAAGGCGCGGGCACCTCCACCACAAAGCTGCCGAATTCGGCCACGCCCAGCTCATAGACCTCCACCGCGATGGAAGCGCCGCTCTCATCATAGACCAGCGCGGGCTTGGGCGGCACGCTGTCGGCCATGGCATAGAGCTTGTAGGTCGGTGCCGTCTGGAAAGCGCCCACGAACGTCGCCTCGCGCGAGGTCAGCTGCCAGTGCAGCGGCATATCCTTGAGGTGAGCGCCCACTACGGCCAGTTTCACAGTCTGCATTTTACCCTCCAGATCCAAAGGTGGCAGCATCGGCAGATCCGACGCTGAGAAATAGGAATCCGCCTCGGCCAGCAGCGCCATATCGCTGTCCGCCGGGCCGATCAGCGTGATGCCAAAGCCCGTGCCATTGGCGCGCGCGCCTGCCGGCACGGCCACGGCGGCCATATCCAGCAGATTGACGAAATTGGTGTAGGCCCCAAGATTGCTGTTGAGCGCGATGGGCGCGGCCTGCAGCTCACGCACACGGAAGGTGGTGCCGGTGGTGGGGAAGGCCAGCATGCCAACCTTAGTCCACATCTCATCGGCCTGCCGCTTGAGGTCGGCCAGACGATAGATGCCGTTGAACACTTCCACCGCGCTGATGTCGGTGCCCGGCTCGACCACCGCGCGTACGGTCTCATCGATGGCCTGCGGGTTTTCCGCCAGCAGGCTCGCGATGGCGGCGGTGCGCTCGGCCACCCAGGGCCCTTCATAGAGCAGCTTGGCGGCTTCTTTCAGCGGCTCGAGATCGACCTCGACGATCGGCGCCAGCGTACCCAGCCGCTCCAAAGCGCGATCATAGAGATATTCCGACTCCGCATCGCCAAACCACACACGCTGATCGCGGCGCGGCACGCCGATGGCAGGTAGGCGGATCGGCTGATCGGTGGACAGTTTGGAATAGGGATCACCAGCGTCATATTCGGCCAGCACCAGATCGACCAGACGGGCATCAGCCGTATCGTCGGTGAAAACGGTGATGCAATCGAGCGTACGGCAGGCGGGCACCAGACCTTTGGTGCTCCAGCGGCCCTTGCTGGGCTTGAAACCGATCAGATGGTTGAAGGCGGCGGGCACGCGCCCGGAGCCAGCCGTATCCGTTCCCAATGCAAAGGAGACGAGGCCCGCCGCCACTGCCACCGACGAGCCAGAGCTAGAGCCGCCGCTGACATAGTTGAGATTGTAGGCGTTGCGCGGAATGCCATAGGGGCTGCGCGTGCCGACAAGCCCGGTGGCGAATTGATCGAGGTTGGTCTTACCGATGCACAAAGCGCCCGCCACCAGCAGCCGCTCGACCACGCTGGCCGAAGCCTCCGGGCGATAAGCGAAGGCTGGGCAGGCTGCCGTGGTGGAAAAACCGGCGACATCGATGTTGTCCTTCACCGCAAAGGGCACACCCGCCAGCGGTAGCACCTCGCCCGCAGCCACACGGGCATCGACGGCGCGGGCCTGCGCCAGCAGATCCTCGGGCGCGGCACGGCTGATCCAGATCTGCGGCTGCACCGCATCATAGGCAGCCAGCCGCGCCATCGTTTCCTCCGCCACCGCGACGGCGCTGGTCCAGCCCGCCTTGACGGCAGCGGCAATGGTGGCGGCATTGCGCCGGTTCATCGGGCTCATGGCCGGCGCCTCAAGGCAAACATGGCGGCGCCGGGCTGGAAGGACTGACGTTCCTGAAGGTAAACGGCCTCGATCGTGCCCGCGCCGGGGCTTTCCACCGGATATTCCATCTTCATGGTCTCCATCACCGCGAGCGTGTCGCCCGCCTTGACCTCATCCCCGGTGGCCGCCAGCATTTTCCAGACGCTGCCGCCGAAGGAGGCTTCGAGCAGCTCCGCTCCCTCGGGCACATGGATGGCGACAGGCGCCGCATCGCTGTCGTCCGTTTCGGGTGCGCGATCGAATTCGCCCTTGCGCTGCCAATCATCGCGCTCGGCATCAAAGGCGGCCTGACGGCTGGTTTCAAACTGCGCGATGTCTTCGGCATTCTCGGCCAGAAAGGCCCGATAGTCGGCGAGGCGGAATTCGGACTCCTCCACCCTGATCGGGCGGCGGCCGCTGGGGAAATCACGGCGCCATTCGGTCAGCTCATCCGCGCTGACGGGGAAGAAGCGGATCTGGTCGAAGAAGCGCAGCAACCAGGGCTTGCCATCGATAAAGCTGTCGGTCTGGCGATGGGTGTTCCACACCTGAATCGTGCGCCCGAAGAGCTGATAGCCGCCCGGCCCCTCCATGCCATAGATGCACATATAGGCCCCGCCGATGCCCACCACATTGGGCGGGGTCCAGGTACGCGCGGGGTTGTATTTGGTGGTGACCAGCCGATGCCGCGGATCGACGGGGGTCGCCACCGGCGCCCCAAGATAGACATCGCCCAGCCCCAGCACCAGATAGCTGGCGTTGAAGATCAGCTTTTCCACCGCATCGGCATCGGGCAATCCGTTGATGCGGCGGATGAACTCGATGTTGTCCGGGCACCATGGGGCGTCGGCCCGCACGGCGCTCATATATTTTTCGATGGTCTCGATGGTGGCCGGATCGCGCCAGCTCAGCGGCAGATGGACAATGCGCGAGGGGATCGAGAAATCCGCCAGATCGCCCAGCCGCTCCTCTGCCGCGACCAGTGCGGCGAGAGCGGTCTGCTGGGTCAGAGCCCTGCCATCGAAGTGCAATTGCAGCGAACGGATGCCGGGCACGATGTCGATCACGCCGGGCAGCGCCTGCTGTTCCAGCTCGCGCATCAGCGCATGGACGCGGATGCGCAGCTCGATATCGAGGACAATATCGCCATATTCGACCAGAATGTTGCGGTCGCCCTGCTGGCGATAGACCACGCGAGGGCGGCCCGGAGCTTCCGCAATCTCTTGCAGGATCGGGGATAGATCACCCAAGGCGCGCGCAGGGATAGCACCCGGTTGCGCACCGCTGGCGATCAGCGCCTGCTGCGCGGCATCGGCGGCCTGCGCGTCCGCGATGGTGACGGGCACGAAGCTCAACCGGTCTCCAGGCTTGAGCTGGCCGATCTTCCAACGATCCGCCGCGATCACCACGAAGGGGCAGACGAAGCCGCCCAGCGAGGGGCCATCGGGGCCCAGAATGATCGGCATATCGCCGGTGAAATCCACCGCGCCGATGGCATAGGGATTGTCGTGAATGTTGGAGGGGTGCAGGCCCGCCTCGCCACCGTCCGAGCGCGCCCATTCGGGCTTGGGCCCGACCAGACGCACGCCGGTACGGTTGCTGTTGTAATGCACCTGCCATTCGGCACCGGTGATGGTGTCGATGTCCTTCGCGGTGAAGAAATCGGGCGCGCCATGCGGGCCGTACAGCACGCGCAGCGCCCATTCTGTGCCCAGTTCGGGCAGGCTGACGGCGGGCAGCGCCTCCTGCGCCGAGGCATCGCCCAGATGCAGCGTATCGCCCGCCAGCAGGCGCCGCGCGGCATGGCCGCCGAACTGGCCAAGCTCGAAGGTGCTGCGGCTGCCGAGATAGGCGGCGACATCCAGCCCTCCGGCGAAGAGCACATAGCCGCGCATGCCGCCGCCCGCCATGCGGCCCAGAGTAAGGGTCTGCCCTTCGGCAATCTCCAGAGGCACGCCGCGCTTCACGGCCACGCCATCGAGCGTCGCGCCAAAATCAGCCCCCATCAGGCAGATGCGGGCGGGCGTGTTGAACAGCAGGCTGGGGCCCGAAACGGCGATTTCCAGCCCTGCCATACCCTCGGCATTGCCCAGCAGACGGTTGCCCAGACGAAAGGACTGGTCGTCCATCGGCCCCGAGGGCGGCACGCCGATGGCCCAGAGGCCCTCGCGCCCCGGCCAGTCCTGCACGGTGCTTGCGGTGCCTCCGCTGATCACGCGGATGCTGCGCGGATGATAGGTGACGCCGTCGAGCGCCTTGGTCGAAACCTCGCCGCTGGTGAAGGCGGGCGAGCGCACCACATCGCGCAGCCAGCGCAGATTGGTCTCGATGCCATCGACGCGGCTGGCGTCCAGCGCAGTCTGCATCGCAGCCACCGCTTCCGCGCGGGTGGGGGCATGGACGATCAGCTTGGCCAGCATCGGATCGTACCAGACGCTGATCGTGGTGCCCGCCATGCACCAGGTTTCGGCGCGAATATCGCTGGGGAACTCCAGCGCCGTCAGCATGCCCGAGGTGGGACGATAATCGACCGCAGGGTCCTCGGCATAGAGGCGCACCTGCACCGCATGGCCCTGCGGCAGCGGCGGCTCGGCAGCGAGGAAGCTGAAATCCCCCGCCCCGCCGCGCACCATCCATTCGACCAGATCGACGCCCATCACCTCTTCGGTGACGCCATGTTCGACCTGCAGGCGGGTGTTCATCTCAAGGAAGAAAAACTGCTGCTGATCGGCATCGTAAAGATATTCGACCGTACCTGCCGAGCGATAATTCGCCGCCTGCCCCAGACGGACCGCCGAGGCGATCAGTTCCTTGCGCACATGATCGGGCAGCAGGGGCGCGGGGGCTTCCTCCACCACCTTTTGATTGCGGCGCTGCAGCGAGCAGTCGCGCTCGCCCAGAGCCATGACGCGGCCCGCGCCATCGCCGAAAATCTGCACCTCGACATGGCGTGCGCGGCCCACATAGCGTTCGAGGAAGACACCGGCATCGCCGAAATTGCCCTCGCCCAGACGGGCCACGGTGGCGAAGCCCTGACGGATGGCCTCGTCATCCTCGCAGATGCGCATGCCGATGCCGCCGCCGCCCGCCGTGGCTTTCAGGATGATGGGATAGCCGATGGTCTGCGCCGCCGAGACGGCCTCTTCCTCATCGGTCAGCAGGCCGGTGCCCGGTGCCAGCGGCACGCCATGCGCCTGCGCCAGCGCGCGCGCACTGTGCTTCAGGCCAAAGGTGCGGATGTTCTCGGGCGTGGGGCCGATAAAGACGATGCCTGCCGCCGCGCAGCTTTCGGCAAAGTCCGCGTTTTCGGCCAGAAAGCCATAGCCGGGATGGATCGCCCCGGCGCCGGTGGCCTTGGCGGCTTCCAGAATTTTGGCGGTGTTGAGGTAGCTTTCCGTCGCCGGCGCCGCGCCGATGCACACAGCCTCATCGGCGAGAGCAACATGGAGCGACCCCTCATCCGCCTCCGAATAGACGGCAACCGAGCGCAGCCCCATGCGCCTGAGCGTGCGGATGATGCGGGTGGCGATCGCGCCCCTGTTCGCGATCAGGACGGTATCGAAGCTCATGCGGCGACGATCATGCGCACGGGGGTGGGGTTGAAGGCGTTGCAGGGATTGTTGATCTGCGGGCAGTTGGAGACCGCCACGATCACATCCATCTCGGCGCGCAGATCGACCAGCAGGCCCGGCGCCGAAATGCCGTCGATAATGCCCAGCGCGCCATCGGCTTCCACCGGCACATTCATGAAGAAGTTGATGTTGGAGACGATGTCACGCTTGCCGCGCCCCTGCGCCAGATTGGCTTCGAGGAAATTCTCGACGCAGGCGTGCTGCGACTTGGTGTGGTGGCCATAGCGCAAGGTGTTGGACTCGCAGGAGCAGGCGCCGCCGATCGTGTCGTGATATTCTACCGAGGTGCCGGTGATGGTCATCATCGGGTTGCCTTCATTGGAGAGCAGCACGCTGCCGCTGCGCAAAAAGAGATTGCCTTGCGCCGAGACCGTATCCTGAGCGCTGTAACGCTCCGCATCGTCGGCGGCGGCATAGATCATGAAATCGACCGCCTGATTGCCTTCCAGATCGACGATGCGCAGCGTCTGCCCCGCTGCCACCGTGTGCAGCCAGGACGCGCGGGCGGGCACGACCTCGTCATGGATCAGGGCGCCGGTCAGTCCGGAGAGATGAGGATCAGCGCTCATGGCGGCCTTCCTTGCAACTAAGCGTTGTCGCATGCGGCGGGCACGAGGCTCCGCTCCGCGAAACGCGGTCAAAAACAATCTGGAGCGGGTTAAGCGGCTCTAGCGGCGGTAATAATCCTCGACGTTCTGGAAGGCGCGCAGGCCCTCCGGCGTCGCATTGCGAATGGGGTCTTGCGTGGGCGTCACCGCGCCGCGCCAGGCGGATACGCGCAGCGGCGAGACGCTCCACGCCTCACGCGGGTCAAGCACATGGGGGCAGTTGGCGATGACCACGATCACATCCATCTCCGCGCGCAGGGTCACGCTGCGCCCCGCATCGAAGGGGCCGATCAGCGGGGTGATCGTGCCGTCCGCCTCGATGCGCGTGCCCTTGAACAGGTTGATGCAGGGGTGAACGTCGCGGCGACCAAGCCCGTGCTTGGCGGCGCCCAGCAGCAGGCGGTCGCGCCCATTGGGGAAGGCGCCGCTGTTGCGGCCCTCGCCATATTTGCGTGTGTTGATCGCCTCGTTGGAGGTGCCGCAGAAGGTGTCGTGGGTCTCCGAGTCATCCTCCAGAATGCTCATCAGCACGCGGCCCATATCCGAAAGCAGCAGCTTTCCGGCCTCCAGATAGGCGTTCCACTGGATCTTGACCGTATCGGCGACATTGAGCCTTTCGGTCGGCATCTCGGCGTTGAAGAGCATCAGCGAAGCGCAGGCATCGCCCTTCAGATCAATCAGCCGCAGCCGTGCGCCGCGCGAGAGGCGCCGCGTGGCATAGCCGCCCGGCGCGATGGTTTCTTCCCACAGCAGATCGTCCGCGGACACATCCTCGGGCAGGTCGCTGGCGACCGGGGGGATGATCGGCATGGTGTCGACCTGCGTGCCGCCCATGGCGCGGGCGTGATCGCGCGCGGCCAGCGGGTTGGCCAAAGTCTGGCTCATTCGCCTGTTCCTTTCCGCTTGGCATTCTGCTCATGCCCCTGTTCATGAAGGGGCGGCAGGAGCGCCGTGGTGGTGACGAGTTCAAGCTGCTGCACACCGCGCACCCGGCGCAGTGCATCACACAATTCCTTCAGACGGATCGCCGGGCCCTGCACTAGCAGAACCTCCAGCGACTGGTCGTCCTCCAGGAAGACATGCTGCGCGGAAATCACCTCGCGCAGGAATTCGGCTTCGGTCGGGGCGAGCTGGTGACGCACGCGCCCCCGCCCGCCGCGATAGACCAGCGTGATCGTGCCCGCGAGCATCTCCTCGGGGCGGATCAGCGCCTCATGCTCGGCCAGGGCATGGCGGATCAGCTCGGAAATCAGCTGCGAGCGGGAGGGCAATTCCCGCTCTTCCACCATCATGTCGAGCTGTCGGAAGAGGTCGGCGGGCAGGCTGATGCTCAGCCGGGCCAGGGTCGATTCTGAATTCATGCTGCACCCTCCAATTTATTACCATTATTGTCAACGGTAATACCGAGAGGAGACTGTTCTTTCCGATCGAGCCGCAGATCATAGACCGCCGTGGCGCCAAAACGATGCGGCGCGTGCCGATCATGGCGGCGCTTGTCGAGCGCCAGAACGCGGGTGCCAAGGCTGAAGGCCTCGCGGATATCATGGGTAACCATAATGATGGTCAGCGCGTAATCGCTCCACAATTGGCGGATCAGCGCGTGCATATCCGCGCGAATGCCGGGATCGAGCGCGCCGAAGGGCTCGTCGAGCAGCAGGATGCGCGGGCGCTTGATCAACGCCTGCGCGATCGCGAGGCGTTGCTGCATGCCGCCCGACATTTGCGCCGGATAGAGATGCAGGCTGTCGCCCAGCCCCACCGCCTTGAGCATGGCGGCGGCCTCTTCCTCGGCGGCGCGGCGGGCACCGCCGAAGAGCCTTGCGGCCAAGGGCGCCTTTTCGCATTCCAATCCGAAGACCGTGTTGCGCAGCGCGGTGAGATGCGGGAAGACCGAATAGCGCTGGAAAACCACGCCGCGATCCGGCCCGCATTCGGGGGCCAGCGGCACGCCATCGAGCAGGATGGAGCCGCGTGTCGGCACCTCCTGCCCGAGGATGACGCGCAGGAAGCTGCTCTTGCCCGCGCCGGACGGTCCGACGATGGAGACGAAGGAACCCGCCTCGACATCAAGGTCGACCTTCTCCAGCACGACCTTGTCGCCATATTCGACCCAGACGCCGCACAGGCTGAGGAGCGCGCTCAATGGCTTGCTCCATGGGCCCAAGGGAAGAGACGACGGCTCATCAACGCCAGCAAGGCATCCATAAAGATCGCCAGCAAGGCGATCCACACGACATAGGGGATGATCACATCCATCGCCAGATAACGCCGCACCAGAAAGATGCGATAACCAAGGCCGACATCCGAAGCGATCGCTTCGGCCGAGATCAGGAACACCCATGCGGGCCCGAGCGACAGGCGGACCACCTGCAGCAAACGCGGCATGGCTTGAGGCAGGGCAACGCGGATCATGATCTGCCAACTGCCCGCGCCCAAAGTCTGCGCCTTGATGATCTGTTCGCGCGGCAGGGCTGCAACATGGCCCGCCAGATCGCGCAACATGGCAGGCGCAATGCCCAGCACAATGAGCGCGATCTTGGCGGTTTCGCCCAGCCCCAGCGCGATGAACAGGATCGGCAGCAGGGCAATCGGCGGGATCACCGCAATGCCTGTCACCAGCGGCCCGAAGGTGGCACGCACCGGCGGCAGCACGCCCAGCGCGAGGCCCGCAAACAGGGCGATCAGCGTGGAGATGCCGATGCCGATGCCAAGCCTTTCAAGGCTGGCCACGGTGTCGGCCACAAAGATCAGCTTGCCCGAAAGCGGATCGGGCTGCGCCATCAGCGCGCCAAGGCTCTGCGCCATGCCGGCGGGCAGCGGCAGGATCTTGTCCGCCGGATTGATGCTGTGGCGCTGCATCGCCATGAAGAGATAGAGCAGCAGCAGCAGCGCAATCGGCAGCCCGCCCAAAAACAGGCGGTCCTGTCGCCGCATGTGACGGTTTACCCAACGCATCGTGTCATCACCTTGATGGAGCGAAATCCCACACGATCACAGCTTGCCGTCGGCGGCCATTTTCATGAAGCTTTCGTCGAAGCGCAGGGTGACATGCTGGCTGTCACCCAAGGTCTTGCCGCCGGGGAAGCCAATCCCTACGGCATCGGCCGAAGTCGCGCCCTTGAACAGGCCCTTGGAGAAGCTGAAATCGCGCACCCGCTTCATCGTCGTTTCCAGCGCCGGAGCGGTGGTGGCGTCTACGGCGGATTTGGGATCGACATAGAGATAGGTCGTGGCGATCTGGCTGTCGAAGACATCGGGCTTGGCGCCGGCCAGCTTGGCCATCTGCGCGCGGGCTTCCTGCCCCTTGGCATCCTGCTGCTTCATCAGCTTGATCGTGTCATACCAGATGCCCGCCAGCGCCTTGCCCAGATTGGGGTTGGCTTTGAGCGTGTTGGTATCGACCACCAGCAGGTCTAGGATCTCACCCGGCACATCGGCGGAACTGAAGACCTGCTTCACACCCGCCTGCGCCTTCATCGTCGAAAGCTGCGGGTTCCAGGCCACCGCCGCCTTCACATCGGGGCTGGCAAAGGCGCCGACAATATCTGCGTCCGAGGTATTGATCGTCTTCACATCGCTGAAGGACAGTTTGGCGGTGTCGAGCGCGCGCGCCAGCAGATAATGCGACACCGTCAGCTCGGCCAGATAGATCGACTTGCCTTTGATATCGCCAACCTTGTCGCCACCCTTGACCAGAATGCCGTCATTGCCGTTGGAATAATCGCCAAGGATGATCGCACTGGTGTCCTTGCCACCCGCGGCCGGGATGGTGAGGGCATCCATATTGGTCACCGTCACGCCATCGAATTTTCCGGCAGTGTATTGATTGACCGACTCAACATAGTCGTTCACCTGAACGATGTTGATCTTGATACCGTATTTATCTTCCCACTTCTTCACGATACCGGCCTGCTGCGCGTAAGGCCATGGCATCCATCCGGTGTAGATTGACCAGCCGACGTTGAATTCATGGCGCGGCTTGGCACTGTCACTGGTGGTGGGAGAGCAGGATGCCGCCATTAGCACGGCGGCCATCAAAGCGAGATTGCGTGTCTTGCGGAAAGATCCCGTCATGATTCGTCCCCTTTGCACTGCAGCATCGCGGCGATCGCCTCACCTGTCCAGTGGAAATATTACGTATTAGATGATTGGTAATATCGGCTCATCCTCCCATTCGCACAAGCCAGCACAAGCATGCGATGAAGGACGCCGACAGCGCCTTTCGTCGCTTTTTGCCGTGCTCCGGTTTATCTGGAGCAATTATCTGTATTAAAATATTTTTTTCACACCTATTCATCGCGAATCACTCCTCCTCCGTATCGCCCTGATGATGCTTTGCATGCGCCTTCCTCATGGTCAGGGCATGCACGATTACAGCGCTCACCGCCCGGTCCGGGTTGGAAATATCACGAAATTCCGGTGTGCGATGGTCGATCCCTTCATACTGCGATGCACAAAAATTATTACGCTTGACCATCTGGGTAATATCAATAGCGTATGGTCCATCGCCCGGCGGAAGACCCATATGCTTCGCGTCAACGCCCGGCCGTTCCATAGAGTACAAACAATCCAAGAGTAAAACATGGAACCCCTGCTCCATTGGGGTTGCATCAGGGAATAATGGCCAGGTTTTGGCTGACGACACTGGCGTAGTCAGGCGTCCATGAGGGGATGTCACTTTGCGACAGGCTTTTTTTGAAAACAAAAGGGGGCCGAAGTGACCGAGCAAGCTTTCCGTAAAACGTTACTGTGCGCGACCATGCTGATGGGCACCGCTTCCGCTCCGGCCTTTGCAGCTGATGCCGCGCCGGACCCTGCAGGCGCTGCATCCGGTGCCGCCAATGAAATCGTGGTGACGGCCACCCGCCGCTCCACCACGCTTCAGGATGCGCCGATCAACATCAGCGCGGTGAGCGCAGAGCAGCTTTCCAAGCAGCGTATCGATGATGTCAAATCGCTCTCGGCCTTCACGCCGGGCATGACGGTGGTCGATACCGGTCCGGGATCAACAGGCAATATCATTCTGCGCGGCATCTCTTCTTCCAGCACCAGCGCGAATGGTTCCAATTACCAGAATGCGCTGGGTGTCTATCTGGGTGAGGTGCCGCTCTATCTCGACTTCAAGCTGATCGACATCAGCCGCGTCGAAGTGCTGCAGGGCCCGCAGGGTACGCTTTATGGCCTCGGCACGCTGTCGGGCGCGGTACGCTATATGCCTAACCGCCCCACCGCCGACAAGTTCACCTTCGATTTCCATGAGCGCGCCTTTGGCCAGGCGCACAGTTCCTCGGCGGGGATCAACATCGATGGCGCGGTCAATATTCCCATCATCAAGGACCATGTCGCCTTCCGTTCGACGGTGGGTTACTATGACAATCCCGGCTTCATCGATTACAATTATCTGCTGAAGAACCCCGGTGTGTCCAATCCCCAGCCGGTGCGGGGGACCACGGCGGCGCAGGGATCCTTCGGCACACAAGCCGATTACAATGCCAACTTCTACAGCAAGCGTGATGTCAATTACGAACACACCTTCACCACGCGCAATCAGCTGCTGGTCGAGGTCAATCCCGACATCAAATCCTATCTGACCTACGCACATCAGGAAACGCGCACCGGCGGGCGCCAGGCCAATGGCGCGGGCGTGCTGGGCACCGGCAATTACGAAGGCCCCTGGCGCTATCTTGAGCCGACCACGCGTATTTCGGACCTGTTTTCGGCCGAACTCAACGTCAATCTCGGCATTGCGCAGTTGGTGGCGACCACCGCCTTCACCAATCAGAAGATCCAGGACAAGGGCGACAACACCGACCTGCTGCTCGATCTCGATTACGGCTATGAGGCCTTCCCGGCCTTTTCCTCCTACAACACCCAGACCGAATATTACCGCCAGTTCAACCAGGAGGTCCGCTTGGTCTCCTCACATGGCGGTCCTTTCAGCTGGGTCGTCGGCGGCTTCTACAACAATCTTCGCGACTATCGTAATTACCGCGAATACACGCCGGGCTATGCCAATTTCATCGGCGTCAACCGCCCCGACGATCTGGAATATATGTCCTTCGTGAACACCGCCACCAAGGAAAAGGCGGTTTACGGCGAAGGCACCTTCCATATCACCAAGGCTTGGCAGGTGACGGGCGGCATCCGCTATTTCAAATATGACGCCGAGGCCACGGGCGGCACCGACACGCCGCTCACCGGCGGCGGTCTGGCCCGGACGCCCTATCCGCTGGTGCAATTCGCCCCCAGCCGCATCAAATCGGGCGCCACCAATGCCAGCGGCACGGTGTGGAAAGCCAACACCTCCTACAAGTTCAGCAACCAGTTGCTGGCCTATGCCACCTACAGCACCGGCTATCGCACCGGCAACGTCAACCGCGTGGCGCCCTGCGTGCTGCCGCTCAGTCCGGGACAGAATGTCTGCGCCCTGCCCAATGAGCTGGTCTACAAGCCAGACAAGACGCGCAACGCCGAAATCGGCATCCGCGCCTCGCTGCTGGACAAGCGCCTGCAGTTCACGCTGGATGCTTTCCACGTCAACTGGAACAACATTCAAGTCGCGACGCAAACGGTCAATGGCGCGGTGGGCGTGACGGTCAACGCCAAGGATGCTGTGTCGCAGGGCGTGGAATTCTCGGGCCAGTTCAAGGTGACGCCGCGCCTGCAGATCGCGGGCACCTATTCCTACACCGACGCGCATCTCACGCAGGATGCCCCCGGCGTGGTGGTCAGCGGCGGCGTGGCCTATGATGTCTACAAGGGTGACCGCCTGCCCGGCTCGGCCAAGAACTCGGGCAGCGCGCAACTGACCTACACCTATCCGCTGAGCCAGGGCCGCGACATCGAGGCGAGTTGGGCCAGCACCTACACCGGTGACATCTATTCGCGCATCGGTCTGCGCGGCAATGGTCAGGACATTCCCGGCTATGTGCTGCACCGTGCCTCGGTCACCTATCACGCCAAGGCCTTCGAGATCGGCGTCTATGCCGACAACATCTTCAACAAATATGCCGTCACCGCGATCAGCGAGGATGTCAGTTCCTACAACCAAGTCCGCACCGGCGTGGTCGAGCGCTATTATGCGCAAGGCGTGCTGACGCCGCGCCGCGTCGGGGTGGACTTCCGCTTCCATTATAACTGAGCAGGGGCTGGCGCTCTCGCAAAGGAGCGCCGGCCTTCCCCCGCCTTTTCCCTGTGAAAACACAGACAACGCCCAGAGAACGATCATGCCCAATTTCAAGGTTTCGACGATCAGCACGCAGGATGTCACCGTGGCCGCGGCCGAAGGCCAGTCCCTGATGGAAGCCCTGCGCGATAGCGGCTTCGAGGATATTCAGGCCTTTTGCAGCGGTAGCTGTTCCTGCGCCACCTGCCATGTCATCATCGATGCCGCCTGGTTCGCCAAACTTCCGCCTGTCTCGGAGGAAGAGAGCGATCTGCTGGATTCGATCGAGGGGCGCCACGCCACCTCGCGCCTGGCTTGTCAAATTCCGATCAGCGGCGCCCTTGAGGGCATGGCATTCATGGTGCCTCCAGCCACCTGAAGTGCGCGGGGCAGCGCTATAGATTCCAGCGCGGGGATGGTCGCTCAGCAGGAGGTCTATGACCTGCCAAGACTGCGGGGTCGGCTTGACCCCGCTGACGGCGACACTGTCGCCAAGGCGCCCATCATCCCGGACCGTTACGATCAGATCCTGAAGGACGTGCCCGGTGTCTGGGGATGGCGTGTGCCCGGAAAGGGCGCATAGGCTCAATGTCAGTCCGTTGCCCCCTGCCCTCTATGCGGGTGACCTTATGGGCAAAATCAGCCATGTCCTCCAGAATGGAGGCGTGCCCGCGCAGCGGTTTCGCAATCGCCGTCACCAATCCGATATGGCCAACATCGGGATAGCTCTTACGCTCGACGGCAACGCCCTGTGCGCGCAAGGCCTGCGCCAGTGCATCGCTGTTGCGCGGAAGCGCCAGCATATCCTTCCCCGCGGTGGCAAGAAAGGCGGGCGGCGCATCGGCCCGCGCATAATGCACCGGCTGGGTCGAGACAGGATCGGTCACACCGGCAAAGGCGGGTTCGATAATTGGTCCCTTGAAGGGCAGGAAATCATAAGGCCGCCAGTCCGATCAGCCCTTTCACCGCGCTGCGATCCGCCCCCAGCCAGCGCGGATCGAGCGCGAGCATCGCAGCATTGTAGGCCCCGGCCGAATGCCCGGCCAGAACGATCCGTTCTGGATCACCGCCTAGCTCTGCCGCATGCTGGCGCACCCAGCGCACGGCTGCCACATTGTCCTCCAGAAAGACCGGATGATGCACAGCGGACACCAGTCGATAATCGGGGATCGCCACCAGAAAACCGCGCGCGGCCAGCGCATCGCCGACAAAGCCATAACCATCCTTCGTGCCCGAATTCCATGACCCGCCATAGAAGAAGACGATCACCGGCATCGGCATCGCGTTGGTCTGGCGCGGAGCATAGATATCCAGCCTCTGCCTTTTCCCGGCCCTGAAGGGTGCGTCATGGGCAAGGCGGACACCCCCGCCATCCTTGGGCATCAGGGCGTTGAACATGCGCACCGGGGAACAGGCCGCTAAGGCCGCCCCCGCAGCAGGGCCACCACACGCATCATGGCGTCAAACTTGCCCGATGCCATCATTCTTGCGCTCACATCCTCATGCCAAGAGCCCGGGCTCGGCTAAAGCACGCCATCTTCCGCCCAGAGCTCCGCAATGGCGGCGCGGCGGCGGGCATCGTCGCCTTCGCCTAAGACCTCTTGCAGATTGCGGGTGAGCAGGGTGCGGATGCGGTCGGGATTTTCGGTGGACTGGGTCATGGTCATTCTCCTTCGTCGGGGTGCCTGATGGATTCGGGCGGCGCCGGTGCGCCGCCCGCTGCCCGTAAGTTGGCTCAGATCTGTGCCATGCCGCCATCGACGAAGAGCTCGATGCCATTGACGAAGCTGGCCTGATCCGAGGCAAGGAACAGCACCGCCTTGGCGATCTCCTCCGGCTGGCCGACCCGGCCAAGCGGCACCTGCCCCGCCATGAAGTCAAGCAGGCCCTGCTGGGCAGCGGCATCCGGGCCCGCCAGCTCGACCAGACCGGCCGTCTCGATCGGCCCGGGGCTGACGGCATTGACGCGGATATGACGGTCCTTCAGGTCCAGGATCCAGCTACGCGCGAAATTGCGCACCGCCGCCTTGGTGGCCGAATAGACACTGAAGGCCGCCGTGCCCTTGATCCCCGTGACCGAGCTGGTCAGCACCACCGAG
>Ga0116227_10005561_pt1 | contig 26413 bp, 15 predicted proteins | sample S1TSphgellanicum_FD_89693 | JGI IMG/M metagenome (GOLD analysis project Ga0116227, IMG submission 89693) | Host-associated microbial communities from peat moss isolated from Minnesota, USA - S1T2_Fb - Sphagnum magellanicum MG | ecosystem: Host-associated > Plants > Peat moss > Unclassified...
AGCTGCGTATGCTGCACCACCAGATTGACGTTGTAGAGCGGCGCTTCTCCCGGCGCCAACCGCGCCACCTCGGCAAAGGGCAGCAGCTGGTTCTGCGTCGCTTCCTGAGTTACGCCGCGCACCCGGTCGGCAAAGGTCAGGAAACTGTCGGATGGCGCCACCGGCAGGCGCAGCACCACCGTGTTGATCAGCGGGCCGACAATGCGCTCGGCATCGGGGTCTTCGCGCCCGGCGGTCTGGGTGCCCAGCACCACCTCGCCCTCCCCCGAAACGAGATGCAGCGCCGCCGCCGCCGCCGCCGTGGCCAGCGAAAAGAGCGTATGGCGGTTGGCGCGGGCCAGACCCTCGAAAGCGTCGGTGAGCGAGCGGGGCAGCAGGATCGAGCGGATCTGCCCCTCACTGTCGCCGCGCGGCCCCGGACGGTCGGGCGTGATCCCGAAAGGTGGCAGGTCCGCAAGGTGCCCGCGCCAGTAATCGCGCTGGGCATCGAGCGCGCCGCTGGCCAGCACATCGCTCTGCCACAGCGCATAGTCGCCGAACTGCATCTCGATGGGGGCCAGATCGGCCGGAGCCCCGCCATCCGCCGCCGCAGCCAGCTTGCCGAACTCCTCCTCCAGCACATCGAGCGACCAGCCGTCGAACACCAGCTGATGGAAGGTGAAATGCACATAGGCCAGATCGGCCGCCAGCCTGACCAGCAGCACCCGGAACAGCGATTCCGCGCCATCGGCGAAGGGTTCGCGCGCCTCGACCATGCCCAGCCGCTGCAGTTCCGCCTCGCGCTGCGCCGAGGGCAAATGCCGCAGGTCCACCACATCGGGCTTGATGGCCAGCTTGCGCAGGACCTCCTGCTCCAACGCGCCCTCGGGCGTCATGCGGAAACGGGTGCGCAGGATTTCGTGGCGGTCGACCAGCCCCTGCACCGCTTTCGCCACCGCGCCGTCGGACATGCTGCCAGCGAGGCGGCGGCGGAAGCTGGCGTTCAGCGCGTCGCGGGTCTGCGGACTGGTCCGGTCCTGCCAGATCCGCGCCTGATTGGCGGTGGCGGGGAAGCGCGCGAGCACCTCGGGCGCGGTGCCGCTCAGCGTGAGGTCGATGGCGTTCATCAGCGGATCTCCCTTTGCAACCCGCGCCGATAGGACGAGAGCGGGGCGATGGCCGAGGCCGGACGCGGGGGTTTCGCTTCGCCGCTCGCCAATTGCGCCGCCACCTCGCCCAGGGTGGGATTGGCCAGCAGGCTGCGGCTTTCCAGCGGCAGGCCCATCTCCGTCATGCGCGCCACGATGCGGAAAATCTGCAAGGAATCGGCGCCCAGATCGAACAGAGCGTCCCCGCTCGCCACCGAATCGAGCCCCAGCACATCGGCCCAGATCGCGCCGATCTTCGCCTCGGTCTCCAGCAGCTCCACCGCGCGATGCGGGAGGGGGCGGGGGTCGGGCTCGGTGGCGCTGACGGGCTGGCTGTCCACCAGCATCGCCAGCAGGGCGCGGTCGACCTTGCCGTTGGCGGTCAGCGGCAGCTGCTCGATCTGGCGGATGCTGCGCGGGTGCATCGCTTTCGGCAGCAGGCGGGCGAGCTGAACCCCTGCGTCCTCGATCAGGCCTGCGCAGGGCGCTTCGGCCACCACAAAAGCGTGGAGCTGGCGCGCGCCGAGCCCCTTGTCCACCACCGTCACCGCCGCATCGACGATGCCGGGGATGGTGCGCAGCACGCTTTCGATCTCGCCCGGCTCGACGCGATGTCCATTGATCTTGACCTGCCCGTCAGCGCGGCCGAGGAAGTCCAGCACGCCATCGCCGCGCCAGCGCGCCAGATCGCCGGTGCGATACAGCCTTTCCCCCGCAAGGAAGGGATGGGGCACAAAGCGCTGCGCGGTCATCTCGGGCTGGCCCAGATAGCCGAGCGCCAGACCTTCGCCGCTCACCAGCAACTCGCCCACCGCGCCGCGCGGGGCGATGCGCAGATCGGCGTCCATGATATAGGCGCCGCTGTGAGCGATAGGGGTGCCGATGGGCACTGCTCCCGCGCCCCAGCCTTCGGGCGGCAGCGGATAGCAAGCGGAAAAGGTGGTGTTTTCCGTGGGGCCATAACCATTGACGATCCGCGCATGGGGCAGCGCCTGCTGCGCCTTGTGCAGATGGGTGGGCGAGAGCACATCGCCTCCGGCCAGGATCTGGCGCAAGGGCGTCAGCACCTGCACACCCTCGTCGATCAGCGCATGGAACAGCGCCGCGGTGAACCAGGCCGTGGTCACGCCATGCGCGGCAATCGCCTGCCCGATGCGAGCCAGCGAGGGTTTCGCCTCAGGCACCACCGCCAGCGTGCCGCCATGAAGCAGCGCGCCCCAGATTTCCAGCGTGCTGGCATCGAAGGCCAGCGGCGCGAGATGGAGAAACACCTGATCGGGGCCGAAGGTGATAAAGTCCTGATCACTCACCAGCCGCACCACCGCGCGGTGCGGAATGACCACGCCTTTGGGAGTGCCGGTCGAGCCCGAAGTGTACATGACATAGGCGGGATCGTCCGCCGTGATGGCCAGTTCGGGCGGAGTGCCGGGCTGATGGTCCGCCAGCGCGGCGAGGGCATCGAAGGAGAGGGTCGCGACCTCGCTGCCAAGCGCAGCCTCATCGCCGCCGGGGCCGATCAGCACCAGCGCCGCCTTGGCATCGCGCAGAATATGAAGCTGGCGGGCCGCCGGGAAGGCAGGATCGAGCGGGACATAGGCCGCCCCCGCCTTCAGCACGCCCAAAATCGCCGCGATGGTGTCCATGCTGCGGTCGGTCAGCAGGGCGACATTGTCTCCCTTGCCGATGCCGCGTACCGCCAGCGCTCGGGCCAGCCGGTTGGCGCGGGCATCGAGTTCGGCATAGGTCAGCGCGTCCCCCTCGCAGACCACAGCCTGACGCGCACCATGCTGCGCAGCGGTTGCGGCAAAGTGCAGCGGCACGGTCGCCTCATCGGGCAGGCGCGGCAATGTTTCGCCCTGAGCCAGCAGCCAGCGGCGCTCCTCCTCGCCCAGCAGGTCCAGCGCGCCAATCGGCGTGCTGGCGTCGGCCACGAGCGCACGCAGCACCTGACGCAGGTTTTCCACCCAACGCGCGATGGTCGCCTCGTCGAACAGGTCGGTGGCGTAATCGACATCGATCCGCAGGCCCTGGCTCGATTCCACCATGTTGAAAAACAGGTCGAAATTGCTCGCGGCCTTGGGATTGGGCAGCAGGGATGCGGCGGTGCCGGCAAAGTCGATATCCTCGCCCAGCCGCTCCAGATTGAACTGCACATCGCACAGCGGCGTCCGGTTGGGATCGCGCGGCAGGCCCAACGCCCGCACCAGCCGGCCATATGTGTAGTCCTGATGGTCGAAAGCCCCCATCAGCATCGCCCCGACGGCGCGCAGATGATCGCCCAGCGGCGTGGCCATGGTGAAGGGCGCGCGCAGCGGCAGGAAATTGACGCAATGCCCGGCCAGCGCCTTGCCCTCCACCAGCGTCTGGCCCGCCATCGGGCAACCGATCACCACATCCTCGCGCTCGGCAAGACGGCCCAGCGTGGCCTGCAGCGATCCCAGCAGCGTGGCGAAGAGCGTGCAGCCCAGCTTCGCCCCGGCCTTGCGTGCGTCACGCATCAGCGCGGCGTCGATCGAGGCGGTCATGGTGGCGCCGTTGAAGCTCTTGATCGCCGGGCGCGGGCGGTCGCCGCGCAGGTCGAGCGGCGGGGGCAGCGTGGCATAGGCCTCGCGCCACCAGCTCTCATCGGCCCCGGTATCGCGCGCCTTGGCCAGAGCGTAATCGGCAAAGGACTGCACCGGATCGAGCGCCTCAGCCGTGCCCGTCGCGCGGGCGCGATAGAAGGCCGCCACCTCCTGCGCGAAGAGATTGGCCGTCCAGCCGTCAAAGACGATGTGATGCGCGGTGAAGATCAGCGCCGAGCGGCCATCATCCATCAGAAACAGGCAAGCCCGGATCAGCGGCCCTTCGGCCAGATCGAAAGGCGTGGCGGCTTCCTCGGCCTTGCAGGCGTCGACCGTCGCCTCATCGGCGCCTGCGATCACCGGCAGGGTGATGGTCAGGGCGGGCGCGATGGTCAGCACCGTTCGCCCCGGCGGGATGGTGCCGCGCAGCGCATCGTGCCGCGCGACGAAATCATCGATGGCGCCTTTCAGCCTGTCGGGATCGACTGCGCCGGCGAAGGCCAGTGTGATCGATTCATTGTAGGCGCAGGAGGCCTGCTCGCCCATCTGCGCCGAGAGCAGGATTTCCAGCTGCGGCTCGGTCAGCGGCACCTCGCGCGGGCTGGTGGACGGCGGGGGCGTGTAGCCTTCTGGCACCAGAATGCCCGCTGCCTGAAGCAGATCGATGGTCTGGCGTGTCGCCTCGAAAATCTGCTCGATGTCCGCGTCGCTGTGCGCGGTGGTGAGGAAGCAGGGATAGCCATCCAGCACATGCACGCCCAGCAGCCGCATATTGTAATGGAACAGCGCCCCCAGCTTGTCGGCCCCCGCCAGATTGAGCATGAACCAGCTGGAATAGGTCTCGATGCGCGAGGGCACGCCCTTGCTTTCGAACAGTGCGTTCATGCGGGCAACCAGGGCCGCGGTGCGGGCCGCCAGTCGCTCCTGAAGCTGCGGCCCCTCGGCCTCCAGATGGTCGAGCACCGCGCGGCAGGCGGCCATCACCAGCGGATGGCGCACAAAGGTTCCGGCAAAGAAGGTGGGCGCCACTTCGGGCGTGCTGTCATCGCCAAAATTCCAGGCGCCGCCGTCGAGCGCATCCATGAAGCGCGCCGCGCCCGCCAGAATGCCCACCGGCATGCCGCCGCCGACCACCTTGCCATAGGTGGCCATATCGGCGCTGATCCCCAGCACCGCCTGCATGCCGCCCGGATGGGTGCGGAACCCGGTCACCACCTCGTCGAAGACCAGGGCCGCGCCGCTGTCGGCTGTGACCGCACGCAGGTCGCGCAGGAAGTCGAAGGGCAGCAGTTCGGGATGGCGGCTCTGCACCGGCTCGACGATGACGGCGGCCACATCATCCGCATGGTCGCGAATCCACGCCAGCGCCTCGGGCGTCCCATAGGGCAGCACGATCATATTGCTCAGCGAGCCTTGCGGAATGCCCGGCGCCAAAGGCAAAGCGCGCGTCTGGCCCGGTTTACCACCGGTTTTCACCAGCACCTCGTCGAACTGGCCGTGATAGTCATTGTTGAAGACCACCACCGTCTCGCGCCCGGTGACGCAGCGGGCAAGGCGCATCGCCGCCATCACCGCCTCGGAGCCGGTGTTGCAGAAGGTTACGCGCTCCATGGCGACCATGCGGGCGAATTGCGCCGCGACCACGCCTGCCAGCGGGGTCTGCGGGCCGATGGCAAAGCCTTCCTCCAGCTGGCGCGCGACGGCGGCCTGCACGAAATCGGGGGCGTGGCCAAAGGCGGTCTGCCCATAGCCGTTCACCAGATCGACATAGGCATTGCCGTCGACATCCCAGATGTGTGAGCCCTTCGACCGCTCGGCCACCACGGGGAAGACCATATCCTTCCACACCGCGCGGAAGCCGGAGACCGAGCGCGGATCGGCGAAATAGGGCCGGTGCCTGGCCGCCTGCGCCAGCGATCCGGGCATGCGGGCGTGGGTGCGCGCGGTCATATCGGCGATCAGGGCCAGTTGGCTGGCGGTCAGCGGGGCGGCCGCGGCCTTGCTGTTGAAGGGACGGAAACGGCCCTGTGTGTCGCTGGATGTGTCGCTGGCCTTCTCCGGCAGAGGAGCGGCGGCCTGCGGTGCCGGGGATGGGGCAACAGGCGGCGGGGCCAGGGTTGTGGCAGCAGGCCCCCCCTGCATCAGCGCCAGTTGCTGAGCGATGACCGACTGCATCGCGGCCAGCTGCGCCTGGAAGGTCGCGGCCATGCCGGTCGCGGTGTCGCTCGCCCCCGCTGTCATCGCCATGGCAGGCAATGCCATGGCGGGCGGGGTTGCGACGGCTGCCGGGGGCGCGCTGGCCGCCGGTTGCGGATCGGGCGTGCAATGCTCGTCCAGATACAGCGCCAGTGCGGACAGCGAGGTGATGTCGGACAGCAGCTGGCGGAACACCAGACTGACGCCGAACTGCCTTTGCACCTTAGTCGCCACCTGCCCGAGGAACAGCGAGTCGAAACCCAGTTCGAGGAAGGGCGTGTCGTGGTCTTCCGCGACCAGCACTTCGCCCGACAGCTCTTCGAACAGGGTGGCAAGGGCGGTGCTCAGGCGCGCAAGGCGGCCGGTGTCGGCTTGGTTGGCCATGCTGGTCATCTCTCGCTCATTCTGAAGGGTTTGGGTGGGCGCGGCCACGCTCGTCGGGGCGTCGATCCAGTGCAACTGCCGCCGGAAGGGATAGGAAGGCAGCGCCACGCGGTGCGCGGCGTCGCCATAAAAGTCAGCCAGTTCAACCGGCGCACCCAGCGTCCAGAGCCGCGCCAGCGCCTCATGGAAGCTCTGCACATCGCGGTCGGCCGCGACGGCATCGGGCAGCGTTGTGATGGCGGCGCGATAGCTTTCGCGCGGCAGGCCTTGCGTTGCGAAGGTGGTCAGGGCGCGGCCCGGTCCGACTTCGATCAGGATGGGCGGCGCATCGCCCGCCACCTTCTGCAAGGCTTCGGCGAAGCGCACCGGATGGCGACAATGCTGCGCCCAATAGGCCGCATCGGGTGCCTGCAAGACCCATGCCCCCGAAACGCTGGAGACATAGGGGATGGTGGGCGTGGCGAAACCCAGCCCCTCGGCAAAGGTCTGGAGGCCCTCGACCACCGGGTCCATCATGCGCGAATGGAACGCGTGTGACGTGTGGAGGCGGCGGGCGTCGATCCCGGCCTCCTGCAGCCGTGCCTCCAGTGCCGCGATGGCCTCGAAAGGCCCTGCCGCGACGCAGAGTTCCGGGGCATTGGCGGCGGCAAGGTCCAGATCGTCGCCCAGCAGGGGCATCAGCCGCGCTTCGGTTGTGCGGACGGCCAGCATGGCGCCCTGCGCCGCATCCTGCATCAAGGCCGCGCGGCGGGCGATCAGGGCCAGACCGTCCTCGAACCGCATCACGCCGGAAAGGCAGGCGGCCACCAGCTCGCCCACACTATGGCCGATCATCGCGTCAGGCCGGATGCCCCGCGCCATCAGCAACTGCGCTAGAGCATATTGCACAAGGAACAGCGCAGGCTGGGCATAGACCGTTGAGCGGATAGGATGCAGCGCATCCTCATCGCCGCTGGCCGTGGTGTAAAGCAGATCGCGGATATCGAGCCCCAGCGAAGGCTTCAGCGCCTCCGCCCCCCGGTCGATCCAGAGGCGGAAAACGGCTTCGCTCTCATAGAGGCCCCGCGCCATTTGCGGATATTGCGAACCCTGTCCCGGGAACATGAAGATGACCGGGGCGGTGTCCTTCGCCTGCCCCTTCACGCCCTTCGCGGCAAAAGCGGCCAAGCGTTCGGCGGCCTCCGGCGTTGTTACGGCCACGATCGCGCCGCGCGCCGCGCGCAGGCTGCGCCCCTGATCGAGCGTGAAGGCCACATCGGCCAGCGGCACATCAGAATGGGCGCGCAGATGATCGGCCAACGCGCCCGCCATGGCCTCCAGCGCCTCCGGCGTGGCGGCGGAGAGAGGCAGGATCTGCATCCCGCCCTTGGCTTCGCGGCGCGGCGCGACGGGGGTTTCCTCCAGCACGACATGGACATTGGTGCCCCCCACGCCGAAGGAGCTGACGCCTGCCCGGCGTGGCTCAGGCCCCGGCGCCCAAGGGGTCAGTTCACGCTCGATGCGGAAAGGGCTGCCCTCCAGCGCGATATGCGGATTGGGCGCGGTGAAACCGGCGAGCGGCGGGATCTGGGCATGGCGCAGCGCCAGCGCGGCGCGGATCAGCCCCGTCACCCCGGCGGCGGCGTCGAGATGGCCAATGTTGGCCTTGGCCGAACCCAGCGCGCAGCCCCCCGGCCCATCGACCTCGCCAAAGGCGCGCATCAGCCCGTCGAACTCGATGGGGTCGCCCAGCGGCGTGGCGGTGCCGTGCAGCTCGACATAGCCGATGGTTTCGGGCGCAACATCGGCCTGCGCCAGCGCGGCGGCAATCGCTCTGGCCTGCCCTTCGGCGCTGGGGGCGGTAAAACCGATCTTGCCCGCGCCATCGTTGTTGACGCCGCTGCCCCGGATCACGGCATGGATCTCGTCGCGGTCGGCCAGCGCATCCTCCAGCCGCTTGAGCACCACCACCCCCGCGCCCGATCCGAAGACCGTGCCGCAGGCCTGCGCATCGAAGGGGCGGCAAGTGCCATCGCGCGAGCCCATGCCGCCATCCTGCCAGAGATAGCCGCGCTTCTGGGGAAAGGTGATCGACACGCCGCCCGCCAGCGCCGCATCGCATTGATAGGTCAGCAAGCTCTGGCAGGCCTGAGCCACCGCCAGCAGCGAGGTCGAGCAAGCGCTCTGCACCGTCATCGCCGGGCCGCGCAGATCGAGCTTATAGGCCACGCGGCTGGCCAGCACCTCGGGCAGCGCCCCCACCAGCGTGGGCATGTCGCCCAGCTGATAGGTGCTGGCAAAGCGGTCCACCGCCGCGCGGTCGCCCAGCACATGGCGCATCAGATAGGTCGGCATGCTGGCACCAGCGAAGATGCCGATCAGGCCGGGATAGCGCTTGGGGTCGATGGCGGCGTGATCCAGTGCCTCCTGCGCGATTTCGAGGAAGATGCGGTGTTGCGGATCGGTCAGTGCCGCCTCACGCGGATGCATGCCGAAGAAGCCCGCGTCGAACAGGCCCACATCGTCCAGCAAGGCGCGGGCCCGCACGAAAGCGGGATCGCCGCGCGTGGCCGCATCGAAGCTGTCCTCCAGCTCATCGTCCGAAAAATGCGCGATCGAGATGGTGCCGCGCCGCTGGTTCTCCCAGAATTCGCCAACCGAGCGGGCGCCCGGAAAGCGCCCGCTCATGCCGACGATGGCGATGGCGTCGGAAAGGGCTTCCCCCCCGGTCTGCCCCTCTATGTCCTGCTCCATATTTTGCCCCCTGCTTCTCCTAGGATGCTCGTGTCCGGCGCATGGCCGCGGCGCGCTGGCGCCGGGCCCGCTCACGCGCGGCATCCGTCAAGGTTTGCAATGTTGCATCCGGGCCCCCACCCAGATGCGCGGTGATCGCGCGGACCGTGGGCCGCGCGAAAAGGTCTGCCATGGCGATTTTCACGCCAAGCAGATGTTCGAGTTCGGCATGGACCCGCATCCATTGCAGCGAGGTCCCGCCCAGATCGAAGAAGGCCTGATCCAGCCCGATCTGCCCGGTGCCCAGCACCTGCCGCCAGATCGCCAGAACGCGCCCTTGCAGATCGTCGCCCGGCGCGGGCTGGGTGTTTTCCGCCGTAAGGTGCAGCAGCGCCGCGCGATCGACCTTGCCGTTGGGAGTCAGCGGAAAAGCGGCCAGAGGCACGATGCGCGCGGGGCACATATGGGCGGGCAGCAGAACGCGCAGCCGCTCCATGGCGACCTGTGCGATCCCCTCGCCCTGCGCGTTGCAGTCCACGGCGATAAAGGCCAGAATGCGCTTGGCATCAATGATGACGCAGGCATCCGCCACAGCCTCGCCAAGGCGCAACGCGGCCTCGATCTCGCCGGGTTCGACGCGCTTGCCGTCGATCTTCACCTGACGGTCGATCCGCCCGAGGAAGTCGATGCTGCCATCGGGCAAGGCGCGGACCAGATCGCCGGTCAGATAAAGCCGCCGCGCGATGGGCGCGGGCGCCTCGACAAAGCGCTGCGCGGTCAGTTCATCGTGCCCCAGATAGCCCAGCGCCAGCCCGTCGCCCGCCGCCGCCAATTGCCCCTGCCCGCCCGGCGCGACCGGCTGCAGCGCCTCGTCGATGACAAAGACCTGCGTGCCTGCAATCGCACGTCCGATGGGAACGCGCCCGCCCGTCCAGCTGGTGCGCTCGATGGTGGCGCAGCAGGTGAAGGTGGTGTTCTCGGTCGGGCCATAGCCATTGATCAGGCGGCAGCCCGGCGCCGCATCGAGAAAGCGACCGACATGATCGGGCGAGAGCACATCGCCACCAGCGAGCAACTGATCGAGCCCGGCCAGCGCCTCGATCCGGCGGTCGACCATCAAATGGAACAGCCCCGCCGTCAGCCAGGCCGTGGTGACCTGCTGGCCCTTGAGCACATCGGCGATGGCATCGAGCGAAGCCTGCCCCTGGGGCACCACCGCCAGACGGGCACCATGGAGCAGCGCCCCCCAGATCTCGAAGGTGCTGGCGTCGAAGGCCAGCGGGGCAAGGTGCAGCATCACCTGCTGCGGGCCCAGCTGGCAATAATCCTGCCCAATCACCAGCCGCGCAACGCCGCGATGCGGCACGACCACGCCCTTGGGCCTGCCGGTGGAGCCGGAGGTGTACATCACATAGGCCGGGTCTTCGGGATCGCAGCCCATGCGGTGCGGCGCCGGGCCTGTCGGCGCATCCTCACCATCATCGAGCAGCCAGACCCGAGGGCAAGGCCCCAGCGCGGCCAGGCGCGGCTGCAGGGTGGGTTCGGCAAGCAGCAGCGCCGGGGCGGCATCGGCCAGCATATGGGCGAGCTGCGCATCGGGGTAGGCCGGGTCCAGCGGGACATAGGCTGCCCCCGCCCGCACGATGGCCACAATCGCCACCAGCGCCTGAAGAGACCGGCCCGCGCAGAGCGCAACATAAGCACCGCGTCCGATCCCGGCCTCCGCCAGCCGCTGCGCCAGAATGCCGGAACGACGCTCCAGCTCGCGATAGGTCAGCGGCGCGCGGCCGGGTTCGACGGCGGCGATGCGGTCGGCGTGGATTTGGGCGGCGATCTCGAACAGATCGGCCAGATGGCGATGATCGCTTGCCGATTGCGCCCCCTCGTCCGGCCCGGCGGAGGGCTGGGCGTGAAGCCTATCGGACAGGGTTTCGCTCAACATGCCATTTCCTTGCCATCCCACACGCGCTGCCGGCGTTTTCAAAATCGACGTCTCCCAAGCGCGACCCGGAGCAATGCAAAAGAACGCAGGGCCCACTCATGGAGCCCCCGAACAGGCCATCCGCATCGACGGGCCGTGTCAGCATCCGCAGATGCTGCACCGCCTTCGGCCCGATGCTTCACGCCAGCAGCACTCTATGCCCGCGACCGCGCGGCGGCAGGTACTATTCGGGAGAGGGTCGGGGATTTGTCGCAATACCCCTATCGGGGCAGAGGCTAAGCCCGATGCTCCCTTGCGGGAAAGGCGCAAGACACGGATTCTAGAGGGCAATCGGCAGGCCGTTCGGGGCTGGCCGGATGCGGCATCAGATGCATGATTTCAGGCGAAACATCCCGATGGACGAGGTGATGCGTACAAATATGTACCCCCATATCCACGCGCAGGGCTGGCCCGAGCATGCCGCCGCCTGGGCGCTCGACCGCGAAGGGATGGATCGCGCGCAGCCTGTCAAGCTGACGATGCTGCGCGAGTCCGATATTCCCGGCCCGCAATGGCCGCGGCGCGACGATCTCTGGCTGTGGTTCGGGACAGAAACAGACACGCAGGGGGATCTGGCCGCTTGCCTCTCCGAAGCGGAGCTGGAGCGTGCCGGCCGTTTTCGCCTGCCGCAGGACACATGGAGCTATATGGCCGCCCATGCCGGGCTGCGGCGCCTGCTCGCCCGCCTGCTGGGTGAGATACCGCGCAGCATCCGCTTCCACGCGCTGCCCGGGGGGAAGCCCGCGCTTTGCCCCTTGCGCTACACCGCGCGGCGCGCCGCCGCGCTGCAGTTCAGCATCAGCCATAGCCGGGGACTGGTCGCCGTTGCGCTTTCGGGCAGCCCGGTGGGGGTCGATGTCGAAAGGGTGCGACCGCTGCCCGATATGGAGCAACTGATCGCCCGCTTTATGGCGCCTGAAACGCTGGCTGCCTTCAGGGCCTTGCCAGACCCCCAGGACAGGATCGCGCTGTTCTACCGCAACTGGACGCTAGGCGAAGCATGGGTGAAGGCCACGGGCGAAGGCATCGGCGAGGGATTTGCGAGCCTTGCCTTCACCCGATCCGGCCCTCCCCGGCTGACCATGACCCCGCCCGAATTGGGCCCGCCGGAGCGCTGGCATCTTGGCCATAGCGCTGCCACCGGGACCGGGAAGCAGGCGCAGGCCGCGTGATCATGCCATGACAGAAAAGCCAACCACGCCCGGCCTGAATGAGAAGGTGGCCAAAGGCAGCCTGTTCCTGCTGGTCAACCGGCTGGCCATCAAGTCGATGGATGTCGTGATCCTGATGGTGCTGACCCGCCTGCTGGTGCCCGCCGATTTCGGACGGGTCGCCATCGCGCTCTCGACCGTCCAGATCGTCGAGACCGTGCTGGAAGTCCAGACCGGCATCGCCCTGCTGGAGGTCGAGCCGGTCACCCGCGCGCATCTCGACACCGCCTTCACCATCGCCCTGCTGCGGGGTCTGGCGATCATGGCGCTGATGGAGGCGGGCGCGGTGCCGCTGGCCCGGTTCTATCAGGACGATCATCTGATTGCGTTGATCGGCGCTCTTTCGATGGTGCCTTTGCTGCGCAGCATGCGCAGCCCGAAGATGTTCTACTATTTCAAGACGCTGAAGTTCGGCCCCGAAGCCTGGGCCGACCTTGTGGGCAAGATCACGGCGCTGCTGCTGGCGGTGAGCGTCGGGCTGCTCACCCACAGTTACTGGGCGATTGCTGTGGGGACGATTGCCGCGCCCTTGTTCTCCACCCTGTCCTCCTATGCGATCTGCCCCTACCGACCGGTGCTCACCTTGCAGCATCGCGAGCTGTTCTACCGCTATATGGGCTGGGGGCTGGCGGGGCAGCTGTGCAGCGCGCTCAACTGGCAGACCGACCGTTTCGTGCTGGGCAAGATGGTCTCGCATGGGGCATTGGGCCTGTTCACCACCGCGCGCGACTTTGCCGGCACCGCCTTCAAGATCTTCATGGAAACGCTGATGCGTCCCGTGCTGGCCGGGCTGTCGGCCACCAATGGCGACAAGCGCCGCATGATCCTGGCCTATGGCAAGGTAACCTCCGCGATGATGGCCATCGGCCTGCCGATCGGGCTGGGGCAGGCGCTGCTCGCGCCCGAGATCGTGGCAGTGCTGCTGGGGCCCAAATGGGGCGCGGCGGCACCGATCTTCGCACTGGTATCGCTGGCGTTGATCCCGGCAGTTTTCTCCAGCATCACCACCAATCTGTTCTACGCGATGGGGCGGCCCGATCTGGTGTTCCAGCGCAATTTCCTCGATTTTCTGTTCCGCTTTCCCGCCACCATCCTCGGCATTGCCACCATGGGTCTGCAGGGCGCGGTCTTCGCGCTGATCGCATCGGAGGTGCTGCTGGCAGGGATATGCCTGCTCTCGGTCAGGCGGCTGCTGGGTCTGTCGCTGCGCTGGCTGGTCGGGCGGATCTGGCGCAGTCTGGCGGGCGGCACGGCCATGACGCTGGTCTTGATGCTGGTGAGGCCATCGATGCCGCATGCTTCGGGTCTGCTGCCTGCCTTGCTTTCGATGCTGGTGCTGGTGCCGCTGGGGGCCGCCACCTATGCCGGGGTTCATCTGCTGGCATGGGCCTTCGGCGGGCAGCATGATGACATTGAGGGGCAGGCCATCGGCTTCCTGTCGCGGCGGTTCGGGCAGAGGCGCGCTGCGGCCTCGGCCTAGTCCGATTTGCGCTGATAGACGTGGATGTAATCGACCCACAGATAGGAGGGATTGGGCGTCTCCGTAATCGGCCAGCCCGAGCCCAGCGCCAAATCGACCAGAGGATAGAAGCAACTGCTGTAGCTGGGCGGCGCGGGCGCCCGCCAACTCTCCCGCCGGTCGAGATAGAAGCGCACCTCGGCGGGGGTCACTTCCACGCCATAGGTGTGGAACTGCGCTGAAAGGCTGCCCTTCGGCACGGCGATAAGCGTCTGCCCGCCCTCATCCTTCTGACCCGGCAGCATCTTCCAGACATGCCATGTCGAGATGATCTGGCTGTCATTGTGGCCGTAATACTCCATCACATCGATCTCGGCCTTGCCCTTCGATGTGTCGCGCCCCATCAGCCAGAAGGATGGCCAGACGCCCGGCCCGGGCGGCAGCTTCATGCGCGCCTCGAAATAACCGTATTGCTGGCAAAACCCGCGGCCCTTGTCATCCACCGCCGAGAGCAGACCCGCGCGCCACTTGCCCGCGTCATCCTTGCGCGCCTCGATCCGCAGCACGCCATCCTTGAGCGTGAAGGGGAAGCCGGGCGCGGGATCGGCAAACGCCGCATCGCCGAAATCGCCCGCCCAGGGAGTATGCGCGATCCAGCGGCTCTGGCCATCGGCCCAGGGGCTGACGCTCAGATCGTTGAAATCCTCCGCGAAGGTCAGCTTGTAATGCGACAGGTCGATGGGCGTTGCCGGGGCGGGATGTCCTTTGTTTCCGGAGAGCAGGAAGGGCGCCATGGCCAGCAGCGCCGCCAGTTGTTTGAGCCTGACGCGCCTCATTGCGGTAAAGCTCCTTGTGGCAGCGGTATGTCTTGCGCCCGCCGCCCCACAGCGCGCGCCTCATGATAGATATCGATGGTTTCGCGCGCCATCCGCTCGGCGCTGGCATCGGTGGAGGGCCATGGGGGGCGCTCGCCGATCACGGCCTGCAAACTTTGCGCCAGCGTAGAGGGTTCGAGCGACGCACCCAGCACGAAGACATCGGCGCCCGCCAGCACATGACGCGGATCGGCCATCGCGCCCATCAGATGGATGGCGGCCTGGTGCCTGCTCACCGCCGCGCTGGTCTCAAGCGCCTGGGTCGCTGCGCCCATAATGTAGAGATGAGCCTGTGTTCCGGCATCGCGAAGGCGGGCAAAAGCGTCGATCAGCGTCTCGATGCCCTCGGCCAGGGCGACGATGGCGGGACGTTGCAGCGGGGCGGCCTCCTGCGGATCGGCAGGGTGGCGCGCGGCATTGACCACACGCAGCCTATGGTCGGCGATGCCCTTCTCCCGCATCGCGCGCGCAGCCGCTTCGCTGACTACGACAACCCGGTCGCCCAGCCCCATCAACCGACTCCACCTGCCTGCTGGATGGTGCAAGGTGGTGATCAGCCGATATCCGCCGAGCGGGCGCAGCAACCGGGCCAGAAAGGCCCCCGCCGCCATATGGGCATGGACGATATCGGGGCGCGTGCGGCGCAGCACGAAAGCCAGTTCGCGCAGCAAAGGCATGGTCCGCCAGGCGCTGTCATCGGGGACCTCGATGAAGGTCACCCCATGGCGCGCCAGCACCTGCCTGAAGTGGCCCGCCCCCGCGACAAACAGCACTTCATGCCCCAGACGCGCCTGCTGGCAGGCCAGATTGACCACCGTCTCGACATCGCTGTCGGCGTGCCGCGCATGTTTGAGGAGATGGACGATCCGCACGTTGCGCAGGTCTTTCGGATTGAGAGTGCGGGCGTGATGCCCGTCATGCCACCTTCTGGTTCGAACCTGTATATCGCTACCGCCGCAGGGCGGCTTGTGCGCAAAGGGATAAGGAGAGCCATGCCGGACCCGCGATCTACTCCTTAGGCCTTACCACCTGATTCTCCCCCTCCCACAAGCAGGCTAATCATTCGAGATTAGTGCTAACTCGGCTTTCCTCGAAGGCCACAGCGCATTACACTGCGCCCGTCATACCGTGATCGAACACCTCATCCCATGGAACCGGCAACTCATCCGGCACACTGTAAAATCGTGGTTGGCACCTGATACAAAACTGGCAAAGTTTCGCCGTCACGTCAGCGAAGGATGCCCTAAATCGCTTGAGAACACACCGGCGATGCGCAGGGCCATGCTGCGCTTGCCGGAACACTGACGCGGCAGGATTGAGAGGAGTGATTGCCCGAAGCAGCGCCAAGCATGCCCGATTGCGTCCCCAATTGCTTCTATGTCCAATGCCTTACCACCAGCACAGCTGCACAACAGCATCATCCAGAGTTCCTGGCCAGCCCCCTGGCCAGGGATGGGTCGGCCAAAAGAGGAAGGAAAGACACTTGCCGCCAACCGATCCGCGTCCGATCGATCAACGCACGATCGATTTTTCGGATTTTGCCGAAGTCGCGCAGGTCTTCACGGACAGTTACGCCCGGCTGATCCGCAACGGCACGCCTGCCTCCGAAATTGCCTGGGCCATGCTGGGCGCCACCCTGAACATCTATGAGATGTTCGGCCTGCGCGGCGAATTGCCCGGCCTGTTTCGCAATCTGGCCGATGAAATCGAGATGGACACGAAAATCAACTGAGCGAATCTCCCGCCATCCGCTCACCCTTTCGGCTATATCCTTAAGTTTGCTTCCGGGCAGCATGCCTTGCCGGTAAGCTCCATGCCTGACGGGATGACCCGAGGGCCGATGGAGCAAGCGAACCGATCATGCGCATTCACGTGATCTTTGCGACGACCGGCAGAGCCGAGGTTCTCGGCAAGGTTCTCACGCGTTTGAAGGATCAGACCCGCGCTCCCGATGGCGTGCTGGTCGTGGGAACTTGCCCCGCCGATGTCGCGGGGGTGGAGGAGTGTTATCCCGATCCGCAGATCATCATCACGGAAAAAGGCCTGTGCCACCAGCGTAATGCCGGGCTCACAGCCCTTGGCGATCAGGCCGATGTCGTCGTGTTCTTCGATGACGATTTCGTCCCCGCGCATGATTTTCTGGAGCAGGTCGAAACGCTGATGACCGCCGATGCCGGCATCGTCGGCCTGACTGGCCAGCTCGTTGCCGATGGCGCCCAGACCGGATCGCTGATGTTCGAGGACGCGGTTCACCAACTTGATGCGCTGCATGAGCGCCCCGCAGCGGGCGAGGCGCGCACCGCCTGGCTCTATGGCTGCAACATGGTCATCCGCCTCAGCGCCCATCCGCAATTGCGCTTCGACGAAGCCCTGCCGCTCTATGGCTGGCAGGAAGATGTCGACTTCAGCAGCAGGCTGGCACGGCATGGCACGCTCCATCGCACGGCGGCGCTGACCGGCATCCATCTGGGCGTGCGCGGCGGGCGGACATCCGGCCTGCGGCTGGGCTATTCGCAGATCGCCAATGTCATCTATCTGCGGCGCAAGGGGACGATCCGCTTCCTGCATGGCTGGCGGATTTTGCTGTGCAATGTTGCGGCCAATGTTGCAGGCAGCCTGCGATCCAGCCCTCCGGTCGATCGGCGCGGGCGGCTGAAGGGCAACTGGCTGGCAATGCGCGATCTGACCAGCGGCAGGATCGATCCGCGCCGGGTTCTCGCATTGTGATGGCGTTTGCGCTTCCTATGCGCGCCGTGCCCGGATGACCTCCTTCCTGATCAATGGCCGCTTTCTGAGCAGGCCCGCAACCGGCGTCGATCGAGTGGCCATCGAACTGGTCCGCGCCCTGCAGAAACGCCGCAAGGCAGGCGCCGCCATGGCCCTGTCGATCGCCGTGCCCGCCGATGCGCCCGGCGACACGGCGATCCGGGCCTGCCTCAATCTCGATGCGGACTGCCCGATCCTGCGCTCGCGCCATCGCGGCTATGGCTGGGAGCAGATCGAGCTGGCCATGCTGAAGCCTGACGCGGTGTTGCTCAGCCTCTGCAACATGGGGCCCGTGCTGCGGCGGCGGCAATTGGTGCTGATGCACGATGCCCAGGTCTATGATGCCCCGGACAGCTACAGCCCCGCGTTTCGCCACACCTATCGCCTGCTTCAGCCGCTGCTGGCGCGCCGCGCGCAGCATATTGCCACGGTTTCGGAGCATTCTGCCGAGCGACTGATGCATCACGGGGTCGGCGGCGGGCGGGCTTTCGACGTGCTTTCCAACGGCATCGATCATATCGACCCGATCACCCCGGATGACACGATCTTGCCTCGCCTGGGCCTCCAGCCGGGCGGCTATCTTCTGGCCATCGGCGCCAGGGCCTGGCACAAGAACATCCCTATGCTGCTGGCGGCCCATCCCGCTCTGCCCGCGCCGCGCCTGCCACTGGTGCTGGTGGGCGGCGGCGAGGACAGTCACGGGCAGGATGTGATCCCGACCGGACGGGTCAGCGATGGCGAACTCAAGGCGCTCTACGGCCATGCCCGGCTGTTCCTCCTGCCCTCGCTCACCGAGGGTTTTGGGCTTCCCGCGCTGGAGGCCATGGCATCGGGATGCCCGGTGCTGAGTTCGGACGGCGGCGCCCTGCGCGAAACCTGCGGCGAGGCGGCGGTCTATTGCTCGCCCATAGATACGATGGGATGGACCAGCCGGATCGCCGAACTGACCACCTCCGCACCCCGGCTGGAGGCGATGCGCCGCGCAGGCTTGGCACGCGCCGCGCGGTTCCGCTGGGACGCAGCCGCCGGGCGTTTGCTGCAGGTGGTGGAAAGGTCATCGCGTTCAGCAGAGCATACTGAACCGCAGGCAGTCGTGGTGCGCGGCTAAGGTTTTTGAAGGTCTGGGAAAAAGGAAAATGCGAGGGGGTTACCCCCTCGCGCTCCCATGACGTCTTCCGGCGATAGGACAGCGGTGCCGCGTCGTGGTGTGCAAACTATCCACCTGCGCGACCTGAGGTGCCGCAGGCTTTAACACCATCCTTTATTGCCTGCGGCGCAGCAATCTTGGCGCCTTGGCTGAACCCGATACTCAACGGAGACAGTAACGCATGTCTTCCTTCACCCCTAATTGATCTGCGTAAACCGCCTGATCTTCCGATCGAAACGCGCAACCGAAAACTTCGCCGCCTGCTCGACAGCATGACTGGGATCGAAATCGCGCAGAAAATGCTCCATGCGCTCAACCCCCTCGATCAGATCATCGACCTCCTGACGCGCGAACAACACGCCCGTCCGGTCAGGCACCACGCTGTCGATCAGGCCGCCGCGCCCCAGCCCCACCACCGGGCGTCCCGAGGCCATGGCTTCCACCGGCGTCAGGCCGAAATCCTCTTCCGCCGTCATCACCAGAGCGCGCGCCCGCGCATAGGTCTGGCGCAGCTGCGCGAAATCGAGATGGCTGACAAAGCGGATGTTCGGCTTGGCCCGTGCTTTCAGAGCCTTGACCATGCCCCCGCTGCCGACCATCACCAACGGCAAGCCATTGGCATTGAAGGCATCGATCGCCAGATCGGGCCGCTTGTAGGGCACCATCTGGCCAACCCAGAGGTAGAAATCGTCGATCTCGCTCGAAGGACTGAACAGGCTGGTTTCGACTGGAGGGTGGATCACCTCGGCCTCGCGCCGCCAGAATTTGCGGATGCGCTGCTGGATAAAGCTGGAATTGGCCGCGAAATGGTCGACCCGCGCGCTGGAACTGACATCCCATTCGCGCAGCCGGTGATACATGGCGGGCATCGCCATGCGGGCCAGCAGGTTCGCCTCCTTGCGATACTGGTGATAATGGTCCCAGATGTAGCGCATGGGCGAATGACAGTAACAGAAATGCCGCGCATTGGGCGCGGTGATCACGCCTTTGGCGGGTCCCGCCTCGCTGCTGATGACAAGATCGTAACCGGAGAGATCCAGCTCTTCCAGCGCCATCGGCATCAGCGGCAGATAATATTGGTACAGTTTCCGCGCATAGGGCAGTTGATTGATAAAACTGGTGCGGACATTGGCCGCCCGTATTCGCGCTGACACCGCCGTCGGATCATAGACATGGGTAAGAATATCGGCATCGGGATAGATGTTGAGCAGGCGTTCGAGCACCCGTTCCCCGCCGCGCATCGCCACCAGCCAGTAATGAACCAGCGCGACTTTGGGCTTCGACCGTCCGTTTGCAAGGATCGCCGGAGGTCCGACGGGGTCGGCGACAAAGCCGGGCGCGAGCAGGTTCATGTGTAATACTCGCTGTATTTGTTGTAGTAAAAGGCCGGGTCCTCACGCGTGAAATAGGCGCGCTTGGTCAGATCGACCTGATTGAGCGCCACACCCACGACATTGACCAAATTCTTCGGCAGCCGCCCGCGCGCCGTGCGAATGGCAAAGGACGAGGTGTCACGCCATTTGGCGACCAGCACCACGGCATCGGCCCTTGTGGCCAGCGTGCGCGTCGCGGCAATCGGCAGGATCGGCGGCAGATCGAGGATGATCCGGTCGAACTTGCCGCGCATCCGCTCCAGCAACTCGGCGAAGAGCGGCCCGGTCAGCAGCCTTTCGGAATCCGCCGAATTGGCGCCCAGCGGGATGACGCAGAGCATGCGATCCTGAATCAGATGGTCGATCTCCAGCGGCGCCGTGCCATCCAGAATTTCGATCAACCCCGGATGATCGGGCCCGACATTGAACTGGCGGCTGATGCCGCGGCGGCGCATGTCGCAGTCGATCAGCAGGGTGCGCGCCCCGCCCTCGGCCAGCACATGGGCCAGGCAGCACGACATCATCGTCTTGCCCTCACCCGGCAGGGCGGAGGTCAGCGCGATCACCTGCGCCTTGCCTGTCGCCGACTGATCGATGGCTGTGCCCAACACCCGGAAGGCCTCGGTGAAGGCCGAGCGCGGACTGTCCTGCACCGCCGAAAGAGCGGGCGGACGTTCGGCATGCACCGAAGAGAGCAAGGGGATCGAGGCCAGATAGTTCTCGGCCAGATTATGCTCGACATCATGCGCCGTCGTGATGCCCAGGAACAGGGCATCGGTGATATAGGCTACCACAACACCGACACCTAGCCCGATGACCGCCGCCAGCGCGATCACCAGCGGAATGTTGGGCGAAAGCGGTCGCGTCGGCTCCGACGCCAGCGAGAGGATGCGCGCCATGGGGCGCTCACTGCCCTCTGCTGCCAGCAGCTGCTTGTAGCTGCTCAGATAAGTGTCATAGATGCCCTGCGAGGCGGCGGCGGCGCGCTCCAGCCCGCTGAGCCCCACCATGGCCGCATTGTTGTCGGCCAGCTTGGCCCGCGCGCCGGCAAGACTAGCGTCGAGCGAGCCCAGACGCTCCTGCGACACATTGCGCTTGGCCTGCAAATTCGACATCACCCGACCGATTTCGGCCTGAATGCGGCTGCGCACCTCCTGCAATTGGTTGCGGCTCTGGATCAGCGCGGGGTGATTGGGCCCATAGCGCGATTCCAGATTGGCGACCTGCCCCGCCAACTGACCTTCTTGCGTGCGCAGGGCCGAGATCACCGGCGAATCCAGCGCCTCGCCAACATCATCGCCCGAGGAACCCTTGCGCAGCTGGTCGATCGCCGTGTCAAGCCGCGCCCGATCCTCGACCGCCGAGGCGCGCGCCTTGCTGACCTCCTGATTGTAGACCGAAATCTCCTGCTCGGCCAAAGAGGCGCCCGAGGTGCTCAGCAGATTATGGGCGATGCGATATTGCTGCAAAGCCTCGGTATCCGCCTGCGCCTGCGTCCGCAGCTTGTCGAGCCGCCCTTCCACCTGCTTGCGCAGGCGCTGGTTGCGGTCCTGTTCGGCGGTGACCTGCCATTTGGCATATTGGCGGGCATATTCGTTCACCACCATCTGCGCCTGCTGCGCGCTCGGCGCGTCATAGCCGATGGTCAGCGCATAGGTCTGGCTGTTCCGCCGCGCGGTGATATGCTGCATCAGCATGTCGTAAAGCTTTGGCGAGGGCATCAGGATGCCCGCGGGCAATGCCTGCACCACCCGCGCGGCCATGTCCTGGGATTCGATGATCGCGGTCTGCGTATCGACCAGTTGCGTGTCGGGCACGGTCGTCGTCGCGGCATCCGGGCCGGTTCCGGCGGCCTGCTTGGCGGTGTCGAGCACCATCACTGTCGCCTCGGCGCGCCAGGTCTTGTGCGAGAAGATGCTGAAGGCCCCGCCCACCACCAGACCCAGGGCAGCGCATCCCAGAATGATGCCCAGCCGTCGGCGCAGGAAGCTGACCGTGCCCACCAGATCGAGCCGGTCCGTGGTGGCCAGCGCATGGTCGCCCAGAGCCGCGATCGCGGGTGTATCGACCGGTTTGGCAATGAGTTCGCGCGAACCGCTCATGGTCTGTCTCCATCGCTCGGCCTCAGGGTGTCGGGGCGGGTATATGCTTGCATCACAACACGATCCTCACGCCCACGGAGCCGGAAAAGCCGCTGTATGAACGCCCGGAGGCGCCCCCCCATTGCTGGCGCCAGCCCGCCTGTGCCAGCAGGCCGACATTGCGCGTCAACCGGTAATGCGCCCCCGCGCTCGCCTCGACGCGGCGGTCGGAGCGGGGCAGGCCGCGATAATCTTCCTGCGTATAGGCGCCATGAGCCTCGACCAGCACCCGATGGCCCACCGCGCGCTGTGCCTTGAGGTCGATGTTGCTGCGCACAATCGCCGGGACGTTCGACAGCGGGCTGGCGTCAATGTCGCGCCGCCCGGCGGCGGTCAGGCGCCACATCGGGGTCGGCGTCCAGTTGGCGGCCAATTTGTAGCTGATGCCGCTGACCGGCGCGGAGGCGGATGACTGGAAAGTCTGCCGCATATAGCCGGCGGCCGCCTCCACATCCACGACCGAGGTCACCGCGACATGCACACCCGCAAGCATCGAATAGCCGCTGGAATTGCGCGCATAGCCAAGGTTCTGCGCATAGGCGACCTCATTGAGCCGCACTTCGGTATAGAGCCGCAGCGCGGGAGAGAGGCGGTATTGCGCCTCCAGCGCGCCCTGACGAACCGTGGCGTTGCGATAGGAAAGGTCGATGGGCACCCCCTGCACCGCAGCCTTGAGGTAATCCTGCGTGCGCAGCGATCCCTCAAGCGCGACTTCCAGAATGCCGCCGCTGCGCGCGATCCGCGCATCGAACTGCCGCCGGTTGTAGAGCACCGGATGATCGGTGGTGAACTGGTCGCCCGCAGTGCCGCGCATCTCGTAACCGCGTCCCAGCTCTCCATCGGCATTCACCGTGATGCGGTGGCCAAGGTCCAGCCGGACGCGCCCGGCGCCGTAATAGGTCGAGGTGTTCTCGGCGCCCGTCCTGGCATAGCGTTGCAGCGTGCCGCCCGCCGTGAGTTCGGCCATATGGCGCTCGGAACGGGTGGCCAGATGCAGGTCGGATTGCAGCACGCCGATGGTGTCGGACTTGCGGTTGGTGTCGATGTTGTAGATGTTCGAATTGCCCAGCGCCTGAAGCGTGGTTTCATTGCGCAGCACCAGCTCCTTGCCCACCGCCACGCCGGGGCTGTTTTCAGGATCGAACATCTCGGTCGGCGTAACCACACGCGCCGCCTGCGCACTGGCGACGCGCGGCAGGGCCAGCATGGCCAGCAGCAGCGTGAGGCGCGTGATCAGCGTCGGCGCCCGGCGCTTGGCCTTGCCGGACATCACATAGATCACGCGGTTGGCGGCGATCTCGCGGCGTTCTTCGCCGGCCGTCAGCAGGACGACCAGCAGCCGGCCCAGTTGCCACGCCTCGGCCAGCCAGGCGGGCGGCGTCGGCAGGCTCCGCAGAGCCGGAGAGCGCCTTGCGTTGAGATCGGGCAGGCGAATAACCGCCGCGCGCCGCGTGGAGTGCAGAGCACGGCCCTTGCGAAGGATCTTGCGCGCCGCCATCAGCGAGCCCCCTTGCGCGTGAGTACGGCCGGTAAGGTCGAGATCAGCAACGCCCCGTCGAAGATGAAGCAACGGCGGCGCAGATAGAGCCGGTCGGCGGCCACGCGGCGGCGATAGGATGTGTCACTGCGCCCGCTGACCTGCCACACACCCGTCAGTCCGGGCTTGCACTGCAGATAGCAGCCGACATATCGACCATAGCGCAGCAACTCCTCCTCCACGATCGGGCGCGGGCCGACCAGTGCCATCGTGCCGTTGATGACGTTGAACAGCTGGGGCAGCTCATCGAGGCTGCTGCTGCGCAGGAAGCTGCCGAACCGCGTCACCCGCGGATCTTTGCTCAGCTTGCGGTTGTGCGCCCATTCGCTGCGCAAGGCGGGATTGTTTTGCAGCAGCCCGGCCAGTCGGCTCTCCGCATCGCGGTGCATCGAGCGCAATTTGTAGCATTTGAACGACTTGCCATGGCGCCCGATACGGCTGTGGGCGAAAAAGGGTGCCCCCCCGTCGGTCAGCCAGATGACGAGCGCCAGCCCCAAAATCAGCGGCAGGCACAGCACCAGCAAGCTGAAGGCCCCCACAAGATCCCTCGCCCGCGCCAACCATTCCCCGGCGGGCTGCATGGTCGGTTGGCGCCGGATCTCGGCCACCCGGCTCCACGGCTCGCCCGAGGCTTTCGCGATCACCGGATGGCGGGCCGCATGCCCGTCAGCACCGCGCCACTCCTCGTCGAGGATCAGCGCCTTTTCCTCCGGCGAGGCAGGCGACCACAGCAACAGGATAGGGGAGGCCGCGATCAGGGCCTGCCCGCCATCCTGAAGATCTTTTCGTGTGGTCAGCATGAGATGTCGCATCACCAATCGGATGGGAAAAGACAGGCTTCGACTGCGCCCGAACGGCACCATCGCTCCCCTTGACGATTTCCCAATTTCCCATGCCCCGCAACCGAGCATCCGATGTAGTGGCGCCTACTCAAAGTGGTTAAGGAAACCTTGCCGTCTGCGCAGGGCCCCTCCCTCCGAATAGCGATTTCGGGTGATCGGCCGGGCGGTTATGCTGCCGCACACAACTGTTGCCAGACGCTCCCTGGCGCAAGGAGACGGCGCATGAAGACCATCGCCAGACTGTTGCCTTCCCGCCCGCGGCGGGCCCTGACCACCGCCTGTCTCGGGCTGGTGGGGATCACTGCCCTGTCCGGCGTGATGTCCGGCCCGTTGAGCGCCGGTTCACCCCGCACGACGGTCGCTGAACTCAACAGCGAATTGCGAACGGGCTATCAGATCGGCGCGGGCGACAAGCTGCGCATCACCGTCTTCGACGAGCCGAATCTGACGAATGATTATGTCGTGAACGAGAGCGGCGCGGTCGCTATCCCGCTGATCGACGAGGTGCCCGCCAACCAGCTGACGACATCGCAATTCGCGGGCAAGATCGCCGAGAAGCTGAAGTCCGGCGGCTATGTGCTGACCCCGAAGGTGGCGGTCGAGATCCTCAAGCACCGGCCCTTCTACATTCTGGGCGAGGTGGCCAAGCCGGGCGAGTATCCCTACACCGGCGATCTCACGCTCGCGCAGGCGGTGGCGACGGCGGGCGGTTACACCGCGCGCGCCGACACGCATTCGATCAAGATTCAGCGCCGTGCGGACGATCAGCCCACACTGGTCAAGCTGGATGCTCCGCTGCGGATCGCGCCGGGTGATACGATCATCATCAAGGAAGCGTTTTTCTGAGCGTTAAATAAATTCAAATTCCGATTTAAAATTGAGGCGATCTATCGCCAAAGTAAAGATGCCCATATTTTGGGACATCGAGGCGGGGCCGAGATATAATTCTATCGTGACGGAAAATACGCTTCTCATGCCCCGACCAGACCGATTCTTCCCATTTTTTCAAATGCAGCCACAGTGACAAACGGGCCACATCATCGCGATGAGGCCCGTTTTCTTTCACAACTGTCTTATTTTGGGATGGTTCAAACCCGCCGAACGGCCTATCCGAAAGGGGTAGATTCTAACATCAAGCACTTGTTTTAAATGCCTATTTTGAACGATGAACTAGTTAACAATGCGTAACCACAAGTCGGTTGATTTCAATTAGCGCATGCAGCATCCTCGAAAAATCACGATGTTCGGAGTCGCGCCGAACAGCCATGCCAAACCTGCCGGCATGAACAAAATTCCATAGATAGGCTTGGTGGAGATACGAATCGGGGAAAAGAAATGCGAACAGATGTTTGTATTGTCAGCGAGTATGAAATAGCCCGTGAGGGGTTAAAAAATATCCTCAAATCAGAGGGTTTCAAGATCGTAGACCTGTTCGCGACCGTTGCCGAGGCCGTGGAGTCAAGCCTTCCTCAAGATGTATTCATCGTCCTCGATGGCTTTCCGGTTTCTGAACAGGCCCGGCTGGTCAAAGAAATATTGGACCAGTTCCAGACCTCGCTCGTCACGGTTCTTTCCGAACGCTTCGACGTCAACGCGATGATCGCCTGTTTTCAGAACGGGGCCAAAGGCTACATCGTCCGCTCGATGAAAGCCCTGCCGATGACCACCTCGCTGCGGCTTGCCGCGATGGGGGAGAGGGTCATTCCTTCCGAACTGGTCGATCTCTTCAGCCGTCAGCCGCTCAGCGAACTGCAGGGCGCCAAGCCAAGCGGGAACGTGTTTCCGGGCAGCGAGATCATCAAAAGCGGCAGCGATATGGCCGCTGCCTCCATGGATCAAACCCCGCTTTCGCCCCGCGAACGCGATGTGCTGCGCTGCCTGATGGCGGGCTATTCGAACAAGCTGATCGCCCGGCGGCTGGTGGTCTGCGAAGCAACCGTCAAGGTCCATGTGAAAGCCATCCTGCGCAAGCTCAACGTCAACAACCGGACTCAGGCCGCCATCTGGGCCAGTTCGCGCGGAATTTCCGAGGCTCATCTTGCTCCCTGAGCGGCAGCCTTCTACAACCGCTAGCCTGCGCTCCCACACCTCCCTCTCA
>Ga0116227_10005562_pt1 | contig 26410 bp, 22 predicted proteins | sample S1TSphgellanicum_FD_89693 | JGI IMG/M metagenome (GOLD analysis project Ga0116227, IMG submission 89693) | Host-associated microbial communities from peat moss isolated from Minnesota, USA - S1T2_Fb - Sphagnum magellanicum MG | ecosystem: Host-associated > Plants > Peat moss > Unclassified...
GATGTGTGTTGGATTTCCCTCAGGAAGAGGTTCCGGCGCTACCGGCGGCGTACCGAACTGACCCTGGCCGCCATCGCCACGCAAGATGTAAACGCTCTCGACCGAAGCGAGTAGATCATCGGTAACACCGTCAAATAGATGTTTGGTGACATACATTACTGCGCCTTTTTCCGGTCCTTTGTCCTCTAAGGCGGTGACTTCATACTCTCCTCGTACCAAACCTTCCGCAGGCAATGATTTTATAATTGTAAATTTCTGTTCGCCATGAAGCATCTTAATCCAGTCGATTGACAAGGCAGGGTCATTTACCCAGAACCCAGGATGTGCCAGAACCATACATGCGGAGGGAACGGCTTTAAGGCCTTTTTCGAAAACGAATTGCAGCTGATTCGAATCATTAGGGTCTTCACCATATCCTAGACCCAACGCATAGAGAATTGAGTCCTTGGCGGTATAATGGTGCTCGACGGGCTTCAATCTCAATGACATCAAGGCGTCCAAATTCATGGTCTATTCCTTTTTGGTATTCATAACGTCGCCGGTTGGCCGAAACCAAACGCCCTAAATCGACCATGCCGATTTCCGTGCTCGCATAGGGGTTCCGTCATTATTCCCGAGCGGAGGGGAAACGAACTGGGCGCTTTTCAATAAACGATCTCACACCTTCGGCAAAATCAGGGTCACCCACAGAATCGACGACACCGGTTGCTTCAGCGTCCAGTTGAGCCGATAATTCCGTGGTAAGAGCGCCGTCAAGCAACCACTTCGCGGTCCGGATTGCGTGCTGCGGTCCCTTCGCAAACCGCGTTGCCGCCGCATGAGCTTCTTGATCAAGCTGGTCGAGCGCGACGATCCGGCTCACCAAGCCTACCCGCAGCGCTTCAACCGCTTCAACCTTGGCGGCCGTAAGGATCATCATCTTTGCCGTTCGCAGACCGACAATTCTAGGCAGCAACCAAGTGACACCTGCGTCTGGGCTAAGTCCCATTCGCTGATGAGCAAAAAGAAAAAACGCAGTTTCATCGGCGATGACAAGATCGGCAGCTAACGAATAAAGTAGCCCCGCACCAGCAACTCCCCCGCGGACGGCGGCAACGATCGGGCGGTCGAAAGCGAGCATTGCGGTCACAAGGTTTTTAACATTACCCAATCTGATTTTAAAGTCAGCTTGTAGCGCCGTAACGCCTTCGGAAACCCCGCGTGCAAAGCCTGCGATGTCCCCTCCGGTGGAGAAGTGCTTTCCTTCGCCGCGGATCAAAATACATCTAATGCAGCCATCAGCCTGAGCTTCATTAAACACCGTAACCAGACCAGGCACCGCGGATGGTGGAAGCGAATTGCCCTGTTCCGGCCGGTTTAGGGTCAAGGTCAGAACACCACCGGCTTTTTCGACCAGGTAAGGCTTTGGTAGATCGTTCATTTTAAGGCCGACTTAATCCGCTAAAAAGGATCCCAAGAAAAAACATGCGACGAGATATCCAGTTTGTAGAAATTGGGGCTTAACGCCGGTAGTGCATGACTAATAATCGTTTCCGGCGTCCAGCCATCACCGGTTTGCGTCGTCCGCACGGGACGATTTTGTGAAAAAAGCACTAATTCGTTCATTCTTGAACCAAAGATTTGGCCAGAGACATCCGCCGCCTCATCGCTCATTAACGCAACAGCCAATGGTGCTATTTTATCTGGCGTCATTCGCTTCGCGGTCTCTAGCCTTTTCCGGTTTGCTTCGGTCGACGCGGGGATTGTACCAACCATGCGAGTAAAGGCAAATGGCGCGATACAATTGGAACGGACGTTGAATTTTTCCATATCTATGGCAATTGACTTGGAGAGCCCAGCAACCCCAAGCTTGGCTGCCGAATAGTTGGCTTGTCCCATATTTCCGATTAGCCCGCTGGTCGAAGTCATATGAACAAAGGCACCGCTTCTCTGCTCTTTGAAATAAGGAGCTGCAGCACGCGACACATAGAAGTAACCATCCAAATTAACCGATCGGACAATTTTCCAATCCTCTTCGGTCATTTTATGAAAAATACCATCACGCAGGACTCCCGCGTTGTTAACAACGGCATCGATTCGACCAAACGCATCAATTGCATCCTGAATGATCGCGTGCGCGCCATCCCAAGTCGCGATGGAGTGGTAGCTTGGCGCTGCTGTTCCGCCAGCCTCCTTAATTTCGTTCACGACCCGCAGCGCGGCCGCCGTGTCCGCCCCTTCACCACTTTGGCTTCCACCAAGATCATTAACCAGAACACTGGCGCCTTGAGCAGCGGCCAGCTTCGCAACTCCCTCTCCCACACCACCACCGGCACCGGTCACAATCACAACCTTGTCTGCAAGAAGTCCAGAAGTACCCATCGGAAACGTTCCCCTAATACAGCCCACCGCAAGCTGGTGGGCAAACCATCAACATATTTCTTGCTTAAACTAGTTCGTTATATAACCTACTAATATATCCGCGGCAAGTCCAGGATTTGAAATTCAGCGCACGGGTCGTGTGCACTCGTGCAACCCATTGATTTAACAAAAGACTTCTCGGAAACATGCCTCTGTCACACGGGTTTCTATGCCAGCTCCATGCGGCTTCAGATAGGTCGAGTGAAGGCGTTCGCTCAGTTGGTGGAGACCGATAGTATAATAGCGATCTTTAAGTTATGAACAGCCAGCCGGTGATGCAATTACAAGAGCGCGACATCGGAGTTCGCAAAGTGACCCCAAGTCACAAATCCTTGGGAAACATAGTAGGGGATGAAGATGTAAGGAAATTACGAGGTTGTATTCGCCGGCACTGGTCGTAATTCGCTTATCGCGGCGGCTTACCTAGTAAAAGCGGGAAAAAAGTTCCGGTCCTGGAAAAGAACGCCCAATGCGGGGGCGGCGTAATATCTATTCAGATTGCGTGGATTCACCCATGATCCTCATGCATGCGCTTTTTATAACTGTGTTGACAGCCCCGTGATGACCCATGATGAGCTAGGTTTGATGTCGCAATTCGGTTTGTGACGGAAAACCTGGGAAGCCGGATTTGCAGCTTTATTCGATAGTGGTGATGGACTCATTTCCTATACAGATATTGACCGGACATGTGGGGGCTTTGCGAGATATTCCCAGAAAGATGCTGATGCCTAGAGGCGTTTTTCCCATGAATGCAAGGCATTGTTGCCATTGCTGAGCAAGAGTGGGTCTAACCCTTCGATGCCAACAGGGCCATTTATCTCGATGTTGGACGGTAGCCCGTCGGGTCGGCGTCTTGTAGATGCAATGATCAAGAGCGTCTGGGATATTCTAGAGAGCATGTTCGTTGCAGATTATAGCAAAGTGTACATCATCGCGGCGTTCGCTGCCGGCATCAGAGCCCAGAAATAAGAAATTTTTCCGGTAATGGCGATGGTTCGCATTGCCCGTTCGGCAGGCGGCCGCCGCCGGGGCGGTGCCGCAGAACGGCCGATCATTACGCACATAAACCCATAATCGCCCGGTCTTGGTTCGCCCCAACCCCGGCGCCAGCACTGGGACCGTTGTGTCGTCACCGTGAATCTTTTCTGCCGCAAACACGTGCGCGCGGATCGCCACGACAACTGGCGCCAGTAGCCAGGCCGCTTGCCCGACCCAATCGCACAAGGTGGAGCGCTCAAGCTCCAGCCCCTCGCGCGCGTAAATCTCGCATTAGCGGTAGAGCGGCAAAGGGTAGCAGTATTTCGAGACCAGCAGATGCGCCAGCATGGCGGGGGTTGCGCGACCGCGCGGCGTTGGCATCGCCGGTGCCGGCGCCTGGGTAATAACATCGCACGCCTGGCAGGCATATTTTGGCCGAACATGGCGGATGACCTGGAAGTGCCCCGGCACGTAGTCCAGCACCTCGGTGGCGTGGCGTCTTCGCCGAGCTTACCCATGCCACCACCGCATGCGGGACAGATGCAGTTACCGCTCGCCTTGGGGTCGTACAGAACCTCATGCCGCGGCAGGTGATCAGGTAGCGGCTTGCGCTTTGGCTTGGTGCGCTGAGGGATGGGGGTAGTTGGTTCATCGGCCTCCATGCCGGCGATGTCCTCGGCCTCGCCAGTCTCCAGTCCCTCCAGCTGCAGCTCGAGCTGCTCGATCTGGCGCGTGATCCGCTCTGAGGAACGGCCAAACTGCATCCGGCGCAGCTTGGCAATCTGGAAGCGCAGTTTTTCAATCTCCGGCGCCTTCACCTGCACAGCGAGTTGCGCCGCCTTCAGCTCACCCTGGCAGGCCAAGGCGAAGGCGCGTAGGGCGGCGATATCCTCAGGCAGGTCGGCCGTGGCGAGAGGCATAATCAAACATACCAACCCCAAATCCAACGGACCAGAATCAAATCTGAATCGGTGATTTGTTAGATCGGCATTGGCTGGGCCGGCGCCGGCGGTGCTATTGTGTGCCGCCAATCCATCGCCTCGACCAGCACCGAGAATTGCGCAGGCGTCAGCGTCATCGCGCCATCAATAATCCGGTTAGCGGATTTTGGTGCGCAGTACGTCTGCTGCCTCGAGGAAGCGGTCAATGTAGGCTCCTGCCAGCCGCATGACGGCCGCTATGAGCGCTCCCGGGTTGGTCGCTAGGTGGGCCGATCGTGGACCTATGCTGAGCTAACTGCAAAGACCTCTAATCATCTTCCAGTTCGCCGGGCGAGATAGAGAATTCATTTAGCAGCAGCAAGACATTGCGCTTGAGGTGAATGAGATAAGCCTCAGTTTTTTCAATATCTTCTTGGCTAAATCCGTCGCATATTTTCTTGTTCAGCTCCTCGGTGATCACTTTCATGCGATCTATTAAACCATAGCCCGCGCCGGAGATAAAGATTTGCTTTGCGCGGCGATCCTGTTTGTCGGCGCGGCGATAGATATAACCGGCTTTCTCCAACCGCTCGATTAAAAAGCTCATCGTTACTTTTCCAACATAGAGTTCCTTGGCGAGTTCCGTGCTCACAACGCCTTCACCATTATGTCGAGATAGGTTAGCCAACACCCACCATTGCGAACGCGTGATTCCTTCGGGTTTCATGTACTGATCAAATAAAGTTCTACGCAATCTTGATACGTCATGTACGAGGTAACCCATACGGAACGTGTTTGGCGCGACCGGTCGATCCGTTTTTGGTTTAGTAATCGGCTTTTTCTTTTCGATTTTCTCCGTAATCTCTGAAATTACTTTTAATTTAGCCACTTTCGCCATCAGAAATTAATATCCTTTCGATGAGCGTTAAACCTAAATCGCCCAATTTCAGGAGAGTATGCATGAAAACGAAACAGTTTTCCATACCTGTTTATTAAACAAGTGAAAACTTTATCAACTTAGTCTAAGCAGATGAAAGTTTTGGCATTTCCCCTAGCGCCAAAAATTGGCACAAGCTGTCGGACAAGACTGGCCGGATGCCGCACCCGCCGATCGAGTAGCCAGACATTATTGGGCGAAAGCTTTGGGCCGAGCTACAGGATTGCTAGGGCGATCTGCGGCGGATCATTTTTATCGATGGGATCTGCGCCAAGACTAACATCAAGAGGTTGAATTGAGGCTGCCCCGCTGCCGAGCGGCCGTCTGCTTGTTCGCCCCGGGCTGACCTGCGACTCTTCGGCGTCACACCCCTTCGGACGCCATCGTGCTTCGCTCGAGTGCTCAGGCTTGAAGCGCCGTGAAATTACGCTGCGGATACCCAAAATCCTACATTTTTGTTAAGAACCTCGCAAAATAATGGTTTAAATCTGAGATCAATATTGCGAGTCTGCCGCCATACTGTTGGCGTCAAACGTGGCGTTAGGAAGACTGTCGAAGAACAAAATCTGGCCAGGTTCAGACGCCAGATCCCAAAGGCCATCCGTTGCCGTGTAATTATCGGTTTGTAAATTATGAATTGTGCTATTGCCAAATATCACAGCTGGCACCTCCGGCCTGACGTAATTATAAACAAGATTGACTTTAATGAGATTGTCATCGGCATCCCAAGCCGCACCGGTGCAAATAACAAACGTGTCTTCATCAATATAAAATTTACGGCGCGCCAAAACGTTCCTCTCGCCAGGATGCAACGTGGCCTCCACGACCCAGCATCTATGTAATTCGAAACGTACAAGTTTCGGATCAATGAAATGCTCCATCAACGCCGTCTGGGCGGAACCGCTAAATAGTCCGTTATTATTATATGGAACATAGACCTCCTGCTTACCAAGGCACTTCCAGTCATATTTTTCTAACGAGCCGTTAAACCCATTAAATTCATCATAGTTACCAATCCCATTGGTTTGTGACGCAGGAGTGTCAAATGACACTTCCGGCGCCCGCCGCACCCGGCCCTCACCATTTTCGAGCTCCCAAACCGCTTGCGGGTGCAAGTAAGGATTGCTGTATGCCCAAAGCAGCAACGCCTGCCCTGCTAAGTTTGGCGGCCCAGTATAGTTTGTAAGTAAGCGGTCAGTAATACCGTTATAGGTTTCTAGAGAAGTAGCCAAGTAGTACGGATAATCGAAAGTTTGCGTACCTTGGAAGGCCATTGCCTTATTTCCATTGCTTATTGACCAACCCGAGACAGGAAATTTCTGCGCGTAACCCTGCCATCGCGTGTTATGGTTCCATAGTATTTGCGCGCCCGCAACTAACGGGTCACTGGTATCGGGAATTGGAAAGGGGATGCCGCCGAAGGCATTCGCAAAACCCAGCCGTCCTCCACCCGCCGCCAACGTCGCGCGACCTACATTGGCTGCTATCGCATCATATACTTTTTGGGGAGCCGCCGCAGTTCGGTGCGACGGATAAACATGAATACTCCACCCATACTTGGTCATCATTTCCGATGCACCTTCGCAGATTCGGTCTGAATGTTGTGCCATATTGCTGGCATCAATAATCACGACGGGCTGCTCTTGCGGGAATAGTTCGCCAATATGATCTCCGGGCTTATAATCTGCCGGTACGGTCGTGTAACCGCCAGTCCAAGCTGGAATACTGCCATCAGCGTTACCTGCTCGCTCGCCGCCCAAAGGAGTAAGTGTGGTTTGCAAAAGTGCCGCATTCGGTGCAGTTTGAGCGTTTGCAGCCGATAGTTTCAAGTCGGTCAAACCCAACAGGCTTGAGCTTGCCAGTAGACCAAATTTACGTCTTTTCATAGCTGTCAGACCCTCGCGTGTTAAAATGTATGTTGAAGATTGAGCGAAACATATCCGCGGTCAGCATCTCCGTTATAAGTCGGGTCGGGTTTGCCCAGGTAATCCTGATAGGCTAAAGAGGCAATCCACGTGAATTTATACGTCCCTGTTACCCCGGCGTTGAAACCCCCAATCCCGTGATACATCGTCGAATCAACCTGCGAACGACCGAGAAAACTATAACTCACGCCAATTGGGAAAGTTACATCAAGATTTGGCAAGACCTCGTTGTAAGTTGGCACGATTTGGAACTGAAAAGCTGCGGCCGTTGCTTGATGGCCTTGAATGAGTAGGTCCCTATTATTCTCGACATGTAGCAGATGATTCATTGCTACTTCACCAGTTAGTGAAACACCGCCCGGATCAAACGGGATCGCCGGAGACAGATAGATCGACGAGGCCTGTGCGTATAGCACTGTTCCGACCGGGTAGAGCGGATCGTTGTTAGTGTTGCCGGGATTAAATGGTGTCGAAAAGGCGAATCCACCTTGCGTAATCAGCGGCATATGCTCCCTAACGGACACTTCACCGGCAACGTTAGCAGCGCCCACATTTGTTGAAATACTTGCACCCTGCAGCCAGATATCCCTCGGGTAAACGAGCGCATAGTTGCCGATAGTAACCCCGCCGGGAACTAGTCGACCCGCGCCTTGGCCCGGATAGGCAATTCCCTCCGGAGCCTTTGCATCAAAACGAAGTGCGTAAACCCCCACGTCGTAATTTCCGATTTCATCCTGTACGGATAAACCGAATTGGCCGTTCTGAGCTTCAGGAGTCACATCTTTGTTTCGGAGCAAATAATCGTTGCCGAGACCTGGGGTGTAACCAAAAATGACGCTTTGCCCGCCTTTGTCCAGATAGTCACCGCTGTTGAAATAAGCGCCAGCACCTTGAAAGTAATCATGCTGCCATTCAAACTGATAATACGCTTGCAAGGTCAGCCCCTGAACCGGTTGATAAGTCACGACCACTTGGCCCACCGGCATAAATATCTGCTGCGCTTGAGGCATAATGGTGTCCTGCGCAGTGACAATGTTAATGGGCGCTTGGCCGCCAGATATGCCATTGCTTGCAAAGAATAGGCTTTGACCCCAGAATAACGTCTGTCTGCCAACTTTCACCTGGATGGACTGGCCGTCGGCGAAGATATGTCTGCCGTAGATGAACGCGTCCAACAACTGGGCGTTTTCACCGTTCGCATTGCGAGTACCTGTTGCAAAATCTTTATTTTTTGCGACGTAAAGCGAATTCAATGTAGCTGGCTGACTATTCTGGTTTGTCGCTAGATATGGAGTGTTTAAATAAAATTGGCCACTAAAATGTGCGCCAAAGTTGCCATCCCGTATATCCAGCACCGGTACGGCCTCAAACAAGTTTCCCACGATGCCATGCTTTAAATTGGTATCACCGTCATTGCCATTTGGGTTGGTGGGACCTTCCAGAATACGCGAAGGGTCGTTCACGCGGAGTAACCCCGTATATGACAATGTTGTCGTAAGATTTATTTCTAGATTGTTCCCGTTGCTGGCACCGTCATAAACCTGCAAAGCATTGGCAGAGTGAGACGATATCGCTAATAATATTGCAGCTAAACCCGAGGAATAGGTGTAAAGCCTTAAGCTGGCACAAAAATCCATGCTATATAGCCCAGAGTCCCCAGCATACTTCATAAGAGTTTTTTTCATTTCGTCTCGTCCCTTACTGTTGTGGAATCTAATCCAATCCAACTTATAAATGCTTCCGTCGTTTATGTTATTGTCTAGGCAGGGATCTATTCTGGTTCCTAAGTACTGACCGAAATCTTATCGAATTATCAAAGCTCCGCTCAAACCAGCATCATGTTGATGGCATGCTAGGCTACTCACAAATACAAATTTTTCTCTTGTTCCTCCGGTTAATCCCACATACGCATACGCTCTATGGAGCCATTTGATCCTATAGCGTACTTTATTTGGTTGATGTCTATTTTAAGAAAATGCGCCCGTCAAGGCAATTTAGGGATTTTCCTCGGCGCCTAACGTTCAATTAAGCGGGAGAAGAGCGGGGCGCCTGCTCTACTCGATGGCCGGCGATGAATCGCTTCTCGGGATAAACAGAATTTGGGTATGGCGGGGCTTCAAAACGCCCCTCGGCGAGGATTCCATAAACCGATTTCAAGAAGATCGTACAATAGTTTACAATAACTTTCATCTAGCCAGGTCCGCCCTAGCCAGGTCCGCCTAGGTGGCTTGGAGCCGTCTGAACCCAATCGCCCACAACAACCAAACCTTTATTCGCACATGATTTTAGGGCGTATTTTGCAGTGCAGCAGAGCAGCTTCTTTCATTGATGAAGAGCCCATTGGCAGGGAACCGGGTCTTTCCGGTATTGCCGGTCCGGGCACAAGTAGTTATATAGCTTAATTTATGAGAAGTCGAGGGATAACAGTTGGCCGTCGTAGGCTCACCATAGCGTCGCTCGGCGTGGGATTTCTATTGTTTCCGTTTGCCAGTGAGGCGGCCGATCCGTCTTCTTGGTTCGATTCGCTAGATACGGCTTCAATTCCTGCAAAAAATCCTGCCGGTGTTCTTTTGGTGGCAATTGCTCGTTGTGCGCAGCGACTCTTCGCCGTTGGCGAACATGGCATAATCATTTACAGCGACGACAACGCCAAAACCTGGCGTCAAGCGCAGGTGCCGGTCAATGTTACTCTAACTTGCATAGGCTTCGCAAACTCACGGCTTGGCTGGGCAGCGGGCCATTTCGGTGTGGTTCTGGTGACCACTGACGGCGGCCAGACATGGAATTTACAGCTTAATGGTCTAGAGGCGAACCAGCTTACGTTGGCGGCGGCGCATCAAGCAGACGAGCAAGGTAGCAATGTACCCGGGGCTTATTTCGCAACCAAGCGCGCTAATTTTTTTGTAAAGGAAGGGCCCGATAAGCCGTTCCTGACTCTGCTTGTGCTGAGCCCGCAAGAAGTAATTGTTTTTGGTGCTTACAGGATGACGATGCTGACCACAGACGGTGGCAAAACCTGGGTGGATTGGAGTTTGCACATCTACGATAGACTCAGCCACAATATCTATGGTGCTACCATTGCTGGTCAGACTTTGTATATCGTTGCTGAGAACGGGCTGGTTTTTAAGTCGTTGGACAATGGCAATACGTTCTTACCATTGCCAGCCCCAGCGGCAGTAACCCTATTTGGTATAATCGGTACGAGTGATAATTCGCTGCTCGTATTCGGTGTCGCCGGCAGCGGCTTTAGATCAACTGATGGGGGAGAGACCTGGTCGCCCCTCATTCTTGCCACCCAGGATGATTTGACTGCGGGACGGATTCTCGATTCCGGTGCGATCTTGCTGGCAAGCGAATCAGGCCAGATTTTCATCAGCCGGGATTACGGCGTTACGTTCCATGCTGTTGTCGGCATTCCGTCGATGACCATCTACGATATTCAGGAAGCTGCTGATCATGATATTGTGATTGCTGGCGCTTCGGGGATCACTCTCCTGTCTGCTGATTGTTTAAGTACTTAATACGGGAATTGAGTTTTGGACAAAAAAATAGAAGATAAATCCCGCTTTAGATTTGAATCTCTAAATTTTGATCACGCATCGGGATCGATTATAGAACGGATACTTTTCAATAATCGCCCGATCATTTTGTTTATTTGTCTCATAGCAACTTTGTTTTTTAGCTTTGAGGCAACGAAGATCAAATTTAACGCCAGCTTCGAGAAGATGATCCCGACGCAGCAACAATACATTGTGAATTTCCTTCGGCATTACGATGATCTTCAGTCGCAGGGGAACGCCATACGCATTGCTGTTCAGGCTAACAATGGGACGATAATCAACGCGCATTACCTCGAGATGTTGAAGCAGATAAATGATAAAGTTTACCTGCTTCCAAATGTCGATAGGGCATTTATGACGTCTTTGTGGACACCGGCAACGCGATGGATATCCGTTATAAGCGATGGCCTAGCCAGCGGTCCAGTAATCGACGCGGATTATGACGGCAGCCCGCAACAACTAAGCATAGTCTCTCAGAATATTACTAAGACCGGACGCGTCGGCGAGCTCGTCAGCAACGATTACACCTCAAGCATGATCTACGTGCCGCTTTTGCAATATGACGGGCTCACCGAGAAGCCAATTAACTATGGGGTGTTGGCAAATCAGCTTGATGAGATTCGTCGAGAATACGATAGCCGGGGCGTTACGCTACATATCATCGGCTTTGCGATGGTCGTGGGTAATATGATTAATGGCATAGATAAGATTCTTATATTCTTCCTTATTTCGGCGGCGATTTCCACAGCCATGCTGTTCTGGTTTACTAGGTGCCTCCGAAGTACTCTGCTCGTTGTAGTGGCATCGCTCATAGCTGTGGTATGGCAAATGGGGATCCTTCCGCTGCTTGGTTTCGACCTTACTCCTTATTCGGTTCTCGTACCGTTCTTGGTTTTCGCCATTGGAATGAGTCACGGCGCGCAAAAAATGAATGGCGTGATGCAGGATATTGGCCGTGGTGCCCATCCACTAATTGCCGCACGTTACACCTTTAGGCGGCTTTTCCTCGCCGGATTCGCCGCTCTCGTCTGCGATGCTTCAAGCTTTGCCGTTCTAATGACGATCCACATCGACGCGATCCGCGAGCTGGCGTTGCTTGCCAGTATCGGCGTCGGTATTTTAATCTTCACGAACCTTATCATGCTGCCGATGGTTTTAAGCTATACCGGCGTAAGTAAGGCAGCCGCGGTCCGGAGTTTGCGTAATGAATCGGTCTCCGGCGGGGCAAGGGTTGATCATCCAATTTGGAATCTCCTGGATAAATTCACCACCAGAAATTATGCAATTGGCGCTGTAGCCACCGCGGTAATCTTAGGCGCCGTGGGGTTGTATGTCGGTCGAAATGTTCAGGTGGGTGATCTTAACAAGGGCGCGCCTGAACTGCGCCAGAGTTCGCGATATAACCAAGATAACAGCTATATCATTAATCACTATACAACGAGTAGTGATACGCTAGTCGTGATGGTGGACACACCGCCCGGCGACTGTATTGCCTATCCGACGCTTTCCGCCATGAACAATCTAGAGTGGCAACTTGACCAACTCCCGCAGGTGCAGTCGACCACATCTATCGGCTCGTTTGCATCGGAGCTTACAATGTTAATTACCGAAAGTTCTCCTAAATGGTATGGCGTAATTCCTAACCAACCTTTCCTGGATAATTTCACCAATCATATTACGCAAACCCAGGCGAATTTTTCCTGCACGTTCGACCCGCTTTATGTATATCTCACAGACCATAAAGCCGCGACTCTGGATGCATTAATAAGTAAAATAAACGGTTTTATGGATGACCCGCGCAATCAGTCGCCGCATTTTAAAATATCTCTCGCTGGAGGGAATGCAGGCATCGAAGCGGCGACTAACATTGTCATCCGGCAAGCAAACCATAAAATGTTGTTCCTGGTATACGCGACCGTAATACTGTTTTGTTTTATGGTGTTTAGATCTTGGCGCGCTGTTTTGTGCGCTGTGTTGCCTCTAATTCTAACTTCGATTTTAGCTCAAGCATTAATGGTCTGGCTCGGCATCGGTATTAAGGTTGCCACCTTACCAGTAATGGCACTCGGCGTTGGGATTGGCGTCGATTACGCGCTTTACGTTCTGGGTATTATGATCAAGCGTTTAAGGTCTGGTGCGTCACTTTCCGACGCCTATCATAGTACACTACTTTTCACCGGCAAAGTGGTTTTGCTTACGGGCTTCACACTGGCTGCAAGTGTAATCACGTGGGTATTTGCACCCATTAAATTTCAAGCGGATATGGGGCTGCTGTTGTCTTTCATGTTTCTCTGGAACATGCTTGGTGCTATGGTACTCGTGCCATCGCTTGCATATTTCTTGTTACCGCAATCCCTGTTTATCCGGCAAGATCCGCCGGTCGGCTTATTGCCCTCGCACTTATCAGAGATCCAATAGCGCTCAAAACTCCCGATAATGACATACGTCGTATCCAATCGTTCATCTTATCAGCATCGAAGACAATAACATGTCTGTGAAGTAGTATTTTCCAGCTAATTTCGCTTCAAGAATCAAGGTGGGCCCGCTGTGACCGGATTTATTCCCCGTTATTCCGTACCGAATGTCAATAGGCAGGTTGTGCTCATAAGACGCCCGGCTGGCATTCCATTGGCCAGTGACTTTGAGTTGCGGATCGAAGACGTAAAACCGCCTGCTGCAGGACAGTTCTTGGTACGTAATCTTTATCTCTCGGCTGATCCTGTGCAGCGTGGATGGGCGGCCAATCCAACGATTACGCCACTAGGCGCTCCCATGCGTTCTTTAGCGGTTGGTATTGTTGTCGAAAGTCGCGATAAGGAGATCAAGGCTGGAGACATCGTCTACGGATTTTTTGGGTGGCAGGATTATTCTCTCGGCAGCAGGCAAGATCTACTCTCACATATCGTGTCACCTACCGCACCCGTTTCATGTTACGCAGGGGTACTTGGTATGCCCGGCATCACGGCATGGTTGGCATTAAAAGATCTTGCTTCAATATCATCGGGTGATTCTGTGCTTGTCTCCACTGCCGCCGGTGCAGTCGGAAGTGTTGTTGGGCAGATCGCCAATCAGCATGGCGCCTACGTTGTCGGCCTGACAAGCAACGAAGAGAAAATACTGCGCTGCACTTCCCGATTTGGCTACCATGAAGCAATTAATTATAAATCAGGTGATTTAGCAAAAAATTTAGCCGCAGCATGTCCGGATGGGTTTAAACTCTACTTTGATAACACCGGTGGTTATATTCTCGATACAGCCATTCGCTCCATGGCAAAATATGGTCGGATTATTCAGTGCGGCACCGCTGCCACCGCAAGCTGGACTCCTATACCGAACGGACTACGCAACGAGCGTGAAATCCTAACGCGCACCCTTACATGGTCAGGTTTTTATATTTTTGACCATGTTGCACGTTTTGATGATGCAATTAAAAGTTTGGCAGGCATGATGCGCGATGGCCAGCTTAACTATGAGGAAGAAATCGATCATGGCTTAGAGACCGCAGCGGGTGCGTTAGAATTATTATTTTCAGGTGCCAACAGCGGAAAAAAACTGATTTTTGTAGACTAAAAATGGGTCGGATTTTCGGTCGGTTCTTGCCGGTCATGGGGCATGAGAGGGTGCGTACCGTGTACCATATGGCAGATACGATATTTGAGGTAGTTGTGGAATAACCAGCGGCAAGACTTAAAATGTTCGGTGAAGCAGATATAGCAGTTGAAACGCCGCGCTTTGCAAGAATTAGTTGTCCTGAAAGAAACTCATAACCTATAGCATAATAAAAGAAGTTCCCATTTTTTTGGCGGACGTTTTTGCGGAGAATGAGACGGTTTCACGAGGTTTTCTGGCAGTTTTTCTCAGGCTCGGTCGGTGATACGCCCTGAAATTAAGCGGATTGATAAGTAGAATTTTCTCGGCATTTTGATCGAGGAGATTATATGAAGCAGCCGAAATCTAGTTAGCCCCAAATTCTTGCGATTTTGCGTCAGGCTAGCCGACTTATTTTCGTAAGGCCATGCCGTCCGTTTAAACGTTCATGTTCGCCGCTGCCATGGTAAGCGTTCGGGGTCCAACATTTGGCGGCTTTGCTGGCTCCCGGGACATTTGCTGATGTCTGGAGGCTCTCTCTGGACTCCAGAAGGAGGTATTTTGGGCGACGTAGACATTCCAGCGCCATCCGATCGACGGCGGATCAGCACCGCCAAGAGAGGGCGGTGCTGCTGGCAGAGGTTGATGCCGAAGGCGGCAAGGTCCGGCTGGTGGCAAGGCGGCACAATATCTCGGAAAGCCTTCTGTGTAATTGGCGGTCTGCGCGCAAGGCGGCGGACGGGGCGATGGGTGCGCCAGAGAATGTCGAATTTATTCCAGCCGGCATCAGCGAAGGTCCGGCGTCGCGCGCCATTTTGGTGGTGGTGCCCACCGCACCAGAACGCGAGCTAGAGTCCGTCCCCGCCACAGCACCATGCGCCGATAAGACCGGTCCCATCGACATCACGCTGCCAAACGGCACACGCCTTGCCGTTGATGCGACTCCTCACGCGCATGCGTCGCCGAAGCAGCGTCGCCCGCTCCGAAGCAAGGCGCCGCTGTTCTTTTATCACGCCGCCTTCCAGAAAAGCGATTTGAGCAACGGATCTGTGGATGTCCACTCCAATAGTTCGCATCTGTCCCTCCCATACGGTTCAACGTGAGAGCAGGCGGGGTTGCACGACAACTACAGATACGCGCTCGCAGCGGGACCGGGCAAGTCGCAGGGGCGGCCATATATGAACGCGAGCTCAGCTCATTGTCTATTCGGCCCGCCCGCCCTTCTTATGCCTCCCGACGCCCCTATCCCGGCGCTCTCTTTTGCGCCACGACTACGGTGAAAGCGCTGCCGAAAAGTTGCGCCACGGAATGCATGTCCGATAACAATTCCGTGCAGCGCAGCATGCGAACCATTAAATTATCAGCAAAAATTCCGCTTTTGCGGATTTCGATGAGGCGGTAGAGGCCAAGCTGCGAGAGGATCGCCGCCAAGCTAGTCGGCCGCATGAGATTTAAGCACGGATTTTGTTCATGACCCGTTGGCGACTGGGCATAAACTTCTGGTTTTGAACGTGGTCGACAACTTCTCACCGTTCTGTCCTGCTTTGCATCCACGGTTCAGTTACTGCGGTGAGAATGTTGCTCAGACGCTGGAGGAGCGTATGCGGCGAGATCGGCTATCCAGAGGTGATCCGGGTAGATCAGAGCCCGGAGTTCATCAGCCGGGATCTTGATCTCTGGGCATATGCCTATGGGGTGACGCTTGACTTCTCTCGACCGCGTAAGCCGACGGACAATGCCTTCATTGGAGCCTTCAATGGGCGGTTCCGGGTGGAATGTGTGAACGTCCATTGGTTCCTGAAGCTTGCAGATGCGCGTCGACACTGAAGTCCCCGGCGCCAAGCATTCTGCAACGATCCCCCGCTTCAGCGCTCAAGCCATACTTTGTGCCGATGTTTTACCCTCAAACTCGTGTCCATTATCTCAGTTGTTGATACTTTCAACCCTCAAGCTACAATGCGAGAACCCTCGTCAAAATCGCCACATCAAAGAAGGCTGCCGCTCCCGGAGGGATACCGAGAGCAAGAATGGTTGAGTATATCGGCAAAGACGAGGCCCATGAGCCGTACGAATTTGGCTTCGAAGGCCCGGTGGCAACGCCGATCCCGCGCTTTAACGGCGGCCGGTTAGTGGCGAATTTCGTGACAAACCAAGCAAACTTTATCACGCGATACATTGGCCAAGGCGGTTCCCGAGATCATCCGACAAGTCGACGGCAACCTACAGGGCATCGTTAACGATCCCAGATACTTCGGTCACTATACACCCAAAGGCAAAGGCCTGAGCGTCTTCACTTCAAGTCAAAAACGAGGTGCGTCACGGATAAACTCCAGAGCGAACTCACACGGGGCTGCGCCGTCGAACCGGTCATTAACCATCTCAATTCAGATCACAGGATGGACCACTGCGACTTGTACGTTCGGATACCGTTCTCCCTAACGAATATTACGAACCCACCGTGTGTTAGCCCGGTTTCCAATCACCGATACCAAGCCGCATAACATCAATCCGAATGTCATCGCCAAAAACTCCCTCCAGTACGAAGGGGTCTCGTGCCAACAGCCCACGCACTAGTTCTGAATTTTCGGCCTCTATAATGAAGCCACTGCCTTTGGCCGGAGCATCAATGCTGTCGTCCGCAAGCAATGCGCCACCTATCCTTACCGTACCAGGAAAGGAATTCCAATAGTCTATATGTTTCTGGCGGTGTGCAAGACGCAATTCGAGAGCACCAGGACGGTCTACCGCGAGAACAATGAAAAACATATTACCACCATACTCCTTCTCAGCTGCTTTTGATACCGGACGTAGCGCTGCTTGAAAAGCTGGTGATCTATTTATGTTGTGTCGACGTTTCATAAGCGTCGCTGCAGGCGAGTTGTGACACGCCATAGATAATCAAAAGTGCCAGACAGAATGTAGTGATCGCACAGATTCTAAAACTAACCGGCTCGCGGCACTATTCATTGCAATCAGTATCGAAAAATTCGTGACGCTATAGCCCGCCCCATAGACATAACCGGAACCAAAACCGCGACAAGCGTTTTCGGACCAACAAACCAATTGCCACAGCGGATTAGGATTGTTGCGCCGATCAATGGCCCTAGCGGAGCGCCGCCCGGCGGTGTGTCAGACCGCAAAGCCGCCAGGAATGTACCGGTTTTCCGGTGTCCATGGGGCACTCTGGCAAGCAGAGCTTCGCCACGCGGCGAGCAGCCGAGGGTGCGGGTCATGTTCGTATTTGCCCAAGTCTCGTCCAGGAAAGCCATCCGTTCAGGTGCCAGTCTATCCTGATCTTCCAAAACCGGCTCTTGCGGGCCACGTCCGGGCGATCCTGCTAGGTGGCGAACGATGTTTTTTTGAGGCTGAGCTTAGCATCACGGACCAAGCACCAAACCGAGCACTCGCTGGTGAGGATGCCGCGCGTACCAAGCTCAACCACCAGAGCCCGCATCGTACTTCTCGTGCTCAAGCCACCCAAGTATCCAATCCTGACGCGGTACAAAAAACCGAGGCTGCCGACGCCCCTGCGGCTCCGCCGGCGCACTTCCAGTCTGCCGACGTCTTTGCGACCATTTCACCGCACTCGCAACGCTTACAAAAAAAGCTCACCCACCTCACGGCAGGAGCGGCCAGACAAAACCACAGACGTCACACGTTCCCTCAGATCATTCGATTAATGTCGACCTATTCCATGCTGACCTCCAATTTGATAATAAGCTTGAACCGGAATTTTAGCCGCGCCGGAATCCGAAAACGATTCAGATAACAAGAAAGAGACTCTAAATCGCACGGTACGTGTTTTTGCAGCGATCATCTCGTTCGGCTCGACCCGTCGCATGGGTGGTGCCGGTATCGAAAATCATACCACGACGACGATTCTCAATGCGTAGATGCCATGTAGCAAAGCGGTGCCGATTGGACCTTTGGATTTACGATACAGTCGGGCGTCTAGGTCAGTGGTTGGGAATGAGTATGGTTGCTGCGCGTCTCAAGATGAAATTTTTATTCGACGTCCCGCCGGGGAGCCGCCGGTGCACCACCACCCCCTACTTGCGCAAGAAATTTTTCATCGGGGCCTAAGCATAAGTCTGCTAAAAGACTAGCGTCGAAGGTGGAAAAACCTTCGCAGGTCATCGATCACCGCTTGCGGTTCCTCCATGGGACCAAAATGGCCACCGGCCAGCATCGGCGTCCATTGCTGCAAATTATAATATTTTTCCGCCCATCGTTTTGGTGAGAGGACGACCTCCTGGGGAAACACTGCGATGGCTACAGGCGCCTCGACCACGGGAAGACGGTTGTGGAATGGCCGCCATGGCGTGTGCAGACCCTCGTAATAGTACCGGGCAGATGTTCCGTAGCTTTCTGTAATCCAATAGATCATTACCGTATCGAGTAAATCATCTTTTGAAAACCGACTTTCAACATCGCCCTGGCAATCACTCCACGAGCGCCGTTTCTCGACAATCCATGCGAGCAGACCCACAGGGGAATCGGCAAGAGCAACTGCTGGAGTCTGCGGTTTTGTCGATTGCAGCGACATATAGCCAGCCTCTTCGGCAAAAAATAATTTAGATTTTTCAAAGAGAGGCAAATCATTGGGTTCGAACTCGGCACGATCCACATGGCCGCCCGTTAAGGTGTCAAGGGGTAAAAACATTTGTATATGAATGCCCTCAACCCGATCTGCATATTTATGGCCAAGTTGAGCTGAAATAAATGCTCCCCAATCGGCACCTTGCGTTGCGAACCGTGCGTAGCCTAAGCGGTCCATAAGCTTGACCCAAAGATCAGCTGTCTTCCACCAATTAATGCCTGGAACGCGTAACGGCGTAGAGAATCCGTACCCTGGAAGTGAAGGCACAATAACATCGAAGGCATCAATTTCATTTCCACCGTACGCCACGGGATCTGTTAAAGGCCCGATCAGCTTTTGATAATCCCAGAACGTCCACGGCCAGCCGTGATTAAGAATCAACGGGATAGGGTTCGGACCTTTTCCACGCTCATGGATGAAATGAATAGGAACACCGTCAATATCGGTGCGGAAATGCGAGAAGGCATTCATGCGCTTTTCACGAGAACGCCAATCGTAGCTATCTTGCCAATACGCGGCAAGCTCCTTTATGTAGGCTACATTTGCGCCGTAGCGCCAGTCCTCGTTAGCAAAATCATCCGCCCAGCGTGTTGCTGCTAGCCGGCGGAACAAATCATCTAGTACGGCGTCGGGTACGGCGATCACAAATGGTTCCATTTTCCCCTCAAACTTCATCTTGCACGTATAATAGCTTTTCTGATAGAACGCTAGTGAACTACTTTTGGCACCTTGCCTTTGCTGCTTTAGTGACCAGCATCTCGATTTAGCTCGGTTCATTCTAGCTACACAACAATAAGTATGGAGGAATGAATGTCATCTGCTGTTGATAAAATAACGAGGATATTCGAAATTGAAGCCAGCAATCGCGTGGGTGTAACCTCGTTATCGGAGGTACCCACAAGCTATGAGCTGTTAACGCCGGAGTGGCTTACGCAGGCGGTGTGCAAAAGCTGCGCCGATGCGGCGGTGGTATCATTCAGCCTCGATGAGCGCGACGACGGATCATCCAACCGGCGGCGAATATTCTTGACCTATAACCAAGCTGGGATACAGGCCGGTTTGCCAAAGACCGTGTTTTGTAAAGCAGCCGAAACTCTGCAAAGCCGTTTGATGCTCGGTATGGCGGGTGCCGCGCAAGGTGAGACAAACTTTTTCAGTAAGGTGCGCCATCGCATTGAGATAGAGGCGCCGGTTGCCTACCATGCTGATTTTGATCCAAATAACTTTGCCTATATCGTTGTTTTAGAAGATATGGCAGGCAAGGTGGAGTTTTGTGATGAACGAACACAGGTGGACTGGGACCGCGCGACGAAAATGGTCACAACTCTGGCCCGTCTTCACTCTCGTTTTTATCAAAGCCCGGAGCTTGGTACCTCAACATTGCCGTTTACGGGGTGGCCGAACTGGTGGGATTTACTGATTAGTAGATTTACTGATTTCTCAAATTTTTGCGACCGCGGCTTCCGTGATGCGGAATCCGTGATCCCTTCCAGACTATTTAAACGGCGTGCAGAGATCTGGTCGGCGACCGAAAGATCAGTTCTGCTACATAAGCATTTGCCACATTCGCTTAGCCATAACGATGTTCATTTCAAAAATTGGTATATTGCTAACAATGGCGATATGGGCCTTGCCGATTGGCAACTCACTGCTACCGCTCATTGGAGCAAGGACTACACCTATGCAGTCGCCAGTGCCTTATCAGTTGAAAATAGACGCAAATGGGATAAGGATTTGCTGCGCTTCTATCTCGATAAGATGGCGGAATTTGGCGTGCCACCAATACCGTTCGATGATGCCTTTTTATACATTCGACAGCAATTATTTGCACCTTTATCTTTCTGGACCGTTACTTTGCGCCCGACAGATGATATGCCGGATATGCAACCGGAGCGGACAACCTATGAATTTATTAAACGGATGACCACCGCTATGGATGATTTTGATTCTCTAGATAGCGTCTAATGGCCAGGGGTTTAGCAAAAGAGTTTCAGCACAATCGAATGGACAATTGCCGCAGAATGCCATGGCTGATCATAGTGGTGCCAATAGAGTTCGACGAATAGAAATTGCAGACGAACGCCTGCATCAGGGTCTCATCCGCGCTATGCAATGCGGCACAGAAAGCAATAGCCCGGCTATCTTGCCAAGGCCTCCTCCCTGCCGGCATGGTAAATGACCGAAAAGATACAGCTTGCACCAGATTAGCAGCTCCGCTTTCAGCGCGTCGCCGGCGGTGCCCGGCGCGGACAGAATGTCTCCGAGACCCACAGCCTGGCATTCAGCGTATTCACCACCGCCAGTTTTCGGCGCATGCTATCGCAACGCGCTGGCGCAGTTTCGCACCTTCCGCCGACGGGTAGGACAGGCCGGGAATGCTCGTGCTGCCATTCACCAGCGGCGCACCATATGTTGCAGTGCGTCTTCGAGGCTTTCGTTCTGGTCGTACCAAAGCGGCTCCGCCACCGACGCTTGCGATTGCCAGAGCGATTGTAAAGCTCTAATTCCTCCCCCCAGTGCAAACAGGCAGTACCGGCCCAGGGATAATCCCGCCGCAACGCGAAGCCTTCGCTTCTGCCGGCAACTTCGTCGTCGATGATCAGCGTCTGGCGGGAACCGTCGGTCTCATGCGGCGGATGGTGACTGGCGCACCCAACCGGCGGGCAAAATACTGCACAACCGCGGTTTCGTTCAAATTTAATTTATATCCCAAAGCGATTTCCTGTGGCTCTTTTTTTCAGTCTATAAGCAGAGCCAGGCACCAGGCAAATGTCTATTTCAAAAGCCCCAACGCTTCGATGGCGATATCGGAAACATAGGGGTTCAAAATCCGCTCCGCTCCGAAGGAGGAGTGCCGCCCATGGCCGGGAATAAATCGCACATCATCCCCGAATGGCCAAAGCTGTAAAACAATCGAGAGCATCAGTTGCCGCAAATCACCATAGTCCGTCCCGGTGGCGCCGACGGAGCCAGCGAACAGAATATCCCCCACAAAGGCCACCCTGGCCGCCCTGCAGACGAAAGCGACGTGGCCCGGTGTGTGGCCTGGGCAATGACGCACATCCAGCGCGATATCGCCAAGTGTGATCACCGCATTATCTTCCAGCCAGTTCCAATCGACAGCCTTGCCAACGCCGTGGCGTGGGTTTGCAAGTACGGGGGCATCCGCGCGGTGCGGACCTGTCACGACGATGCCGGCGGCGCGGGCCAATGCTTCGGCGTCGCCGGCATGGTCGATATGGCCGTGAGTCAACAGCACATGTCTCAGCAACAGGCCACGCGCGGCAATCTCCGCCTGCAAAGTTTCCACCGCGCCGCCAGGGTCGATCACCGCGGCGTCCAGCGTGCGGGTGCACCAGATTATCGAACAATTCTGCGCCCAGGCAGTGACCGGCACCACCAGCAGGCCGAGCGGACCGCCTTCCGGCAGTTTCACTCTCCAACCGGCTCCGGCATTTTTTGCGCGGCCGCGTGCACCCAAGGGCCGGGTGTGATCGCCGGGTCGCAATGGTTATCCACCACCCAGCGGCACATTCGCCGTTCGGGCTCTATTCCGTCCTGCGGCGCGCTCAAACTGCCGGTGATCGCATAGCCGACGGGCTGGAAGATCTGTCCGCCCATCAGCGCTGCCAGGTCCCGGAGCCGCACGCGCAGGCTGTCCGGATAAATCCCCACTGTCTGTGTCGCCGGCGTGAAGTAGGAAATCGCTTCTTCGATATCATCCAACGGCACCAGATTCCCGACCCGGCCGTAAAGCAGTTTCAGAAAATCCACCTGCTCGCTGAATTGCGAGACGATCACGGCACCGGTTTTTTCGATCGCGGTCGGGTCGGTGTAGACTTTGTAGAAATCATCCATCGCAAGGATCGACTGCACCTCCGCTTTCAAATGACCGTCGAAATTGATCGGCCCAGCGCTCAGGGTTTTCGGCAGTTTCTGCATCGCCTCATAAATATACTGGCCGAATTTGTTCGCGCGCGCGATGCCGGGAGTATCCGTACCAGATTCCACGAACATTACCCGCGCGTTGACGCACGCTTCCTGGTCCCAGCCGCCGAGATCCGCTGCGACGCGCTCCGCGACTTCGCGCATCCGCTCATCGCTTTCCAGCGCCTGTTTGCCGATCAGCGTGGTGCTGCTTTTCGGGTCCAGCGTTATCAAATCGATGCCCGGCCCGAGATATTTGGAAATATGCTTGATCGAGGCATAGCCGCCCCAGGCGATGATTTTCTCGACATTGGCCGCCTGGTAAATGATGGTTTCCACTGTCTCGTCGCCGCCTTTCCAATAGGCGACAGAAAGATGCTTGGTCAGCGGATGGTCGGGCGCCATGTCGATCATCGTCCGCGCAATCGCGCTGGCGGTCAGCGGGTCATTCGATGGGACCTTGATGATGGAGTCGCTGCGCGTGATCGCGCAGCGCAGCACGGTGGCGGTGGCCACCACGGGAACATTGCCAGCGATAATATGGACACAGCGGGCACCCATCGCACGGACATAAATGGTCCGCCCGTCGGCGCAGGGGGACGGCGCCCAGCCTTCCAAAAATTTTGAGCCGATCCGAGTTTCCACGACTTCGCGGGCAAATTCCTTTTTGAAAATAGTCGGGCAGGTGCGATAGACATGCTCCAGAACCGAATGCGACAAATTCGAGGAATGCCGGCTGACCTCGAAGGCTTCCTGCCAGTACGGGTTTGTTTCAAGATTGAGCCGTTCGCCCAGTTCTTCCAGATAGTCGTAAATTTCAGCCATGCTGATGTCGTACAGGTCGATCAGCGATGCCGGGTTGCCATTGACGATCTGGCGCGCATATTTGCCGGCGTCCGGCGTGGTGAAGGTGCGGCCGGTGCCGCTACGGTCACCGAATTCGGCGCTATAATCCTCGATGACCTTGCCGCGGATGACCAGCGGTACTTTGAAATCCGGCATGTGACGCTCCTATATTTATTGTTTGAACAGACCCAACCGCGCCATGCGGGACGCCGCCTGGCTGCGTGATGAGCAATGTAGTTTTTGCAGCGAATTGCGAATGTGGAATTCTACCGTCCTGGTGGTGATGCCGACGGCATCAGAAATTTTGCGCGATGTCATTCCCTCCGCCACCAGGGAGAGGCAATCGATTTCGCGCGAGGTGAGTGCATGAACGACGTCCGCCTTGTCGATCAGGGCTCTGGCGCGGGCGTTCAGGCGCATTTGAATTGGGAGCAGATGGGCGATGCTGCGCTCGTTCCGTTCCTCGTCGATTTCTAAGTCCCGGCTCAACAAAGAGATCAGTCCCAACGCGCCGCCAAACCCGTAAAACGGGATGACCAGCCCGCTGAAAAACCCGTAGCGGCGCAACAGCTCCGTCATTTTATGGTCGGCCTTGGTGTCCTGGCAGGAGTTAACATCGAACGGTGTTGGTAGGTCGCAGCGTGCGCGGGAAAGCCGGGCCAGATTCACCTCCAGCCGCAATGCCCGATATTCCCGCATGTATTGCGCCATGGATGGTGACAGCGCCTGCAAATAATGCGCGCCCGGGTCGGTCCATTCCTGCGAGACGGTGTAGGTGTAGGTAAAGCCGTTCCAGCCTAACGTCTGCATGGCACTCAACAGGATGGTTTTGATCTCGCTGTCTGAAATGGCCGTCATAAGCACATCATTCGGCGGCCAGCAGCTGCTGCAATGCGGCATCCGTATTGTCGATGGTGGCGGAGCAAGTTACTTTGTCATCGCCCGTCACAGCCTCGCTGAAGCGGCCGATATCCTCATGCACGAACGGACCATGGCGGCCGCATTTGCAATTGCCGTCGTAATCCACGGTGACCTTGTCGCCGGTAATGATGCCGCCCCAATAGGTTTGCGGTACCAAGTCCATGCAGGCAAAGCGGCCGGTACGAACGCCGTGCTGGGGTGCGGCCTCGCCGGTTTCAGGGTTCAGGACGAATGCGATGAAATAGGGCGGAATATGGTAGTTGCCTTCATCGCACATTGGCATCGTGCCGGTTACTTCGCTCATCGCGTAGGATCTGGCCCAGTTTTGCAGGCCGGTGAAATCCCTGATCAGACTGACATAGTTATCCGGTAGCACTATATCCTTGCCGCCGCCGCCAAAGGCCGCATAGCTGTTGCTGGCGAATAGCTTGCCGGTATTGCCGCCGCGCCCGGCGGCGGCGCGAGACGCTTGCACCAGATAGCTGGTCTGGGAAAAGATCATCACGCGTTCGCCGCGCAACTGGCTGGTGATGCGCTGAAAAAATGCTTCGGTTTCCTCCGGCCGGCGCGCGAGCTCAGCCAAGTAGGTTGCGAGCGCCTGCTTCTGGCTGTCTGGCAGGTTCATCTTCGCCAATTCGCCCTTGGACTGCGCAACCCGCACGCGGCCGGACAGCGAGAGGATATCGGCGCTGATCCGCCCTCGCGACATCACATGAATATCGCCCGGCGTCGGCGCCAGATGTTCTTGCATGTAATCCAGCATGCGCTGCGCGACCATGCGGCCATGGCGCAGGCTGGGGTAGATCACCGGCAGGCGCACCCCATTGCCGCCCAGCGGGTCGCTCTTGTTGCCGCTGTATTGTTCCAGCATTTTGAGAAAGACTTTATTGTACAGCTCCAGCTCCAGCACCGTGCGCGGCAGGAAGGAGAGTTTTCCGGTGGTGCCGGATGTATGAAATGGCCGGAGTGAGGTTTTTTCCTCCAGCAGGTCAAGCCAGGAATCGATGCTCTTGCACTGGCTGGCATCGACGCCGGAAAGATCGACGCTGGTCATGGTCTGTAGCCATTTCGTCAGCATGTCGTAGCGGCCTTTTTCCAGCACCATCATCGGGTAGGATTTGTATGAGGTGTGGTTGAACATCAGGCCCGGCAGATCGTCGACCTTCGTTACATCGGTGATGCCGGCGGAGTCCGCCAGCCCCTGCAGCGACTTGATTTTCGGCGCGAGTTCGCGGAAGCGCCGACTGGCCGCTTCCTGCTGAAAGGCCTTGCGCTCGGCATCCGGCATGGCGAACAGTTCTTCCCAGCGCCAGGTCGACATCGCGGCGATATCATCCGCCGCCTCCGCGGAGGCGCTGGACAACGGTTGAATTTGTAGCGCTACGGACATTTTTGGTTCCTCCAAGCATCGATTTTAGTTAGCTTGACAACCATATTGCATGGCGGATAGGCAGGGAGCAATCGAAATCGGCGGTCGTAACTGGTTGTAATACAGGCATTTTTTCTGGCAACGGGCGGCCCCCCTGTCAATTCAGACAGGGAGTCCGCTAGCCTTGGCTAGTTGGTCGTCAGGGCTGACAGATTGTTTCTGGATGCGGTCATTGCTTTCGCGACTTGGAAGATTAAGGCAGTATCGGCAGGGCGGATATGCCGGTTGAGGTTCCATGCTGAATTCATATCGGGCTGGGCGGCATCCTGCATTAGGTTCACGATTGGGAATTTGGTGCTGATTGTAACGGGTGCGCTTGTAGGGTCCTCCGACGCCATTCTGTCCTACATCATGTGAAAGGGTGTCAATAAGCATCGAA
>Ga0116227_10005563_pt1 | contig 26410 bp, 17 predicted proteins | sample S1TSphgellanicum_FD_89693 | JGI IMG/M metagenome (GOLD analysis project Ga0116227, IMG submission 89693) | Host-associated microbial communities from peat moss isolated from Minnesota, USA - S1T2_Fb - Sphagnum magellanicum MG | ecosystem: Host-associated > Plants > Peat moss > Unclassified...
GGGAGTTCACTTGGGAGTGTGAGGGTTCACTCCCTCACACTCTTTGGACTCTTTGCACTCCCGGGAGCATGTGATGTGACTCCCGGGTCTACTACTAGGCCCGCAACCTTGCAACCCCCCCTTGCCTTGGTCGCAAGCCAAGGCTAGGGTTGCGACACAAGGGCACCAGTTGAGGGGATGGTAGTTGAAGATGATGACTTTTTCTTCTAGTAGATTATGTCAAATGACAATGTAATCAATTTTTTTTCTAAAGAATCAATTAAAATTATTTTGTCAATTACATGTGTGGGTATAGCATAAAGAAAATGTACTTGTTAGTCTACTTGTCTAGTGAACATAAATAAAGACCAAACCCATCACAAAATTGTTATACATTTAATCTTTTTAGTTGAATGATAAATAACAAGATATTTTTTCATTATTACACATGAAATTTTAAATTTTGCATTGTAAAAGTAGGTTTCAAATAGACTTTTCTAAATGCAAGTAGCTTCTATAACCTATTTTTTGTAATGTAAGATTTGATTCAAATTTGTGTCAAATATATTTTACCAAAGAAAAAGTAGATTTGTTTTTTGGTGATGCCCTTGAATATATAATGATCTTCATGCTATAACTTCATACATGTATATTTCATTAAATTTTCTAATGAAAAAATAGGTTTGAACACCATATTAACCAATCAATTTCAAATGTACTTTTTCCCTACTTTTATTATTCCAAAAATTTTGAAATTTTGTAACTGATTTACAATAAACCCAATTGAGAGCTCAATAGTTTCAAAATGAAATTTAAGTAAAATTGGAATTTATTTTCATGCATTTTTGTGAAAAACTACCTCTTTTTAAACGTGATATTTTTTCATCAACCTTTTTTTGTATACTTTACCATGCTTTCACCTTGCAACCATCTAAATTAAAAACCCCCTAGATTGGTGAAGGCATCATGCATTTCAATTTTGGCATGTGGTTTTTTCAGCTTGTTAAGTGTCTGGGATTATGGGTTCATAGATTGAAATTGAATGCATTGTTAATGTTGTTAAAGTCATCATTAATCTTTGATGTTTTAGGTTGGGATTGATAATTTGGATTGCTTTATTTTGGTTTTTAAAAATTGGCTTTATGATGTTCTTGTTGGATGTGTTGTAAACAAACCTTGAAACATGCATGATTTTTTGTCAAGTGAAACTATTCTGATTAAGGAACATAAAAAATTGATCAAAGAAAAAAGATTGTTTGAAAAGGATTATGATGAGATTTAAAAGCTACCAATTGCCAACACATAGTTATAATTTGGTCAATAATTAGTGTAGGTTCTGCCCTTTTCCAATGATAAAAAAAAGCAAAAGACCTTGTGTGGTCTTCAATTAAAGTTGGGTTATGTTTATTTTTTGTTGCTAATGGTTGTTTTGTCACATTGTGTTTTCAAATCATTGCCATTGCATGGCAAAGATCTATGTTTGATGTCATATGTTTTTCAAATATGTTCTATGTTATATATGATCCTATCATATGTTCTTGAATGTGGTTATACATTTTTGAAGTCCATTGTATTTTATTGGTTAGTTGTATGTTGATAGTTTGAACAAAATTTGTATTTTGAAATTTGTGTATGTTGTAATTTTGTTGTTAGTTAGTGGTGGTGTTACAACATGAGGTTTGTGATTCTATCATGTTGATGATTAATTGTATGTTGCTAGTTGTCAGTTAATTAAAATGACATTTGTATTTTAGATTTTATGTTTGTTGTAATTTTGTTGTTGGTCAATGAGGTTGTAATATGGGTTTTTTTGTGAATTGATTTTGTCATGTGTCAAGTCAATTGCATTTTTTAAAAATATTTTTGATTTTGTTGTGTGCTTGAAATCAATCAATATGTTTGTTGCATTCTTCAATTTGAAGTTTTTGAATCAATAGTACTCGGGATTTTGTTTGATGTCAATCAGTCATACCATTTGCTTTCAATTCTCGTGTATTGTGTGGGGTTAGAGATGTAGATTTGTCAAATGCCTAAATGTCTCAATGCCAATTTTCCAAGGAACTATGTTGTAGGTGTTAATGTGTAATGTACAGTGTGTAGTTTAATTACACTAGCACTTAGTTTTGTTACAATATTTTACAACCTACAATCCAAAAAAAAAGAAAAAAAGAAATGTCATGCTTTTTAATCAAATCAACAATTTTCTTGAAGCATTTTGAGTCACTTTAATTTATATCCCTAAACCCTAACCAGAACCGGGACCACCTCCCCTGAAGAAAATGAAAAGTTCTATACCCATGAATTTTCCAACTTTCAAAATTAAACCCAAAACCATACCCGGAGGTTCTTGCACATTCCAAAAATAAATCAGAGCCTTACCTGGAGGTTCCATCAAAAAGGGGGAAAAAGGGTACCCAGGACCGACGGTTCTCTCAAAAGTAGGGAACCGGCTAACACTGGTAAAGACCCATGGGATTTTTTTCTGGGTACCACAGGAAATGTCTTTTTGCAAAGGAGGGTGGGCCAGGAGTGGGTATTTCACGGGCCATTGAGAGAGCTGATGTGGCAGTGCATTGTAGGCTGGTAGGGAACCCAGCCAGTCTGTAGATATCCATCTTGCTAGTCTGAAAAGGGAAAAGACATTAGGGCTAGGGTTCAAGGGGGCGGCGCCTACGATGGCAGCACGGAGAAAGGGAGCGCTGCTATGCCTGTTGTCGCTCTCTCGGATCTTGTTGGGTGAGCCCTCGCTCTTGCTTATTCTGCTCCTCTTCTGCAGCCATGGCGGTAGGCAAGAACAAGCGGATCTCTAAGGGCAAGAAAGGTGGCAAAAAGAAAATGTAAGGAATCTTCTTCTCCTTCGTGTTTCGCTTCTGAGCCTGAAGCTCCTCCGAAAGGAATAGCTAGTGTTTGGACTCTTCAGGAAGGAAAGAAAAGGATTGTTCTCTTTCTCATCATGATGGTGCTCTTGTTAACTAGTACGGGTTCTGGTATGGAGTTTTGTTTTGCAGTGTCGACCCATTCTCGAAAAAAGATTGGTATGACATCAAGGCACCATCGACCTTCAACCAAAGGTCTCTGGGCAAAACCCTAGTGACCAGAACTCAAGGAACCAAGGTGAGAACGGAAAGAGATACTGCACATGTTGTTCTTTTCTTACCTTTTTATATCTGCATCTCCTTCTCTGGCCCTCTTAGAATAACACCCGTACTTATGTCCTGGCACTGCTTTTTGTTTCTGTGTCTCTTGAGCAGATTGCCTCAGATGGGCTCAAGGGAAGAGTGTTCGAGGTTTCACTAGCTGATCTGCAGCAGGATGAGGACCAGGCCTTCCGCAAGATCAAGTTGCGGGCTGAAGATGTGCAGGGTCGCAATGTCCTCACCAATTTCTGGGTTTGTCTCTCAGCTGAACAAGTCTTGATTGGTCTCCTTGATGAGACCCCCTTGAGTTTGCTTAGGGTTTTGTGATCGCAGAATTTGTGGCTTGCTTCTCCTACATGCATTCTGGCATTTACATATGTCGCTCCGTTAATGGGTGGGTTTTCATGGTTTTGCCCTAAGAGCAGGCAGAGGATATTCAGATGCTTTCAAGCCGTTGCTAGTTGTGAATGAACTTGTAGAAACTTTTGGGAGTTAGAAACTGAGACACGAAGTTTTGCTGGTACAGGGAATGGACTTCACGACTGACAAGCTGCGGTCGCTAGTGCGGAAGTGGCAGAGTCTTATTGAGTCTCATGTTGATGTGAAGACAACAGACAACTACATGCTTCGAATCTTCTGCATTGGGTTCACCAAGAAGAGGCCTAACCAGATTAAGCGCACTTGCTATGCCCAGTCAAGCCAGATTCGTCAGGTTTTTGTGTCAACCCTAAGCTCTGGACCCTACACCACGTGAGTGAGTGGGTGGCCCATTTATTTAGCTAATGTTGTTTGTTCTGGAGTGCTCCATTCTCATGTGGGAGCTTCCTTTTCCTTTTGGGGTGCCAGATCCGGCGGAAGATGAGTGAAATCATGGTGCGTGAAGCCCAAAGTTGTGACCTGAAGGAGTTGGTGGCCAAGTTTATTCCAGAGGTGATTGGAAAGGAAATTGAGAAGGCAACATCTGGTATCTATCCTCTCCAGAATACTTACATCCGCAAAGTGAAGATTTTGAAAGCTCCCAAGTTTGACCTTACTAAGCTTATGGAGGTGAGTTTGTTTCATATTCTATCATACTTTTCTGTATCTTGACATTGACATTTTTTGCAAGTTTAGCTGGATGTCTCCTAATGGGCTAGCTGATGTCATGATTGAGTTTCCCAGTTGTTACCACAAATATGACAGAATATCAAAATTTCATACAACAGTTTGCCTGAAATTGTTGCCTGATATATTAGTAGACACATCTACACCCAATATTGTTGAGATTTCTCTGTAATCTTTGTAAATCTGTTTTGCTGGAGGTATTTCAACTTTCCTAATGATGTAGATGGGACTGGATTGTAGGTTCATGGGGACTACAGTGAGGAGGTTGGTGCAAAGATTGAGCGTCCAGTGGGAGATGATGGAGAAGCAGAAACTGAGGCTGTTGAAGTACCTGGGGCCTAGACAGCAAAGAACTTGGTCTGCCCACGGGTTTGAGGATTTGATTTCAATTTTGGAATGCCTGGGATAGATGAAGTTTTCTGATGAGGATTTCTTTGCATCCAATCATGTTGTGGTTGCGCTTCATTTGAGAATCACCATCAATGGATGACAATTTCTGAGCTCTGGTTTGCAGGGAATGCAACCAAAATGTGAATTAATCCATGGTTTGACATGGGTAGGATAACATAGATTTGAGGTTGACAAATTACACTAGTCACATGATGATTGATTTGGTTGTTTGGAAATGGATTTTGTCCAATACAAGCTAAAATATTGCAGCATGGCTTTGCTGAAATGGAAGCTTATGCAAAATCTGCCTGTGACATCTGCACTTGATCTCTGAGAAGTACTGTTCTCACCACCAAAAAACATCAGTGGGGTATGGTCCGGTGATCCTTGGGAGGGACTCTCAACTTGTCTTCCCATTACAACACATCTTTGTGCAATAATTAATTAGTTTTGAGGATTTCATTTTGGTAAATGATATGTTCCTGAATATTCTATAAGATTTATTTTCCATAATGAAAACTATTTCCGAAGAGAAAACATTTTCAGAAATGTTTTTTGAAAACTAACATTTCTGAAAATACTATAATCAGTGTTGAATTGGCCCATGTAATATGGTATTACATTGTGACGTCAGATTTTGAAAGACGGTCTAGTTGGGTTTTCATAGGTCAATGAAGTGAACATATCAATAAGGTGGCAAAACGAACTTAATGTAAAACCCAATTTGCTAAATCAAATTAAAACCCAATTTTTTCTTTTGGATATAAGATGTAGGTTTATATATTTATCAATATACCATGGCCAATTTTGTTTACATGGCAATAATCTCTCTTAAATGTCACTTTCTTTTTTCAACCCTGTCTTCTTGATGAAATAGTACATTTATTTTCAATTAAACAATTGAAAGTTCATGTATGTAGAGTGCCATATTTGAATGATATAAAAGATTATTTCCCAATTAGAAAATTAATGGCAACACTAAGGTGACATGGAGCATGATCACAGGAAAATGGAGCAATGTTATGTGAACCACCAAAACCGCCATCCCTTGGCCACATCAATTTTGTTCATCTTCATAGTGCCCAAGCAAGAAGGTCTTAAGTTTTAACCTATCACCTCTTTGTCACGCTTTCCAAAATCTACCCTAATATAATTAGGTTTTTCTTAACCTTCCTTAAGATTTAGATCAAACAAAATAAGTTTATTTATGAATTGATGCTCAAAGTCTTGTTATTGATTTTGTCTTTGAGTTATTTCACATTTGTTTCACTTAGTTTCATTTGGATTAGGTATTTAAAAGGTTTCTTCAAAAGGGAGGTGGCATCAATTTGAATGAGAATTAGTGCCATAGAAAAATATCTAACAATTTTTAATCTAAGAACTTGGTTTATATCCTTGACTAATATGACATTGAATTGTAGGATCATTCAACTCTTTGGTTTTGTTCACTCAATGTGATTCAATATATTTTGCATGAAATCTATTGCAACACAACCATAGTTTTCTATTGTGGAATCATATTGTTAACATTAAGTTGCATTTAGAAACCTAATATTCATAATATCATACAACCCATTAAATCCAATAGAAAGTTGTAAATGAATTGAGTTTAAAGATTTTGGGCACATAGAGTCTTTTTAAAAGTTGTTTGTTTCGTAGTTGCATCTTCAAATGGGCAATCCCAATGTACCTTAGATTCTCCACATGTAAACATGGCATTTTAATGCCACAAAAGCCAAATTCTAGGAAATGTTTTCATATAATTCAAGCATGATTCTCACACTTTTCTTCCTCTTAAGAGTGAATTCAAAACTCCTCAAAAGATTATAAATTTTGGATGCAACCAAAATGGATTCAAACTACCTTGTCACATGTGATTTCAACCTAAATTTATAAATTACCACTTTCAAATTGAGAAGATGTTATAGATGTATGTTGAACAATAAATTGGGGCATTCAAATAGAGGGGAGCATCATCACATTAGTCAATGACAATAGTTTATGGTCTAAATACAACACATTAGGCATGGCACAATAGCATGGATGGGATGGGAAGAGTTGAACCAAGCTTATCACTCTTAATTAAACATCAATAACTCATTAATGAGTACTTCATCCTGAGGTTGTGAAATATCTTGAAGAATAGGGAGATGCCAATCTGAATGATTCTCACTACAATCACAAATAATAGGGTTATTGTATAGACACCTAAACCTAAAGTGAAGGAGTGACACAAAAAAAATTATCATGAATTCTAAAATCTAAGATACATATGTCATCTTTTTCATGAAAACAAACTTTTCCTAATACATGATGAGGGCGATTGGTTTTTGGTGGATTTGTTTGAATGATTTAGTTATCCTTTCCATTATGAAAATGTAAGTAGGGAAATGTGTTATATTTCACACTTAAAAGAAGTGCAACTATAGCCTCAACACCTTACAACCTTCCATAAAAGATAATGCCTATAATGAAGCATGTCCACATGACAATACTTGATCCAATTCAAAGAAAAGAATGACTCACAATATGCATGAAAAGTTTTTAAAATATGGAACAATTTCTCATAACAAAATGTCAAAGCAATTAAATCATGATTTGTCATCTCTCCATCATGTGGTTTTTATGTAACAATTTATTGAGATGATTTACAAAATGATCACAAGAAAGAAAGTTAAGGCAAATATGACACAAAACAAGTAAGAGATGAAAATCCCTATCCCTATTTGGAGAATTAAACGCCAAAAAAGAATTGCAATGCACAAAAGACACAAAGTTTGTATAGGATGAGAGGCCCTAAACCTACATGAAAGAAGATTGGTAAGAAGACATGGCTATTGTGGAACTTCTCTGGAACTTCTCTGAAAAAAGGATCATCATATCAAATATGTGAATTAGTCATGGCTTTCAACCTCTTTGCCGAGGTACAAAAGTTCTTGCATATGGACTTTAAAAAAACACATAGTTAATGTTAAAATAAAATAGAACCAATGTTTGAACACACAATGTATTCAAACATATGATATTTTTAGTAATGAATTACAAACCCATGTTTTGAAATTGAACATATTACATTTATTCGGACACATGTTTGACATCAATAAAAGTAAATGTAATATATGAAGGCTGTTGCATGTCTTCTAATGGTGTCACATGAATTTTATAGGTGCGTTTGGTAAACCCTTGGAGGAAAAAATGGGGCCTTTCTACTTTGAGCTTCATTGTTTTCATTTTCATAACACCCAATCTTGTATTGGGTGAAGGTATGGCACTTTCTTAGACATGCACCTTTCTATTCAACTAGATGAATGCATGCTTGTTAAGATTGCTTGTCATAAAGTTGGCCTCGAAATTAATTTATTTTCAAAATTCTTCGAGTATGTATTTCTAAAATTATTGTAAAAAACAACAACATTTTCTAATTGGGTTCTTTGGGCAAATTCATGTAGAAGGTTCACCCACTTTCCTTCCAAAATTGGGGACAAGCAAAGGAGGCACACATATTTTAGTCAATTGGATAGACCACACATGGACTTTTGCACAACACTATTTGAGAGTGGGTTCACATGGAGAGCCTATAAAAGCAAAACGCATTGAAACATCACATTTTGATGCTATGGTCACATCATGGTTTGTTATGCCTCCCATGGATCCTTTAAAAGCAATTGTGCAACTTTATTTTTCACATGATGGCCAACCATATGTCAACATTGGGGACTTTATATATTATGGTAAATGTTAACCCTAATCAACTTAATTATGTGTTGTGGAATTTGATTTATATCCATGAATGTAGATGGAATCATAATAACACTAATTCAGCAACATGTAGTATTAGAATTCAATCCTTGAATGACCTTACCAGATTTTCTCATGTTTTGTTGAATAGATGGGGTGAAAATGGCCTCAAATGCTTTAATACCCTTTCAAGAAAATGGCATATGGAATTTGGAGCAAGATGTGTTCCCAAATGCACATTCATGGTCTCTTATGTCAACATATTTTACACCTTCTTGTAAATTCAAGAATGGAGCCATTGCCCCTTCGACACATGAAATCCCTTTTGAATATGCTCGAAAGCGCAATGCAAAATTGTTCATCCATTGTAACATGAGCTTGTTTCAAGATGTCAATGTCACTCATCTTTCCTTAAATGACCAAGAATATTTTAAAGTTGAAGGTGAGAAGTTGTTCACATGCATTGGGCCAGAAAATAAAAATTGTCGAAGATTCACGTTTCAAACATCTTAAAGGGGATGGTGGCATGCATGGATGAGTTGAAAAAAAAGTAGATGTGGAAAACAACAAAACTTTGTTAATACATAGCCTATATATGGAATTTTCAATCTACATGAATTTTGACACCCATTGTAGCCTTTGACATATTATAATTGCATGGTCAAATATGATTTTTTAAAAATCCAAAAAAAAATATTAATATTTGAATTAACTTGATGCAGGAATTGACAACACTCATATTAATGTTGCCAAAAATCATCAATGGTTTTGGAAAACCTTTCATGACCACAAACCGTCCCAAGTCAACTTTTTCCCCTTGCGGTTCTCTTCATTATTTGTCAAATTTTCTAATATTACAAATAATTTCAAAAAGACTAAATTGACACATTATGTAGATTTTGTAAAACAAAGCATACAAAAAATCAATTTAAGAATTTTATGCTTGTAGTTTCATTCAATTCAAAAAATATTTATGTAGCATACTATTCAACTAGTTTACATGAAAATTTGATTTTTGTTACTTTGGTTGTTTGAAGACTTAAACTATTTCTTGATGTGATGTAATCAGGATCCTACTGGCCAAATGCTAACCTCAATACCTCCAGTGGTATGCACTTATACAGACACGGGTATGGGGCTATTGATACATGTAATGTATGCGGTGCCACCACCCTCTAATATTGTTGTTGTGAACACTAGCACCTTGGGCACATTTTATGGTGTGGGAGGACCAATGGTTTATATGGTGAATATTGTTGTCACTATTGCCGGAACATATAACATTACATCAGTGGTCCCAAATTGTGTTGGTAAAATTCTCAACACCCATATTGTGTTACTCTTGATCATGAAATCCAATTTTATTGAACCTATTTGCACAAGTTGATCTAAAAAAATGAAAGTTTAAAAAAACTAATCTAAGTGCACATTGGGTCATTGATCATTTCTTGAATCACTTTCTTGCAACCCTAATATTCACCTACTTTGGATGAGGAAAACACATTTGGTCAGCCCTTTTGTCCTTTAGTGGAAACTTGACCTTCATTTATTCATCTTAATGCATTTGCAATTTCATGCTAATGCAATAATTCCTTATGCTCGACTAACAAGAAAATTACCTTAATCACCAAGATTGGATACTTTCTGTAGGTAGTCCCACTTCTCAAATCTTTAATGTATCTGGAGCACCATCACATTTGCAGAGTTATGTTACTTTGCCCTCCAACCCAACTTCATGTCCACTCGGTGTGCCAATCACATTTACAATCCAAGCAATTGATGGAAAAGGAATTGTTCCAACTGCTGACATAGTAGGCGCATTCCCATTCCAATTGACACTCATTCAAACCGACCTTTCAAATGTAACATACAACAACACATTTCTTGTCCCTTACACCGTGGTCTCTCGACAAAATGGTGTTTGGAATGTTACATGTACACCCACACGATCCTTGAGCACCACAGGTGACTTGAATGGTGTTGGTTTTTATTTCACCTACGAACAAAATAACAAAAGTATTAGAAAATAAACATAAGTTACACGAATTTCCAACTATTTCACCATTGATCTTAAGAATCTTGGGTTGCTTTAAGAATAATTTTAAAATGTTGAATTGAAAATAAATAAATAATGTTCGTCAATTGATGATTGGAATCAAAGGACCATCAATGACTTTGTTCACTAGTATGTCAATTGTATAATTTGTGGTTTTAAAAAATAGTGATATCAAACTTATAAACAATTGGGCCCAGTAAACTCAGATTGCACTTGAGCTAATAATAAAGGTCCTAAAACTCCTTAAGTTTACACAATTTTTTTATAAAAGACATGCTAAGAAAATTACAACAAAAACACAAACTCTTAATTTTAAACCCTAAAATAAACCCAAACCCTTAACCTTAAACCTTAAACCATAAACCCTTCACCTACAGGACTTGTGAAACTTGATGGGAACATCATCATGAATGGTAACCTTTCATTTCAATATGCACAAGTAACTTTGGTGGAAGCACAAGCTAAGTTCCATATCACTCCCAACTTGAGTTTGCCAATACCAGTTGGGCCAACAACTTTCAGCATAGATTCAACTCATATTATCCCGAAGTACACTGTCATTCACATCATCTCTGCCCAGGTTAAATTTCATGTTATATGTTTATGTAGTATATAAACAAATTGGGGGAAATATTGCATTCTTCAATTTTATTTTGACTTGTAATTACTACCAATAATTGAGACTAATTCAAAGTTTAATGCCTTAAGCATGCTTTACTAGGGTTGTTTTGTTAAAAAATGTCATTTGCCCACATTTTGAAGATTATTGATCATCTATGATATATTGAGAAAACAAAAAACATGATATATATAAGTAAATTTAACACATGCCCATTTTGAAATGATGTGGAATGCACACATGTAAATATCTACATGTATTTTGATATCTTAGTTGAAAATTTGGTGAAATTTCTTAAAGTCTCAATACATTATAGCCCTCCTTGCACGTATGGCCGATACTTTTTTAAGTATGGGAAACGTGTTCTTGAAAGTACTATTGGCCAAAATTTGTGAAGTTTAGGCATTCAAAACAGATTTTCCATCTTAAATGTTTGGCATTTCTTATCATGTTGTTACAATTTTCTTGAGTTATATTTTGGAAATCATTCCAATGTGAAATGTCCTAATGTAAACCAATCATGAAATAATCATAAAACTCTTTGAACCCCTTTTGAACTAATTTTTTCATGTTAGCCAAGTAGAAACCCAAATTTAGCCTTCATCACATTAAATCAGATAGAAAATATTTGGTTGTTTTGATTAAATTTCATTTGATTTTTCAAGATAATATGCAAGAAGTAGACCGCACAATAATTGTTTTGATGAAACCAACACCTAGGAAGGAGGGGGTAAATTTTTATTCCATTGTTTTAAAATGTTGAGTATATGGGATGATAGTCTTACCCAAGTACTTTTTTGAAAAGATTTAGGCACATGTGAAGAATAAAGACATGTATCCCCTCCAAACTTAACTCCTACATACTTTCTATTTTAAATAAATATTTAAAAACTCTAATAGCAACTGATTATGGTAATATGAAAGGTTAGATATAAATGTGTTTTTTATAGGACCCAAAAAAAAAATTGAAACAAAAAGGGGAAATTCTGGAATTTTTTGATTTTTTGGTGCAAATCCAACCAATTTTTGCTACTTTTTTGGGACAAATTCACCAATTTTTTTGATATCACAAAATTGAAAAAAAACCCTATTAGACACATTTAAGAGATTAAATATCCCACCTTCCTTGCAAATTAGTTGTCCATATTTGCTTGTTTGTTCAAATTGCCAGATGAAAAATCATGTACAATTGTTACTTGTGAAGTGTTCCAGGTGATTGATCCATTTAGTGCAGTACTCATTAACACAACTTGCAATTTGGAAAGATCAACAATTGGCTGTTTCTTTTCTGTTCTAAATGAAGGAACCCACACGGTTAGTATCACAATCGACAACATTGTGTCAATCGCAAATAATGTGCAATTACAAGTTGTGCCGGGGATGATATCAGGTCCATTATCAACCCTTGCTATGGTCAACATGTCACAATCGGTTTTGGCTCAAAAATTTGCGGGCGACATGGTGGTTGCACTTCTCACCCTCCGAGATATCTATGGAAACAATGGCACAACAAGTTACGGTTTCCAAGGGTGGAACACAAGTGCAAAGGTCATGCTTATAAGTGATCAAGGCATAGTTGTCGATATGACAATTTCTAGTGGGGTAGGCATTGTCAATGCGACGGCCATTGTGACTAGTGTCGGTTCGTATGTTGTATCCGCTTTTCTCGGTTCATCTCAAAACAATCTTCAAGGCTCCGGCAAGTTTATGTTTGAAGTGATACCCAATACCAACTCAAGTGCAGGTACCATGTTCTACATCCCAAACTGAAGTAAATTAGATAAAATTGAACATTACTAATGGGCATCAGTCCCATGTCAATTTAAGTGTAATTGCTAAAATAAGGGGCCTAGGACAAGCTGGTAGTCAAGTTTAGGCTCACATTTTGCGAATGGTCACCCATCGGTGTTTTTGGTATTGGTGAAATTTTGCCAAAAAATGAAATTAAAATTTAAAATTTTGATTTTTAGAAGAGATTTTTGAAGTTTTCAGTCACCAAAAGTGAGAAGATAAAAAATAAAAAACCCCCATATTTGTGTACATAGTTTTCTTTGAGTAGCCAAAAATATAGAAAGATAATTAAAACTTTAAAACTTTATTTCTAGTTTATAGCCATATTTTGCTAAATCTTCCTAGGGATGATCGCCCACTTTGGCTACAAACAAAATTTCCTAAAAAAAAACCATTGTCCCCACCCTTTGGCTTTACTCTTGTAAAACCCAAGGCAAAGCTCATCATGAACCTAAAATATGCAGATCATGAGGTGTAGGAGGGCAAGGGTTCTTACAAGTACTCCTTATGCCTATTGAATCTTACATCTACATATACTAAACATGCATGAAATCCCTCCCATTCTGAAGGAGTAGGTGTAAGATCACTTGTTTAAGGGGGAGGTATTCATAGGAATAAGATGCCTCCAAAGACATTAGGAAATTTCTCCAAGTGCTTTATATTAATGTCATGAAGTTGAACATCAACAATAAAAAAGTTGCATAAATGAAGCCATGGGAAGCAAATATTGGTTGGTGAATTCTAAACACACCTTTCCATGTTGAGAAAGGCCGAATAGATAAACCCCTAAAAACACATAGTAAATTTGTTTAAGCACCCAAGTATCATATGGCCATCAAAATGGAAATGTGGAATCCTACAACAATGTAATACATGGATAAACGAGCTAAAAGACAATAACCAACCAATAAATAAGAACTATTATATTTCATGGATAAATTTTAATTAAAATCACGATTTAATGAAAGCACCACAAAAGTTGATCTCAATTAGACCATATATGAGCAAATGACGTTGAAAATGAATGCAAATATAATGTAATAAAAGCATATTGGTCAGATTTTCACAAATTGATTTATATTGCATTCAAATTATCAAACACACTTCCAATGTACAACCAAAAATCATTAATGTTTTCATTTATTTAAAATGTAACATTTATAAAAATATACATGTAAATATTACATTTTTCATCCAATTAATTACTTCCAAAATGTTGGCACCTTGTGACTTGAATTTGCACTTTTACATAGTACAAAACAATCACATTCTTGGCAAGGCTTGCAATGTGTTAGGAAGTCACTAGAATCATATCAAGATATGACACCTTTTTTTTTTTTTTGGGGCCTTTTCTAAAGTTTCAAAAATAAATTTTCAATATTCCATAGATTCCAATTTGATTAGAACCCAAAAACATGATTAGTCCTCACAAGCTTGGAATTAGCAATTGACATAATGGATGGTGGATAGGGAACCTAACCCCACACCCTCCCTAACTATATTTTGTTTTACCCTATCACCATACACCTAATCACAAAGGATTAGGTTTCCCAATTTCAAAATACCGCACTTAAATCCATGCCTATTATATTGATTATTATGGGGAGTATTATATTGTCCAAGTGTTGGAAAACCTAATTTCAAGTGTGTTACTGAACCCTAATTCTAAACATTACAGTCCACAGGTTGGTCGGCTGACATGATAGTTGGGAAAATGGTGGCTGGCCAATTTGCACCTGTAATTGTTGCCCTAAGAGACAATTACAACAACATTATTCCGGCATCAACAATCGTATCCCCATTGCCTGTTGTTGTAAATTGGAATGCAAATAATTACACGGCAATCCCAAATGAGAGGACGTTTGTGCTTGATCCGGGTATAAATCAAACGATTGCTGGAGTGGGAATCATCATCCAAGCTTTTTATGGTCCAACTTTGGTCGCATCGTTCAATGGCACTTGTTACGCAGGTCACAATTCCAAACTTTTGAGGCTTTTTGAAAAGTAAATAAATTATTTCAAATATAAATGTAAATTAATATGACTTCCCACTACAACAATAGAAAGCTCAATAAAATGTTGAAAAAATTGTGCAAAATCCCAAATTGAAATTTATTTGGGTGCAACTAAATCGTTTTGGGAATAACCATTAAATCTAAGGTTACCAACAATATGGGATGATGTGTTTGATGGCATGGACCCATCCGCACAAGTCTACTCTAGGTCTAACAAGCAACTCATTGTGTGATGACTCGTCCCCTTTACAATAAGTTTCAACTAAAAACTTCCCTTACTACATCTAGAACTTCTCATTTAAACGGATGCACTTCCATCCATCATATGCACGCCTAGTACCCCAAATGTCACTCACACATGTGGATAATTACAAGTGCAATAGATGCCAAAACTCAAAGATCATAAGTAATGCTATATTTCAATACATTGGAGTTGGAAACAAATTTAGTTCAAAACCAACAAATTCAATTTGAATTTGTGAATATGATATTCTTAGGTTGTATATTTTCACCCCATTAAGATAATTTATTTAAAAAAGTATCCTAATGGCTAGGAAATGAAACCTGTTTCAAGTGATTGGGGGTTCGGATCCCCTTTAGGCCCATATATATGCTAAATATTACCCATAATAACCACACACCAATAATGGGTTCATTAGGTACATTGGTTATCCAAATTAGTGGTGCGATCTTAAAAGCTTCTAGGGTAGTTACGCCTATCACTGAACACTTAGTGTTTCAGAGGTTTGCGAATTTCTGGAGAGTGCTCCTTTGAATTTCATGCCCAAAAAGGAATTGTAGCCCTACCATTTGCGCACCCACAAAAAGTTGAATTCTTGAAAAAGATGAAGAAATGAGTCAGATGTGACCCTCCAAAGTAAGGGGGGAGGGGGGGGGAGGGGTTAAATGGTCGAAACGAAAAATCACTCAACACTTGGAAGACAATTACCAAACACCCAAAAAAGTCCTTGAAAGTCTCTCTATTGCCTTTATGGTTCAAACATGATTTGTAGATCATAAGGTTGCGCTCTTATAGCACTTTAAATCACTTAAATTAAACAAGAAATGAGAAAGTTACAAGCCTTGCAGGTAAGAGGGGTTGAAGAGAAGAAAAGAGAAGAAAAACGAGTTTTTTAACTTGAAAAAGCTTATTTTTCTTCTTGTTCTTCTATAATTACTCCTTTGCCTCTGGTGTTCAAAGACGAATTAGAGAGCTCTAAGTTAGAGCTCCCATAACGTTTTAAATCACTCAGAATAAAAAAGAGATGAGGAAGATATTAATAAATTGTTCGGTGATAGGTGGTGTTTGGTCATAAGGCAGGTTACCCTAATGCTTAAGGGAAAATTCGATCTCCAAATATTATGTTGCTTTATTAAAATTTTGGTTTAGGAAGGGATATGTTAGGAGAATCGCATGACTCTACATAATAATATACAGAAAAACATTTACCTCTTAAAGATATTAGAAATTTGACTGTTCATTACAATACATGAAGAAGTCATCTCGAAATCAAATCCTCTCCAAAACCTAACAAGTCCATGTTGGAATAACTAAGGTAATTAGGTTTAAGCTTGACACGTGTATTGGTGGGCGTTTCGGTTTTTCAGATGCCTTGCCGTGTTTTTTTCTTTGGTGATATGTCGTGGGTGACATGAGAAATTTTTTTACCAAGTTAATATGTGGGATCATATAATATGCACAAAAACACTTTCCTCCTAGAGATGTTAGAAATTTGACCATTCATTCCAATACACCTAAGCCTTGTAATTTACACATGTTGAAGCGTAATGCCCAAGCACAAAGGCTTGCCCAAAGTAAGGGCCCCAAGGCAAGAGCTGAGGGAGGGACCCTACATTGGGTATGCCCTTGTCCTTGGGTGTTGTCCCACATATTAACTTGGTAGAAATTTTTCTCATGTCACCCACCACATATCACCCAAAAAAAAAACAAGGCAAGGCGTCTCAAAAAGCGAAACGCCCACCAATACATGTGTCAAGCTTAAACCTAATTACCTTGATTATTCCAACATGGACTTGTTAGGTTTTGGAGAGGATTTGATTTCGAGATGACTTCTTCATACTTGCTCATTAAGATTGGGAGGGATCTTATAACCATAAGTAGGCATAATTTTTGTCCCAATCTTAAGAAGGAAGCATAAGATCCGTACTCTTTTAATTTCTAAGAGAGATATTCATGCTTAAAGTGCCATCCAAATACACTACCAAATTTCTCCAAATCCTTTTTGCTTAAATTTCAAGAGCATGGCATTTGCACCCTCAATCCAAGGGTGGGCCTAAGGCATAAATGCCTTGCTCCCAAGGCTTTTACCCCTTTTAATAAACAAGGCAAGCATGTATGGTGAGCCTTCACAACTATGGGGAAGGAATTACAAGAACATTTCCCACCAACATTTATTTTATTGAAAAAATTGCAATAATGGTAGGCCCCCAACCTTCTTTTTTTTTTGTCTTTTGCAATAATTTTCCCCAATTAGTGATTTTATTTTATTTTTCAAAAATGCAAAGATTCAGTGGGCTTTTGGCATTTTCTGATTGTGAAATTTTCCAAAGAGATTTTTTTTTTTCTTAACTCCAAATTTTATATCAGGTTTGTGTGGAGGTAGCAAAACATATAAAAGGATGCTTAAATATTTTTACTTTCAAAAAAACATTTATAGCTAAATTATTTTATGGATGATGGCCACTCATGCCACAATACAACTTTGAAAAAAGAAATACTAACCCCAAGTTCTTTCATATGAAGGAGTATTATTACCTTGTGATTGGAATGTTTTGAGCCTCGAACTGCTTCTGATTTCATGGGAAGGTGGACCTTGGATTATGAGGGTCCTAAGCAGGTGCTGCAGATATCGATTTTTCACAAGTTTCGAGCAATCAAAGCTTCATAGTTGGCTCGAGTGGAACATTGGAGCTCACCTTAATGGACTCATATGGCAACATTGTCGACCCATCTATGAACAATTTTCCTTTTGCGGGCGCAAGTCTTGTTCGAAGTTTAGACCTCATTGGTGCCAATTATGCTGGGGCATGTTCACTAATATATGTTCCCCCGACCATAGGACCGGTGACTAATCCCTATCTCTTTAGCTTCATAGCACCCACAGTAGCCGGTGAATATCTTGCAATTATTCCGTTCGGAAGCAAAATATTGAATTCGTCTGCTATGATTCAAGTAAATGCCGCAAACGCAATAGGTAGTATGTTCATGATAAGTGGCACAAACAATGGAGAAGCAAGTCCGTCAACAAACTTTTCGGTTTACGTAACGGCTCGAGATATGTATGGGAATATGTGGGAAGGAAATAGTTCAGAACTCGTAACAAATATTAGTGCCGGTGGAATAATGGTGCCGAGTGCTAATATGTCCATAATTCCGGACCCAGTGATGGGATTTCTTCTCACATTTATGACGCCATTCGTCACTGGCCCATGTATATTAACCGTAAAGGCGAATGTAAATGATACAACCAGCATGAGTGTGACATTCCGGATAAATGCGGGTAATTTTGATCATTTAAACCTTGAGCAAGTGCGAGGCGCGGTGACGGGTCAAACTTCATTCTTTTATATAGTTGCGCTCGATGCAAATGGCTTCCCAGTCGATAACCCGTCATCTCCGGCAACGATCTTGAGCATAAGTATTTGGGATTTTTTTGACTATAGAGTGAAGGGTCAAGCAACCGTAAATGACAAACATTTATCCGGCGGTCGGTATCGAGTTACATGGAGTGCTCCCAAGTCAAGCCGATGGTTCCCCGCTCTTAATGATAACACGGGGCTCAATGCAACTTTGATAACCGTTCCCGTGCAAGCAACCAATAGAATTAAGTATTACCCGGAATGTAATTATGCACCCCCCTCGTTGGCAACATGTCCTCAATTCTATGGAGGTGTTGTGGGCACTATGGCAACGTTTCTCCTTGTTTCTGTCAATGAACCCCTGGTTGGCAATACCTCGACTATTGCAAGCGGGGGACATCCACCCACGGTCTCGATGACCGGGGGAACAATTGTCACCCTTGTCGATCAGGGGGATGGAACTTATGCTTTGACATATGTTGCAAGTGCACTTGTTGCCAATATTTTCGTCACAAATGGAGTCCCAAGTAGCATCCCACTTACAATTATGCCCGCTCGAACAAACCCTACAACATCTAATTTCCAACTTTCAAATGTTTTAAACTCAAGTTACACGGCTGGGAGTGTAATTACAGGAATTTTTCATGCAATGGATAGTTGGAGCAATCCGCAAAACTTCCATCCAAACACACCTGACATGATTATCGATACTTTCCAACTAATTGCAATAAAAAATACCGGTGAACAAATATCCGCAACGGTAGTGACTTCACCCGGGACAATGGGGACACTTTCGGCAACATTGAACTTGTACTTGGCTGGGACATTTTCTCTTCAAGCCACAATGCAAAATTATAATCTTAGGATACTCTCATCAAATGGGAGTCAATTGAGTTCGACAATTTTTACCGTTACACCGAGTAGCCCCGATCCTCTTGCTGTAACTTATCTTCCACCCACAATGCAACTTAGTGTTGTTATTGGAACCTCAAGATCAACAACCATTTTTACAATCAATGATCTTTACGGAAATGCAATCCCCAAAAATTTGTTGCAATGCAATGCAAGGATACTCGATATATTTGGCAATCCGTGGAATCCGTTAGCATGTAGTATACAAGACAACCATGTTACGTTCATGATTGTGAACATTGATTTTACGATTGGATTATGCCAACTTCAAGGCCTCCTTACTGCCAATGGAGTTCAAGTTGGCTTTACAAACCCCCTTCTTGTCATTGCTAGTGATCCCTCTGCTTCTGCATCAATGCTTTTAACATCTTCACCAATTATGGCACCACGAGGGACGAAAACTACCATTGAATTCCAGTGCAACGATAAACTCCAAAATCCTTGCAATGGTGATTCTTCCAATAAGTTCAGTGTCGTTGTGCAAAAACTAGGGGCTTCTCCATATGACATCCCCTTGTATGCAAGCTTGGCAATATCACCTTCCAATATAACGGGACGTTATCAAGCCTATTTTGTTCTTATGGTGTTGGGGAATTTCACCGCGGTTGTGAGGTTAGGTAACCTCCGGGGGAAGACAGTGGGTGCACCTTTGATTGTTAATTCGGTACCAGCGAATACAAGTGTGCCCTTGTCCTTCATCTCTTTGGCTTCCACCCCTCGAAAACTTTTGACAGACCCGCAAAACCCCACAAGGTTCAATGCGGGTACTCTAAACTCGGTGAACATAATGGGTGTTGATGTGAATGGAAACCTTCAAGATATTTCAATGTGTAATGTTACTCCTATAGTTACATTAACAAGTAGTGATGTCGGAACGGATGGATTGGGAGCTGGAGTATCACCCCTTGTGTCGAATCCGAATGTAACACTACTTAGTGGGAGTTCAGAATGCACCTTCACTTTTGAATTTACAGCAACCGCGGTTTATTTGATTGATATTATGCCACTCCAGCCCGCAATCTACACACTTCGGGTGAGTATTTTTTCTTTTTTGAATTCAGCTCTGCAATGTAGCGGAAGTGGCAATCATACATAAGATGATTTAGCTAGATTTGGCTATAAAATCTTATCAAAGTAAGAAAATTTAAACATCCTTGTATATATTTGGCTACCTACTTGGAACACTATAAAGAATCTCGAATTTTTTTTAAATTTTAATTTTCTTCGGAAATTTGGTGACTTAGAAACCAATAAAACACTTTTTTTTGGGTCATTTTGGGAAAAAAGAACCACCAAAAAAATAAATAATTCATTGCTTCAGGTGACATGGGTAGGTGGAGCAACAATGAACCAAACGGATGTTGCAGGTAGTCCCTTTACATTTCAAGTGGATCCCGGACCACTTGACATAGCGAGTACTGAAATTCAACTAGCTGCAAGAAGTGCTGGGCGGACCGGACTAAGCACTTCCTTTTGGCTTTCACCAAAAGACATCTATGGGAACCCACCATTCTATGATGAAACTCTTGTTGTATGGGCAATGGTTACCGTTGCGGGAACCTACACAATCCAAAACCGTCGTCTCCTCCTCGGGACGAAATTATCACATGGAAATAATTTTGGTCGGCGGTGGCACAAGAATGCTTTTGTTAATAATGACCATGAATCCGTTCAAGTTATGTCCGACGACTATAATGAAGAAGTCTATACCCCAACCGTGACAACAAGAGTTGTGGGCAATTCGGACAACACGTACACAATATCATTTCTTGTTACCATGGCCGGGCTTTATGATGTGTTTGTGTATATGAATGGGGTGCTCTTGCAACCGAATTCGAGTTATATGGCAACGGTGGCAAGTTGTGTTGTGGGTCCTGGATTATTAGACTATTCGTACTTGATGGCTGTCGGACCGGGTGTAGACGATGGCACAATACTTACAGCCGGAAGTAGCACTTTAGTGTTTACAATTGTCTTTGGTGACAATTTCGGTAATGCGGTCAATGTTCCAAATGTTCCGTCAGTTCTCAATACATATAAATCTCGGATCAGTAGCAATTCAAGTGTTTCGATTTATAAAACACTTGCAGCGAACACATATTCGATTTCACCAATACTCGTAACAGGTGGAACATATACAGTTCAAGGTTCCAACATCATTTACACTTGCTCACCGAAGACGGCCGGAGTGATGAACATAGCACTAATTTACATGGATTTACCCAACAACATCTCCATAACCTCGGCAATGGGCCCTTCCCATGCAAACATTGTTGCAGCTGTTAGTGGTCTGAATAATATAACCACAACCGTATTTGGACCCGGAGTGATAGTGGCTTTAGCTTGCAGTTCACCGAGTGTTTGTCCGCCAAATGTAATGTATGTCCAAGTTGAGGATGCCTATAACAATCCCACTTTTCCCAACCTAACCGTGTGTACTTGTTTTAGTCTCACCGGGTCCAATACAAGTGTACTCATTAGTAACACCGGACAACCGATTTATGACAAGTTTTGTGGGATTTCGTATAGTCTTCTCCCCGGAATAGGGACAAGTACAACAGTTTCCTTCAACGTCACTTACACATCAGGGCCGACTACTTTCCTTGTGCCGGCCGCCACAAGCATTACAACAACAGTGGACTCGAGCAGATTTCGGTTCAGTGTGCCCGTGTTACTTGGGCCAGCCATGGATCCCGATCCGAATCAGTGCTTGGCATTTGGTGATTTGGGTGGGTTGATTATTGCGGGACAATCGGGCTATATTACGGTTCAGCTTGTTGATTCTTTCGCCTTAGCGATTCAAAGCAGCCCGATGTCGGGTGATTATTTCGTGCGGCTAAATTTTACACCAGTGAATGTGAACAATAGCTCGGGTTTCATTCCTCCGGCAACTCCAACTTGGAATCCTCAAGATAATGGAGATGGCACATTCACGGTTCAGTATGATGCATGCACAACAGGCAGTTTTCAGCTTGTCATTTATGTGGGGAGCACAAATAGTGCATTGGGTGGATTGACAAATGGTTATCTACTCCAGGTCAGGTTAATTGTTTTCCAGATACCCATCATTAAATCAAGGGGTGTGTCACACTGTGGCCTTGCCATTTACATTTAAAAGTATCTTAATGCAAAAGGAGAATTATAGAAGCTCAAATATTTCACCATGCAAAAAATAAAATCTTCAAAAAATCCTCTTAAAGAAACCAAAATCCTTCAAGATATTATAACTCTATAATAACTAATCTCAAGTTTCAACACAAGCCAAAATATCATCTTTCAAAAATCCTCATACAAAAATAGACCTCTTATTACCTAGGGGCCAAAATCCCTTAAGCTACTATAACTCTATAATGAATCTAAACACAACATCCTTGCCTGGCACAAAAAAATGTTGAAATTTCATTAGCTTCATTTCATCATAGGATTATGCACAAAAGCAGCATGGGAGACACTCCAATGGGTAGGGTGTTCTTAGGAAGGGCTATTAGTCCAGGCCAAAAATAGTGGCGGCCAATTTTAGGAATAGAATTTCCATGCAACCAATGAGAAGTCAGTCGCATCACCGAGTGAAGGGCCTCCCTTTTTTTTCTTGTGGGTGGAAAGGAAATATTGAGTCAAGAGAAGAAGTTTTCTCAATAAAAGGTTGAGTAGAGTACGAAACTTGACATTAAATAAGTACACTTGCATTTGACAGGGCCTCCAACTCTTTTGTTCTCAATGTTAGTGGGAAAATGAGTTTTAATTTGGATTTTGAATTTTATTTTCACTTTTGTTGTTAATGTTATACTACATTTATTCAACAAATATTTTGAATTATGTGCAATAAATGCTCAAATTCATCATTTAATCCATTTACAATCTAATTTCAATGAAATCAGTTCACTTTATGGAGACCCAACATTTTAAGGATGAAAAATATTTTTAGATGAAGTAAGGACCCAAAGATAAGGTTATTTGTGAAGTTATTTTTAAGATTATTGTCTTAAAGGACTTAGAGAGAAACTTCCTAATATATTTGAAGGGCTCCTTATTTCTACGAATATCCCATTCAAGAACCAGAGAGAAATTATGCCTACTTATAGCTGTAGGATCTGTCCCATTCTTAAGGAGTAGGTTTAAGAACCCTCCCCTTCCTATGTCTTGTGATCTACATCTGTTTAGGTACATGAGAATGTTTGCCTCTTGCTAGGCCCCCTATTTTGGGAGTCCTCCCACCTTGGGGCCTTAAACTAGACAAAAGTTATAGACCCAAATGCCAACAGTGTAAAGCATTGGCTGAAATTTGTTCATACCAGATAAAGTCCCTAGACCAACACCCCCAACATAGAGTACTTAACCCATGAGCCTTAGGCCATTGGGTCATAGGCCGAGATGGTGCTTCAAGTGCTCATGGCAAATCAAGGTCCATGCAGTGGTTTTTTTTTGTCAATTTTGTGATGTGGCTCAAGTGGTGATCATCCATAAGAATATTTAGCCAAATTTGCCAATACTCAAAATATGAGCACCCTTTCATGTTTCAGGTAGTTGTGGCAATTTTTGGTGATTTTTTTTTTTGGTGATTTTTTTTCAGAAAAAAGAGAATTTGTGAAAGAATATTATTTTTCAAAAATAAATTCACAAAATGACGAAATTTTGCTCATAAAAAAATCGCTGGGTGCATGCCATGATAAACAAGAGAGACAAAGATAGTGGAATTTTGCAGGTGGTCTCCGGCCCATCAGCTATAGAGCACACCTTGGCATGGGTCGGTGGCAATGGGGGCGATACTTATCAGGCTGGCCAAGACTGGGTTCAAATCAAGCTTCAAGCGGTCGATGCTTATGGAAATCAACAAGACCATGTATTGAGTCAAATTGATGGATTCAAGGCAGACATCATGCAACCTGACAACACTCTAGCTATGGTGGCATTCAACCCAAGCACATCGATCGGCACAAATGGAAACTCTTATATTTCATGGTCACTTAGTTTCCTCCCCTTGCAAGCTAGTGAAGGAAGTGAGTACATTTTCGTTGTGATTTGGCGAAACGATAGCATTGAAGTGCCTCTTCCATCCCTACCTATTCGAATCCACACTGTACCCGGTGCCTTATCCCCAATGAACACACAGGTTTTAAAAAAAACCCAAATCCCATGAATGCCTTGCTTGTCCCATGATCAATGAAATAGAATCTTGGTACTCTTCAAAGGGGGCAAAAAAACAAACCCTAAACTAAGAGCAAATATTTAGTGTAAAACAAAGATGGGATCATCTATCTGCTGTAATTTACCCTCCACAAGAGGGATGGGTAAATTTCACTTCAAAGAGGATTCATAGTTCATGCCTGTGTTTGTCAGTTATTGCTTTTTTTCTCATAACCAGCTTTGTTGGATTTCAAATACCCGCCTTGAAAATTACCAATTATCCTCCCTATGTAAGGTAGGATATAAGGTTTTGTTGAATCAAATTCTGATTTTCTTAAAATCATAAATTTTTTTAGGGTTTTAGGATATCAGGTTTTATAAAACTGAATTTTTATTTTTTAGTCATAAACATGTTTAGGGTTTTAAGATTGACAACCTACCTGGATGAGATTCCAATTATCTGGGTACATTATCAAAATTCGACACTCAATTGATAGGTTATTGATACCCAACCCTTGACCCTGTGAGTTACCCAGGTCAAAACTCAATAGGTGGCCAACAGGGTATTGTCCGCAATTTACCTCCACAAGAGGGAGGGTTTATTTTATTCAACAGAATCCATTATCACATGATGGACTCTGTTAAGATACACATCATAATGGGACTCTGTTGAGATACATTAACTTAAAATCCAGAGAAAATTTGCAAAAATTCATCCATTTTCTTGTTTAAAAATTATTATTATTATTATCATCATCAATATTATACAATGAATCAGATCTTTTTGGGCTCATGGTCTACTGTAGTCCCCTCCAGCCTTGGTTCAGTAGATCATGAAACACTATCCATTTCCAACCATGCAAGATTTCATGTCAACTTTTCATCCATCCGTATTGAGACATTAGAATTTTTCTAGTCTATGTGGAAGGTGCCTTACCTACATGACAATTACCACCCCAACAGAGGATGTCACCTTACACCTAATGTGCCTACTCTCCTCTCAAACAAATTTTACAAGCAAAATTCCAGTGGTTCTTTACGGCGCATAATGACCTTGAATTGGATAGTTCTGAGATTTTGGGTTCCATGTTAGGCAAGACCCTTATTCCCAGAACAGCCCTGTCCTGGGTCCTTACCCTACACATATTTCCATTGGTCTCTCAGGCATGACCCCCTAATGTTAAGTGAATTAGTACTATTTGCAACTTTTTCAGGATTTTGTAAATTAGGTCAAGGTCTCTCTAGTCTTCTAAAGGGGCCCTTTACAAAGGCCTAGTCAACAACTGGATGTATTGGGGGAATGGGTCGTGCAACAAAAAGTCAGGGGCCCATCATCGCCCACACTTAGGTCAGTCATGGCCATGGGCAGTGTTTTTTTGTGTGGCTTTTCTGATGTAGCCAAAGTGGCTATAATGATCCAGAAGAAATATTTAGCCAAATTTGGTTATAAACAAGATATGCATGTAAAAGCAATTAAGTGTCCTTCTATATTTTGGGCCTACCTAGATAGAACCAAACATAGAAATCTGCTGATTATTATTATCATTTTCTTTTTTGAATTTTGGCAACTAGAAACCCTAAAAATTACTTTTATTGAATTTCACTTTTTATGGAAATTTAGCCAGTGAAAAAAAGGCTGTTCATGGGGAGAAATGTCATACAGGAATAGTAACTCAACACCTCAATCTGTTGGACCTTAAATGAAGGGATTGTTTCAACTACAAAGCAATTTTACATAGAAAAAAGTCATATTCTGTAACTTAGGGTTAGCTTCCACATTGAGAAAATGAAGAATTATTTTCTTTCAAAAATCAATTAATTTTGTAGCTTTGGATTTTTTTTTTTTTTTTGGTTTTTTAATAGTTTAATAATATTGATATTTGATTAGTAAAATTTTTCATTTTTTATTTTGCCAAAATTTTGACATTTTTTTTTACATTTTTAA